>Ga0075158_10000004_pt1 | contig 169462 bp, 128 predicted proteins | sample JI91814BDNA_FD_70968 | JGI IMG/M metagenome (GOLD analysis project Ga0075158, IMG submission 70968) | Wastewater effluent complex algal communities from Wisconsin, to seasonally profile nutrient transformation and Carbon sequestration -... | ecosystem: Engineered > WWTP > Effluent > Algae... | reverse complement strand
ATTATGCCCATAGTGTAATATTTATACCCCATAGATCTCGGGGTATTTTGTTAATGAAACAGTTATTCGAAGCAATTTTAAAAGGTGATATTGAAGGAATTGATAATCATATTAATGAGTTATCGGATAACCCTGAAGATGTTAATCATTATTTTAAGATTGATATAAGCGATAAAGATAAACCAAAATATGTTGCCGGACAAGTGTCGCAAGAAGCGGCAACATTGTTAAAGATCGCATCATTCCAATCTTTTATAGATACTAAAACTAGTATTTTAAAAGTCGATAAAGTTCCAAATTGTCTAGTATTAGACCCTTATAGTTTTGCCTATTTATACAATCAAAACAGTTTTCAGCATATGCTAGCAAAACACCCTAAGTATATTCACCATTTCTTAGGTGTCTTCAAACCTATCGTTCCAAAAAAAGTTGATGATCCGCTCCAAGTGATAGCTGCTTACCCAGTGAATACTCAAGATATTAGAACGGGGACCAGAGGTCAAAATTACGCCATTACGGACACTGGACAGTTTGATATGTTTAATGAGCATTTAAAATCAAATTTGCTCTATTATACAAATTACGGTTTCAGTCCAAAATCAAAAGATAATAAAGGATCATTACCAATACTTCCGGCTGATCAACTGTGTAAATGGATCTCTTTTTCGTTGTCGACAGATAAAGTATTACGAGATAATATTATTCGTTGTTTGGTTGAAGGTTTGCTAACTACTCTATCCTGCACAATGGTAAATGATTATTTAGAAAAATTATATGCTGCAAATGTTGAAGTTTTCAAAATTATAATTCCACAATTGATTCAAAGATTAAAAACTAAAAGTATTGATCAAAATAGTATGGTACTACTCGATATCAATATAAGAAAAATATTTAGCGATGAAGGTGGTCGCTATTCACGCTGGACAGAAAATCCTGTTGCCCAAATTTTAGCTGCCAATAAATCATTGCTGGCTTTGTGGGATGAATTTTGCAAATACAGACAAGAGTCAGATTTAACACCTAAAACTAAAAAGGTTGAAGAGAAGCCACTCGATGTGCTTCTTCCTGCGTTTTTATACGAATGTGGAGCTATACCAACTCCTTTAACCCAAGAAAACTATGCGCAAGGACTTTCACACAGATACCAATGTGGCAAGGTTAATGAAGATAACTGTGTTGTATTTAGTGATGAAGACCTAAAAAAAATCCCTGCTAATGAATGGGAAATAATGAAAAAACTATACCCAGAAAGCGAGATTACTAATTTAGTGTTGTCATTGATAACACCAGGGGAAGATTACCTGGAAAATTTGGAAAATATTGTCCTTAATAAAGACTGTACTCGTCTATTATTTACAATTCGTGATCATAGCCAAGCTCCCATAGTATTAAAAAAAGCAATCACTGCAGCTACTAGCGATACAGCTTCTTTTTCAATTATTTCCATGCGCAAACAAAACGAAGCTATTTCACAAAAGCCAACAACCTCAGGTGGTGCGGCTCAATTAGATGATACAGTACCCCCTGCATTTTCATCCTTGTTTGCACCAGCAGGTGTTCCACCAGAAAATTTAGATAATGTTACAAATGTACATTGGCTTAAATCTTAAAGAAAAAATATTCGTAACCCCTATTAGCCCAGTATATTATCCAGCATTACGCTGCGCTATTATGGGCTACCACTTTTTTGGACCACTAGCTATTTCATCTCTTGTACTCCCAAGGGTGTACCAATGAATTTTATGTTTATTAATAATCAATCGAAGGTTATATTAAAAATATGACATTATAGAATAAGAGATAATATGAACTATCTAATTACTACTAAACGTTTAGGAATGCGCTTTATCCGTCAGGAGGATAGTAAGTATTTGCAGGGTATTGATAAAGACCCACGGGTAAAGCGTTTCTATCCCGAAGGCACTTTAACTGACAAAGAAATTAAAGAATTTATCACCGAAAGTATTGCTGCCTGTAAAGAAGACAATTTACCCTGTTTGGTTATTTTTAGATTAAAAGATGACGAGTTTGTAGGTGAAGCTTATTTCGGACAGCTCAATTCGGGTGAGCATAAAGTAGGGTATTTATTTCATGAGAAATTTTGGAACCGAGGCTATGGGACCGAAGTGCTAGAAGCTTTGTTGAATTGGGCAAAATCTAATATCGATGATGAGTATATCATTGCTTTCGCGGATAAAAAAAATAAAGGGTCACTTCGCGTCATGCAAAAATGCGGGATGGAGTTCTACAAAAAAGATCATTACTTAGATATGGATTGTCACTTTTACCGAATAAAAAACAAATAATCCTTGGTTCAATGCTCACCAAAAAAAGTAATAATATTTCGCAATACTTTTTCGCAGAGATGAAGCTGCTCGATAGTGATGAATTCATTTGCCGCATGAGCCTGCTCGATATTTCCTGGACCGCATATTATTGTTGGAATGTGCGCGCTCTGGAATGCACCAGCCTCGGTAGCATAGGACACTTTATAGCGATCTGTAATACCAGTGACTAAACGAACTACTTGATTAATGGATGAGTTATCCGCAGCACTAAAACCTGGTGAGTCGGACGTTTGATCAAAATGGATAGTAGCTTGTTCATAATTTTTTCGCATTTCTGGTATGAGTTCACTGTCAATATATTGCTTAATTTGGTTGTAGAAGTTCTCTAAAGAAAATTGCTCGATATAGCGCAACTCAAGCACAAATTCACAGGTCCCTGGAATAACATTGGTAGCAATACCACCACTAATAATATTGGTGGAAATTGTAGTGAAAGGATAATCAAAATCAGCATCAAAAGGGCCGTTCTTCTCTACAAATTGTGCCAAATTACTAATGTATGTTATCAAGCGGCTGGCATATTCAATCGCGTTGCAACCCTTACTTGGTGCAGAGGAATGGCCATATTTGCCTTGAACTTGGCAATGATAGAGGCGTCTTCCTTTTTCACCGATAATAGGGCGCAAACTAGATGGTTCACCTATGATACAACCCTCTGGCTGAATACCCATTTTTTGTAGATAGGCCACTAAATAGTCGACCCCGATACAACCTATTTCTTCATCACAAGTTAGAGAAAAGTGGATGGGCTTTAACAATTTCTGTTTTTGGAGCTCAGGAACTAAAGAAAGGATAACGGCAATAAATCCCTTCATGTCGCAAGTGCCACGACCAAAGATTTTGCCATCCTTTTCCACGGCAACAAAAGGATCTGTGTCCCACATTTGTCCTGCTACGGGTACTACATCGGTATGTCCACTTAAAACAAGACCTCCTTTGGTACTCCCATCGTGAGCAGGAATAGTAGCCAATAAATTAGCTTTATCTTCCGTTTCTCCAGGAATTATGACTGATTCTAACTTATGAAAAGTGAACCACTCTTGAACGGCATGAATTAAGGGTAAATTTGAATTGGAAGAAATTGTGTTGAAAGCAATCAAATGCTTTAGCCATTCTATGCTATTCATCTAAGATTCAGCCTATGTTATGAATTTCTTTAATAGTAATCCTTAAGGCGATAAGTTACAAATTCAGGTAATATAAAAAACAACAACGTAACTCTTATTATCGCAGCGTAATAGGTGCTATAAAATCTAAAAATTGCAAAACCGCAAGGAATCGATAATGCATTATTTTATAATCGGGATGACCTATTTTATCCGTGGATATAGACGATTACTAACGCCAGGTTTGAAACGTTTCATCATCATTCCCATTGCCTTCAATTCCTTATTATTTGCAGGTTTGTTTTATCTAACCTATTACTATTTGACGCCTTTTGCGACGCATTACATCGATAAATTACCTGCTTGGCTAGGTTTTTTGAGTGGTGTTTTGGTGGTCTTAGTGCTGTTAGTATTTATCTTGCTATTTCTAGCCATGTTCACTGTCATGTTTAATGTCATAGCCTCACCATTCAATGGATTATTAGCAGAAAAAGTACAGCTTCAATTGTATAAAAAACCGCTCCCAAGCGTCACTTTTGCAGTAATGGCCCTGCGCACATTAAAAAGACAAGGAAAGTTTCTGCGCTACTTCATTCCGCGTTTCTTGGTGATGTGTATATTATTTTTTATTCCTGGCATACATGCCATTTTTCCTTTTATTTGGTTTTGGTTTAGTGCATGGATGCTTAGCATGCAATTTCAAGATCTACCTTTAGATAATAATTTAATGAGTTTTCAACAAATGCAACAAATAGTTAGAGCTAATCGTATGCGCTCATTAGGATTTGGTACTGCTGTGAACGTAGCTAGTTTTATTCCCTTCATAAATATTTTGGTTATGCCTGCAGCAGTGATTGGGAGTACAATAATGTATTGTGAAACCCCTTCTGAAAACATTCAAGACGTGACCCGTACTAGCAGATCCTAATACGGGGAATAGGAATAAACCTTAAAGAAATAATTCATTAACTAGTTTAACTAAACGAGTACCATCAGGATCGGCTTGCGTTTTTAATTCACAAAAAGCATTGGCCCAATCAGAGCTTCTGACACGCAGCGGAGGATTAACGCTATTGAACACATCGATGACACAAACAGCCACTTCATCGGCTGTTTGATAAGGGGAGTGTTCACTTGCGGCTACTCTTTCCTGAGCGCCTTGAAAATAATTTTTGAAAATGGGAACGTACTCATCATCGCTTTGTGGCTGATACTTCTGATGCTCTGTTAAAAGATTCGATGCAAATTCCGAAACTATGCCACCTGGTTCAACCAAGCTGAATTTAATATTGAAAGCAGGTTGAACATAGGTCGCCAAGCTCTCGGTATAGCCTTCAACCGCAAATTTTGAAGCACAATAGATTTCGTTCAATGGCTGACCAACCAAGCCACCTACGGAGGTGACATTAATGATATGTCCCTTACGAACTTTACGCATGTGAGGAAGCACCGCTTTTACTGTTCGCACTACACCCATAAAATTAGTATTCATAATCGCATCGATTTCTGCTTCGGTTGCCTGCTCAGTAGATTTTACAAAACCTAAACCTGCATTATTAATTAAGCAATCAATACGACCTTGTTCTTTTATTATTTCCGAAACGCAGCGATTAACACTTTCACTATTTTGCACATCACAACTTTTAATATGAAGATTTACAGAAGCATTCTTAGCTGCCTCAGCTAGGGCTGATTGTTTATCAACATTACGCATCGTCGCATAAACACAATGCCCTTGTTCTGCTAGTTTCACTGCTAGACTCAAACCTAAACCCGATGAGGTTCCTGTAATCAAAATCACTTTATCCATGACGCTATCCTTATTTTGAAATGATAGTCACTTTACTAAGTATTTCTTTTGAATACCATATAAAATATATTACTAACTTCAATGTAGTTTCGTGAATGATAGATTATTTATCGAGGTATAAATTATGATGTGTAAAGTTGATCCTAATAATATTGTTCTTCTGCGCAATTTTGGAGGGTTTTTTATACTCTGCGCCTTTATCTCTATACTATTAGGTAAAACTTATTGTAAACGAGCTATCACAAAGATCGATGAACCCAATTCATTTTGGGGAGTAGTGATAATTTATTTTCTTTTAGGTTCGATGGTGATCATAGGAACCTATGTCTGTTGAACATGGCAATAATTACCCTCTGGAGTTAGCATGTCTCTGCTTGAAAAGTTCAAAAAATTTTATCGCGCTTCCGCCGAAAATAGAATCCAACTATTTGTATTTTTAGGTTTTGTGATCATCCCTGTTATCGGTATGACGACCTTGTATATTTGGGTTAATATTTACTGGATCAAGTAAGTTGGGTCTCGACCCAAGATAAATCTTAATGTTGGATGAGGATTGTTGCTGTGCCATGATTCAGGGGCGCGCTAGAACGGTGAAGGAACCAAAATTCTCCAGGACGGGGTGATAAAACGCGCTTTCGCCATCGATGGCACTCTTCTAAATAACTTCTCTTCATTATTCCCTTCTCCCCAAGTATGGGGAGAAGGTGTCATGGAATGACGGATGAGGGGATTTTGAAGGGTTATGTGATGTTGTTGGCCACACAGTGGTTTAGGTGCTCTCGAACTAAGTTTTTACTACCCCGTCTTGGAGAGCTTTGGTTCTTGAGAGTTCTGTTTAAGGCGTAGGTTTGATCATGACCCAACATGAATATTGATGCTAGGAGAAGATTGTTGTTGGGTTATAACCCAACCTACAGCCCTGGAATTTCGTCAGGATTAAATCAATTACTGCAAAAACCCCAAACCAGTTGCCCACAATATGGGCATATGATACAATTTGTGACATTTATATATAAGAAGCGAAATACTATGTCTATTCCAAATTTTACCGAGCTACTAAATGATGTTTTAAATGGCAAGCAACAAGCAATAGATAAATGGGCTACCTACGTTGGAGCCGACTGGTTTGATGACAAGGAAATTGACCAAACTCTTCAGGAAATTGAGAAGTTAATATCCAGCAATTCACCGCAAAAAAAATATGCACTCGATTTACGCGCCACCATGCATCAAGATGGCCTTGGCGGTCCGAAGAATGAAAAAGAAGCAATTCGCTTATATGAGGAAGCCATTGGGCTCAATAATTTTAGTGCAATGAATAATCGCGGCTATATGCACCAACATGGTATAGGTGGGCCAGAAAATATAGAAGAAGCTATTCGTTTATACGACCTAGCGATAAAGCAAAAAAATACCGCTGCGATGATTAATCGCGCCTACCTGCACAGCTATGGCATAGGTGGGCCGATAAATGAAGCAGAAGCCATTCGCCTTTATGATGAAGGTATTGCGCTGGACGATGCCGATGCAATGACTAATCGTGCCTACATGCATCAATATGGCATGGGTGGACCTGTAGATGAGATCGCAGCTACTCGTTTGTATGATCAAGCTATTTTGAGAGGAAGTGTCGATGCGATCACTAAACGTGCGGCGATGCATCGTATTGGCATAGGCGGTCCCAAAAATGAAGCAGAGGCTATTCGCTTGTATGATCAAGCCATTAAGTTGAAAGATGGCAGTGCAATGAATGACCGCGCTTATATGTACGAACATGGTATAGGTGGTCCTAAGAGTTTTAAAAAAGCCATTCGTTTGTATGATAAATCTATTGAGTTGGGAAATACTAGTGCAATGTTTAATCGCGCCCACATGCACGAATTTGGCAAAGGAGGCCCTGTGAATAAAGTAGACGCCATTCGCCTGTATGATTTAGCTATTGCAGAAAATGACGATGCATCGATGAATGCTCGAGCCTACATGCACCTATTTGGCAAAGGAGGCTCAGTGAATGAAGCAGAAGCCATTCGCCTGTTCGACGAAGCCATAGAACTAGGCAATGAAACTGCGATGACTAACCGTGCTTACATGCACCTTCATGGTTTAGGTGGGCCAAAAAATGTGGCAGAAGCCATGCGCCTGTATGAGCAAGCCCGTGATTTGGGAAATTACCCAGCGGAAAAAGTACTTGCTAAATTGGCGATGGAAAATTCGTTATGTAAACTGGAAACTAAGGCCAAACTATTATTAGATGATGGACATAAAGATGCCTATCAAAAAGCAATGGAAATCCATTCTACGCTAAATCAAGCGCTCAAAACGTTAAAACAAGATAAAAATCATCAAGTATTTATTAAAACTTGTACCGATAATATTGCGAAAAACCGACCTATCCTCGATAGCCATAGAGGGTGGTCTGAGTTCCTGATTAATCTTGCAATCGCGATTCCAACTTTTGGGATTGCACTATTAGTTAAGGGTGCAATCAACTGGGCTACTAATCAATCTTTCTTTGCAGTACATAAAACTGAAACTGGAAAGATCGTAGATGAGTTACAAGATACATTAGGGTCATACCCAGATTCACCAAAACCATAATAAAATCGTTGGTTGGGTCAAATGACCCAACCAATATTCAGTCCTAATTATCTTCATCTATCCCTAAATAAGAGAGCGTAGTATTAGCTTTCAAAGCTGCGATACCTTCTTGACCTATTGGATTAAGTTGTAAGGCTAATTCCTTTAGCGTTGTATTTTTTGCTAAAGCAATGGCACCTTCATCATGAACATTATTTTCCTGAAGGGTTAGCGTAGTTAAATGTGTATTACCTGCTAGGCTGATTGCTCCCCGGTCAGATATTTTATTTTCAATTAGGGATAATTCACCAAGGGTTTGATTTTCTGCTAAAACACCCGCACCTTCATCATCTATATGAGCATTCCAAATATACAAATTATGCAATTGAGGGAGTGAATTTAACATACGAAGCTGTGTTGCCGTGTAATAGATTGAACTTTGTTTCTCATCATAAGTGCCAAGAGCAAGGGATTGTAAACTGTTCAAAGTTCCTAGAGCTGCAAAACCAATGTCGCCAACTGGGGTATTCATAGCATAGAAACCCTTAATATGAGAATGGGCGGCTAAAGCCTGAGCAGCCTCATCACCTATATTCGAGTGATCTAATACCAAATTATCAAGATGAGGCATAGTAGATATAAATACAATATCTTCAGCGCTCAACACTGCATTGTCTAAACCAAGGTAATCGATTGAAGAATTTTGACTCAATGCCTCGGCTACCGGGCGCGTGAACTTGTAATTGGAAATAGATAAAAACTCTACTTTAGAATTGTTTATAAGTTTAAGAAAAGCTTCTTCTTCAAATGTGGCATTTCCAATAGACAATACTTTCAATGTTTGATTTTTTGCTAGGGCTTCAATTCCTTTATCACCCACCGGATTATTTTCAAGCATAAGACCGTATATTTTTTCATTTTTGGCCAGAGCAATTACACCTTCATCGTCAATGGCGTTATTTTCAAGCATTAGGTACATCAAGTAATCAGTTGACTTGTTTTTTGCAAGTTCCAGTGCGCCTTTGGACGTGATTTTGTTCCTATTTAAATAAATCTCATTTAGATTATGCGCGGTAATATACTCACTAATGAAGGGCATATCCTCATCGGTAATGTCACAATGCATTAGCTGCAACCGATATTCAACAGTTAGATTTTCAATATTTGCAATGCATTCATTAGTTAGGGGTAAAATCTGAGCATATAAGGTTGAGTTTAATAATAAAGTTAAGTTGAAGAGAAGGGGCTTGAGGGTTTTCATTAGTTATTTCCTTATAATTAACGATCTCTATTAAATCACGTAATGATATCTTCCCCAAGCCCTACGGGTAAAAATTAAGCAAGTATTTTGAGACATTTTGACCCAACATGGTATTTGCTCTACCAATTGCTTCTTACCAAATTTGTATATTTTGCATTATTGGCTTCCTGCTCTTCTTCCTCAATTTCTAAAATCATATCATCAATTTGATAGTAAACCTCTTTAGCTGGATTGATATCTGAATAAGTAAAAGTCGATTCTCCAGCCGTATTTGGCACAGCAGCCTTGTTTGAGTGTTCCAGAAGAGATAATAACTCCGATAAATCATATAAATGACCCGCTAATCTCACAGGTACATCAGGGAATTTTTTACTATGAATCGATAATAAACTGTTATTTTGGGGATTGGCTTCCAGTGCGGTCATCTGTTGAGGCTTAAGACGGCAGCTGATTTTATTACGGTGATTAATTTCAATTAAAAAATTAGCCAGATGGTCATTGTATTCAGAATCAATATAAAGTTCATAGGCATAATTGTCATCGTCGTTTTCATTCATCTCGCGTGTGTTGCTCATTGATTCTTTATAGGCTGCTCGGTCCATTTGGGGAATAGGGCGTAGACTATTTTTGGGTTTGAAAAGTCCAACGGTACTAGCGCTACCTACTGGAATGCTTTGAGTCGAAGTAGTTGAAGTAGAGGTGGACTTGGATGCTAAAAACTCTAATAGAGGTTTTGCGTTCCTTGCACTTGCGGTTAATTCGATAGAATTATCCTTAGCAAAACTGCTGTCTACTTGTGCTCCAGCCTCAATCAATTGAGCGGCTATCACAATAGCTTTTTCAGTAATAGCCGTACATTTTTTCTTAGAAAGATTTATGCAAGCGCTCAAAGACGCATTTATCAGCTCCTCTAAAGCATGGGTTAGATCTGCTCGATCACTCACACAAGGTATTAATGCAGTGATCGCATCACGATGACATTTCTTCACGGCTGAAATCAGAGCTTTAACAAAGATAGCTTTTGGAAACGTACCAGTTTGCGAGGCTCTTTTTTTTATTTCTGCAATTAATAGAGTTAGACATGCGATATCATCCCTTACACTCAAAACTAAGGCTTGTGGTAAAGCTTGATCACGACCTGCATGCACATAGGCTTTGTTTAGCAAATGAGCTAAAACGCGCGCATCAGATGAAGCGGTTATGAATAACTCTAACGATTCACTTATACTATTATGCGCTGCCCGAAGTTTGGGATCAGTGCTTATATCCACAATATAAAGAGCAGACTCAATAAATCGACCTTTAATTGCTTTACTTAAAGTTGCACCAAGAACGGTATAATCATCAAATGGTTTAACAAGGAGTATTTTTAACATCGGCAATGAATGCACGGCATTTGCAGCCAGTAATTGAGGATTCGCAATCGTTGTAACCAACGATTTTAATGAATCGCAATCCTGTTCTTGAATCGCACCCATTACATATCGTTGAGAATACTCAATACTTCTATCTTTGCTTTTACCATAAAAGTCACCCATATACATTTTCATACAACAAGCCCATCCACAACATTTAAACTGTCCGATACTATCAAAAAAGGCACTTCAGATACAAGAATCAGCAGTAGGTTGGGTTATAACCCAACATGATCTCAACATTGCTCACGAGCCCTTTTGTTAGGAGACGATACAACAAACATAAGTCCTGTAGGTTGGGTTCTAGCACTGATCTAGCGCGTAGATGAGGGTATACCCCAGCATCAATCCTCATCAAGATTCATGGGGATACATAGGTCATGCCCCAACCTACATTTCATTGAAATTTGGGGCCTTAGCTGGCGCTTTTTAATTAAACCACCAAATAAATCCATTTAAATAACTGGCAAACATTAACCAGATTAAATAAGGCACAACTAGTAGTGCGATCCATTTATTCTGTGAGTAAAGTCTATAGATAAGATAAGCTGTCAATCCTGTTAAGACAAGAATCCATACAAAGCCTAAGCCTAGCCAATGAAAATTAAAGAAAACCGGTGTCCATAACCAGTTCATCAATAACTGAACGAGGTAAACATACCATACACGATTCATCTTCGGAGTTTTCCTGCTACTCCAAATCCACCAACCTACTATTGCTAATAGAAAATATAGTAGAGTCCAAGCCACTGAAAAAACTATAGGTGGCGGAGTTAAATTTGATTTGATCAGCTCGTTATACCAGGGGTTTATATTATTCTTGGTCAAAAGACCAAGCATCAAACCAATGCCTTGAAGTAGTGCTATAGCTATTCCAAGGGGTAGTAAATTGCGTTTTATCATTGATAGTTTCCTAAAGTACGTTAAAGCAGCCCAACGTCCATTCCCATGAGTATTGGTTTGCATTGGGAGCATCGCAAAAACCGCGATGATATGATTGTAAAAATAGGGTACAAAACGAAGTAGGATATCTATTATTATGATATAAATTGGAAAAAATAAAGATCTATGACTCAATATGCTCACAATATTATTACTGATTGGCTCAAATATTTTTATGACCTTTGCCTGGTATGGTCATTTAAAAAATTTGAATGACAAACCTCTGTACATTGCCGTCTTAGTTAGCTGGGGCATCGCTTTTTTTGAATATGTATTACAGGTACCTGCTAACCGGATTGGATATACACAGTTTAATTTAGGACAGCTAAAAATAATTCAGGAAATTATTACCATTTGTGTCTTTGCATTTTTTGCGTATTTTTATATGAACAAGCCTTTAGGGATGAATTTTTTGTATGCAGGATTATGCATGATGGGGGCTGCTTATTTCATTTTTAAAACGTAAGTTCTTTATTATGTAAGTAAATAACAGCAATTTAGGGAGAGGGGAGTGACGGGATCTCAATTCTCGTCGATCTTGCGCGAGCACCACAGAGGAGCAAGCATTTAAACAAAAATTAAGTTACTATAGTCCGGACGCTTTCAAATTTCATCAACGGACTGGGGACAATTATGCTAGGAACAGTGCTTATCGTTTTATTGATTTTAATGTTAATAGGTGGCTTACCTCGTTGGGGACATAGCAGAGACTGGGGGTATGGTCCAAGCGGTGGTATTGGTACCATTCTTCTGATAGTCATAATACTAATATTGCTTGGACGAATATAAATAAAAAGCCCCTCTCGAGGGGCTTTTTTTTAAGGAGTTAGATCATAAAGGTATGAGGTTACCATTTTTGTCATAACCTGGAGAATGCAAACTGCATAATAGAAAACGGTATATATAGAGACAACCCTAAGCTTACTCTACTACCAGAGAATTTGGAGCCGGATTATTCTCTTCTCTAAGCTCTAACCACACTGCATTTAAAATCGCAAAGGTACAGGCTAAACCTGTACCTAAAATCCAAGAAAAATACCACATACATACTCCTTAATAAGCTGAATCTTGATTAGCCATCACTGTTTCTTCTGTTATCTTGCCTCTCAACACTCGATATACCCACGCGGTATATAATAAAACAATGGGTAAAAAAACGACAGTAACCACCAACATAATAAATAAGGTTAACTGACTGGAAGAGCTATCCCATACTATTAAACTGTTTTGTGGATTTGAGGAGGAGGGTAAAATAAAGGGGAACATACTAACGCCAACTGTTGCAATCAACGTACTCACACTTAAACCGCTTAAAACAAAGGCGATACGAGCCCATCTTGCAAATAAAAAGGCAAAGAAAGCAGTGACTAAGCTAATTATTGGAACCATCATTGTTAGGGGATAAATACGGTAATTATCAAACCAAGCCCCGGGTTGACTAACCACTGTTTTGTACAGGGGGTTAGAAGGGCCATCATGGGGAACTAGACTACTTAATGCATACCCATCTATACCGTAATTAACCCAAACTCCACACAGGCTAAATAAACCAATCACCGATAATGCACAAATCCGGGCTCTAACCAGTGCTCTTTCTTGCAAAATCCCTGTGGTTTTAATTTGAATAAAAAAAGCGCCATGCATGGCCAACATCAATACAGACAATATCCCACAACACAAGGCAAAAGGATTGAGCAACTCAAAAAAGGTACCGGTATAAAAAGGGCGTAAACTGTCATCGATATAAAAAGGCACCCCTTGCAACACATTTCCAACCGCTACCCCAAAGATTAAAGAAGGGACAAAACCACCAATAAATAAAGCCCAGTCCCAAAAGGAACGCCAAGTCGGATTGGTTAATTTAGAACGGTATTTAAAGCCTACGGGTCGTAAAATTAATGCCAGAAGCACTACTAACATCGCAAAATAAAAACCCGAAAACGACAGAGCATACAGCATGGGCCATGCCGCAAAAATTGCGCCACCGCCTAGAATAAACCATACCTGATTTCCTTCCCAGGTTGCTCCAATGCTATTAATAAGTACACGGCGCTCCATATCGGATTTACCAATCCAAGGAAGCCATATACCTACTCCTAAATCAAAACCACCAGTAACTGAGAAGCCAATTAGCAATATGCCAATTAATACCCACCAAATAACTCGTAACGTTTCATAATCTAACGGCATTTGTGTCTCCTAATTAATGCTGAGTAGCTTCAGGCCCAAGTTTTATGTATTTCGCCATCAAGAAAAGCTCTACAACCGCGAGAATTGAATAAAATATAACAAATCCTGCAATAGAGGTCATCACTTGCCCTGAGGATACGGCAGAAGTACCCAAAAAGGTTGGTAAAATGCCTTGAACCGCCCAGGGCTGACGTCCATATTCAGCAACAACCCATCCCAGTTCCGCGGCTACCCATGGTAAGGGTAGTGAATAAAATGCCAACCGATGAAACCATGGTGAGGTGTGTAGTGTATGCCGCAAGGATAAATAAAAGCCTGTCGCAAATAACAAAATGAAATAAATGCCACACGCTACCATGATCCTAAATGAGAAAAACATCGGTGCCACTTTGGGTTTCAAATCGTTAGCAGCTTTTGTGATCTGTTCTTCTGTCGCATCGGTGACATTCTCTGTGTATTTTTTAAGTAACAGGCCATAACCAAGAGAGGCATTATGTTGTTCGAAAACAGCTTTTGCTTGCACATTAGTAGGATCTTTTTGCAAAGTTTTTAAAGCACCGTAAGCAATCATACCGTCTTTTATCCTAACTTTTCCATCTTCAATTAATTCGACAATACCTTGAAGAGGGGTATTAAAAGATCGCGTTGCAATGATGCCTAGCAAATAAGGAAAATCAATTGCATAATTAGTTGTTTGTGTTTTTTCATTGGGGATACCAAACAGAGTCAAACTTGCCGGTGCTTTCTCCGTATGCCACATGGACTCCATGACTGCGAGCTTCATTTTTTGATTGGCATTTGCTACGTAACCACTTTCATCACCTAACACAACAACGGATAAGGAGGCAGCCAAACCAAACGAAACCGCAACCGTCATAGATCGCTTAGCAAAATCTTTATTTCTACCACGTAAAAGGAAATAAGCACTAATAGAAAGCACAAACATCGCCCCTGTGACATAACCGGCACTGATGGTATGTACGAACTTCGCCTGAGCAACTGGATTGAATAATATCTCATAAAAACTGCTGACTTCCATCCGCATTGTTTGGTAATTAAAAAATGCGCCTACTGGGTTTTGCATCCATCCATTGGCAACCAAGATCCATAAAGCGGATAAATTGGTTCCCAAAGCCAATAGCCAAGTACACATCATATGTTTTACGGGGGTTAATTTATTCCAAGCAAAGAAAAATAATCCAACGAAAGTTGCTTCTAGAAAGAATGCCATTAAACCTTCAATAGCCAGAGGTACACCGAAAACATCACCTACGTAATGTGAGTAGTAAGCCCAGTTAGTACCGAACTGAAACTCCATGGTCAAACCTGTTGCTACACCCAGCACAAAATTGATACCGAATAAAAGGCCCCAATATTTAACCATCTGGCGCCAAATTTCACGCCCTGTCATTACAAATACCGTTTCCATAATGGCAAGCATTACAGATAAGCCTAGTGTTAAAGGTACGAATAAAAAATGATACAGTGCTGTTAAAGCAAATTGTAATCGGGAGAGATCAACTACTTCGCCTGCTGGAATCATAAAATCACCTAATGAAATTTATACCTCAGGAAAATGAGATAGGGGTGCAGAAATAATCGGTTGCGTATCTTTACCTAACAACCATTCCTTACTACTAGACAATACTGGATGCATACCTCTCACGCATACCCACCAGAGTAAAAATAAAAAAAATAATTTAATTACAAGAGTTATCGTGATATCACGGGCATAAGTGGTCATAGTCTTCATCCAAGAATAAAGCTTAGTTATTTTAACAAAATTTGGAATAAAAAACTATGGGGAGAGGGGCTTTTCACTCGCATACTTGTGCCCTTGCACACTTCATGTTGACATCCCTGAGAAATGCTTATAGATTGCGCACTAAGTGTATAGTATGTGTGTGATACAATCAAAATATCAGGATTTGATATGCCAAAAGTTAAAGGAAAAGGGCTAAATCAGAAGCGAACATTTTCTAGGACTCACAGAAAGTGAGATTAGGGAGCTACGCTGAGAAACTATTTTAGAAGTAACTGAAAGTAAAATCAGGGAGCACCTAAAGGAAGAATTACCAATCGCGCCAACCGATATGTTTCGGATCTATGATTATTTTTTGGAGCAATAATGAAAAAGACAGATATTAAACTTGAAAATGACGATGACACCTCCTTTAGTTTAACCAGTAAGTCATTATTTAATACAAACGATCTAGTTGCTGAGAGGGCTATGTCATTACTCAGAATCGTCGGAGAAACTAAAACTCATATCGTTGCACATGCACCTTATCCAAAGCAAGTTGATTTAAGTGCTCTTATAGGTAGTAAGAGTCTACTTGCAAATGAAATTATTCTGTATTGTGTAAAACAACCTGAAGTTAACTGTTCAGACAACTATGGAATGACCTTATTACACCAATTGTTATGGAATGAACGTCCCGATTTGGCGAGTTTGGTAGTTAAATCACAACAATTTACAAAGATAAATTTTAAGTTTTCTATACCGATAGTAGCTAGCAATTTGTATGCTAGCGCATTAGATCTATCAATTAGTCTGTTTATGATGAGAAAAAATGGTTTTGATCTAAATTTTATTGAAACATTATTGCAATATGGTGCATTACCACCAAATCCAACGAAGAAATTTCTACATGGTGATTTCATTTCTGCATTTTATCCGATTATTCTATTCAACGAGCCAGATATTTTTGAACAGATTAAAAAAGCGGGGCAGACAAAAGCAGAGACAAATAACACAAATGATGATGACGACAATGATGTGCATCAAAAGGAAAATGGAATAGATAAATCAAAAATGCCTTCCAACGATGAGTTGGTACAATTATTAACCCTTCTTGCTCGTTATGGTTTTAGTATAGAACAAATGAAAACTCATTTTCATAAGACTTTATTTGAACAAAATCATGCTAGTGAATTTGAATCATCAGATTTTCCAGTGAGTAGACAAAGACAAGAAACAGTTTTGAATGCATTTTTTGAAAAATTAGATGCTTCCGTTGGCTTGAATTTGCAAACTGGAGTTCTCGTAGAAATGAATGAACAACGCTTAGATAATGGTAAATCAACTCTGAACTTACCCTATGATTCGAGTGACCCTGGTTGTACTATTGTTTGAAAGAGCCCCACCTAAATTTATGAGCCAAGGGGGATAACCTTGCCCTTGGTTCAAACCTTTTTATCTAAATCAATGATTAAGTAAGGTGAGTATCGTCTACTATGGAAATTAAATCATTGTAGAACACTGAAGGCCTTGCGATGAAGAATAAATGCACCAAATGACCAATTTATACGCTATAATTACCAATACAAAACATTAAAAGAGATTATCATGAAAACTATGAATGTAGTCTTAATTGCAAGTGTTTTTGGTCTAATGTTAACTGGCTGCAGTGTTACTACCAATGGAAATGACACAAATCAACCTATGATTGGTACCGCCTGGACTTCTGATAATAACGGACAAATTGGTACCGCTTGGACTTCTGATAATAGCGGACAAATTGGTACCGCTTGGACTTCTGACTGGATAACAACCACTAAAGTCAAAAGACAGTTCTAATTTAAGAAAAAAAGTACAGCAATTAGGTTGGGGCATTTTGACCCAACCTACGGCTAGACTATAAATCTCAGGATTGCTGAACGCATGCTCGATTTGGCCAACCAGCAATGATTACGATGGGCATCATAAGTAAAGATGTGATTGACAGAAAATAGGAAATTGCGTCTAGATTACTAGGGACTGTAAGGGTACTAATCACTCTCCCAAAGTATCCAAAAAGAATAATAGTGCATAAGCTTAGCAGAGTTGCCTTGTGGATATTCGAGGTAGTATTTAGATGCTGATAGGCTTTTATTAAGGTTTTAGAAAAAAAACGCCACATCAAATAACACACGGCATATCCGAACAAGATGTAAATTAACCACGCCGAGATTTGTAAAGCTGTGACTATAATGTAGACGTCACCGCTTTTTGCAAAGGTTCTTATTGGGACATAATCATAAAAATTGCCTAGATTCATTAAATTAAACCAAAACAGAAAATAGTAGGTGTAAATCCTTTGCTGAATATTTTTTTTATTTAATAAATACTGAGAAAGCGCAAATAAGAGAACATTCGCTATTCCAGCTCCAGAAAAGGCAATTATGGCGGTAGAATACGTATATCCTTCGTTGTAAATTTTTAGATAGTTTACATTCTCATCGATATTTCTGAGAAATAACAAATTTTGCCAGTTGGTTCCGCCATAATTTATTAAAAACGGATTTTCTTTAAACCCTAAAGCCCATGCCATGAAGGAGTGCATGTACTCATGAGGAAATACTGCTAGATAATGAGTTAGCACTATAAATAACGGCGTGATTAGTAGTAGATTCGACTGTGTGTTTAAGATGTATTTGTTCATTAACCGATGGACTCTTTTTACCTGAAGTAAAATCAAGTGGTTTCAATATACTTACATAAAGGATAGTTGAGATCAATTTACGTTTATTGCGACTTGAACTTAATTTACTGTTCAATCCTGTAAGACATACGCAAAGAGGTTGATTAATCGAAGTGAATGAATTAATCAACACTGAGCATTACGCGTATGCCCAAATAAATTAATAAACCACCAAAAACTCGTCCTATCATTGCTTGTGATTTGGTAAATATCTTTTGGATTTTATCTGATTGTAAAAACATAACCAATGATGGCCAGTATAAAGCAGACTCTCCAACAAACACGCCGACAACAATCGCTTTATCACCTAACGATGCATTAATTGAAACAAACTGGGTAAATAGGCTAAGTAGAAAAACTGCTAATTTCGGGTTTAAAGTATTACACAGTAAACCTTCCATATAGGCTTTAGAAACAGTCACCGATTTAATTGATACTGTATTATCAGTCATTTTAGGGATGCTTTTCGATTTTAGGCCTTTTATTCCAAGATAGATTAAATAAGCTGCTCCAGCATATTTGATCATTGTATAAAGCATAATGCTTTGAGTAATAATGAAAGCTAATCCTAAAATACAATAGGAAGCATGAATAAGACATCCAGAAACAACTCCTAAAGCTGTTGCTATTGCTTGTCGGCGTGGGTATAAAAGAGCATTTTTTGTAACCAACAAAAAATCCGGGCCAGGACTAACCATGCCAATAAAACAAATGGAAATTAACAGTAATAAACTAACGTTCATAAATACCCAAATCTGCCTTTACTAAGGCTTTAATTTTATCAAATTTTGTTGATTAACAAAATTACTATTTAGTAACAAGTTGCTATCCTGCATTCAAGCCAACCTTGTAGACCTGTATACGAGGAAAAGGAAAGCAGGGCGGTGTGACGGTAATTTATTATCATAGGGGCTAGTTATAGCGACATTTAAAGAACACGACCTACTTAGTAGTAAATGGGCTATAATTATCACATATGTCCAAAAAACAACCCAATACAGCTAAGGTCTTGATGTATGAATAAAGCTCGCGAAGAGAAGCAACTTCAGCATGCTCCAGATAAACCCGTTGAAAACAATGATGATTTAAATCGAATATTGGCTACGGTGAGTCATAGCAGCCCTGAAATTCAATTCCCAAATTATTTACTAGAGTTAAGATCGCTAGGCGGTGACAAAGACAGTCTTTTAATAGAGGGATACATGCAATCTGTATTAGCAAGGCTTTCCCTGCCTCATTACCACAATAATCAGTTAACCAATGAAGCATTCTTTGAGCATTTGAGCACCTATGCTGCAGAATTAATCAAATCAAAAGATCCTGAATTAGAATTAGATTTGTACATTGGCGGTGGTGTTGTGCGGGCGCTCTTGGAAAACCTCTATAAATTCATTCATGATCGAAAAACGCAGCAACAAGCAATAGGTAAGCCCATCGCCATGGATGAAGCGGAGTATAAGAAACCGTTTTATGATCCATCGCCACAATCGCCTGAGAAAGATCCTGAACAGGAAGACAAAAACAAAAAAACAATACAACTGCAAATCAGTAGAAAAGACGTTTTATTTAAAAGTAGCGAATATCATCTTAAACAAGCAGCTCTAGCTGAAAAAGAAAAACTATTAGGACCTTTCGTATTAGGTGTAGGCAGTGATTTAGATATTTATTACGAGGCGAGAACTAAAACGGGGGCACCACTAAATGACCAACAAAAGGCCGTAATTGTAGAGTTAAAACAAAACTTGTTTGAGTATATTAATAAAGCAGAAAAAGAGTATGCCCTGCGCTTCGCTCAGGGAGCTATAAAACATTCCATTCTACCTGTAGCGGATGTGAAGGAGTATCAGGCACAAGTGACTCATAGCTTACAACAAGGGGGAAGTCTACTTGATTCCTTGGCATTTAAGATAAAGTCTTTTGAAGATCATTTGCAACAGTCAGCAATAGATATTTACCATCTAGTACAAGTAGCCCCTTTTTACCAAACCATCGTACTTGCTTTTTTTCACATAAACTTGAACGCTCCTGCTGTAGACGTTAGCGTCGAACAAATAAAAGTAGCTATGGTCTCGCAGTTAAAGGGAAATAGAAGCCACCAAAATCTTGAGCGTTTATTAGCAAATCTCGACCAACAAATCGAAGAAGCAAACTTAGCTCAACCAGTAATGAGTCTCCTTGCTCAACATAAAAAAAACCGCCGCAGTGCCCAACTTAGACTGCCAGAAGGCCATCCTGACGTTTTAAAAGACTATTTGGAAGGCGTGTTTGAGTATCTAGCACCTATGGCACAAGGTGAGAAAGCATCCCAAAAACAGACCATTAGAGGCCTGCGAGCCTTGGTATCTGCACCATTTATCAACGTGAAAGACGAGCGCATATTGGTTGGTGAGTTAACCAATATATTGAAAGATATTGAAGATGGCGGGACTCTAGATAACAAGGCAAAAGATCAATTTGATAAACTGGTACGTAACGCTTATCACCAGCTTGGTGGTAACCGCCCCTACAAAGCAGCAGAAGGCACTGCATTGAACTTGGGGTTAAAAATTGCCGAAGCAATTTTTAAAAAGGGCACAGGGCTAAATGAAAAAGTTAGATTTTTACTACCTACTTTTATCCAAAATTTACCATTAGACAAACGAGATCCCGTTGAGATAAAAAAAACAGTTGCTCATTTTGATGAACTGCAATCATATTTGACCCCCTATGATGTTTTTATTAAAGAACACACCGAACATGGCACCGTTTATCATGGGACGAGTGCGGAAGCAGGCATCTGTGTATTACGTGGTGGGTTTATTGAAAGCTCTGCCAAACAAGGCACTGCCTCATTTGGGCCTGCATTGTATGCAACAAATGACTTGAGAGAAGCTCTAAAGTATGGTGCGTCAGGGTTAGTGTTACCACTACGTATTGCCAGTGGGAATATGAACATTCTCGACTGGAAAAAAGTGCCTGCTGATTTGAAAAATGCATTGGAAGAAGAAAAAAACCAAGGAAAATATGAGCATGTTTTTGAGATGCTTAGAGATAGAAAAAAATATGCGGTAGATATTATTTTGGATACTCATGTTTTAATCCAAAACCAGAGAGTGATTGATCTTAATGAGTCACTTGAATCGGTATTCGATTTAGTTGCGACAACGGCACTGGGGGATTTGCAACAATATCAATTAGCAAAAGAAACTGAGCAAATACAGGCCATGCAAAAATTAATGAACTCGGCGACAAATTACCATAATTACACGCTGCTGTTTACGGATCTAAAGGTTAAAGTCACAACGACAGCAATGAATAGCCAGGCCCTATTAGCCGAAATGATGAAATGTCCTCCTACTGTTGGATTATTTGCAGCAGTAAAAATAAATGCAGAAGAGTTGATTAAACAATTTTACAGTTTACTCGAAGAGCAGATGGCAGCGGGTAAAGTCCCACCAAGTCTTTTAGATGTGACAGATGAATTTGGCAATACTTTTTTGCGCATTTTGGTGAGGTCGCAAAAGATCATAGAGAAGGGGATTTATAATTCCTTATTTAGATTGTACCTTCTTGCTGGTGCTAATATTAACGCGGTTGGATCTGACGGACGAACAGTTTTCCAATTATTTTTCTACCTGAATTGCTGCGATAGCTATAACTCTATCCCTTGGAGAGAATTAAGTGCATTAGACCTATTTATCAAGGCGGGGGCTGACCTTAATCTTCGAGATCCTATCAGCGAGCGAACACCACTGATGACCGCTGTAAAAAATCGAGACGAACTCCTGGTATCTATATTGGTAGTTGCAAAAGCCGATACAACCACCACGGATAACAGGACAGGGGATACGCCGCTCCATGTCGCAGTCAATGAGAGAGATTCAGCGATAGTTAGAAGCTTACTTGCGGCTGAAACGATTGATGTCAATGCTAAAAACAACCGACTTAGAACTGCGTTGCATGATGCAGTGAGTTTTAGAAGCGCAGAGCTTGTTACTAATTTATTAAATTTAAACGGAAATGATTATGCAGATGCCAGGGTAGCAGATGTGGATATCGAAACTGGTGAGGGTGAAACCGCTTTAGATATTGCTATTCATGAAAGCGATGAAGAAATTGCTGACCTATTGATTGCTGCAGGAACAGACGTTAATCGATTAGATCGTAATGGATGTTCCGTTTTGGCAAAAGCTGTCGAAGAGGGAATGACCAAAACTGTCATCTCATTGTTAAATAAAGCGGATGTCAATAAAAAAAATCGACAAGGTGATACACCTTTGCATATTGCTGTTAGTAAAGGGCGTGAAGAAATAACTAAATTATTAGCTTGGAAAGCCAACATCAATCAAAAAAATGGCAGTGGTGATACGCCATTGATTATCGCTGTTCATGAGGGACTTGAAGCGATTGTCCGGGTATTAGTTAAAGCAAAGGCTGATGTTAATGAAACAAACAATTTTGGGGATAGCGCCTTATGTATCGCGGTTACAAAGCGTCATGAACAAATTGTTTCGCTATTAATTAGTAAAAGCCGAGTTGATGAACCATTATTGGAAAGATTATTTAGTTTAAGCTTATATGATAGCAAACAATTTAGTGAAAACATTTTAAGATCTATACTCAACGCAGGCCTAAAGATAGATCATAAACACCTTTCAAAAGCGGTCCATCTCAACAATGAACCGGCCATTCATTTTTTGTTGAATGCCATTTGCTCGGCAGAAATGATTAACCAAGTGCTGGTTGAAATCGCCGTGTTGCCCGATATAGAAACATTCGAATTAATTTTAGAAAATGCCACCGACATCAATGCTATTTTCAAAAATACAACGGCGCTGATTCAGGCGGTTTCAGCTAACAGCATAGCTCATGTTCATCGTTTAATTAATCGAGGAGTAAACATTGACCTCTGTTGTGAGGGTTGTAATGCGTTAAGTCTGGCCGTAACGAATGGCAACAAAGAGATGGTGCTTATTTTACTGGCTTCAAACGCAAATCGCGAGCAAGCGATAAAGATTGCGATTACATCATCGAACGAAGATATGCTTCATTTACTACTTACAAAATACTCAGGAAGGCCTTTAAACCACTTTACTTCGCTTCGACAATTCCTCGTGCAGACTGGCAACGATAAACACCTTTCAATCATGCGTTTCATCAACCCATACATTGATTTCAATTGCCTAGACTACATAGATAATAAAACACCCTTAATGCAATTATGTAAAAATGTTAGTAATCAAGCCTTTGATCTAGTACTTGAATTAAACCCCAATATCGATTTAGACGTTTTTGATAATAGGGGGATGACTGTGCTCATGTACGCGCTGCAAGCACAAGACAAGAATAAGGTGTTGAGCTTACTTAATCATGATCCAAACCCAAATCTCTCAATTGTTAATAAATACCATCAAACTGCGTTACAGGTCGCAGATCAGTATTTTTCTCATGATGCAGAAGTCATGAACCTGCTGAGATCTATCAACGAAGAGCAACAACGCAAAGGACAAGCGACAAATCCATAAAATTAAGATCATACTCGATTAACTCTCCTACGGGCGCTCGTGCGAGCTCTTAACAGAGTGTCCCTCAATTCAAAGCAAGATCAATAATTTTTTAACCATTGTTAAAGAATTTGTAGTAAAGTATTAAAGTGTTAAACATTTTAAAAGGAATTAGAATGTATTTGAAATCAATATGCTTAGCTGCATTATGCTTTTTATCGCCACATCTCAATGCAAGTGGTTTACTTAAACTAACTAAGCGACCGCTAACAATAAATGGATGTAAACAAACTGAGACAAGAAATGTACTTGATTTGGCCCTAGCAAATGATGGTTATTTTGTTGTTTCTAACGGTAAAAAAAAAGGTGACCTAGAATTTACACGTTTTGGTAATTTAATCCTAGACGAAGATTATTTTATTCGAACGAATACTGGTGAGTTTCTACTCGGAATAAATAAAAAATCCGATCCGAAAAAATTAAGCAAGTTAAAAATTTCTATGAGTATCCTGCCTCCCAAAGCAACTAGCAAAGTTAAAAGCATCATTAATCTTCCTGCTACTGCTGCTAATGATGAACAATATTCTTCATCCTCGGTATTATATGATTCCATTGCAGCATCTCATGTTTTAAACGTTGAGTATACCAAACAGAGTCTTAGTACTTGGCAAGTAGAGGTCCTTGTTGATGATATAAAATTAAGCAAAGGCAGCTTAACCTTTGGGGCAGATGGTCAAGTAATTAAACAAGAAGGGTTATCTCATATTCAATGGCCAACAAGCTATGGATTGAACGATTTAAAAATTGATCTTTCCGAGAGTACACAATATGCAAGTCCCTTTGCATTACAAGCTATAAAGGGCAACGGTTATACCCTAGGACATTTTTTAGGTGTGTGGATTAGTATGAGTGGTAGAATCAATTTAGTATATGACAATGGTCAAGGAAAAAGATTAAAACATTGTATTGCAATAGCTAAGTTTAGCGACCCAGCTTATTTAGAACGCGTTGAGGATCACTTATACAAACCAACGGAAAAATCAGGTCCCCCAAGACTACATAGGGAAAATAGCCAATATGCCGTATTGAGTGGATTTCTTGAGCAGGAACCTTGTCTCCCTAGTTTGTGAAAGGGTCATCAACTATTTTAAAAGGAATTACTATGAATATAAAACCAATTTGTTGTGCAGTTTTATTTTTAGCTACCTCGACCTTGTGCGCGAGCAATATATTAAAACTATCCAACCACCCGCTATCAATGGTTCTTTGTGAGTTTGTGCAAACTGATAATGTGCTGGACATGGCTTTAGCAAATGATGGTTATTTTATGCTATCGAATGGTGAAAATGATGGAGGGGTACTCTTCACTCGTTATGGCAATTTTAGGCTAAATTCAGAGTCTCAGATTGTAAACGAATCAGGTCTAAATTTGCTTGGTATTAACAAAAAATCAGCTCCTAACAAATTAAGCAAATTAAAGATTCCTACCAATAATTTGCCTCCAAAAACCACAAGTAAAATTGATATAGCAATTAACCTTCCTACGATGGCATCCGATGATGAAGTGCTTACAACCACGACTACTCTTTATGATTCCATTTCTAAACATCATGAATTAAAGGTCGATTATAAGAAAATTAGCCATAGTACATGGACAGCCCAGGTCAGCATCGATAATGTATCATTGAACCAAGGTACATTATATTTCGATAACTCAGGTGTATTCAGTAAACAAGATGGATTGTCTCACATACAATGGCAAACTGATTTCGGAGTGAATGATTTGAAAATTGATCACACTGAAAGCACCGCAACAGCAAGCCCTTTTAGTATCCAGCTTATAGCTAACAATGGCTACCCTGTAGGCTCACTTTCACGTCTGGAAATTGATATAAATGGTTTTATTTTTTTAGTATATAGTAACGGTCAATCAAAACGATTAAAACATACTATAGCTGTAGCCAAATTTCTAAATCCCAATTATTTAAAACGTGTTCAGGATCACCTATACATGCCAACCGACAAATCAGGTCCATTAAGACTCCATAGATTAAATAGCGCCGGTGCGATACTAACAGGGAATCTGGAGCCAGATCCCTGTCCGAATATTGCATGATTAATGGCCAGGCCGGGGCATTACGAACCATTCGTAGTTAGAGATAAGGAGCAGCCGAACCGAGTTGAAACCACGCACCGTAGACTCCGGGAGTTAATTGGGTGGTTGGAATAGTCACAGTAACAGAAACGAATTGATACTTTATGGCGTTAGCTGTTGGTACTTGTCCAAATGATGCAAGGGTCACCACAGCATTCGCAGGAAGATTATTGAGCTATTTCGAGCGGCACGGCGTGATTGATTAAATGTTTAATCAGGGCTTAAAAACAAAGAAACCATGCTATGTTATAGAATCATCTCTCACATTTACATTAAGGACAATGTATGAAGAAAAGTAAGGTTTTACTGGCTTCACTAGGTTTTATCACGGGTGGTGCGATGGCAGGTACGATGGGTCCTGTTGGTCCTGAGCTCCCATCGCGGGTGGTCAGTTTAAGTATAGGTCCTGCTTGGCATGCTTCGGGCGAGAGCAGTACATTGTTTCTAACGCCTGCGATTGAGAAGAGTTACGTTGCGCATAAAACAAGCCGGGCATTGGCCTTCGGCGAGTTATTTTACGGGATGCAGAGGCAGTTGGGTGCTACCTGGATGGGTCAATTGGGTTTAGCGGGTGTTGTGACCAGTGATGCCAAAGTAGGTGGCGAGGTATGGGATGATGCTGACCCTGCGTTTAACACACGTAATTATGCGTATTCCGTTAATCATGCGCGCTTAGCGATAAAGGGCAAGGTGTTAGCGCAACTGGGTGAACAGTGGTTGCCCTATGTCAGTGCCAGTATCGGCTTGGGTTTTAATCGCTCGCACGGGTATATCACCCCACCGATTATATTCCCAGCAGTTGCGGATGCGGCGTTTGCTTCACACACCCAGACAAGCTTTGCCTGGACTGTGGGTTTAGGTGTTGAGCGGTCGGTGAATGCAAATTGGCGCTTGGGTGCGGGCTATGAGCTTGCAGACTTGGGTAGGAGCCGTTTAGGTCTTGCGCCTGGACAAACTCAAGGCCAAGGTTTGGGATTAAACCATCTCTATACCAACGCATTGGTACTCAGCGCCCATTACTTACGATAAGGACATCACGATGAAGATAAAACACAAATCATTAAAGACAAACACGCACAAAGTGGTGTGTTCACTGTTGTTTGGCGCCACTGCTGTGGTCAGTACGCAAGGGATTGCGGCAAGTCCTCTATGGACGGTTACAGCAACCACCCCAACCATGCTAACTATCCCTGCGGGCAGTAGTACTACGGTGAATTACACCATCACCAACAAATCGAAAAAAACACATACGTTGATGATGCGCCCGATAGCTGGGGTGACGCAAGTAACGAGTGGGACTGGCATTTGCGGGAGTGCGGCGATTTTAGCAACCAACCAATCATGTACTTTACAACTGACTATTTCAAGTACCGCAGGTACCCTAAACGGTGGTCCGCAAATATGTCAGCAAGGTCCAGATGGCCAGCCGAGTCCATTGCAGTGTTACCAACCTATTGCTTCACAGAGCTTACAGATTAGTACGGTGCCTATGGTAAGCCTTGGGAATTCTTTTGGTGGCGGAAAAGTGGCCTGCTTGGACTCAGCCCCTAATCAGTTGCTTATTGCAGCTAATGCCGATAATTCCACATCAATTGCGTGGGACACCTCTTCTAGTCCGTTAGCAATTGGCCCATCAGCCCAAAGTGTCACCGACGGGGCTACGAATACGCAAGCCATTGTCAATGCACTAGGTGCCAATGGTGCTGCCGCCAAGTTGTGCGCAGATTATGCGGTTAATGCCCAGGGCAATCCTTGTCAGTCTGGTGACACTTGCTATAGCGATTGGTTTTTACCAGCCCAAGACCAGCTTAGTTGTTTGTACATTAATAGGATGGACATAGACGGTTTTGCCAATGCCTTCTACTGGAGTTCTACCGAGTATTCCGACAATCCTGCGGCCAAAGCCTGGGACCGTGACTTCAGCAATGGCAACCAGTTCACCGGTGATAAGGGCGTCGAGATGCGGGTTAGGTGTGTTCGAGCTCTTACCCCTTAGCTCCTTTATCCCTTTTCTTTTGAGGCAGCGCAAGCTGCCTTGTACTAAACCCCGCGCAGAGGTCGATGTTGCTTGATATGAGCTTACGTATGATATTCCAGAAAAATTCCATAGATTAAATAGCGCCGGTGCGATAATAACAGGGAATCTGGAGCCAGATCCCTGTCCAAATATTATGTGATTAATAGCCAGGTTGGGGCATTCCGACCCATTCGTAATTAGAGCCCTTAAACAAAGGGCTCTAATTCATATGCAAAAAAATTAAGGGAGGACAGGGGAGATCATCTATAATGGTAATTCTACAACAGCATCCATAGTCACTAAAAAGCCAGCAGCGCCATAATCAATACCTGCGATAGGACTTCTTGCAGGAAGATTACCAGAGATGTATTTCAACATCTGGGCATCCACGGCGCTCAAAGACTTAATATTTTTGATATATACATTTAACTTAACAACATTTTTAATTTTACCATCCTCAATAAGAGCTCCTGCCTGTTGTGCTGTGGCAACTAAGTTTTGAAAAGTTTGCTCAATTTGTTGGTTTAAGTCAGTTGATACTGCACCATTGGCATCAATAGGAACTTGTAGTGAAATAAAGGATAAATGACCTACGTTATAATAATTTTCGTGGTTTTTAGGTCCACCAGCATAAGAAACTGAGGATAATTGAGTAAGGATAAATAATATAAGGGCTGCCCATGTTTTCATCGTTAATAATTCCTATCCAATAAGCATTGGGGTGGTACTTTAACATTTAATTGTTAACAAAATATTAACTGAATTTTCTTAATTACCGAAATTCGAACTTTTCGTTCTTTACTAGTTTTTCGTGTTCTGCAACTCTGTTATTAGATTGGATTCATCTCCGTTTCTGCTAATTATCGACCTCACCGTGCAAAAGCCTGTGCACTAATACCGCTAAAATGCCACCGGCAAATGGGGCGGTGAGATATATCCATAATGATTCCAGGTGCCTGCTAATTATTGCAGGGGCAAGAGAACGGGTAGGGTTTAAACTTGTCCCACTAATAGGGCCACCAAATAATACCAATACCCAAACGGTGGCGCCAATAGCGATACCTGCGGTTATGCCTTTCTCCTTAGCACCAGTTGAAACGCGAAGTATGACCATGACCAGAATAAACATCATCACCACTTCAAGAATAAGTGACTGCATTTCTCCTTTTAGGAGAGGTTGAGTGATTCCCAGGTTGTGATTATCGGGGAATAAATATTGCAGCAAAACACAGGCAGTAATGGCGCCTAGAAATTGCGAACCAAGATAGCCCGGCACCTCTTTCCAAGCAAATCTTTTATCAACAGCAAAAGAGAGGGTTACAGCCGGATTAATATGGGCGCCTGAAATATCTCCGAAAGCATAGATCAGCGCTATTATCACTAATCCCCAAACACTTGCTATCCCAACAAGACCCAGTGCGTGAGTTTGCTGATCAACAATAATTGCACCTAGGCCGACAAACAGCAGGATAAAAGTGGCAATTAGTTCGCTTAAATATCTTTTCATAGGGCCTTTTTTTTATAATTTTTCTGAACAGCTATTATATGGGAAATAAATAGATGAAACTATAATGACTTAAGGGGGCAGGGCTGAATAGTCTTTACTTAAGGTTTTATGGAATTACAATCCTTGCTTTTTGCCTTTGATAGCTAAAAGTAAGATTTGACCCCATGTATACTATCTGATGTTCACCTCATGTATTGAGTTATAAGTTAATTTCTTGGCGAACCGCCCCTTGCCGAAAGAGCAGCTTGATAAAGTTGTTCAAATTCCTTTTGCTCATTTGTATTCAACTCTTTCAATATAAATGACAGAACATAATCATCGTTTATTTTATCTATTTGTCGTCTTGCAAAATTTAATCTATCTTCTTTATTTAGTAGACTCAAAATCGGTGCAATGCTGAAAGCTTTAAGTTTTCCTTCAAATTGAAGTGCGCTATCCAATTTCTTATTAGACGGCATCACTCTGATTAAAGTCGAAATTGAATCGTCTATAATACCGTCTAATTTATAGCGTACCCTTGGATTAGTCCGAACCATTTCTTCCATTTTAACAATGGCGAGATTTAAAAACTCGACTTTACCTGATACAGGAATCTCTTCTATAACTTTAACAATTTTGATGTTATGTATATTCTTAATAAGGGACATAATATTTGCTATAGCATAAGGAGTTTTATCTGGCTCACCTAATACACGTATAATTTCAATGACGTTATTTTTGAATAGAAAGTCTTCCTGGCCATTGATGTATTGAATTCTTTTATTTTCAGCGATTGCTGCAACAATCTGTTCCAGAGGAACTTTTGAGACGTTATTAGACTCATAAAAATTTTCACCATAGAGTTCACGGATTAATGATCCGGAACGGGGAGCGGCCAATAACTTTTCAAGTAAATTGCGTTCATGGTTCTCATAATCATGCATTTTTTGTACTGGAGCAAACTCTTTCTCTTTATATTCAGGATGTGCTAAAACAAGCACCTTAAGACTTTCAAAATCACCTGCTTTGATTAAATCCAAAACTACTTTATCGGATACTTCCTCCAAGTCGGTGTTAAGCCCAGAATTCGCAGATACGTTAGATAAATTACGCATTAGTGGTGAATTAGTATTGAGAGGATTGTATCTATTAAAATTCTTAATGACTTCAAAAGCTAAATCTTGCGTAAGTTTTTCCAGTTTTTTTGCAAATTGTTTTTCTGAACGAGGAGCTACCGTTTCGCCCCAATGGTATACATCGGTTGAAATAGGTGCATCAGGTGGCGTCATAATACGGGTTTGTACTGAGGAAATATAAGTAGTGCTTAATTGGTCGTCTTCAAGTGCCGCCAACATTTGTGCAACGGATACTGAGTTTCCTTCTTTAGTATCAAAGGGATTTAACACGCCTTCTGAGCCGGCTACATACCCATAATGATCAACTTCATTTTTTAACATGCTAATTTGGTATAGAGCACCTTGATTGCGATAAGGAAATTGTGTCGCTAATGCAGCAAGTTTATCTATGATAACTTGACTTACTCCCATAGATTGAAAGCTCGCAAAAAGTAACTTATCGATCGCCTGTTTTTTCATTGTAGTATTAGTCGTGTAATAGTGAATTGTATTTGAATTTTCATTTAAATGATTACCAAATAAAAAGAGATTGGCTGAGATCGCGGATTCCATATAACCAGCTTCGTAATTGTAGATCGTTTTTTTGTCAACTGCTAAGGACTCAAAATGAGCAATAAAGTCCTGTATGCCAAGACATGAATGAAACAAGGGGTTATCAGCCCGTAACGCATTATTACTACTGTCTGCAGCAAGGATACTATACACCGATTGATAGACCTGATAAGCATAAGCAATTTCACTACTAACGCCATGGTATGCAAAGGCTCTATCTGGGTGTTTTTTCTCATTCTCAATCATTTTAACTGCTTGGCTAATTAATCTTTTTTGTTCGCTTTCGTTATATTTCTTAACACTGTATTTGTCCAAAAATAGTTGTAAATTAACTTTGATATCATTTGTGCTTTTGAAGTCATCTCCCATCACGGCCTTCAAATGTAATTCACTCGGAGAAAGTTTGGATGGTTGGGTATTGGCTGTGGGAGCTTCAGCTGTTTCAGTATTAACGGGTTTAAAAAATGCATGGCGTTTATGCTTAATATCATCCAGTACCTTTGATTTATTTAACGATGTAATGGCAATATCTGCTTTCACTTGTTGAGGGGATGTGATCGGACGGTAAAGATTATTGGGCTTTTTGGGATCCGCTTTTTTTTCTGATTCAGGGTGATTGGCCATCCCCTGAGTACGCTGCACGACTTTCTGATCTTTTAATAATCGCTCTATAATATTTATCACTGGAGCTTGCTTGAGCATGGCATACAGCGGTGGGTAAACAAGAATTTCCTTTCCCTTGCTGTCTTTTACGCCAATTGTGGTTTGTTGCTCCTCCACTATTTCTTTAGCTGCAGTTAATCCCTGTTGAATGTTTTTTAAAGGAACTAAGTAGTGCTCGGTATGCTCTTCGTCTTTTAACTGGTTGAAATCAATAGGATTTGCCCCTTCAACAAAATACATTCGATATACTCTTTGCTTATTCTGTTGATCTGTAGTGATGATGTCATGGAAAGAGGCTTGAGCAAGTTCTCGGTCACTATAATAGAAATAGCCATTCGATTCCTCCTGTGCCTCTCTTTGTGCTGTGCGTGCTAAAGTTTTATCGTCAGCATCACTTTTGCCGCCAAAATTATCGCACCAGTTATGATTTACTCGTTTTGATAAAAGCACACAGAGTTCGCCCGCTTCATTGCGCTCAAGATGCAAAACTCCAGCTGAGGTTGTGTTCGCAATCGCAGCCTTATCACGTTTTGCAAAAGGTTGCGTTACAAAGCCATAGCGTTGGACTAAATTGTCGAGACGATGAGAAAAACTTGCAATTAATTGATTTTGTAATGAAGCAGGTAATCCTAATTGTTGACTCACCTCCCAAAGGGCGGATTGAATGATATCGTGTTTGCTCATTAATTCTTTAACCTGGCTTTTGATTTCTTCTTCGGTCAAATCATTAAACCAAACATTTAGCCCTCGATCTCGCAGAGTATCAATTTCATCGGCTTCTATGGAATCGTCCTTACGTCTCTCACCAAGGGCTCTAAAAATAAAGTTGGAACCAGCATCGATGAGTTTCGGAACCCCATCAGCGTCGTCCTGAATAAAATTATCACACTTGGAAACATCAATGTTACCCATGAGCGCATGTATCGCGAAATTCTTACGTGCTTGGGCAATAACAGCGTCTTCATCTTGCACCGATTTAGGCTCAATCCATTCGGCCAGCTGAACCACGCGATCTGTTGTATGCAACCCAATAGCACTCGATAATCCCTGTGGGATAAGTTTATAGGCTTGAATATTGGCGACAGGCACACCTAATCGTTGATAGAGCACGTTCAGTAATATTTCAATTTTGATGTGTTCTTCACTTGAACCATATTTTAAAACATAAGGTTTATTGTTTTTGCTGTTTATTACTTTGAAAGTACTTTTAGTACCGCCACCCAGAGATTTTTCATGGTGGAGGTCTATCAGCGTATCGGGAAATGATGCCGGCTGGGCGTCCTCTTTATCGAGTAATAATGACCGATTTGGAGATATACGTTCTTTCATTGTGGATGCTCAAATATTTACCATAAGTATAGCAGGTCCGATAATAAATATTCGTAATCTATTATGCAGCGACCAGGAAAAAATTTGCTCGAACCGCCGACACATTGGTTCGGAGCCTTGTGCACCGCATGTAAATATCAATAAAATCAGTAAGTTGTGATGCTTCATTGGTTCATAAAACGGTGTAAAGCAATCTAAAACGGCCTATCACTGTCACAGTTACGTCACGTTTATGCCGCAATATTGAATACTATATAAAAAGCCAGTTTTAAAAGACAGGCGTTTCAACTTGATCCTTAAATGCCTTAAATGTAACGTAATATACCTTCATTATCTTTCATTAGTCCGTCATGTCCATTAAGGACCGTTACAAATTATTCCGTGGATGACAATTTCTAAGGATGCGTCGGCCGTAATGACTGGAAGCTTTTGGACCGTTTTCTTCTACAAAGACAAGAAGAGTTCATATTTTATTTAAGAGACAAACTAGTCAAAGACGCACAAGCAGAACAACCAGCCCAGAGAATCAGTTTACCGGTTGTGTAATCGCCAAGTACGATAACGGGGTCATAGCTTGCCATTTGCTGTCTAGATTCTATCGTTTCTATCGTGATGGTAATAATGAGATTAGGTGAATATTGTTTGCGCCAAATGCCCCCATATTGACTTAATAGTGTATTGCTATATCATTGCGTCGGTCAATTAATCTTAGAGGCATATAATGAAGTTCATAAGAACCGTACCGCATAAAAATAATAGTACAGACTCAATGGAAATTTCTTTAATCGGAGAAAAGATCCTCGTTGATTTCACCATTAACCAACCTGGCGAAGGCCGAATTTATGACATTCAAAATAGACTGCGTTCCAATTTAGATAAAGATAGTATGACGCAAACCTCTAATACTTGGGATATTAAAACTTTTCAACTTACGTCAGAACTTATCAATTCTGACTATGTTTCTAAAACCATTCGCAGTAAAGCACTTGTGGTATTACGTATTATTCATGAAGTTTGTCCCTTCAATAGAGAAGAGATAGTGGGCATAGCAAAAGAATTGAACTTTGAGGAAGAAATCGTTTTTGAGGAACTTCCAAAACCTAAAAAGGAAAATCCACAGGAACCTTCTCTTCAAGAGACTGTTGAACAATTAGTAAAAAGAGTGAAGGATTTAGATTTAGAGGTCGCAATGCTCCTGAAAGCACAGCAAAAGAATAGTGATCAAACAGCTTCTGTGAATCAATCATTCTTCAATTCACACTCAAAATAATTAAAAAAAGGTCATTTTGACCCAATATAATCTTAAGAGGGGAAGGGAGTACTTAGAGGGACAAGGCTTACATTTTGCTTTGGTTAAGATGCTACAGCAAGAAGCATAACTTGAATTGAGCTAGTGTCATTCGCAACCTTTGGGCTTTAGTAGATTAGGATTTATTCCTCAGTCACTTCGTTCCCTCTTAACCCGGATAATCAAAACTCCACTGATCCAGGATAATTAATTATTGACTGATATTTTCTTTCAAACGTATTGCATTTTCTATTTCTATTTCATCGCGTGAATTCTATGATATATTAAATTTCATTCATAAAGGATAAGGACTATTTCCTATGGACGTTTCAAAATTTTTGGCTAAGGCATTAGGAATATATCTTTTAATAGTAACGTTGGCGATGCTGCTCAATATGCATCAATTTATGGTAAATGTGAATGGCTTAATCAATAATGCCCCTCTTATGTTTGTGACTGGCTTTTTCACCCTCATTTTGGGCGTTTTAGCCGTATTAAGTCATAATATTTGGGAAATGAACTGGCGCATTATCATTACCATTATTTCTTGGCTTACGCTAATAAAAGGCATAAGTCTTATCATCTATCCTGATTTTATTGATAAAGCCTCTTTATTGTTTTTACACAGTTATAGCATAAGTTATGCCGCTGCCGTGATTGATGGAATCCTTGGGATTGTATTATGTTATTTTGGATTTAAAAAATAGCAAACAATACCTGTTCGGATTTTATTTATTAAAAAATGGTGTTTATTATTCGATACAGCTATTAAATGGGAAATAAATCGATGAAACTCTGATGACTTAAGGGGGCAGGGTTGGTTTTTTCGTTAGCTAAATTAAATGAAGAAGTTCGTTTAAACTTATAATTTAATTGCAGCGAATCTCAATCCTAATTGAAAGAGATTTTTACAGTCTAGTTTATACTTAATGTTTTCAATATGTGCTTTAGCGGTGCGAGGTGTTATATCCATTAGCTCTGCGACTTCATGAGTTTTTTTCCCCGCTGCGAGATAACCTAAGCATTCAAACTCTTTTACAGTGAGATAGGTATCCTGATCCAGGTAAATACGTTTCCCCTGCAACTCATCACTGTAACTTTCAGAATCTATCAAGATAATTTTTGAATCAACAAAATGACCACTATTTTCGGGAATAGACACTACAATGTCATAAGCCCGTTTTAACTCACGATGCGAGCTTACTCTATCTCTAAAGTAATAAATAAATTGATGCAAACGATCGAGATTTAGCAGGTATTGCTGATTCATGAAATCCTGCCCAAGTTTTGCCGCAAAATGAAAATAGTCGGTATAATTTTTTTGTTTTAGACAGATAGTAAACGTATGCCCTAGATTAAAATGAGTGAAATCATCGGAAAGCGTTTTGCTTTCCTTCTCCCTGACCACATTATCCCAAATAATGAATGACTCCTTTTGCTCTAATTGCGCCATGTGAATATCAAATCGATAGTAGTCTTTTTCCAAGTAAAGTTTAGCAAACTCAGGTTCCATTCCTAATGCTGAAAATCTATTTTTATCATCGATTTGAACATGTGAAAAATAATCAATGTTCAATGATTTTAGAGGGGTGCAGATATCGTTCAAATCTTCAGCGAAGTTAAAGCAGGGATGTTGTTTAATTATTTTGCTTTTATTCATAAGAAAGCTCGAGGTTTTTGACGATCGTCATCATATTCTTTCTGGTCCACGGGAGGATTTGCAACCTTCTCAACCATTTCACTAAGTGTGGTGCCGACTAAAGTGCCCATGGATTTAGCTAACCTAGCTAGATTTTCTGGGCTATTGTCAAACAAGAGTAATAAACACCTTCCATTTGACGCTAAAAAAATATCATAAAATTTAAGTGCCAAACTAGCTGGATCGAACCATTCGGGGGAGTCTTTTCGTTCGGCTTTATGCGCTAGGGGATCACTGATGTACATAGGAATATTGTTTTCATTACGAAGCGCATTAGGATAAAACTTATTAATTAACGCTATAAAGTCTCGCAATAACAAAGGATAAAAATCTAAATCTCGTACCTGCATATAGCTGGCTTCAGATGCTGCTTCAAAATGGGTAACAACTCGTGAGCCTCGGTTTTTTTGCTGTAAAACGAAGCCTTGCATACTGGAGACTAAAGTCATCAAGCGTTTATATGGTTGAATAGTGTCTGATCTTTGGGCTAATGTAATATTATGGAATTTTATAGCTTGCCCATTGATGATATCGTCAGTAACTTCAGACATACAATATCCGACTAGTTGACGGTCCACTATTAAAAGATCGACGTGAGTCTCTTTGCCAGTTTTAATGAAATGTTTATTAAAATAGGCTGGGGTACACGTTTCTTCATTCCCTTTTAGGCCGGGAAATTTTCGATAAAGGTTGTACATCTGCGTCAACCAACGTTCACTTAAGTCTTCTACTTTTTTACTAAGCACTGTTACAACAAATTTAAGTTTGCCTTGTTCATCCAGTATATCTATTGATATGGGATTGACATCTAATTTGGGTTTCATTGAGAAAAGTTGGCGTTGAAGCGGAGTATTTCTCTTTTCAATGATAGTATTTCCTTCTCTTATAAGCTTTGCTGCAGATGTCTGATCACTACTATGGGGATGAGTAAAAGGTCTGGCATTTCTGGATCCTGTTAAAATCCTTACGAGGTTGCGACCAAATAAATAGTTTCGATCGTTAGATCTATCATCACTCAATAAACTAAGGGCGTGGTCCTCGAAAGTACGGCCTCCAATATCGGTTTGGTATGGATTCGCCCCATACATAATGAGTAATATCATCGCATCACAAACTTCCGAACAATGATATGGCGCAAGTCGAGAAATAATGCCAAGAGTAAGAATTGGAAAACCATACCAAGTAGAATTGGGGTCGTATCCTTCCTGCAATTTGCGCCAAAGTTCCTTTTTACTTGGATAGGCACCAAGGACAAACCCCTCCATGTCCTTTTTGCCCGAAACCGTTAAAGCGGTTTCTTCGCAAGCACTACGACTTTGTTTATCTGCTGTAAATCCTAGATCAAAATCTAATAGGCACTGTGTAATACCGTTTAAAAAATAGGCTTCGTCAGCAGATGAAAGCCCTATTGATCTTAGTCGTGCGAAAATCCTTGTGAGCTGGTCATTCATTTCAACTTTAGAGTAGTGGGTCAAGTCAAAACAAACATTGATCTGACTGTTCGAGTACTGCCAAGTTTTAAACTCTAGGGATTGTAATAGTTCTACTATAAAAGGTATTTGAAGGAGATTTCTGCATTCAATAGTTAGTGTAATGGTCTCTTTACCATCTTCTACTATAAAACTTCGTAGAGAAATTTCCGCGATTTGAGATAAATAACTAGTTGTTTTTTGAAATTGCCGGCAAATATCAGCCTTTGTATAAACGTAACAGTTGGAAAAAAAACCTGGACCTTTAACTTGCTGTAACTTCATCTTTATTCTCAGATTAATTGAAAGAAAACTATTTAATCAGCTCAAAACGAGCAAAATAATACCATAAAAGTCTTAAATTGGCCACTTACCGTCTTAATTTTGCGCATTATCCTGCCACAGCAATCCGCAGCTTGGACCTCGGGCCAACATTGATATTCGTTTGAAACCCTATGCTGGGCCAAGGCCCAACCTACACTGTTGCAACCCATTGGCTGGGCGAATGCCCAACTCTGGTTCGATAAGAGGTGGATCAAAAAAGTTAAAAGTTTTTTTGTGAAAATCCAAATGAACCTACTGGCTAAAAGGACAATATGTTCCATGTCAATTCAACAATAAAATAGATGAATAAATATTGGTCGCCATGGGTAAAATGCATTATGTTTAGTAATAAATTTTCAAAAAGGAATGAGGGGGCATTTGCCAGTCATCTGTCTGGCTTACCGAGTTTTGAGATACCCTCTTTGCTTCATAGTCACAGACAAATGGGCAATCAACAGCTTTTATGCTTTAGTAGAGCAAATGCTCCTCTAAGTCAGCCAGCTTCTTTCAAGCTCCCTGAGTTTCTAGAATTCAGTCAAGATACTACTCAAGATATCCCATCAAACCATTTAAATAGTTCCTTGCGTAGGTATCCATCAAATCTAACACTGTTAGCCACGTATGAAGAGTCCCCCAATAATATCGAAGATTATCCCTATAAACCTGTTGAGAAGATAAGTATCACCGCTCTTGGAATGAAGGGTATTTCGCTAATTGTAAACCCATCCAGGGTGCTGCACTTTGGCCCTAATGTTGAGTTAATAACCCAATATGTTTCTTTTCTAATGAAAGACCGACTGTCTATTAATCAACACCAACACACAGTGCCAGGACATCCAAGGTCATTAGCCTATGCTCCAGTTGATGGTGTAATTCGCTCGCTCTCGCATACTTATGAAAGTGTGATTAGTTTTATTTGGGATGCTGGCACATTAATTGGTACGTATCATCCTGATAACGAAACACTCTTCGATAATATAAACCAATCAGGCGCAGCTCAAGCGGCTCGAAATATGAATGCCAGAGCAGCAGGGACTCTCTATGGGATGGGAAATGCTCTCTGCATGCTGGCAGATGTAAGCGCAATTAAACTATTAGACGAAACTAAAAATTATGCCCGACTTGTCGGCGATGTAAAAACAGTGAATAGATGCAACCACGCAATTGAATACCATATGGGGGATTTAACTTCTCGCTCAGGTGTAGAACGGTTTCTTCGATTATCTCCCTACGAACAACTCGCGACCTGTTTCGAGTTGGCAACGGACCTAGCTACGCCACATCTTCTTGTGAAGGGGGGGAAAGCAGTAGCACCTTTGTTGAAAAGGAAAGTATCTAAGCCGTTTACCCTACCTGGTGTAAATACTGAAACCATGCTGAAAAACATCGCTATCGATCCAATGGAATCCGGGTTACATGGAGCCAAAGTTTGTCATGGAACGACTCAGATAATGACGCAAAGCGTTGAATTAGGCCCTAAAAATGTAGGCAAGGGATTTGGAGGGAAAGGATTATATCTTGCTTTAGAGGAGGAAGAAGCTTTAGCTAGATTTTACGCCGAAGCTGCTGCACAAGGCACCAAATCGCTGCCAATTGTTCTCAAAGGCGAATTGCAGCTCGGTAAAAAAACCAGAGTAGGCCGTATTGAAATACAAAAACGCGGAATTGGTTATAAACCAAACCTTGAGAAGGGGATTTTTCCTGCTCAATGGAGCGAGGCCAAAGAGCTACAACAATTAATGATAGATCATTTTGACATCATCGAAGTCAAAAATGCATCGCAATCTGGCTATGCAAATACATCCAATCGATTTTTTACCATTCATGAAAGTGCCGGACCTGAAATCATTCAGTGGAAACATACTAAGCGATCGATAAATGAGAATCTACTATCTGAGAAAAACCTACTTCATGGGCATGAAGTGCTCCATTTAGCTTGTCAAACTGTTGACGATGATAAAAAAGAGGCAGAAGAAACTAATGCCTCACTTAAGTTAAAAAATTAATTAATAGTTTGAGAGAACAATGAAATTATTTAAAGACAATCTAGGCTTCCTTTGTGAAATAGCCCATAACTTATTAGCACTTACGACATCTGCGAGTAGTGGTTCGCAAGCTTCGGCACAAGGACCTACGCCATCTTCCTCTATTTCGGATTTAACGAGTGCCTTGGCAGTTTTCTCATCTACCACAGGTTCCGTTCTTGACTCAAATCAAAGAAATACTTCTCGATTAGTTGGCGATATCGACTCTGCTGAGCAATCGGTGAGCTTATTAATTAATACCATAGATCAATTACTTAGCGATCAAAGTCTGCGAGAGAAACTACAGAATAATATTTCCACGCGAATGGGATCATTACCTGAAGCAGAAATGAAACATTACAGTTCTAATTTGCTGGCGCAGTTTACTGCAAAATACCCCATGGATGTGATTGGAAAAAAAATAGATGAATTAAAAAAAGAGGTCGCTGATGCAGAGAGTAGCGTCCAACAGCATCAACACGTTATTAATGAGACCACTGCGAAAATTAAAGCAAGAAGAAATGAGCTGGAGTACGTTAGGGAAAAAATAAGCAAGTTATCCCATCAAACCAGCAGCGCTAATGACATTTTATCAGTGATAGGCTACGCCTCGTTTATTATACCATGGACTATGTCTTTCAAAGCGGCAGTCTGTACTATGTCAGCAGTAGCAGGGACTTCAAAACTTATTTCGTCTTTAATATTGGAGGATAAAAATAAAAAAGTGAAGACTGCTTTAGCTGAAATGAATGCGCTCCAACGATCTGTGTCTGTTGAAAATCGGTTAAAAGATTCAACCCGTGCTGTTATAGACTCAGTGCATGCCCGTCAAGAATATAATCAGGCTTTAATACTATTCGAAGCAGGGCAGGCCAGTAACTATTTACGCTTGGTAGAATGTCAAGAAGAAGTTAAAAAATTAGAGTCTAAGAATCAAGAATTAGAAGCTGATATTATTAGAAGAGAAAAACGAAAAGAAAATAATAAAAGCACTAATAAATTTATGCATGAGCATAAAGAACTAAGCAGAAAGGAGCAATTAAGTAAAGACAATGAAGAAGATAAAACTTGTCAAGCGGACGTTGCGCAATTAAAAGAAGGGATTGCGCGAAATAACCAAGCCATTGCCAACCATCCGCCAGAAATTAATAATCCCGTTGCCATGCAAGTGTACAAAAGGATACATGATCTCAAGGCTGCTGCGGAGCGTGAGTGGGGGTTCACCTTAAATGACAAGCAAGCAGAAACCGCCAAAGCGATTGCTGATGAATACGCGGAAAGGCTCAATACTCATTCTCCCTTATATCATCATGCGATGTACGCCAAAACTACCTATAGTAACTTTTTACAAATACAAACGCTTCTAAAAAACATTAGTCCAGAAACGGCACAGTATCAAACTATGGCTTTGAGCAGTTTGTTTGGTACTTATGATACTTTTGGTACCCTTTCAACAGGGATTCAAACTTACCAAAATGCGTATGCAGACGCCAAACTAAGCCTAGAAAAAGCCAATGAAAAACTAGTAGAAAAAATCGACATCACCCCAGAAAAAATCGGTGAGGAGCGAACCAAGTTATTAATTCAAGCGGGCGGTACTATAGGTTTAATAATAAAACCACTTATCAATAACATACTCTGCGCAATGCAATTATACGCCGTACTAAAAGGTGACTACGATCCCAATCCAATGATGACTCATCTTAACTCCATTCATCAATCATTAAACCGATCTTTCGCAGATATACATAAAGTAAACGTTGCAATATTGGGACGATTATCCGTGGTGCAACATTCTATTTTGAATGAAATCAATAGCAGCACCCTATTGATAAGAAAAGAAATTGATATGATCTATCATGCGGTTTCAGCAGGGTTTAATGCGGTTAACCACAATCTCTTACAACTTCATCAAAACATGCAGCAACTAAGACTCTATGTTGCAGAAGAAGTCGACCGGCAAATAATCCATGATATCAATAATAAATTGAATGTCTGGTATGGAAGAACTCTAAATTACAGTGAATTTAAGGACTCTGAAAAGTTAACCCCCACTGAGTTTCAAACCATCGTATCCGACATCACCTCGTCCTTAATAGGTCACGAAAATGAAGATTTGCCTGGCTGGGTCGTAACTGTCCCTTATAGTGGCTATGGATTAAAAACAAAAGGCGTTAAAAGGCAGTTGTCTCATTTACAGAATCATCCATCATGGCGCACGATGTGCTTAATTGGAGAGTTGGGTGTTGATGGCTCTAGACCAATACCCTCGTATGAAATGCTCATGATTGCTTCAAACTTACTTTCATTACTAGTCGATGCTTCTATAAAAAAAAATCTTCGCAGCACAGCAAAAGAAGCGATGTTTACGACCGGTAGTATCCAATTTAATGTATCCATGACCCTGAGTATGTTAGAGCGACTTATTAAATTTATTCAGACATTGCGTGAAGACGTCGACGTATGGAAAAAGCAGGTCAAAGCAGTACGTGAGGCTAAGAATAAGCATCATGAATTAGATCAGTCAATTGAGTTGGCTCATCAAGGCAGCATTATATGTAACTACGCAAATACTACACAAAGTTACATCGGACAATTTAGTTTTTTTGAAACGGTGGAGTATAGGCGTAAGTTGGAAGAGCATTGCCCAAGTAACGTTGATTTAAAGTATTTTTATCCTAAAGCAGTGCATTTTGACCGTGTATATAGCAATGATATTTCTGAATTCGGTGAATCTATATTCGGTCTATTATCTGACGTAACAAAGGAAGATAAACCCATAAAATTTTTTAAAGCCGGACAATTTCACAATAATAATTGGGCAGCTACATACAGTGTAAATTACGCAGGTGCTATGGTTAACAGGAATTATTTTGATGTTAATTTCAATACAGCAAGCGCTCTTGAAGGTGCCCCTGGATTCAATGTTTTTGCACAAGTGGTTCGAATAGGATTATCTGCGGTCATACATCCTGCGTGTAAAACTAAACAGTTGATTCCATATCAAGGTGAAGTACCTTGTTACGGATTAACAGTAATGTATCAAGGAATGAGGCCTGTTGCAGATTGCTTTGTAAACCCAATTAACCTTATTTCTATAAGACTCAATGGAGTTGAGATTAAAAAATTGAGTTTTGGTAAAAAGACGGGTGATGAGCGAGAGAAGATCTTTAACAGTATTTTATCGGATATTCGATATTACAAAATACTTGAATTATACCCTGACGCGAGGTTCTACAGTCTAGACAATTACCAAAAATTTGTGGAGAAATACCAGCAAGAGTTTAGTTTATTTAGAGATAGTTACCAAGGATATGTCGATCATCATTCGAATTTATTGAAAGTTCGTAAAGATCAGGTCACTAAGATATCTGACAGGATACGTCAACTTAAAATTGATACCCGTATCAGTAATGAGAATGAGCGAGCAAGGCAAATAAACGAAGCTCAATCCGAACTTCAAGGGGTACTCAATAAGAAATTTTGTTGTGTTGCCTATGCGAGTAAGGATCCTGTACCCATGATGACTTTTCATCAGGCATCTAATGCGACAAACCTACTCTATGAAACATTAAAAAATGACTTGGGTTGCTTTTATGGAGAATGGGCCATTCAGGAGAATAAACCCTATGGATCTAAAGAGAATCCAGCTCTAGTAATTCAATGGTATTTTGTCGATAAGCAAGGAGCTAAACACCTATATTCTACCGAGTTACGTGTCACCATATCCAAAGCGATGAAATTATTTCATTCCAAGCCCATGATCAAAAACAATCAGGTGGAGTTTGTTTTTGATTGGCAAGATTTCATATTAAGAGCCTATATTGGATCAGAAGATAAAAACTCTAATGTAGGAATATTGTCGAAAGGAACTATCTATGCGAATGACTTGGTAGATAGTTGTCTTATACCACAAGAATTATCCTTTGTTGGCTTGCGTTTACTAAGTTGGTTTTACGATTATCCAATTAAGATGAGCTCAGATTATGATAGTGACCTGCAATTATTACTTTTTGATATGGCCAAAGGTAAATTCGGACATTTAGAAGAAATTACTCGAAAATTAGATAGCGGCGAATCAAAAGCGCTGAATCTATTAACAAAGCGGGGATGGCGTTTTAAAGGAGACCCGGTCACTATAGATGCAAAGACGGAATTGATGATTAAAGAAAAAATCATCTCCAATGAATTGCGCTTAAAACAACAATTAGAGCAGGCTAAAAATTCATCGACTCTTTCTGATCTCAAGACGGCTTATGAGTTGCAAAAAACTGTGCTGACACGGATGGCTGGATTATTTACCGAAGGCGCAAGTTCCCCGCAAGTAGCGGAGGAGTTAGCAGCGAATGAAGAGGTAAACCCTCAGGCTTTGCGGGTTATGACGTCCAAGGATCCTCAGCCTTATAAATCCTTATTAGTACAACACCGAAACTTATCATTTTTTCATCAAAAATCAGCAGTTCATCAAGTTAAAAGTTTAATTCATTTTGAGACACATCAAATTGGAACCTCCTTTTATCATAAAAATGGTTTGTTTACCTATTTTGCACAATTCTACGAAGGTTTTACTGCGCATACGCTACAACAAAAATTGAGTGACTTTTTTATTGCACCACAAAACCAGGGGAAAGAGTGGGTTAGGCAGTTTAATGAATCTCCCAACAATCTAAACAAAGGTGAGTTGACATTGACGTTTATTAAAGCCATTTGCCAAGCCTTGTATCTAACCATGAATAGTCTTCCCACAAGTGCGAAGCATGATTATCAGGTACACGTGGTGTTTTCATGCAGTGGGGCGGTGGAACATTATGTATTCGGGAAAGAAAATAACACAGGTGATCCACTTCCCAAACACCCTAGTGGCGTAGGGTTTGCTCCCTACACGGCTGAAAAACTACTCCACATGGCCTGCGATAAAAACTGGGTGTGGGAGATAGAGAGAAAAGACTCAGTACCAATGAGTTCTTTTCAACAGAGCTAAGCTTTTTAATTTAAGTAATAATCAGGAGTAATAAATGAATCAACAACAACTTATCGAATTAATTAAAAAAACCCTTATTGAGGGTAATGAATATGATAGTAGGTACAAACAAGCAACCACAATAGCAGCCCTGAGCGACATTAAATTTGAGATTATTACAGTGCTGAGAGATGAACGGATAGTTGAACTTCGACAAGCGCTTGAGGTATTTAGAATTGAAAATTCAAATGAATTTAGCCAATTTATTGAAGAGGTAACCCGCTGTTTTAGAGGAAAATTATTGGCCTATTTTAAAGCTAATGTGGAACAAGGAATTGAGGAAAACCTCAAAGAGAACCAAAGTCTATTTCTTTTTTATGGGCTAGCCACCTCATTGAATTACCTTGGAATTCTAGATTTTAGTGTGTTAGATGACCTTGAAAAACTGTCTAGCAGCGCTCGTATCAGTTTGCTAACTACTTTGTTATGTGAGAGTCGAAGGAAATCTTTAGATGAAACTCAATTAATTAACTTATTAAGTAACAATGAGACAGAGCAACTGGTTTCGTTTGTACTCTTAACACAGCTTTTTTTGGGGAGTTTTGACCTAGCTAATCTATTAATCAAACATAAGAGTGAGGTGGTCAAAATACCTCTTGTTCTATTTCGGTCACTATTGCCCAAGAACTTTGATTCTATCAAACAGAAACTGTATCCCTATCAAGCAGCTATGCTTGGTTATGGCAATCGGGAGCTAGTTAAAGCCTTTTGTAATAACCCTGATGCGATGTTTAATGATTATGATTACGACCAGAGTATTACTGAAGCTATTGGGGTTATAATTAATGGAGACAGTAGGAATAAGAATGTACTCCACCTAATCGACAGTATGAAAATAATGTTAAAACATACTAACAATGGATGGAAGGAAGTGTGCAGAAAGTCAAAAATCAATCGTGTATCTGAAAATAATGATTATATTAATTATATTAATTATGGGATATTTGAATTTTTAGTTGCCTTAGATTTTTGTGAAAACGATAAGTACTGTACAAATATAGAACCCCATACCCTCGTAAATATTAAGAGTAGTGATCAGTTTGATACCTATAAATGGGGTCTGCAATGTAAAAAATCTTACTATATGAAGACCGTCTTATTTATTTGCTTTTATGCTTACTTAGAAGAGCAGCACTGTACAGAATATGCAAATAAAAAGTTAACCGATTTTATAGCTAAGTTTTTTGATAAGGATAGTATTAAATGCGCGCAAAATATACTGCTTCTAGCAAGGGAAACTGCAAATAAATTTGCCTTGATTCCATCAAATTACAGTACCTCATTACTAGTCGCCGATTTCTCTAGTGCTTTAGGCTTAAGAAAAAAAGCGATGCCTAGTAACCAAGAAGAAACCTATCAACAGGATATGAAATTTACTGAAGATGGGAAAAATTTGCGTTATTTACTCTCAAATAACGATTATGTAGAAAAAGCCACATTTGCTGTGGTAAGTCAACCGGATGGTATCGTAGGGAGCTTGCATCGGATTATCATTAGTGAGGAAGTTGGAATAGTAGAGAAAGAATTAGCACTAAATATACTTGTTGAGGCTCAAAACTTAAAAGTCGCCGATTTGAAGGTGGACGAATTGTTCACGTTCATGACTGATCCGGTTGATAGTTCCCTAGCGGATCGGTTAAAAGCGATTGAAGCCAATCAGCAGAAAATTCTGTCTCATTTAGAAACCATTATGAAAAGTAACGCTCCAAGCACTCCTGCAGAGCCCAAAGCCACCGCAGCTAAAACAACTTTCTTTGCACCAGGTGAGACAACTCACGCTATGAATGCATTAAATAACACATGCAATTAGTAAATCACCACGTACTCATCTATAGTAGCCATGCCCCTTAGGGGGCATGCACGTTTAATACCCTAGGTGTCTCGAGGCTAAGCTATCATAACTGATTAAGGAGTTATTAATATGATTAATGATATTCTAGATCTACTAAACTGTCCCATAACCTTTGATCGATTCAAAGCCCCTACAACGACCAATAGTGGTCAAACCTACGAATATGACCAAATTGCACAATTACTAGATCAAAAGAAAAACGATCCTTTAACCAATGATCATTTAACTTGTCTTATTTCAAATAGATTAGTTCAACAAATATCTGTCTATTTCAGTGCAAATTTGTCTACTCAGGGTGAAAATAATATCTCTGAAGAACAGAAGAGGGAGCTGGAAAGGCTCTTAACTTGCCCACTTTCAGGACGGTTTCTCAGTGAACCTGTTTTAATTGATAGCGGTATTACCTATGATAGGCGTGCGTTAGAAGAACATATTCAAAGTTATGGTAGAGTCGATCCACAAACCAAGGCGCCATTTGAACATATAATAAAAAACTATCTCATTGCTTCTGTGGCTGACAAATACCTGCAAGCGAATAAGGAGGTCAATGAAAAGGTAAGTTCGCCTGATATGGCACAACACATTAATGAGACAAGCAAAAGCACTTTAACTACTAAACCAGTTGTGCCCGAACAAAAAATGAATGGGCGTTCGAGTGATTTTAACGCAGTAAGTCAAGTTGTCCCCACGTTGAATCATAGAAATGCCCCCTTAGAGCAGAGAATTCAGTTTGTATTAAAAGTTATAAAACATGTCTTCGATGAATTTGATAAAAATGTCGGACAAAATAGCGACTTAGGATTTTTTTTACTAGTATTTGGTGCAACAAAAAATGAAGCCTTAACTCAATTAATATCCGATCGCTATCCGAATATGACCACTCACCAGCGAGCTGAGAGCATACAAGAAGCGCTTAGGGGGTTAATGTGGTATCAACAATTTAGTCAATGGAATGAGAGGTCCATACAGCAAATTCTAATGTCTGTGCTACTTAGGGTGATTGGTAAAGACAATATTGTTGAAAATGAATGGGGAAATAAGCCTAAAAATACAAAAAACTACTGGTGTCTATTTTCTAGGCAACTCACTAATTATTTTGAAGAAAAAGTATCTCCGGATTTGGGTTTATCAATAAAACAGTAATAAACAGAATGTTTTTTTAGAACTCCCAACATCATCCAGACGCGCTCGGGACTATTTGGGAGTTAACTAGGGTCTGTTGACATTTCGGACCTCTACGTCCCGCGGCTTGTCCGCGGGATCCAGTTCATTCTTGATGTATGCAGTATGTTCGTACCTTACACTAGATTTCTGGATCCCGCGGACAAGCCGCGGGACGTAGGGGATTAGAAAATGAATTGTCAACAGACCCTAGTTAACATGGACCTTATTTAGCAACATTACCGTTTAAAGAAGAGGGCAATTCCGCCGGATTTGCAACTCCAGTTGCACCTGCGCTCGCTGGTAACGCAGGTTCAAACAGCGAGTTACTCACAAGAGGGCTAGGCCTTGCATTAAGCAAATTCAAATAGTCATTGTAGTTTTTCAATAGACATTGGTATTTCATTTCGAGCGTTTCCTTGCCCTCTAAATCATAAAAAGTCTTGGCCGTAGACCTTAGTTGTTCAAATTCTTGTTTGTATTCGTGACCTTCCTTTAATTTCTCAATGTTGCGAATCAATTGCGGTAGTTTTTTCATGGATAAAAACAGAGTATCACAAATAAATTCTTTTGAAGTGACAGTGAGGAACTGTTCATTCGTTAAGTCGAGACCGCTGAATAGACTTCTAAGCTCCGTTTGAATGGGGTCAAAGAAATAATCAAGGTTTTTTGTACTTTGAATATATTCCATATTGAAATCGAACTTTTCGGCAAGACTCAATAGATTAAACTGCTTCTCCGCTGCATTTTTAACTGGCATGAATGCGAATTTTTTTGCAAATTCATCGGTAATAACTGTTTTGGGATAGAGAATAATTACGCCTGGATGTACCATGTGTAACGCTTCAACAAGTTTACTTTTCCATATATAATTACCCCCGTTAACATTATGTGAATTAGTAGAAGCTTTAAAAACATACTCTGCTAATACCTTAACAATAGTATTGTGATGAGCCCCCACTTCCCAAAGCAGATTTAACAGTGACTCACCTCTATATGGAAGCTTATTATATGCTAGGTAATGCAGTAAATCGGCTCCATTATCAAAACAAAATCCCAGAGTTGACCGATCGTAATGTGCTTCAATATAGTGCTTAACATAAGTAGATAATGTCCAAGCCGCAAAGTTTGGATTTTCCTCTTTTTGTACATAATTCTTGGATAAATTAGCAATACTTATTTCAACTGATTTCTGTACACGATTATCTAACATATCAGCTCCCACAAGACTCAATCGCATTGCGCAAATGGACTCGTCGGTCAAATCTAACTTTTTAAGAAAGTCATAGTTTACTTGACCTGCATAATACATTGTTAGTGCAGCAGTAATTGCAGTATTATTTTCATCATCAATAAGCGTAAAGGGTGTTTTATGGCTTAACAAACAATCTGCAATATTGAATTTTTTATTCTCTATGGCGATTTGGAGGAAGCCTTTTTTTTGTTTATTTTGATAGGTCAAGTCAACATAAGGAATCCAGCTTTCTATAATGCTATTAGGATGCTCACAATCTGGGTGATATATCACTATTGCTTCAAATAACACGTTCAATACGGTGGGATCTATTTTTTTTATTTCACACTTTGCCTGCTTATCAAGCGCATAAAATAATTTTAAGTAGTGCTTAAATTCATATGGATAGAATTTAAGCCCTTTATTGAACAACTCCGACAATCTCCCAATCAAAGCTTGAGTGGGGAAATGAAAGCATGTTGCCATGCCCATATTTATGAGTTCATCCAGGTCTCCGAGGTGTTTATCTCTCCAATAGCCATCGGTTACACACCTTAATTGCACAAGTCTAGGTACAATATTGTGAAATAAATCTGAAAGTATTTCGCTCTTTTCTTGGGCTGAAATACCCACACCCGCTCCTTCAGAGTAATTCTCCTTTACAAACTGAATGGCTTGACTTGATTCATTTTTATTTAACAAGTCGCGAATTTTCTTTTTAAAAGTAGCACCTGATTTAATTAACTGAATTGCCTCACCATTCTTATGTTCCTCAGCATAATCTAAAGGTGTTTTCCCGTTAACTGGACTTAAGGTCAGATCGATACCGTTAGCAATCATTTTAGACAACAGCTCTAATCTATTTTTTAGAATAACAAAATGAATGGCAAAAAATTTCTCATCAGCAGACATATTCATAGGGGCTTTCATGTCAAGTAACTTATCTACCACAACCCATTGCTCAAATTGGGCTGCGTAATACAAAGCAAGTCCTACATTCGAGTCTGCATTTTTTGTACTTTGCAACGTTGCTAATTTAAGCACAACACGCCATGCCTTGTTAGACAAGGCAGCATAGACCATAGGCGTATTTCCCAGTGGTTTTGAAACAGCATGTGCATCTAGTCCATTTTCTAACAAAATAATCAAATGCTCAGGATTATCTTCTTTACATGCCAATTGAAATAAAGCAGCAAGAGTATGAGGATAGCGTTTATTTACTTTATTAAGCTCTGATAGTCCTTTCTTAATCGACACCCAATCATTTTGTTCTGCCAATTCAGTTAAGGCCTTTGTTAAATCTGCGCCATCCGCTAAAAGATCTTGAGCAAGTTCATATTGTTCTTTGTTGAACGCGAGTTTTAAAATGCTTGTTAATGTAGACTTATCTTCAACAAATGCTTTTCTTGCCGCAGCTAAATCATCCCCATATTGTTGGGTGATTTCTTCTGATTTCATATTAATACCTCTGAAGTGTGTAGTGATTGATAGAACTATAATTATTGTAACGAATGCACCTTAGTGATTTAGCAAAGCAGACATTTTGAAATTAGGTAGATCCTATCTATCATTAATTACTCACCGCCAGGCTTGGCTGTGCTTTTTATGTCGTATGTAGCTGCAATGCGGGCTAGTTGTGCATTATTGCGCCTTCAATGGTAATGCCGAAGTTGAAAAGAAGATATTGTCCTTTTGGACAGTACTGTTATTTATTTAAAAATAAGAGGTAGCTCCGCAGGTATCTCCTGAGCGCGTCTTCTAGTTCATGCATCCGCGCTCGGGACTATTTGGGAGTTAACCATTTAACATGGAACATTACTTGTCAACATTCTATTAGAAGAAAATGGTGTAGGCTGCGTCTCACTATCCCGCACAACAATTATTTTCGCTTAATACACAGGCTCTTGCAGCGAATATCATGAGACAACAATAACAAACGGAGGCAAAAACAATTCCCGTTATAGCAAAATCGTAGCCTACAACAGCCGAATTGCTTATGCATTGAGTGGTTTTTAGAGCATAATTACTTTTAAAATTCTGACAGAATGCGTCATTAACTGGAGTGACCAAGCTTACAGCTTGCGTTGCCACCAAACTCACTGATGTAGCAGAACAGCTTAAGTTAGTTGCGACTGTTGAATTAGAACCCATTGACGCCATTTGAACCAGCGTATCAATGATAATCTGACCTACTTTTTCAACGGGAAGGCAGGAATTCCATTGCCAAAAAACACCCTGATTAGTTGCTCCAGAAATTTGTATAATACGGTTAAACTGGGCAACAACAGTTCCACCGATATCTTTAACCCAACCTTGCACACAGTGACTAGCACCACTGCATAAATCGACTCCACCTTTTGGTATCCCGTCTTGGGTTGTATATTCCTGTTTACTTACTTGTTCTGCAGCGGCTGATTGCAGCTGTGACAGAATGACCATGCCTGTTACCAATAACCCTGATAAATTAACGCTTGAATTTTTCTTTGCAATTTGCAAAAGCTCTTCTGGTTGCTGAATATCCAGTGTTGGACTATTTCTAGGGCCTGAAATCTTGTGTTTAATTAGGAAGTTATTGAGTCCCCGAATATCTTTTCCTTCACTTTTAACGAAGTCTTCAATTGCCGCGGTCAAATCGGTTGAAAATAGTTCCAGTTGATCAGCATCTTGTAACACACTAAGCGCTGTCTCTTCTGCAGCAATAATGGATTTAAATAATTTCACTGTTTTTGGGTCTGAGATTTCAGCTTTAATACTATCGAGCATAGAGCGTTGGGCAGGACTTAATTTCTTGGGTTGAAAAATTGAAAACATGTACATCTCCTTTGTCTAACGCAGCGTAAGTTAGGAGGGCAGGAAATACTAAATGCCACTAGCTCTCACTGCAATTTAAAAATACATTGTGACATTGGAAAAACAATTAATGTATTGGCCTTTTGGACAATACATTAATTACACGGCTATAGGCCAATAGCTACAGTGATAAACATTGCGTGCATGAGCACCTAAAGGATGGTTGGACATCAAATGCATTGCCAATTCCTCTGCAATAATTCGCGCCAAACTATACGATTAAGGGAGATTGGGGATTGGTGATGTTGTAACTAAATAGACCGGACCTGTATTCTGTTCAAAATGGCTCACATTATCCAAAGTGGTTTTGGCAATAGCTTGAACCGCCTCCTGGGTAAAAAATCCTTGATGGCCAGTAATTAATACGTTGGGGAATGTTTGTAATCGGCAAAATACGTCATCATTAATAATTTCTTCAGCATGGTTCTCGAAAAATAACGGCTCTTCTTCCTCATATACATCGATACCAAGATAACCCAGGTGTTTTGCTTTCAATGCCCTAATTACCGCTTTGGTATCAATTAATTTACCACGGCCAGTATTGATTAACATGGAACCAGGTTTCATCGTATCTAGAGCCTGTTGATCGATCAAATGGAGTGTTTGGGTGTTTAGTGGGCAATTCAAGCTCACTATATCTGATTTTTGCAGTAATTCTTTAAATCCTACATAGGCCACGCCAAGCTTAAGGCACTCCTCATTAGGAGTGGGATCGCAAGCTAAAATGTGGCAACCAAAACCATTTAGAATATGTGCCAAGACCGTACCTATTTGTCCTGTGCCTATAATGCCTACTGTTTTTTGATATAAGTTAAACCCAAGTAAACCATTTAAAGAAAAATCCCCCTCCCTTACTCGATTATGCGCATGATGAATTTTACGATTTAGGCATAAAATTAATGCAACCGCATGCTCTGCGATGGCCTGGGGGGAATAAGATGGGACACGACAGACCGCAATCCCCTTATTTTGAGCATAGTTATAATCTACATGATTATAACCTGCAGATCGCAAGGCAATAAGTTTGACGCCTCGCTCAGCAAGTACATCAATTACTGCAGCATCAAGCACATCATTAACAAAGCAGCAGACGACATCTGTAGGTTTAATAGATCCAACCGTATCGCGACTTAAATGAAAGTCATAAAAAGTGAGTTGATGCTGATGTGCCTTATTGATTTCTTCGTAAAGCGATTGCTCATACTTTTGGGTACTAAAAAAGGTAATAATCATGGGTTGACTTTGCACTCGCAGATTTAAGGCTCTTAGTGATTTGTAAATGTTGGTGCTCAATTTGATATCTTACAATCAAAAGCCTAATTCAATATTTAATTAACTAAGTTGATATTATAGCAAAAACCCTATTTATTTTCACGATTGTGGAGACACAGTTATGTCAAGTTTGCGTCACATGTAATAACTCTCATCTATTTTACTTATTAAAACGTAAGTAACAAAAAGTTAAAATTTTGTTACTTAAAGGCTATAGAGCAAGTTATGAAAGGTCAGGCCGATGATTTGGGTGGCGGTGTTTTTAAAAAACGTTTAAATGAAAATCAACACGACCCTATTAGAGATTCCAGCAGAGGACTATTGTGTGATTGTTATAGTGATTATTTCATTTATTGCACACACGATGTCTGATTGTGCCGAAAATTAAGTAATTTATATCTGCATAGGTAGTTGGTTTAAGACAAAATCATTGTTTGAACATTCTGGTTTAACTTCAACAGCCTTCAATGCTTGCTGGACTTGCTCCCAAATTTGATCTATTTTTTCACGTTCCATAAATAGACAATTCTCAGAATTTATTTCCCACAACATAATCCTAAAACTAGCCAAATCAGGCGCCACGGAATGAAAAAATAATGAAGGTCCACGCAGTGGCTGACCATTAATCTCTGCTTTAAGCTCAAGCAACAGATCAATTCGATTACACTGTGTTATGAGTTGTGTAAGTTTTAAAGCTTTCTTTTTTCTATCGTCTTCAATCCCAGTATTTAGATACGATTCCGCGAGTTGCCTGCGCTGTTCTTTGTCACAATGTTGCAGCATGATTTTCACAACATCCCAATGGTTGGCTTCACAGGGATAATCAAAAATCGCCTTTCCATCGGCCGATTTAGTGGTTAGCACAAATAGAAGTTTATCTTGTTTTTTTAATATCTCGAGCCATGAGTGTAAGTGCAGCTTAAACTCATGTACTCGCTGCTCGGACTTTTTATCCTTATATTCACAGCGGCGCAATAGTAGGGTGAGCACGTCAAAAAAATTGGCATAGATAATTCCAATTTGCTCTTCAGTATTCATTTTTTTAGCACATGCTTTCCAAAGTATGAGCACACACTCTAGACTATAAGAATCTCTATGAGAACAAGTGAAGACCGACCTACGTTTTTCCACGCTAATGCAGTCAGTGAGCATGGCAACAGTTATTTCAGGTTGATCTAGCAACCAAATAAATGAATTAAGTTCAAAGCTTGATTGCCGGAATTCATCCATCATCTCATTCAGTAACTGCACTACCTTTTCTTGGTCTGTACTGATTAAAGGGTATATGAAGTGAAGCAGAACGTCGTTTTTGAAACTGACGATGGGATAAAACATCATTTTATTATTTGACAAAAGGGAATCCTGAACCGCTTTTTTCCCACAATGTATTACAGCATAATCTAGCATGACCTGGGTAACTGAATCGGAATTCAATTGATGATGTAATGCTATATGCAATGGGCCGTCACTATCCAAGGTAAGCCATTGATTACGAAACTCACCATTATCGATCCGGTCAATAATACTCAGTAAATAACTCAAGGTATCAGCGGTTAGCTCTCTAATATAGCTGGTGCTATTTAGTAACACTTTAACTTGATCAGCTGAACAATGACGCAGTAGGCAATCAATGAACTGCTTTTTAATGGTGAATGGAACAATGACTCCTGATCGCCACGGCGTTCGTTTATCAAAGGCTTTAACAATACTGTTGAGCAAGGTTTCCTCATGATCTTGATCATCCAACAGTTGGTTGAATAATGCCTGATCGCCACCAATAAATTTTAAAAATTTATCAAATAATCTTATATCTTGCTGGTGAATAATCCCTCTTATGAAGTGATGATAGTCTCTAAGAATTATTATTTTTAATTTATCCAGATGGAGCGAATACAGCTTCATTATTCTTCGGACGATACGACTAACCTCTTTTGACACAGAGGCTGATTCAATTAACTCAAGGGGGGAATTAGCTTGTGAACTAGTAGACGTAGACAGCAGCTCTTGTAAATGGTCAAAACTTTTTAAACTATTGATAATATACAAAGCACACTGCCATGATTTTGAATCCATAGCTAGGTACAACACATGACATCTGCGATCATAACCTTGTGTCATACTTAAGAGTTCGAACCATTCGTCTTCACTCTCTTGCAATTGATGCACAAGTTTCATCAACTCAAGATTGTTGGTTTTTGCAGCGTAACCCAAAATTGATAGATCATCAAACTTCACTTTTAAAATCGTTTTCTGCACTTCTTTGCTATAAAAATTCGATAGTAAATAGTCAGCGACATCCAAAGCACCGCTTAATAGCGCAAAAAAAAGTGGGGATTGCTTTGCTCTACAATCATTTACTGTAAATTCTGCGGTATTATCGAGTAATTTACAGAAGGATTGTTCACCAAAGTAATGCAGCATTTTTTTCAACTGTACTAATGCATTAGCTCCGGCTAAATAATGAAACACAGTGCAGTCATGACTTTGAGGAGTTTGGTTTACTACCTTAAATAAAGCTTTTTTACTGTGAAATGGCTTGGCACAGTCATCAACAAATTGCGGGTGTTTGTTTTGAGCTGCTACATATAATGAAGACATTCCAGAAGAGTTTGGCAAACTGACATACTCCTCCCATGAGAGGTCAGAATAATAGGTGGCATATAAGAATTGAAATACTTGACCTGCATTGTTTCTCGCAGCGATGTGTGGCATCCGTTCGATTCGTTCCTTGCCTGCAGACAATAAAACGGAATTTTTGCTTTGTTTTAGAAAATTCAAAACTAGCATCATCAAATCTGTGCTGTCATACTTGATCATCGCCTCCAGCAGAAAAATATTGGCTTGGTCTTTTAGATAAAAAAAACACTCCATCTTATTGCCATATTTCTGAAATGCACTTAGCAAAAATAGTAAACCCTCATTACTTTGATGATGTAAAAAATCAATCCTATTAATATATGAAAAGCGAACTAAAGCTACAAAATCATTGAATGGTAATTTCCTTTGCTGGATCAATTGAAATAACTTGCTTTGTATCTCTTCTGGAACAGAGCTTTCAAATACAGAGTCGTATTGTCCGGAATTCATAGAAATCCGATCGGCATAAATAGGAAATTTGGTTTGCAGCGCAACAGCAGGAGCGGATTGAATCAAATACTGTGAATGCGCATCACTATAAGAACATTCATCCTTATGTTTAGCAGGGTTCTCCGTTTCCTTAAAACCAACTTTTGGTGTCCGACCCCCGGTACCAACTAATACTCGCGAGTAGCCATACTTAATAATTAATTCAGCCGCTTTGGTAATAAAGGGTTTGAATAAGTTCGCTTTATTGCTGTTGCTAAATTCCCAAGAGTCAAAAACGAATTCACCTTGTTTGCCTACCCAAGCCCAAGCTTGAGCAGTAATCTGATCCTTGTCGTCCAAAACGACATAGAAAGCACTCATAGGTGAGGTCATACCATGAATCGCACAAGCTTGGCCAGCTTTGCCCAAGGACTGGCAGCAAGCTGAATATTCACCGAGAAATAAACCGCGCAAGTCGGTTATCGGCAACTTAATAAAACGATAATTTTTGAATTTGGGCCCCAGTACGCTGCCAGCAATAGTAATATCGGGTAATACATCAAAGGCTTTAAGTTTCGAATTAATAATATCCAGACAGTGTTCAAAATCTTTTTCTGACACTACATGTTTACGACATAATTCGGTAAGTTCTTTATGTTCCGATCCATGAGGATAATTGAAATTTTCAAGTAGATAGTGGATCTTATCCAATTCGTTGCTAGGCTTAACCGATCCAAAATTTGCATTGGGTGATTTCAACAATTTTTCTATTTGTGGTGCTAATGCCAAAAATCGCGTAGCTTGTTGACCATAATCCATCACAAGTTGAGCCCAGTAATTTTTTTCCCATTGGCTAGATCTGGGTTCAGCAAATAAACAGATGTCGTGAACCGGCTGTCTGGTATCAAAAGTCGCATATTTTCTTAGATAACTGAGCACTCCAGCATAGGTTGAAAACAATTTAAGCAATTTGTCAGAAAATTTGAGATATTCTTTAACGTGTTCAAAATCTTTGATTTCAGCACAGGCAGCGACAAAAAACAGTTTTTGTGTAGTGTCTTTCTCTGTGGACTTACCCTTTTTAAATCGCTGTTGGTATTCACTTTGAAACGAGGGGAAGCGTTTATTAATGACTTCCAATACTGCAATACTGTTTTTATCCGGCTTGGCATCGGTAGGATTATCGCAAAGTTCTATTATTCCTAAATAGACATCCACTGGATTGCTTTTCATAGGCCTGGAAATAAGCTTAGGAACACGGGAATAAAATTGATGCCTACCTTCCAAGGCTATTGGCATTTTAATTTCGCAATCAATATTGATTTTTTCTTCACCTTGATTACTTACAATATAATCATTCAGTTCAAACAAATATTTGTATTTTTTTAGCAAGGCAGAACTATTAAATGATTTTCCATTGGTTATAACTGCTGAGCGTGCATAATACTCTCTCAAGGTCGATTTGGGTTTGTGGGAAACAATGGAATCTAACAAATCGCTCGAAAGATTGAGTTTGCTCTGGCTCATTTTTAGTAGCCTGGGCATTAATCTATCGGGTGGAAGTAAATGAAGCCCATCCTCTTCAGTACTATTTTTTTCTAGCCAAGGAAACACTTCCGCGCCATGTTTGGCGAAATACATCGTCGCTTTAAACGCAAAAGTTGAACAACTGTAAAAGTCCTTTTGCAAAGTAGTAGTGCTTAAAAAAATTTTCGTACCTGGGAAGACTGATTTTATCGTATCAATCAGTTCATCAGGATTTCCATAAACTCCTGACTCGGAATCAACAATAAAACATTTTATTTGTCCCTCTTCATTACGTAAATAAAAAGGGACTGCATGAATTCTTGATATATAAATTATCTTCGCATCCTCGCCATGCATTAAATCGAGGTTGAGTAAGACCGCTTTTAGTTGTTGAACATCATTTTTTAATACAAAAAGATTTTTCGTAGCATAACTTAGTCCACTGGCTGACTTTTTAGGATGACGAATTTTTTTCTCAATGAGCAGGGTGATGGCTTCATAAGTAAGATACAGCTCCCCTGATCGATCACGCATTCCATCACCCAAAGATCCTTCTTCCAGCAGCGGATTTTGTTCTTCACGTAGCAATAGAGTATGTGCTTCTGATTGTTTTGTAAAAAATGCCTTTCGTTGTCCGGGCTTTATTGCCAATATGTTGTGTTCCTCGCCAGCCCTAACATAAGTATCTATTGCTTTGGTCATGTGCAGGTCTTTAGAACCTAAGTCTGCATTGTCATATTTTGATCTCATGGTTTATAAACTCTTTCAACAATTTTATTTTAGATCCGCACCCATAGTCATTAAAGCGGATTGCTCACTAGAAACTGCTGCCGCACTTACCGCCATAAATCGGTAAGGATTGTACATTGCAACTGTTCTAGCATCTATAGTTTTAGCAAGTTCTCTGAGATACTGCTGTTTGCACTCAGGACTAGTAAACTCAATTGCTTTCCAGCTTGGTGCATCACCACTCCAGAGATATAAGAATGTTTTAATACTCATCTCAACACCTTGTAAGGCTTGAAACTTGTTCAGACCCCGAGGTTGTGGTTCTTGGATGGGAAGATTAGGGATCTTTCCAGATACGGCATTTAAAACGAATGGGAAAAATGTAGTGAAGAGATCGTCAACCGTACCACCATTGGCAAAATGACTGCCATTTTGTGCGCTGGTATGGTGTATCAAACCGGTGATGTTATATAAAAATATAAAATCATCGGCCATCATATTTTTGATCATGAACTGGGTAATTTTTGAGATTACCTCGTTATGTTTATTACTCTGCCAAATTTCAATAAACTCTTGACTTACTTTTTCAGGATTTAAAGGAGGTTTCACAAAGATAAATGGGCTTACCCAAATAAGCATAATAATCTTTTTTTGTTGTTCGAAAGTTAGCTCAAGCCATGAGGTTTGATAAGTGTCCTGATGGATTAAGAAAGAAAAATCAGCTAATGGTATTTTTAATGCTTTGGCTTTTTGATAAAGAAAGGAATTCATTCTTTCTTGAATAAATTTCTTAATGATTTCGACATGAATGTTAATAATAGTTAGTTTACCTATATAACCGGCGCGTGCCAGATGTTGAGGGTTATAGCCAGCACCATCAAATACATCCACCCAATTCGACAATTCTTTGCAAATATTTTTTAATTTCGGATCAAGTTCTAGCCAGGAATCTAAATACAAATCATGATTCGCCGCAGACATTTCCTCAGCTTTAGCTAATTGTTTATCCAATAAAAATGCTTTAATTTTTCCTAGATCATGAATTACAAAACTTTTAAGTAGATATCCATCACCCTGATCTTTATTCCATTTTTGACGAGCACTATCCCGTATTAATCGAAGGGCTTCTATATTTTTAATTAAGTCAGGAGTATCAGCTATACCTGCAAAATTAAACCCTTCTTCTTGATATGCACTGGTTAATTTAGTTTTAATGTCATTAACAGTCTCATTATTGAGGACTATAAAGAGTAAATATAATGAAGTGCGAATCGCAAAATATTCATCGACACCGGTTATACTCAAACTCGCTCTATAGTCTTGCGCTTGCTCCCAATCACCATAATAGGCGAGCAGGCTTTGCGTTTCCTTAGGTAAGGTTTTTAATAGGGATTTAAACGTGTGCCTAATCGCTTTTTCGTTAGATAATAAATCATCCAACTTATGCACATGCTCATTAACACCAGCTAATACTCCAACATATCCTGGTTTTGCCATAATTTGAGGATTGTAGCCAAGACCAATAAATGCCTCGACCCAAGGCGTGAGCTCTGTATTTGCACAAGACAAGTCAGGTTTGTTACTTAACCAGTTCTTTAAGTACAAATCATGGCTTGAGGAAGTCGCCGATCCTTTGTTTTCGAGAGAATTTTTTTCTAAAAATCCCTTCATTTTTCCTAAATTATGGATAAGAAAACACTTAATTAAGTAATCATCCCCAACTCCTTTTGACCATTTTTTACGGGCTTGATCTCTAAGTTGACATAAAGCTTCGATATTTTTGCTTAGCTCTGCTGTGTCAGCGGTCAATCCGGCAAAACTATAGCCTTCTTCTTGATGAGGTTTCAGCAAAACCGCTTTAATTTCTGCAACACTCTTATAGTTTAAGACTACAAAAAGCTGATATAAGGCATTACGAATTGGATCGAATTCATCAACACCAGAAATACTAAGCGCGCTTCTTTCCGCAGCGGAATTATCCCAGTTACCGTACTGTGCAAGATATTCTTTATTTTCTACCGATAAGGTTTCAAGCTGTTCTTTTAAAGTTGGAATAGTAAATTTTTCTTCAGGATTGCTGTGTTCTGTCTGTTGACTAGCAATTAAAACATCACTTATTTTTGCAAACAATACTTCTTTAGCAATAGCTGTACCTTCCAATTGCACTATTAGTTGATGTTTCACATCATATAATTTTTCAAGTTCAGCATGTAATTTAGGCACATCCATTTCTGACAACAACCATGCGTCCGTCTGGTTTTGAGGAGCTGGATTGATCATGTATCCTCGATTGACAAAATATATAAACCTTTGCAAATCAAGAATATTAAAACAGTTATTATGCACCGTGACTATTTTTGATCTGAGCGCACGTACCACTTCGGGTAGGTTTGTAAGCGTGTAACTTTTATCCGTATCTATTACGTTTAAGATTAAATCAGCTTGGCTTGCCATGCCGCGATCAATTGCTGCAATTAAGTTTAACCAGGGCCAACGGTAGGAAGCAAAAGTTTCCGATCCAGCAATATATCTTCCGGTTAGCTCACCCCGGGTTTGCACTCTATTAATTGCTTCTGTTGGGGATGCGGTGTTTAGGAAAATGTTAGTTTTTCCTTTTTTCGGATAGTTTAGACTTAAAGGACTCATCGCTTCTTGAATCAGATGAACTGCTACATTACGTTCACTCATTTCGGCAAGCAATTGCCAAATCAGTTTTTTAACAAACCAAGCTTCTGCTAAAGTAAGTTTACCTTGTTGTTTTTTATAGGGTCCTAACTCAAGAATTGCGATTAGAATAGTGTTCCATTCATCAGAACTAATGAAGGCAGCGCTTTCTCCAGCCAGTTCAATGCGGGCTAGACCTTCGCTCACTGATTTACCACTGGCAACAGGTCCAGTTACCCCAAAAAATTGTTGCTTATCAAGAGAGGTGTTCTGCAGCTCCTCTACCTCATTATTATCAATTGCCCTTTGAACAAGATCAGTTACTTGATTCTTTATTAAGGGATAAAGTTCTGCATGGTATAGTTCAAAGGCAGTAATTATCAGAGCAATATTAGCATCGGATTCGTCCAAATGATAAAGAGCTTTATGGGTTGGATTGAGTTCTTTTTTACTAATAATCTCATATAAAGCCTTCATACGAGCATATCTTGCATTATTTTCTAGATGTTTCGGAGTTGCATGTTCCAGTGGACTTGACGCTAATAACTCCTTAAGCTCATGGACAATCTTAGAAAGTAGAGTAGGCAAAGATGAAGTTGGAGAACTGAGGTGTTTTTCATTCCAACTTTTTGTTAGCTTTGCTAAGGTTTTTGTTAATTCTTCTTTACTTTTTATCTTGGTTCTAACTGTTAACTGGGCTAACAAATGATGAAGAGCGAGTCGTTCGGGTTTAATGGATAGATAGGCAAGATTTTCCTCATTCAGTCCCGCTTTATAGGCGTAAGCATGTATTTGAGCGGAACTTAATTGGTTGACTCGATTTGAAAATAAGGATATTTGTACCGCTTCATCAGTACGATTATGTATCCAGTTGAGAGCCAGTTCTATTGATTGCACATTATGCAGCTTCCATGGTGAGTTTATATCAATGTCTTGAGGTACTTCCTTTAAAATGTTTAATGCCATGATAAAACGCATGGTCGTCATTCGTACGGTAAGGGTTTTATCCTCATAGGTTAATTGATAGCTTTCGCGTTTTTTTGTTGGATGAGGTACTTCTTTAACCTGTGCCAATAAATCGGCCACTTTAAAACATTGAGTCCAATGACCATATCGAGAGGAACTGGGTTTATGACAGCAGGTCACTATTTCTTCAGGTGTTCTCTCACCCAAATCAATATGGAAAAAAGCGGTATGATAATGTCCGTTTTCCTCTGGAAAACCAGCTTCATCTCGGTTGATTAGATGGATTTTCGATAACCGCTCTTCAGATACTGCTATACCCATTTCTGTAACGCATCGATAGGCAGAGGCTAACAAATAATTATTTGTAGGGTTGTGGCGAGTAATTTTATCAAAAAGCACCCAAGTTTTAGCATTATGTAGCAATTCTTTCTCTCGTGAATCCACTCGAGTTCCATGGGCGGTCCATTGGATTTCTTTTACATCAGAGGAGTGTTGCAGTCCCTTATTTTCCATTAGTAAGACATAGAGTTCGCCATGATGACGGAATGTAATGATGGGAACGGAGGTATAATATTTCCCATTTAATTTGAGTTGGCTTGAGATTTGCTCTCTATGTTTTTGGAAAAAGTTAAAAAGAGGGGAGCCTGGCTCGAATTGTTCTTGAGCAAGAGCCCATTCATTGGGTGCCAATCGCTCACCATTTGCCAGTAAACGTAAGGGTTGATCCCGATCAACGGGAAACAGCGCTGCCTTTTGACTATTGTGCAGTAAAAAGTCGGCCTCGGCACTTAAGCTGCTGCTGATTTGCGTTGGAGGATATTCAATTGTGGGATATTTACTGCTAAATTGTTTGACCTGGTCTAAATCAAAAGGAAACGAAGTTAAGTTCTCATTTTCTAAGACGTTTATAGGCTTCATAATAGCCATTTTTAGGGCCATTAATACATCGCGTACTTTTCGACCTTCATAGAGTAAGTCGGTATTAATATCATTGCGTAACATTAAAGTCAGACGTCGCTTATTGATTCTATAATTCCACAAGGCCTGATCGGGTAGCTGCGTAAAAAAATTATGCCCCGCATCTTGTATGGTTTTGTATACCTGCTCATTACGGAAGGTAATTTCTAGTTTGGGAAATTTGTTATCTGCGTAAAGTGTATTCAATAAAGGGCAATCAAAGCGATCGCCTTTCTTTTTTACGATAAACAAAGGCAAACCGGCTTCTGTTTTGGTAGCATGGATTTGGTGGCTTGTTTCATAGCGTTGCAACAGAAAACTACAAAAAGCTAAATAATCCTCAATATTGTCAGAGACTATTGCACAATCTAAATCAGATTCAGTATAAGAAACTCCGAAGCTTCGTGCACCCGTTATACGTAATTTATCTTTATTCCAGACTTTACCGTGATCATGTTGCCAGCAGGCAAAGAGTTCGGCTAGTTGTTCAAACCAACCAATGATTAATTGATTGTCTTTATGAAACAAAGCAAGATCATAGGGACCAGTAGGCTCTACGACCCCTTCGATGTATTTTTCAGCTTCAAATTCATTATCGATAAGTAAGTCACTGTGTAAAAAATTTGGCAGTAAATTTACAATATAAGGTTTCATTGCTTTATAACTCTCTAGTAAGTGCTCTTAGTTTGCGCATTGTAAGGGGATATATGCATGAGGAATACCGTATTCATTACGGTGAAAATGAGTTAATCAACCCCTTATAATGCGCATCAATCTGCTATCTGTAGTCAGGTGCCTTTTGGCAATTAAATGTTGTAGGGGAGTTAGTAATGAAGACCTCAGTTTTTGCTAGTAAAGAGTATTTTGATGGAATGGGCAATGTCGAGCACGTAAAGAAAGAGATGCTCCTGTTATGTGATGCATTCGATGAAATTGAACGAACGGTCTCTGTAAATTCTAATTCTGCAACAAGCACAAGCCATCAACCCCAAACCAATGATGATTTATTACTTGCTATTGTGCAAATGGATCAACTGATAGGGGCATCTCAACCGCAACTCGATTTATTTGACAAGTCAGGTAGGTATCACTTGGGTAGGGAGTATACCTTGGTTTACCAGGATAAATTTGTTCAAGTGATTCTAGCCGTCTTTAGCCAGTCGTATGAAACGCAGTTAGGAAAACCTTATGTCTATTTGTTGCAGACACTGAGTACCTTTTCCGAGATTGTACGCGCTGAACTAGAGTATCCTTTGCCACAATCGAAAAATTTGCAGTTAGCATTAAGCGCTATTGACGCATTTATAGATCAAAATAAACGCATCAACCCTTCGTTCCTTGAACTACCTTATGCCATATCCATTCGCGACAACATGCAATTAATTATGGGTCTGCAACCAGTTCAAACGCCACTTCTAAAAGCTCGAGAAACAGCTATACAACGCGATTCTAAGCAACAAGTATTAGCAAGTTGTAGATTACAAAATAGTGTTAGTTCTGCTGTTGAACGTAATCAACTTAAAAGTCCAAGTGAAATAAGAAAAGGATTATCCTCATGGTTTGAATCTAAGCAATTTCAACAAGCACCGTATGTTCAAGGTTTTTTAGGGGGGGGATATCAATACGATGAACCAATACCTATAGTAATTAACATAAAAAATAAACCACAGATTGTTAATTCCTTGTTGCTCACTGAACTTGTAGAAAATTGCTCTACCACATTCATACAATCAGAACTAATAGGCGGCAAAAGTACTTTAGCGCGTCAATTGGTCCATGCTTGGAGTAATGCTAAAAACAGTCGATTCGAATGGGTATTTATTTTGGATTTAAGGACCTTACCCTCCGACTTAATTTCTCCCACTGATCCGCTAACGAGTTCTTTAGATTTTATGAATTGGTTGTTACAACAATACTATTTTGAGTTTATGCCAAGCTTGTCTAATTTTCAAAAAATTCAGTTAATGCGCCATTTGTGTGAAAGCGATCTCCAGGGCAAAATATTATTTATTATTGATGGGCTAGATGGCTTTCCTGAGCAAAGTGTTGAGTTATATACTCAATTTAAAAATTCCATTAACCCTATCGCAAGAATATTACAAAGCCCATGCATCATAATGGGTCGGCAAATGCAAATTGCTTCCATGTTGCGATTCCTTGACAGTCCCCAAAAGGCAAACTATACATTACTGGGATTTCGCGATCATTGGGAATTAAAAAAAGCGTATTTAAACCAAACGCCAATATCTAAAACAGTGAAACGGCAACTATTGAAAGAGTTGAGGCAAGAACCGCTTAATTCCTTATCAGACTCACCTTATTTTATGTTTTTGATCTGCGCTTATTATCATCTTTGGTCGCAGAGTTCGTCATCTCAAGCATCTCGAGCGGGCTTAGCACAGTATATTGTTAGAGAAAGCCTAAAACGTGATATCAATCGCAATCTGATAGCTTTTGGTTTTAAAGAGTTTAAGCAATTGGATCGATTCATTACCGATGAGGATTATTTAAATGACAGTAGAGTACAAATGCTTTTGGTGACTTTAGCGCGTCATGGATATTGTGCCCAAATGTATAGTTCAGGTGATGAACCTTGTGACTTAAATCGGGGCCATTATGAATTTGCTCATCGCTATGTCAATGACAGAACTGTAAAACAAAAGCCAACGATTGATGATTGGGATTTAATTCGGCAATTAATTTTTCGTTTAGGATATTTGAAAAGTGAATGTCCCATGTACGTTGTTCGCCACAAATATATAAGCTCCTATTTTCAGTTATATTTTTTTGCTGAATTACTAGTTTACGAATTAAAAAGTCCAGCTTATGAGGAATCAGGTAATATCCTAGACTTTAAAAAATATTTTTTAGGGAGCCCCGGAAATGTTCTTAAGCACAAATCAGAATTGATATTTTTGATGGATCGTTTAACGGTTCCTAACGAAATGCTCAAAGGTAATAAACAGCAATTGTATAGAAGTAGGTGTCTCGCCTTCCTGAGCTATGTTATTGAACAAATGGTGGTCCAGTTACAACAGACCAAGCAAAAGAATTCACGGTGTTTTCAAATTGAGGCAAAACAATTGTGGCTGCTGTTAGTACAATGTACTAATCACTATTTGCGAATTATTAATCCGGGTGATTTGGAGAAAGCGGAAATTTATGCTGCGCTGGATAACAACATCTTAGAGCCCTTCATAATTGAAATTGTAAAGCAAAGTAGCGGCAATGAGCACGACGATTTGGATGGAGAGAATAACAGTGAATTGTTACGCAATGTAACTAATTTTTGGCAAAACAATACGATAAAGGAAAAAATTTATAATCGCTTACAAGGCGACACTTTAGAGCCTTACCTTAAGTTGTTGGTGTGGTTAGGTGACTCAATTAAGCACCTGGAACGCCATGATAAGGAGCAAATTGAACTAATAGATTTGCATCGGGTTATACGTTTAGCAATCAAGCAATGCGAGGATTCCGAAATTAAACAACGATGTAAGTTACTCTATAAAAACATCAAACACACTATTGATCTGATTAATGGAAAACCTCAAGAATTGTCAGAAGATACCGGGGATGAACTTAGCGAGCTGAGTGCATTAGTTCCCGTTATGTTGGTTAACGACGCTGCAACCATGGGTTTTAAGGATGTGAGGAGGTCGAAGAGAAGGGAAGATCGTCAACCCTCCTTCTTTAGTTCCTCCGCTATAGCCCCGCAATCGGATGGAAGTAAAGTTATCGATGTGGGTCGCAAGGGCTGTGACCTTAATTAACGATGATAATTTTTATTTTGACTATTGGGACTAGGAACCAAGTTGGGTTCACTATTCTAATTTTTAAAATCTACCTTGACATGAATTTAGATTGAGGGCACAGATCTTGTTTTTTTACCTTGAGCGAACTTAAGCTACATCTGATTTAAAAATTTAGAGGTTCAAAGCACGACCCGAAAGACTCCCGTCAGCTAAAAGTTTTTGAATGCTAAACACTGACTTAATACTGATTTTGGAATGATATCTACATACCCAAGTTCGATGGCTTTTTCAATCAATTGACTTTTGCTATTACACCGCATTTTATCTTTAATTGATTCTACATAAGTCTCAACTGTACGCCTTGATAAATTTAATATAGTGCTGATGTCCGAGCAAGATTTGCCTCTAATTAAATAAAAGAGGGTTTCTGTTTGACGTTTAGATAATTTTAAACCGTCATAGGATTCAACAAAAAAATAATTCGCTGCTCGTAAGATTTTTTGATTACTGGTTTTAGTACAATGGTTCGCAAGTTTTAGACCAATTTTAATAAGTAGATCGCTAGTCACTTCAATGCAGTTACAAGCAATACCGCTATCTTCGCCCTGCGCATTTTTAAAAATGGATTTATTGATTAGGAGTATTTTTAATTCACCATTAATATAGGGGTGCACATCTAAAATAGTTAGGGGTTCTCTGAATGCTTTTAATCGATTATCCTGGGCTACAAAGAGGTCTGCATATTCTGCGGCCTCACATTTTATATCATAATCGGTAATTCCAATTAATTTCTCCGGATTTGCAAATCCAAATAAACGAGTGGTATTTCCATTCGCTTGTAAATAGGATGAGTTCATATCCTTCCAAAGAAGATAGCCAGGTAAGTCCTCTAAAGAATATTGTGTTGATACTAGCATTAGAGCCTCGTTAGAAAAATTGAACCAAACTCCTTTTAAATCAAGGCAAAATAATACCATAGTGTCCATTATTGAGTCAATAACTTACTATAAATAAGCAAGCAAGTTCCAAGTAATGAGCGAAATTAAATCGCTAAATATTGTATTGGTCTGATTTTAACCAGGCGAAACTGTAAATATCACCGTAAAAAATACGGTAAAATATAAAACAACAACCTTGTAAAATGCTCAATAAATAGGCATAAGAACAATAATCATAAATTGCTTTGAATAATATCTAATTTTTAGAGTAGTTAATTATGAAAAAGACTCCAAACAAAATAAATATCCAGACAGCCTATGTGTTAACTTGCTCGATGACTAGCAATTTGTTCAATGTAGCAACCAAGAAACCCGATAAAAATTATTTTGGGCGTTTTATTTCTGCGGCACAGCTAGAAGAAGATAAAGAAAAGTATCAGAAAAACTTTCGACAGGACATGGATAGGTCTTGTTATATTAGCGTGCCCCATATTAGTACGGAGGACAGACAATCGTATTTAGCTGCGGTTTACAATTACCTTGATAATCTCCCAATTGACCCGCTTTTAATAACAACATTATATGCATATTGTAATCAACATAATTTTATTAATCCTATTGTTGAAGGTTTTTCATTTTGTCTAAACCGTGCTGGTATTGGAGTAAATTCACCTGATATGGGCGTTTATATTCATTATTCGGCTGAGAATCCTAAAGAAATAGAGCTGGTTATTTCTGGCTTTGCTTACAATACCTATCATACCAAAGAAACTACAGGGGAGCCCCTGTTTGTTGATGGAGAGTTGCATCAATTCACTCAGCAAAATAAACACTTGCCCTATACCATTCAAGTACGTTATCAAATTCGTGTGGTAAATAATGGTATACAGATTGATTGCTTACAATGTGATCTATGGCAAAGTACAACCCTACCTACGTTAATTCAAGATAAAATCAATACAACGGGAGAAAAAGTCAAATCATTGGTGCCGCATCTTGAACAAATTGATATATATTTAAATAGGATGAAACAAGTACCGGGGCCGGTATTTCTAGATCCAACTGTCTTCCCTGATGTGTTTTGGTCTATTTTACTCGAACGCTTGCTTGAATCCGAATTAACAACTACTGAATTAAAAAATGCCACCGACAAAGCGGGTCGATTTTTACCTGACTTATATTTTACAACGAAATCAATACACTATATAGATTTTAGTTTCCCCCTTTTTCAAGAAAAACAGAGTGCAATTTTTCGCTCAAATAAATATTTAGAGGCTTTTACGGTAAGACTGACTAATCATGAAGAAAAGGAAGCTGCTGTTGAACTTGATTTTTCAAATTGTCCTCGTTTGCAATTAGCACGCAGTAAAATCGATGCGGTAGGGAAGGTGGCTACACTGGTGTATTTGCATAATTTAGCACAGTTGCAATTTGAAGAGTTATTAGCATTTTTAATAATTAACCCGGTAGTGACCAGTGTGTCATTAAAATCATTACCAGCTAATACACCTAAAAGTGCGTCTAATGTACTAGACAAGTTAACAAAAAATACTGTGCTGGCATTATCCCGCGAGCAACTCTATCACATCATAAATTTCATGATAAGTGAAATACAACGTGAAGCATGTTTGGCTTTAATAGCAAGAATGGATAGAGGACAATATCAATACCTAATCAATGAACTTTCAAAACAACGGCGATTGGCTCTGATTAATGAAGTGATTCGTTTTGGCGATCTACCAGTTGGCCAACTCACCTATTTAAATTTAACAGGAACCAACATTAATGATCATCAGATAGAAGGTTTAGCAGCAACCCCTCATTTAAAACAACTTATTTTAGCAAAAAATCCGTTCATTGAATTACCTAATTTAGGTGCATTGGATTCTTTAGTACTGTTAGACCTGCATGATTGTACTAATTTACGAGGTGTTGAACTCAGAGCTCCTGGCCTCGCAGTGGTTAATTTCAACAAGTGTTCGTATTTAGAAATCGAGTGGCTAGCAGCGATGCTTGGCCTTGTTAAGAGTGTAGATGGTATAGAATTGGCCCTACAAGAGTGTATTAATCTCGCAGGACATGTGCATGTGATGGGGCAGTGCTATGACTTTTCTGCTCAGGATATAGAAGCATCTCCTAAGTTAATTCTTGAAGTGGCTGTTGAGTTAGCAGTAGATAAATTGCTGATCAATGCCAATCCATTGCGACAAACAGTTCCCCGGCCTTTATTTCCAAATGAACACCAGTTGCAGAAGGAACTCAATGACTATTTTAGCCAGATGCACAAAAATAAAGTAGACATTATGTCTTACTTAAATTCATTATTTGCAATGGATAGTCATGATGAATTATTGGAAAAACTGAAACACATGCTCAATACATTTTTATATTCACAAAATATTTCAAGAGCATCAGGATTGTTTTTAAAACTATTTGCTAGCTCCGATGAAACCAGTCGTTTAGCATTTTATCAATACACAGTATCTTTTATGCTTACCTATCCTTGGCCAGAAGATGGTCACAGCGCATTGAAGTACAGAAAATTAGCTATCGATTTTTTACGCTTATTTTTTAGTCGCAACCCAGATCTCGGTAGTAAAAAAACTCAAGCCATGGTATCGCCCATTTTACGAAGCATTTTGCTGCAAATTCTTTTCAGCAGTAAGAGCGATGAGCGCTACGCCTTTTTTCGTAACATGTTAGACCCTGCCTATGTTATCGATGATTTGCGGGTTTATCTCCAAGGAAATGCTCGTTTGGTTTTGACCTGTGTGCAAAATCTATTAAAACACTGGGCTGATTCTGAATTCCTCGAATATATGAATATTGTTACCCTGCACCTCACAGATTCTCATCTTGCAAACCTCGTACTATTTTATTTATTGGGTCGAGAAGATAATCCTCAGTCAAAGGCTATTATGGAATTGGAGGTACGCTTTTTAATAAGTTGTGTTAAAAGAATGAAAGAGCCTGGTTTATTAGTCGTGCAAGCCATGTCCCTACTACTGAAAGAGACAAATAACAGTACTATGGTAAAAATAGTTCATACAGCGCTCGATTTGATTCATGAACGAATTGAACACAAACATTGGCATCTAGTGAAATGGCAGTCCTTAAAGGTAGCCATTCAACTATTTGGAGAACGCACTGTAAGTATTTATGGTACCCAATCGACGATAGCCAAGAGAAAACTAACTAATTTAGAGCAAGGTTCTAGAAATAATTTCAACTACGCGCTTACTTTTACCCAGCGCATAGATATATTGAATAGTATTTTTGCAACAGTAATAGGGACAGATTCATCGTTTAAACTGCTATATCCATTGGAGGCACCTATTGTTAAACGTATACTTCAAGTAGATCAATTAGCAGTAGATGATTTTTTTCAATTAATTTCCGAGTCGCAGAAACTTAGAAATAAATTATCAAAAGCTGGTGCGCATTTAAATGATCTAGTAATAGAAATTAATAAAATTGCGCAAATCGATGAAAATGGTAATCAGAATGACGATGATGATGGTCCATTTCTTAAGAAAAAGTATAAATCTATAGACTCTATACTCATTCAAATTGACAAAGAATTGAGTCCTCTAATGTCTATTGATGGAGTAAAGAGTTTATTGCGCTCATTTATTGTTACCTCTGGTTTACGCGCTTTACTTCGATATTTAGTAGAACAAAGAACCAATATTTTGCCCAATGACTTTTTTGATATATTAACTATATTACGATCTTATTCAGATTTTGTTGAGTTAGGTGCACACCCTAAAAATCGTGCTTTAAAAATGTTTAGTAAACATACGACGACTGAAGAAATAAATACTTTTTCAGTCATCAGTGAGTTAGGGCTTGTCGTGCGTAATTTTGTAGTTGATTATGCGCAACAAATTAAAGGAATTGATATCGAGGACGATGTCTTACAACTGTTCAGTACTACAAATACAGAACAACGAGGTTTAGAGTTATTACTTCGTAGATTGGGTGACAAAGTTACGATAGATAGGCATATCATGCAACCAAAGGGTCCATCCCAAAATAACTGAGTTTAATATCTTCTTAAAGTCGAGAATAAATAGCATTAATAAAATTGGCGAATCAATACTCCAAGGGTGTTTTTATTTTATATGCAGTACCAACTACCGTATTTCTCACGGTAGTTGATTACGTATGGAATTAGTAGTATTTTCCCCACCTCGAAATTGTTCGTTTATTTGGCAAGTCATAAAGCTGCATTATCTGTAACAAGTATTGAATAGGATTGAATATGAAAACCTTAGAACAACGATTAATCGATATAGAAGCCATGGCTGACAATGCAAAAACCATTGAAACCCACACTTGGCACAAAACTCATTTAAGCCGTTTTGATGTGAGGCGTAAACTTAATCAACAACCCGCTTGGCTATCTCAAACCACTGCCGATTCAACCCAGCAAAAAAAGATAATTCTCGACTATTATCATTTGTTGTTCGCCCCTACAAAAAATGATGTTGAATTAATCCATTTTTTATTACAAAAAAACTTTCAACTATTCATCCCAATTCAATCCGGCAAGTTAGAAGAAATTAAATCAAGTACTGAGCTTGCTGTGAAATTACCTTTAATTGAAGTTCTTCCTAAAGGGCTAGTTGAAGATGACCTATCACATGATAAGAAAGAAGCTAAGCATTACTTGGTAGTTGATCATACCGTTCGTCTACGCCTCTTAAACGAATTAAAACCCTATCTCAACTTAGAAGACTATCCCGACAATCGCTACGAACTCACCCTAACACCCGAACGATGTAACGCACTTGATGAACACAAGATAAAAGCACTTTGCTTAATTGCCAGTGAAGGAGGATTTAATAGCATTTCATGCAACATTAACTATTTGGATGTCCAATACCAGTTGACTTGGGGTAATTCCCTTAGCCCTCCTCAATTTGAGCAATTATTGTTAATCCTAAAAGAAGGGGATGTTGAGAAATTATTTACACCACAGTTTAATTCTAAGCTGCAAGAATTAACCATAAAAGATGAAACAACCCATATCATCAATGTCTCGTCCTTCAGTGCATTGAAAAAATTAAACCTTAAATTAACTAAAAGACCGAACAGTATTATTGGCATTGAAAAGCTTACTGATCTTGAGGAGCTGAACTTAGCCTTTAATTTTAATGACCAAAGATCGGCAGATATAATAATCAATTTGAGAGAACTAAAAAAACTATCTAAACTCTCGGTTGATAAAAATGGATGCAATTGTGGGACTTCCTGCAGTTACGTTGTATTAAACGGATTAGAACAATGTTCTGCACTAAGCGAGTTGTCAATAAGTCACAATCGCGTGAAAATCGCGGACAAAGCATTCGCTTTAGATGGCTCACTATTTTCTGGACTCAGATCACTCATTCTAAATAACAGCTTTTTGGATCTAAACAATGCTGCTGCATTCACACAATTGGAAAGCCTAAGCCTCATTCACTCTAATATCCCGGACAGTTTTCCTCCTAATCTACGCCGATTAACCATCGAAGGATTATCAACGAAGTCTATTGGATTATCCCTGCTAAAAGGCTTGGCACAACTTGAGGAATTATACCTAAAAGGTAGCGGCCCCTCATCTATAGACTTAGATTACTTCCCCCAATTACGTACCCTTCATCTGGAAGATTGCCATTTATCTGAACTGAATATGGGAGCAGCACCTCTTTTGGAGGATCTTCGTTTAGAGCAATTAAATCAGCTTAAAACAGTCAATTTATCAGCGCTAAAGCAGTTAAACACACTTTATGTATCTGAAATTAACGTTCAAGGCCTCGAATCCTGCAATCAATTGACTCAATTAAGTATTTCAGGTTCCGAATTAAGGGAAATCGAATTAGCTAACCATGAAAATCTAGTTTCTTTAACGGTGAAAAACTGCGATGAACTAGAAATTGTGCGTAGTCTGACAGACAGTAAGCTTGAGTTTATAGTCTTGAACAATTGTGACAATTTGATTGTTTCAGAAAAAGATATTCCTGCTCATGCTCATTCGGCATCCCTGGACAATGATGATTCAAGGGAGTTTACAAAACACTCAGTCATTAAATGCGACCCGATTCTTTATTCTAGCAAGAATGCGACAAACTCTTCGCCTGATACAAAATCACATTTTTCTTCAGCGGTGCCTATTTGCTTTGAGGAAAGCAAAGAGAGAGGTGACCGTCTATCATTATATAAAACATATACAGCAAAAAAAGTTAAACACTTCTTAAGGCAATTTTATCCTATTAATGAAGGCGATCCAGTGCCCCCCACGCAACACAATAGAGACATTGTGTATGATCAAATTATTCTCGATGACAAAAATAGAATTCAATTAAAAAAAATAGAGGAAACTGCGGCGGCCTACAATATAAAACCATCAAAAAACCACGAGAAAATTGGCAGTTTATACATCGGTATTGAAAAGCTATTCGCCGACTTCTCAGGATCATATTTTATTCTAAGCGGTTTATCGTCACAAGATGAATTGATTGATATCAGCCACCGAGAAAGTTGGGAAATCCGTTACAGTACCTGCGGTCAATATATGGTCAAATGGATAGGGGACAACAACCAATTCCCCCCCTGCGTACATTATGTTTTACAGCAGAACAGCCAATATTTTTATGATGCTATACCAATCACGACCTTGTATCATTCCAGGAACACGCTTCATAATCTTCTGCCTTTTCAAATCAAAGATATTATAAGCAATTGTTTAGACACCAATCCGACCCCATTTTTTAAAGAATTAAAAGCTGCCACTACGAAACAACAGCGATTCAATTTAATTGTTGATTTTTGCCGGCGGTTTAAAAATGAGGCCTTATCCTTGCCTGACAATGCGGAAAATGACAAAGATTTTATTAATGCATATAACTTGATACTGCGTGAAGGTAAAGGTTCTTCATACCATCGCGCTTTGGCCTATTTGGCTTTATGCCACTATTACAGTATCCCAGCTCGAGTGGCTGAATCTCAGGATCGTTATTTTGCAGAGATAACTATCTCGTCATCAGGGGGAGAACAATGGATAGCTTTGGATTTAGGAGATACGATTCAACACATTGTAGAAAAACCAAACCCCTACCGTGATACTCGCATGGAAAACAAGCCACGTGCAAAGCATGTCCAATCACAAGCTAAAGGGAAACCAGATGTCGACTCTGATGAGGATATAGATGATAAGGTTGAAGAGTATGATGGTAATGAATTAGAAAACCAAACTGCTGTATTACCTGATTTGGCTGCACTGTCTTTGGATTCTCCTTTCAAAAGCTTAGCTAGTAAGGAAAAACAAAGTCTCTATCAACCCAGCTATTTTAATGCGCCGCCATTAAATCCTGATGAACAGGCTATTGCTCGTTGGAAAGCACGTTATAAACAACATAATGCCTGGTTACAAGCGTGTCCAGATATTCCGTTTTTTATTTGTAAGCTTATTATGCAAAATAGTCCCGTTTTACTGCGTGTACCGCAAAAAGAGGATGCTTGGCGTTGGGATATGTTAATTCGTCAACAAGTGAATGCTGACATACCTGTTGTTTTTATTGATTTTGATTATGAGTTAACCAGCTTCTTAGAACTTCTACAAATCAAAGACAGTGATCAGACTTTGGTTGACGGCCCACTTAAAAAATTACTGAAACAACAGCATGGGATAATCATTATCAATTGGTCTAATTTCTCCGTGTCAGCACGCGGAACCTACAAATGCATTATGGATCGTCCTCGTACTCTGCATGGGGATTTGCTGCCCCCTGATGTAAAAATTATTGGTATTTTAGCCCAGCATATTGAAGTGAATGATGTTTTCTTATCCCGCTGTAATGAAATTTATTTACCTGCACACTTACGTCGACCACAACAAGGATTGTATGCAGCACGTGATTGGTTCAAAGAACAAGGGGAAATGCCACCTGAAAGTAAGCTCATTGATTTGTATAACAGTGTCGAATGGCCAAAATTTTTATTAGAAGACTTAGTGCTCAATGGGAATCAAATCAAAACGAAAGCTGGTCCTTTAGTGAGCGCAGTCAAAAAGGGTAGGGATCTTGTCTTACAGAATCCACCTCTGCATGATGTTTCCTTTCGCCAATTACTACACCGTTTAACTACGGAAAATGTTTTGTATTATAATGGTGAAGCGATACCTATACATCATAAGTTTAGTCTCACGCTGCAGAAAAAGACTCCCGCCGCCACTACTCCTAACAAGGTTATTTTTGATTCGCAAGCCTCGACAAATAAGGGAAAAAAATACCATTTGAGTACCGAAAATTACTATCAATTATTTGATCTACAACATATTGGCGATGATGAGCTAATTTATACTCTAGAGGGTATCCTATCTACTTATAGGGATGGCGATCAATTCATTGTTGAAAGTCGGTTAAGCAAGGATCAATGGCAGCGTCTATTTGATACTATTGAATCCATGGATCAATCTGCAATACCCGATTTTCACTTTTATGTGGATCCTAAACTGAATGAAACCAAAGCCAACACGAAAGCAGCTGAGGTACCTCCGTCTTCGGTGGAGACACTCATTGCAGTTTCTAAAGAGTTGCGAAAAAGCACTTGGATAGAATCTAAAGATCCGAGCTTTATCGCTGATGAAGTCGCTAAATCCTTAGATCTAAAACCCACCCAATTCTTTTATTTAACCAATGAAAATTCCTGGTCTAATTTAATTGAACAAGTTGATATCATTCAAGGAAAAAATAGCATCCGAGGCAAACGAAAGGATAGCGCTTTTTGGCAACAACTTAAGGCAGGTCAAACGCTTATACTATGTGGCAATTTAACTGCTCAAGACTACATGTCGCTAAAAACACTTTTTTGTGATGCGCCTTATTTATATGTCAATGGCAAACGTGAAGACATTAAGGGGAAAGTCATTTGGGTAAGTCCAGCCAATGCAAAATTACCACTACTGGTACACCCGGATTTTGTAGTGCAACCTAACTTATTGGATTACAAAAAAACGTATACTAACTCAAACGCTAATGCTTTAAGTGCGGACCAATTAGAACGATTGGATTCCTTTGTGGGAATAATGGAGACTCAATTATCACCGTATCCATTCACCTATGAAAAATACCGCGCCTGTGCCGAGGCACTGAAAGAAAATCGTTCCCAAGAAAATCCTTTAAAGCCAATATTAAATTATCATTATAAAAAGCAAGATAAAAAATATTTCTTCTTATCGGCATTGGCAAAGGTTTATTTTTCAAAAGGAGAGGGCAACCAGGTCAGTAGAGAGAAGCTGCAAACATTATTAGATCAAATTCACTCAGAGCAAGATCTTAGAATTAGTTTTTGGCAGCTGGCGAATTGCTTCAGTGGTGAGGTGTTGCGCAAGTCGTTCACTCATTTAGATCTGCAGTTATCTCCTTCAACTAAGTTGCAACAAACGCTTCTGTCGACTTTAAATAACTATGGTTTTGTACTACCAAGCAGCTTATTAACACTTATTTCTGATGTGAATAGCAATAATTCACCTGGAGAGTTAACTGCGAAAAAATGCCATCCGAGCCGTTTGCAAAAGCAAATTGATACATTAACTTTGGTTAGCAAACAGCCCGATAAACCAGTGATTTATTTATTAGGAGAGACAGTAACTGGGAAATCAGAAGCTGCAGAACAAGTAGCTAAGGCTAACGGTGACTTTCATTATGGTGAAAAGAAAATAATTGCTTGGTTAAATAGCAAGCCTTCGGGTACCCGTAACTCGACTTTGTTACTCGAGAATATCAATCTTTCTAAACCCGGAAAATGGGAATTTCTCAATGGTATTGCAAAAGGTGTTGTGCAATATGAAGGTGAAACTTATCCCTTACTCCCTGGTCATAAACTCATAGTCACTTGTAATCCTTTACATTATTCTGGGCGTCACTTTCAGCCACTGTTATGGAATATTGCCTATGTCATTTGGTTTCAATCGTTTCAAACGCATTTTATGCAACAACAAATTCAAAACCAATTCGTTGGGACATTTGATGAACCGAAGGAAGTAGCAGATACCATGATGTTAGCCTTTAACTATTTAGTTAATTCAAAACAATGTGAACCGCCGGTCACTCTGCGTGACATGATCAATTGTTGTTGGCGTGTAAAATCTATGGATTTAAAATTATCTTGGAAGCAAAATGTTGCAAAAGCACTTTTTGATGAAATGGCTTATCTCTGTGTTACCAAAGAATCACGTAAGGAGTACAAGAAATTTCTACAAGAAACGATAAGTGTCTGGGGTGATTATTACCCTAAACACGTACCCAAAGATCGTGAGTTGGTCATTACCAAGGAAAAATATGAGGTTTGGGGTCTAATTGAAACAACCTTTTTAATGCGCGATCAACGCATTAAAGCCGGCACTAATTTGCAAGGTAAGTTAGGCACCTTTTTGATAGGACCATCCAGTGTTGGTAAAAGTACCTGTTGGCGAAAAGCTGCCGAACTTAGGGGCTTTTCGCGTGATGCAATAGACTCACAATCACGGTACTACCAATTTACCGCGGGATGCAACCCTGATGAAATTGAAGTTGCAAAAACATTATTACTTGAGGCTTTTGATGGGGGCAGTTTTGTCATCTATGATGAATTGAATTTAAACCCGGAACTTGAAGATTTACTAGTCCACTTATTGGATGGTAAAACCCCGGAAGGAAGAGAAGCCAATAAACCTGGCTTTACCGTGTTAACCTCAGGAAATCCACCCAGGTATGCTGGTTGCAAGCTGTTGTCAGATTCACTGGCCTGCTTACTCCATAAAATTGAGGTAGATGATTTTACCGTCAACGAATTAATTTATATTGCGATGACTTTAAAACATCCGGATGCAAAAAATATGACCTTAGCTTTTGATGAAGTGAGAAGGCAGGAACCAGCACTACGCTTGAATGCACGAAACTTTTTTACAATGATGAATCAAACACTACCGCCGGAAAGCTCAACTTACAACCATGAATTAGAGGAGGGGAGCAGTTTGTCCAAAAAATAAGTTTCGCAGTTTTTTTTTGGCATGTGTGTGTAATAGCTCACTTTGAAAAATACATGGGGGAATTCCTAGATTACATGAAGCTGCCGTAGCAGGTAATATTGAAAATTACCGGTGGGCACTTTGTACAAGAAGACTCTCCAGACGAAATAGGGGCTGCGATCATTGCATGGTTACAAAATATTCGTAAATGCATGTCTCTTGCAAGTGAATTAATTGCTCCCATATTGCACAGAACATGATACAATGTTCTTTTTTTAAACGCTTTGCAGGTTGCAATCATGGGATACAGACAACATTTAGAAGGCACCACCCTTTATATTGATGATTTTGGCCAGGAATCTGGGATTAATTTAACGGATTATTGTTCTCGCCACCCCGAGATTACGTCTATTATTGTGCTTTGCCCAGTTCCCGGTTCGCTTACTAAAATCAAAGCTCATGTAGCTAGAGACATCACCATTAGCTTTAATCATTCAAAACCCAGTACCTGCTCCGTAGAAATCAATAATACGACTAGGAGTCAGTCTAGCGCTCCAGTGGTATCCCTTGCTCTAAAGAGAAATGCAGACGAAATTAATAAACCGTCCTTAGCGCCCATAACAAAAACTCGGAAGATCGATTCCGCCGCTAGTTCATCATTTAATCTACAGAACAAACGACCCTTAGACCTCTATGAGCAAGAGGGGAATAAAAAATTTGCAACGGGTCTCCTCCCACCCCCATTTCCTACAAATAACTTACCAAAACCACCTGCTCTCGTCCTCACCTCAGCAAATAGGTCGTCTGTATCTATATCCACGAGCTCCTCTGTTACGAACAGACCTATTCCCAAAGCATACGTATGGACACCCCCCCCTATAGCATCAATCAGTGTATCTTCTCAAACCAGTGCACCTGTTGACTACCAAAATGCCAGCACCAGTAATCGCACTACGTCTAATACGTCGACCAGCACCAATTATTCTAGCCAATATCCCTTAGTCGCAATCAATCAAATTGTAACTAATGAAGGCCTATTATCAACGATGGGATACACCCAAGAGGAATATCATGAGCTGCTGGGGAAAACTTATCCTCCACACTTAGTCCCTCTCGCATTTCGCTCCGTGGTCGGATGTTTGGAACAAATGAAACGCAATGGCTACACAATGAATGGCACAGCGGCAAGAACACATCAAGTTATTGGCTTATCCGAATACCTCGATAGTTTAAGTAGCGGGGTAAAAAATGCCTTATTTAGTTACGCAACGGGCTCAGGGAAAACATTAATGTTTACCGTGCTTGCTGCTGCATTCTTAAAGGCGGCACAAGAGAATAATGCTAAAAATAAAGTAGTTATTTTAGTGCCTATGTTGAATTTAAGAAAACAAACCGTAGCAAGTTTTAAAAAATATGCGCCTCATTTAAAAGTAAATGTGATAGCCAGTAGTGATGATTTAACTAATGAACTTAACTCAAAGGTAGCGAAGGTCAATATTCTTACTTATCATCTGGCCTTCGGTGGACGAGAAAAAGAGGGGGCTCCAGATAAAAAAGTACAAGTTCAGCAATTACTTAACACGGCCAGTTTAGTAGTTATTGATGAAGCCCATAGTGCTATTTCGCATTTTAATAATGCTGATCCGCTGATCAAAGATGCCTTGGCTAATGTAGCTTTATTAGGTTTTACTGCCACGCCACAATTTAATTTATCCAGTATCAATCGTGGAGAAAATGATGCCATACGTATTGTGGGGCATACACAAGAAACCAATCCCATCACACCATTCAATCTTGTCGCCGCGATAAGAAGTGGTATTAATTGCCCAGTAAAAAATATTATTGTTCTACCAAAACCGACTGATGGCGCATTAAATAACGATCCCAATTTAGAAAGTGACTCAGCTAATATTAGTAAATTGCTAGACACTGATGAAAATAATCGAATGGCTGTCGATATTTTGCTAAACGGTGCGGATGATACCGGTGAGCCATTCCGCGAGCAAAAAGCCATTGTTTTCTGTTCGAACATCAAGCACACCGATAATTTATTAAGAGTAATTGAAGGTATACCCAATATCACTAATATTGTGGATCCAGAAGGCAAAAGTCGAACAAAATATGCCATTCAATTAGTTATTAAAGCTCTCAGGGAAGGTGACTTTTTCAACGAAGAAATGGAGCGTTTAGTTGAAAAGCTACAAAAATGTGGCGAGCAGAATTATGGCCAGCGGTTAGTAGCGGAATATAAACAATTATTAGAAATTGAGCGTCCTATCAGTCTAAGAAACAAACAAATAATAAGTAATCTATTAGAAGAAAATACCCTCTATGCTTGGGAGCATTTCAAAGTAGCTGGTTTAGTACACAGTAATAATAAAAAAAACAATGAACAAGAACTGGAACAATACCAACTCGGAGGAACACGTTTTTTATTAGGCGATAAAATGTTAATTGCCGGTTTTGACGATCCTGAAACCTCAGTCATTTTAAATATTAATCCTACAGCCTCCGAAATTACAGCCTTACAAAGGGCTGGCAGGGGGGCTAGATTGGATCCGGAACTGGCAACTAAGATATGTAAAGTAATTGATATTGACTGGAAAGTAAAAGATCAAAAATTCTTATTTGAATATTTAGGCAATAATCCCCAGACTAATACGCCTTACTTAATATTGGGAACTATAAGTCAATCTGCAACGCCTAGAAGAATGACCGTGCCGCATCAATGGACCCAAGCGGTAACTCCCTACACTCTGGCTTATGAGTTCGGCGGTGAGATTATGCTTAATTTTCAAACCTTGCGAAAAAAGCAGCGTCAAAAAGAACAATTGGATGATATTAAAGCCCCCAAAACCGGAATAAGGGTGGTATTAAGCACTGCGATTGACAAATTCAATCAAACATTAAGCACTTTAGCCACTTTGAACAGCCAATTAAAAGCTCGTGTACAGACTGCAGAGATTAAAGTGAACTCGCAGGAATCGCAGGTAAAAATTAAATCGAGCACTAATACAAATGATGTGCAAAATACGAAAAGCTCATCTAATCCAAGGCCAAAGACTGTAAAAACACCTGTTACAGACAACACGGTTCGCGTCACTCGTGATATGAAAAAACAGATGGTGGAAGGCATCGTCAAAGCGCAGGAAATTATCAATACCATTGAGGATTTTTTGGATGTTTTAGACCATAAACGAAATTTAGATACTCAGACACCCGTCAGTGAAAATAAAAAGCAAATGAAAGCAAAAGGCACCTCTATTCATGAAATCAGTATTGATAGAGAATTAAACAAATTCCAACGCACAACCTTACAATTATCCTCTATGGTAAATAAACTAGGTGCGTTAATTAAAACAAACGGTGTTAAACCTAGGGTTGCAACTAATACAGGGTTGATAAGCACGAATAGTTCTTTAACTGTTGACCATGAAACTGATGACCATCAACAAGAACGAGCCGCATTAATTGAGCTTATTGAAGCCATAAATGAAATTGATAACTCCAGCTTACTTTCCGAAATTAATTTAGATCAATTGCTTCAAGTACGACAAAGAAATCAGGAGCATAGACAAGCGGATCAGCAACAGCAGCCTGAACCTGTGTTGGAAAACAATAATGTACCTAAGCAACCCGACCCGCCAGAAGTGACATTTGTATCTACTGCTAATGTTCCTACTCAATCCGATCTTGCGACAGCAGTTACCTCTTCAGTAACCGTTCCTACCAATGAATTTGAAAAAGCATTTTTTAAACATTGTGCTGGTGAACACTATTATTGTAGTTATAAATTAACTGCGGCAGATATTCCATACTTTGATTTAAAGGATACAAATGGTCTGAATGGTTTTTTAATAGCCTGTAAAAATCATAGATTAGATACTATATTTAACTTGCTGAAATTAAAACCAGATTTAATCCATTCGCTAGATAACGATGGTAATAATGGTGCCTTATTAATGGTTGCGTCCAATTATGATTTTAAACGTTTATCAAAATTTTTTTCTAGGCTTGAGAAAAGATTTAAGAATTTTTCCTTAGAGCAATTTTTTAAACATACCAATACGCACGGTGAGAATCTTATAGCAAAAATTCCAGCAATACTTTATTCATCAAGCTTTACAGATATACTCAGCTGGAACAAACAATATTTCATTAATTCAACAATACAGAACCGCAGCATTTTTGATTATGCCTTGCAAGAAAGACGTTATGTTCTCTTAGTTTCTTTGTATAAGGTACGCCCTGAATACAGCACTATTCCAATCCATGGACTATCAAGCTTGGAATTTGTAGCAAAGAACCAAAGCTTATTTTCTCCTTACGATTACGACTCTTGTCTTGAAATCGTATTAAAAGCGAATCCACAATCACGTTACAGCACATTCAGTGACGGAAAAAGTGCATTTTTCCATTTGGCATGTGTCGCTCCAAAAATCGCACTTGAACTATTTGATCATGAGCAAGATAAGTTTATCAATGAGCTAATTCCTGTGATTGAATGGCGTGCTAATAGAAGGGTTGGTACTTCGAGTGAACGCTTCCTTGATAATGTATGTTTGTTGGAGTTTCTAGAAAGGTTACCTCACAATGAACTCGCCAATTTAGAGCTAGCGAATATTGCTGATTTAAAACAACATATTACAGCAAAACGCCTCTCACCGCCCACCTCCACGACTAACATGACATTCTTTAATCCACAAGTGACCTCAGGACAGACATCAAGAGTCAGTGAAAGCCAGCAACAATTGCCGCAGGTAGCTACTTTAAATGTATCCAGTGCGTTTTTTGCTGCAACAATACAGAATCGCGATGTGGGTAATGCTCAAACGTCTTCGTTAAATAATGATGGATTCTTAGATGGTTTTAGTACTAGCACTTCAAATTAACACGGCCATCTCCCCAGCGTGAATTATATAATTCACGCTGGGTATCAGCCTTTAACATGGGGATGCGGTATTTAGACAACCATTTAAAATTCGGCAAATTAAATATCAGTAAAATCAGTAGCTTTATATGCTGATCTCACTGCGCCATTCATAGAAGCGGGGTGTCCTATTGCAATCGTCCAGGGTCAGGCCTTGTTTCTTGTTATAACCGCCTACAGAAGCAAAAAACAAGGCCTGCCCCTCTTGGCCTAAGGATTTTGAAACTGTACGTCTCTAATTCACAATTATAAAACATGAATGATCATTTTTATCAGGTTTGTTTTTTTATTCTATAATTTAATAGTATAACCACTAATTATTGTGATTTATGGCTACTCCTGATGACATTAGAATGCAAATTCAGTCTGAAAAGTATAAGCATGCGGCTCAGGCCAATGATTTTAAACAAAAAATAAGCCAATATAATGAGGCTCTTAAGGATCCTCAACATCCTGAGGTATTAAGAGCGAGAATTTCAGAGGACCTTCAACGTTGTCAACGGGATTTAGCTGAGCTCAGTAAAAACCATCAAGAAAAGATCTTTCAATTAGAAAGACAAATAAATTACCAACCTGGTTCAAAGTTAGAGTCGGAAATAAAGAAAGTAATTATAGACAACATGCGCGACCAATTTGTCAAACGCAGTATATTTAACCGGTTATTTTCTTCTAAAACTGATTTACAAATAACCTTAGAAAAAGCGCAAAGTGACTCATCTAATCTACCCAAGACCGCTAATACAGCAATACAAACTCAAATACGTACAGAAATAGCTAAAATCAAAGTGGATATACTTAGTGAACTAGTGCAGCAAGAAAAGAGTGCAAGTGCTTCTTCGCGGTTATTTACAAGATTATTTGGTAGAAATTCGCCCAAATCTGAGAAGATTACTAACACTACGCTTGAACACTTAGTGGCTGTGCAATTGATGAGTCAAGGGAGAATGACGCAAAGCAGTGCATTAGAAACTATTCCACAAATAATTCCGTCAATAAGGAAACTGGTAGACGAAAAAATTGTTCCTGTAGCAGAAGCTGTACAACTTTTTCCAGAAAAGGAAGAAATCACTGCTGCTATCACGACAGCGCCCTATACGCCTGAACATTTTGATGAAGCCGTAAAAAATAATAATTGGGCTAAGGTAGCAGAAATGGTGAATACGCCCTGGCTCAATAAACCAGAACAATACAGTGAAAAAGCAGTAGTAGATTTGTTGACTAATCAAAGAAGATGGACTGATTTACAACATTTTCATCAAGCTTTAAATAAGGAAACTCATGAGCCGACCCAAGGCCCCATGAATAAATCGGATGATACGCGACAATTAGAAAAGCTGATGCGCAAACTGATGAACACCGATTTTACAAGCGAACATATTCAGCAAAATGGCCAAGAGACTTTATTTGTGTTTAACGATGGGGAAACCTTTAATTGGACGGCGATTTCGAAAAATGCGAATTGGCAGCAAATTGATTTGGAGGAAGCCGATTTTACAGCCTACAAAAGTTATCGAGCTTCTCATGGAATTGCAACATGCAAGTTAGACGTGAAAAATGAAAAGGACTATAGAGACAACTTATATAAAATGGTGTCAACTAGACCTAGCTCTCAGATTACTATGGAAGAAATGATGGCTATCAATATTTATACAGGTGGTGCATATACAAACATGAATAACCTGTTGAGGGGGCAATGGGATTTTACTGGAGGTCCAACGCTATTCAGGGAAAATCTGATTAACAGTGTCATGTGTGCTAGTGGGCTTAGAAAACTGCCTATGACGACTATCAAAACCTCTTACAGGCATGAGAAGTTTTATGGTAGTGAGGAGCAGAAGAAAAATCAAATGGCTAAACTAATTGGGGTGGCTGCAAATAAAGGAGTCATGGAGTTAAGGGGGTTTGTTAGTTCTAGCTCTGAAAAAGGTGCCAATGAGAGCTTTCAGGGAAACGTGGAGTATACCTTTTCAAACTTAAGAGGGGTGCATGTGGAGGCTATTTCTCAAGTCGCTTATGAAAAAGAGTTTTTGATTTTACCTACACAAATACAGATACAAGATATTTCTATTGATGAGGCAAAAGGGTCTATAAAAATTAAAGCCAATTTAGCTTCAGACTTAGAGCCTAAAAAAACAAGTCGACAAGAAGAAGCCGAAAATAAAATGCTAGTTGCTTTCTATCAGAATAATCCTCAGCATCTTAGAGATGCAAATGAATCAACGCGGGCGCGTCTAATCGCTTTAGATTCTAATCTTGCCCCCCAGATCCAAAAAATTTTTCCTGTTGATGAATCAAGGTCATTAGTAACGAGCGCAGAAAATCCAGAGCCTCCTTCTTTCAGAGATTCTAAACCTCAATTGTATGCTGCTAGCAACTCCCTTCAATCTGATACGCCGGATGTGAGCGCGTCAATTCAGCAAACCCAGAGTTTGAAAGCAGAATTAGTTAGAATGCGGGAAGTTGATGGCAATGATTTAGATGAAGATCAAAGCTATAAAACCGATCCTTTACCCCCTACTCCTGGGTGAGGTGGTTGTTAATCTAAAGCGGTTGAGATTAACTTATGATCATGAAATTAAATATATATGCATTGAGTAGTTGAACATAACGGGGGTAGGGCTTGAAGTGCCCATATCTCTTCGTTTAATTCGCCCAATACTTTACATGCTGATCTCACTGCTGCATTCACCATTCAAGTCACTGAAGAGGATTTAATCAAGCAGAAAGCGTAGCCTTACATTACCTCAAATTGTTAAGCTTCATAAAGGATCACATATACCCTATGAGAGTTTAATTTAGGAACGCAATTATTTATATGAAAGCGTAGGGATCTCTTGAGGAAGATGTTATGGCGCTCCTGGGCAATCTTAAAAAAAGATGCCCATTAAATTTTCTCTAATAGCAAAACTAATTAATTCTGATTTGGAGCCTACTTGAAAAATCTCTTTGATTTTATTGGTATGAAATTCGATAGTTCTTGCCGACAAATGCATTTTTTTTGCAATCTCTTTTGCATTCATGCCATGAAGTATATATTTAAAAATACTTCGCTGCTTATCGGATAAACGGTTCATTGGATCGTTTAATTTCGGTATTACTTTTTCACAAGGTATAGACAGTAAGCGATGGTATTCTAAGCAAATTTTATCCATCTTATCAGAGATAAGCTCTTCGTAACCCGCATCAAGCTCTTCATCCGAGAGGAATACAACCACCCCTGCAATCAATAAACAATTCCCATGTTTATCGTTTAAAGGAAAACTACGATCTTGGACAAGCTGTAATTTATTATCCGGCAATTTTATTTGATAAATGATTGTATTTTTGGGGTTGATTAGACGTTTTTGCAGCTTATCAAAACATTTTTCATGAATGAATGAATTTACATAAGTTGCCATTTCTTCTGCGTTTCGGTTTCTATACATATCGCCTACTTCGCGGTGCCAATAGGTTTTAAATGTTGAGGATACAAAAATCTCGTGAGAAAATGTATTGTCCATCGCCCAAAGCAAACATTTCTCTTTTAATGCCAATAGTTCAATTTCAACAAGAAATCGAGTAGCAAAAGGATGTGGAATCATATTGTTAGCCGAGGAGTTTTATATTTATTATTATTATAGTGTATTAATCTATCAAATCTACTAAAGGAGTCCGGCAGGGCGGATGAAGGGTGCAAAAACTAGTATTGGATACGATATTTAAAGCAAATCAACATTAGTACAATGCGAACACTATTCGACACCAAAAGTACGCCATTGACTTACATCATTGTGTGTAATATTTAATCATACACATAATAAAGTTTTAAAATCATAATTATAGAAACACCTATTTTTACTGAAGATCTTCTTCAATTGTTGTCAGATGATGATTATGCAGAGTTTCAGAAATATCTTGCGAAAAACCCAACTGCTGGTGATGTGATACAACATACTGGTGGGATTAGGAAAATTCGCTGGGCTGCCTAAGGTAAAGGAAAGCGGGGCGGTGTAAGGGTAATTTATTACCATGTAATGGCAGATTCACAGATTAGACTGTTGTTAATCTACAAGAAAGGCATACAAGACGATTTAACAGAAGATCAGAAGAAAGTACTGCGTATAAATTAACGAGCGGTGGTAATTATGGATACAAAACTATTTGAGCGATTGGTTGAAAGCATGACCCAAATGACAGAAATTGTTGAAGGTGAGCGTACACCATCACGTGAGTTTGTTGTTAATGGTATGCATGTCAAAGAAATTAGAAAAAAAACGGGATTAACCCAAGCTAAATTCTGTCAATTAATCGATGTGAACTTAGGTACTTTACGAAATTGGGAGCAGGGTAGACGAGAGCCTACCGGCCCAGCAAAAGCGTTATTGAGAGCGATCGAGAATGATCCTATGCATGTATTGAGTGCTTTGGCTATAAGTAAAAAAACGCAACATAACAGGGTCAGATCTGAGAGTCAAAAAACAAGATCTGCCCCCGAAGTTCTCGGAGCAATCAACTTCGCCCCTTGCAGCGCTAGCCGACAGTGAATTAAAAAGACACTTAGAAGTTACTAGAAGCCAAATTTTTGGTCAAAACCCTATAGGATAAGCCCCCATATCCTTAGGTTCGGCAGACAATCCCTGCTGTAACAATCCTAAATACAAAAAGAAGGTTGAGAGTGCACTTTCTTTTTGTATTGCACTTTCGGGAATATCAACATGTAAGAATCGACAAAGTTCTGCGAAATCACCGTTTATAAAAATGGAACCTTGTTGATTATGCACATAATTTACAAATTTTTGCTTAATTAGATCGAAAGTGAGTTCGTGTTTCTTATCTAAAAGTTCTTGAACAAATAAACTATGGTGTCGATTCCATCCCTCCCAAACTTTAGCCGACAACCGACGATACCTTGATAATCGCTCAATTAATTCCTCTGTTTTGTCCTGCACGAAAGGCTGCGAGTTGATAGTTGTGAAAAAATTGAAACGCATAGCTACTCTCTCTTTTTGTTAATCTAATGGCATATATTAAAACAAAGCATTCGATTTAACCACAATAATTGAAGCAATTCGAGCGTATTTTTTACAAATGCCAAATGTTCACTCTGTTAAATAATCACTCCCCCAAAACTTATTCTATTAATAAATAGTTGGTACATTAATTGAGGTAAATGATGAGTAGCAGTAGTATCATCGATGCAATGTTAGAATTTTGCTAGCATTATTCGGGCTGTAAATAAACGGAAATTTTATAAGGACATATCATGTTTAGATGCTGTATACCTAAAGCTAGGGTAAAACCTGTCATCACTAATTTAAAACTCACTGCTGAATTCACCATTCAAATCACTGAAGAGGATTTAATCAAGCTCCGCATACCACACGAAGCGGTAAGATTGCCGAAAAATACTTGTCTTTATGATTGCACTTTTTCACAAGCAGTTTATGAATGCGATTCAATTGAGGAACTTGAAAAATCATTTAAAGCGTTCTGGAATTATCTCTACAGTATCTACACTTTATTTCCTGATAAAGTGCATGGTATGACGTATAAAATCGACGTGACCGGTCTTGCTAAAAATGAACCGGTAAGCATAATGTTTCACAATTTGGATTGTTTTCACCAGTTCTTACTCACGCATGAATTAATTGCGCCTAAGATTTTAGAAAACGATCTACTGGTTAGCTATCGTTACAAAGCGATTTACGAACCTGCTGGATCAGAAGATGTCAACGGAGACATGCCAGTTAATCTGGAAGATTTTAATCAATTAGGTGAACAGATTCAGACAAAAATAGATAATCTGATTAAACGTCCGGAGAGAATCAAATCTGAAGCAGTGCAGCTAAACCTTAAAGGTAGAATAGGCACTGCCTACATTAATGTTTCATTCGATGATTATCAGTCTTTAGAAGATTTTCTTACTAGTAAATTAGAAGAAAACAGTGATTCGGTTCAATTCAAACCGCAATGTATGTAATGTAGGCTGGGCTGGGCTGTAAAGCCTAGCCAGTTGGGCTTTGGTAGAGAAGGATAGATTCGTCAGTCACTTCGTTCCTTCCTCATCCCTTCGGGGCGCTGCTTGCGCGCGTCCAAAATGCTCCGCCGCACTTCGTGCTTTTCGCTGTGCATTTTGTCGAACCTCCGACCCTTTGGTTCGTAGCCTTATGCTCTTTTTATAAATATTAATAAAATCATTACCTTGTGATGCGTCAAATCTCTCAAAAACAGCCTAAAACTGCCTAGAACGGTGTAATCCTGTCACAGTTACGTCACGTTTATGCCACTGTTATTATGATATAATTAATATACCAAAAGTACGCCATTGACTTACATCACTGTGTGTAATATAATTAACCATATACATAATAATAAAGTTTTAAAATGATATTTATAGAAACTCCTATTTTTACTGAAGATCAAAAAAAAAGTACTGCGTATAATTAATGAGCGGTGGTAATTATGGATACAAAATTATTTGAGCGATTGGTTGAAAGCATGACCCAAATGACAGAAATTGTTGAAGGAGAACGCACTCCTTCACGTGAGTTTGTTGTTAATGGGATGCATGTAAAAGAAATTAGAAAAAAAACGGGATTAACCCAGGATAAATTCTGTCAATTAATCGATGTGAACTTAGGTACTTTACGAAATTGGGAGCAGGGTAGGCGAGAACCAACCGGCCCAGCAAGGGCGTTATTGAGGGCGATCGAGAATGATCCTATGCATGTATTGAGTGCATTAGCTATAAGTAAATAAAAAAAAATGGTGCAGCCATAGCTTTGATCTAATGTAAGACTCACTGCATCAAGTTAGAATTCTTTTTCTGTAAAAAATTAAGGTGTCAAATGAATACTATATTAAAAAAATTTATAACACTATCTCTAATGGCGATTAGTTTTACCGTTAGCTCAGCTACAGTATCCCCTGATCAAACACCACAATATTATCCATTTAACACCATGCCAGCGCATCAATTAATAGATACCATCAGCATGCGTTTTGTAACCAGTGATCAATTCACGGTAATTCAATGGAATTTGAAGGCAGGTGCAAAGCTAATGCCACAGCATAAACATCTCAACGAGCAAGTAATCCGAGTGCTCCAAGGGGTGTTGGAGGTTCATTCAGGTGAAACAGTTAAGATTTTACATGAGGGAGACGTGATGGTATTCGCAGCAAATGTGCCGCATGGTTTTATCGCGCAAACGGATGCTATAATGTATGAACAGCAAACACCGTTTCGTAAGGATTTTCTGGAAGCAGGTTTTATTGATAAATTGAGTGCGCTTTTGAAGCAAAATCAGTGATAAGTAATTCAATTTTAATAATGAGATTATCGACGATTTAACCTGTACGAATAAAAATGGCGCGCCCGGAAGGATTCGAACCTCCGACCCTTTGGTTCGTAGCCAAATACTCTATCCAACTGAGCTACGGGCGCATTTTAGGTATTGATTGGCGGAGAGAGAGGGATTCGAACCCTCGATGAGATTACTCCCATACTGCCTTAGCAGGGCAGCGCCTTCGACCACTCGGCCATCTCTCCAATCAATGGTTGCGGAGTATATCAGGATTTCACAACGCGTCAATAACTATAGAGAATTAATAAGAAAATTTTATAGATACCGATTGATATTGATAGGTAAAAACTCTTTGCGGGCATTAATTGGTCACAATATTAGTCGAGCCGAGGGGTTTGTGCAAAAAGTTGTTATAAAACAATAATAAACGCACTGTGCTGCAATTGGTTTCATTCTATACTATTCCCAATAATTCTATGTTATTAAAGGGAAACATTTAACTTATTCTGAAAATATTATGTGGATTGTAAAAATTTTAGAGCACTTGATTCAAACAAGTGAGGTTAGTGAAAAAGAGCAACTTACGAAATTTATAAATCATTTATTCAAAGTTATGAAAGACGCGTTTTATGGTGAAGATGAGCCTGAATTATACCTTGCAGTAGGGCTTATCTCTGGTCTTTATAACCTGAGAGAAACGAGTAAAGTAAGGGATGTGACTTCTATTGAATATGCACAATCCATAATGGGATTGCTTGTTTTACTTGAAAAAAGTGCTAATGAAGAAACAACTTACTGTAGCGATTTCAATTTTCTCCTCGACAACTCCATAATCGCTTACTCCGTAGACTTTAATCCGGAGGAAGTGCCCCCTCTAAATTTTATCAAGGATATCGAGAAGGAAACCTTTCAAAAGCTAGATTACACACTACCAGATGATTTTGTGCGCTTTACAGAAGTGCTAACCGCCTTACGTTTAGAGATAGGGGACAAAGAGGATATTATTATAGGCTTACACAAAACTATTTCGAGTTATGATCAGACTACTCCTGAATTCAAACAATTCGCCTCAGATGTTAATGCAATTACTTACCGCTACAGTAAGCAATTTCAAATCATTCATCAGAATAAACTGGAGTTTAAATACGGCACACCATCGACTTTGCTTCTATTCGATAACCGTTTACAGAAACCAACACCTCAGCCTCCTAATGCACCGTCCAATTTACTTCCTGCTGTACAATCAATCTACGAACAATTAGAGGATTATGCCTTTGTCGATTTAGTAAATTATTCTATCGTGCAAAAATTCAGAAAACGATTTCATCGAGATGAAGTGGCTGACATTACTAAGAGAATTGAATTGGGGGAATTGACTACCGTCGATCTGATTTTGCAGCAGCTAGAACGTATTGACATCAAAGATGAACGCGACATTTTATATGACATTATCGCTTGTATTAAAGCAGGCATTCAGAATTCCATTCTGGATTACATCATCGAAAATTTAGCGGATTGCTGTCCTAATATCACAATAAATCCTTAATTTTCACTTTGAAAATTTCCCTAATCAATAGATTACTGCTAATCTTTTGATTCTATGAAAAGACTAACTATCAGGAATAGGTTTTATAAGGAGGACTAATGAAACCGCAGTCGAATTTAAGTGGACGTGACGTCTATGTTGTTGATGGTAGCAGAACCCCGTTTCTGAAGGCGAAGGGTGTAGGACCTTTCTCAGGATCTGATTTAGCTGTTTTGGCAGGTATGACCTTGCTGAACAGACAACCCTTTGCACCCAGTGAATTAGACGAAGTAATTATTGGCAGTGCAATGCCCGGACCCGATGAGGCGAATATTGCACGCGTTATCGCTTTGCGTCTAGGGTGTGGTGACAAAGTTCCTGCATTTACGGTCATGCGAAATTGTGCTTCGGGTATGCAAGCTCTAGACAATGCGGCTATGCAAATAGCTAGCGGACGCAGTGATCTAGTACTGGCCGGTGGCACAGATGCTATGAGTCATGCGCCATTACTTTTTAACCAAAAAATGGCAGCCTGGCTTGCCAATTGGTTTGCTGCTAAAAGCATAGGCCAAAAGGCAGGATTGTTAACCCAATTTCGCCCCTCTTATTTAGCTCCAGTAATTGCTTTATTACGTGGATTAACAGATCCAATCGTTGGATTAAACATGGGGCAAACTGCAGAGAAGGTTGCTTATCGCTTTGATATTACTCGTGAGCAAATGGATGAGTTTGCTGCTCAAAGTCACTTGAAGTTAGCTAAAGCTTATGCTGAAAACAGAATGGCTGAAGTAGCACCCATTATTGATAAAAAAGGTAATGTGTATCCACAAGACGACGGTATTCGCGCCGATTCAACCGCTGAAAAACTCGCAAAACTAAAACCTTTTTTTGATAAAAAATACGGTATGGTAACACCCGGAAATAGTTCTCAAATTACTGATGGTGCTTGTTTATTGTTACTAGCTAGTGCCGATGCTGTAAAAAAACATGGCTTAAAAGTTATTGGGCGAATTGTAGACTCACAATGGTCAGCTCTTGATCCATCACAAATGGGTTTAGGACCAGTGCATGCTGCCACACCAATTCTAGAAAGGCATAAATTGAAGCCTGACGATATGGATTGCTGGGAAATTAATGAGGCTTTTGCAGCTCAAGTACTTGGCTGCGTTGCCGCATGGAATGACGATGAGTATTGCCAAAACCAACTTGGTTTGACTAAAGCTTGTGGTGCACCCGCAATGGATAAATTAAACCGCGATGGTGGTGCAATTGCTGCAGGTCATCCTATTGGAGCAAGCGGGGCACGAATAGTCTTGCACGTTTTAAACTCTCTAGCACAAAGAAATGAGTCTCGTGGTATGGCAGCTATCTGTATAGGTGGTGGACAGGGTGGGGCTATGTATCTGGAGCGAGTGACTGAGGTGAAAGGACATGAATAATTACAAACATTGGGAAATGCAGTTAGATAATAACCATATCATTTGGTTGGGGCTAGATCGTAAAGACGCTTCGGTTAATACAATCAATGAAGAAGTATTGGACGAGTTAAATAGTTTATTACAGGAAATCAGTCAAAATAAAAATGCTATCGGCTTGGTGGTCTACTCTTTAAAACAAAAAGGGTTTATTGCAGGAGCAGATGTTACAGCTTTCTCTAAGTTTGAAACGCCAGCGCAAGCAATAGATTTCTTACAAAAAGGCCAAGCAGTTTTTGCACGCTTACAAAGCTTAGCTATACCATCCGTTGCGATGATCGATGGTTTTTGTATGGGCGGAGGCTACGAACTGGCCTTGGCCTGTACCTATCGTATTGCCAGTGATGAAAAAGACACACGCATTGGACTGCCAGAAGTTATGTTAGGTATTCATCCTGGTTGGGGTGGAACGGTACGACTACCAGAATTAATTGGTGGTTTTAATGCATTGACGCAAGTTATATTAACCGGAAGTGCACTTGCTGCTAATAGAGCAAAAGCATTAGGGATGGTTGATGACGTTGTGCCAATTAGACAACTTAAAAGAGCTGCCATTTATTTTATTAAAAATAAACCACCTAAGCACACGGCCTCGTTCCTTGGACGAATTAGTAATCAGGCTTGGGCACGTACTCCTTTAGCTTATATCATGCGATATAACGTTGCTAAGCGTGTTCGAAAAGAACATTACCCAGCCCCCTATGCAATCATCGATTTATGGGAAAAAGAGGGAGGCTATGGTGATAGAGCTTATTTGAAAGAAGTAGATTCTGTCGAGCAATTAGTCACTAATGGTGAAACCTCTAAAAATCTTATCCGCGCTTTTGCTCTTCGTGAGCGCCTAAAAAGCTTTGCGAAAGAAAGCGATTTTAAAGCAAGCCATGTCCATGTTATTGGTGCAGGTGTTATGGGCGGTGATATTGCTGCCTGGTGTGCGCTTCGAGGTATTAAAGTTACCTTGCAAGACAGATCCTACGCACAAATAGCACCAGCGATAGGGCGTGCTCATGCTTTGTATAAGAAGAAATTACGTAAGCCTCGCTTGATTCAAGCCGCTTTGGATAATTTAATTCCCGATCCAGATGGACATGGTGTAGCAAGGGCCGATGTGATCATCGAAGCGGTTTTCGAAAATCTTGCCGTTAAACAAGACATAATGCGCAAGGTTGAAGCGACTGCAAAAAAGACTGCTATTATTGCTACCAATACTTCTAGTATACCGCTAGATGAAATCAGCTCAGCTATGTCTGATCCAAAACGTTTAGTGGGAATTCATTTCTTTAATCCAGTTGCAAAAATGGATTTGGTTGAAATTGTGAGTAGTTCGTCAACGGCTAAATTGATTGAACAGCAATCTTGTGCCTTTGTTAATCAAATCGGCAAATTGCCTTTACCGGTAAAATCCAGTCCAGGATTTTTGGTGAATAGAGTACTAATGCCGTATTTGATGGAATGTGTTCAGCTACTAGAAGAAGGTTATAGCGGCGAAACGATAGATGAGGCAGCCTTGCAATTTGGTATGTTTATGGGCCCCGTTGAATTAGCTGATACCGTTGGAATGGATGTTTGTTTAGCGGTTGCTGAAAACCTAACGAGTCATTTTGGTGGAACTGTTCCGCAAAAATTAAGAGATATGGTTAAAGCAGGAAAATTAGGCAGAAAATCCGGTGAAGGGTTTTATAAATATAAAAATGGTAAACCCATTAAAAAAGCGCCTAGTGCCAAAATTGACAAATCTATTGCTGATCGTTTGATTCTACGTATGGTTAATGAGTCTGCTGCCTGTTTGCGAGAAGGAGTGGTTGCCGATGCTGATTTACTCGATGCAGGGATGATATTTGCCACAGGTTTCGCACCATTTCGTGGAGGACCTATGAACTATGCACATGATTTTGGTAAAGACCAACTAGAAAGTTTGTTTAAGACGTTTGAATCTAAATACGGTGAACGTTTTAAGGTCGATACTAGTTTGTAGCCGACTTTTATAAAATGTCCGTAACTTTTGCAAATGAACTTACGGACATTTTTATATAATTGATTGAGCAGGGGTAACTTTGTATAAACAAAAAAATCCAAGTAACAATAAAAGTAATCCACCTAACACATCAACAAAATAATGCCAGCCTAACAATACACAAGATGCAACTAACAATACGTTAATGATCAAAAGTAAAACGAAGGGTATAAACCATTGTTTTAGTAAATAAACACAAAGAACTGCCCAGATGACATGAAAAGAAGGAAAGGCAATCAATCCACCCTCGATGGTTGTAGGGCTTATCCAGTGATGTATTTGGTGAAATTTGAGTCCAGTAGCAAATTGATCTCGGGCAAATAAAGATCCCCCAATAGTACTGGCTGGTGCCACCGACGGGAAAAAGTAATAAAAACTAAATCCTAATAGGGTGGTAAATAGCATGAGAAAATAGTAGTTTCTTAGTCGACTAAATCGGCCGAAAACTATCAGAATCAAAGGCAAGATTGCCATCTGGAAAGGCAATGAATCATAGATAATAATTAGCATATTTTTCAATATTGGATACTGATTAGTCCAAGTCATAAGGCTTAGAAGATCAACATGCATGGCTCTATCAGCAGCTAATAACTGGGGGTCGATTATTGCAAAAGGAGTAAATTGAACAGCATTAGTTGCCAATGCTATAACTGACATAATTGCGAATAAGATAGTTAGTTCTCTTCCTTTCTGCGTGTGGATAGAGTGATAACCAAAGCAAAGAAATAGCCCTAAATTGAGTAAAGATAGCACTAAGACAAGCAGCAACATGTTCTCAGGAAAATAATAATTTCCCGGAAAGTGATATTTGAAAGTATTTAGCAAAAACACAAAAAGTGAAAAAACAACAATTAATCCAGTAAAAACAAGGGACGCAGTAGTGTTTTTGCTTTGCATGGCAATTTATTCGACAAGAGTAGTTTGTTGTTTTTGTTTAATGGCGTGAAAAATTTCTTCTCTATGCACATTAAGAGTTCGTGGGGCATCCACACCAAATTTGATATTACCATGCTCCTGCGTCTTAAACGCTAATATCTTTACAACGGTATCTGCAATCCGAATGATTAAGGGTTCTTCAAATTGAAGAGAAATTATATCCATCAAAAAACCTCGTAATAGAAAAAAACTGTATAAATTAAGATTTGATCGGCTGATCGTAAGCAAATTGTGAACTTACCCCAACTGATGCTGGTTTGTCACGAAAAAAAGGCTAAATGCTTATATTTAAATGATTTTTGGTTGATATAATAAACAAAAGTTTTAAAAAAGATCATTTTTTTGGATTAGACTTTGCCGAGGTTAAGTCATGCCCCAACATGAATCTTGATGGTCAAAGATGATTGTTGTTGGGTTATAACCCAACCTACCACATCGTAATCCTGGTTTTTGTAGGTTGGGTTATAACCCAACATGAATCCTGAAGGCCGAAGAAGATTTTTGTGAGGTCATGACGACAAACCGAGTTTTCCGCAATACCTATAAAAATCATTGTATCTATAATGCAAAAGAGGTACAATTGGCAGCTTTTTTTAAAACCTTGCCTTACTAGCTCATCCTGACTAGAAGGCCCAATCCATAAGGAAAAAACTATGAGACATTACGAAATTATGTTTCTTGTGCACCCGGATCAAAGCGAGCAAGTACCAGCAATGGTGGAGCGCTATGAAGGGATCATAAGCAAACACGAAGGTTTAGTACACCGTAAAGAAGACTTAGGTCGACGCCAATTAGCTTACCCAATTAATGACGTACACAAAGCCCATTACATATTGCTAAACATTGAAGTTAATAAAGAAGCTTTGGATGAAATCAAAAATGCATTTAAGTTTAACGATGCAATCATCCGTAACCTGATCACTGTTCAAAAAGAAGCGATTACTAGTGAATCTGTATTGATGAAGAAAGAAAAAGAAACCAGAGCAGCTTAAGGAGTTAATTCATGTCAGCTTATTTCCGTAGAAAAAAAATGCGTAATTTTACTGCCGAAGGCGGTAACGAAATAGATTATAAAGATCTAGCATTACTTAAGAACTATTTATCAGAAAACCATAAAATAGTACCAAGTAGAATTACTGGCGCACAAACACGTTTTCAAAGACAAATAGCCAAAGCAATTAAAAGAGCTAGATTTGTAGGCTTACTAGCTTATTGCGATAGTCACAGATAAAAATGAAACGCTTAGGTGACTTGATAATAAAACAAAGCAAAGTTTTGCTTGAGAATAAGCAACAGGCTATTTTATGCGCTGTTGCTTTCTCAATACTGCCTTTTGCATCTTGGTTGTCCGTCGCACTTGTTGCTTTGGTCACCCTAAGAAAAGGTGCAAAATACGGTTTTGAAGTATTATTACCTGCTCTTGTTTTTCATTCTGTACCTTTGATGATGTTGGTACCTCTAGATAGTGTTTTAATCAATACCCTAATTACTTACATACCTTGTTTTATAGCAGCTTTAGTTCTGCGAAAAACAGTGAGTTTGCAAATGGTTTCCGGGGCATTATTTCTACAGATCTTAGCATTAACCGCATTTGTACAGGCAGTAGCACCTAATTTCATTCTCAACCAGTTTGAGCAATTCAAATCGATATTGCTTCAATACCAAGACTATCAGGTTCTTTTTAACTCAAGCACAGAGGGGATTAATACCCTCATATTGGCTCAACTGTTTTTTGGCATTCAAATACTCAGTGTTATTTTGTCTACAGTAGTGTCATTGATGTGCGCGCGTTCAGTCCAAGCAAAATTATTTATGCCTGGTGCTTTTAGAGATGAGTTATTAGCCTTTCGAAGCGGTAAGATAGCGTTTTTGCTTTTGCTAGGGGTTTCCATAGCCGCCTATTTCCAAATTGCAATTGCTATTACTCTGTTACCCTTTGTGCTTTCTTATTTCGCCGTATCGGGTTTTGGTTTGGCTTATTTTATACTGGCGCGTAAACGACAAGTTAGAATAGCTGTTTTATTAATATTATTAATATTGCTTAAACCGACCTTTGTTCTATTTGCTTATTTAGTATTGGGAACATCGGACAGTTTAGTTAATTTTAGATTATATCTCCCAGCAAGGGTGAGAGAATCAACGTAAGGGGTTTTAAGATGGAAGTTATCTTATTAGATAAAGTACGTAACCTAGGTAATTTAGGTGATAAAGTTCAAGTTAAAGCAGGTTACGGTCGTAATTTTTTGATACCACAAAATAAAGCCGTTTTCGCTACTGCAACTAACGTTGAACAGTTCGAAAAACGCAGAGCAGAACTAGAGAAAAAAGCTCAACAATCTTTTTCTTCAGCTGAACAACGCGCTGCAAAGTTAAATGATACTACTTTAGTGATTGCCGCTATGGCTAGTGACGAAGGTAAGCTTTATGGTTCGGTTGGTGTTAACGAAATCAAAGATGCTTTAACAGAAAAGAACATTGAAATTACCAAACGAGAAATCGTAATGCCTGAAGGTCCTTTACATTCAGTTGGTAATTATGTTGTTGAAATTCATGTTCATAGTGATGTAATTGCTAATCTGCAGGTTGAAATTGTAGCTGCAAAGTAATCCTTTAAACGTACCCGTATCTAGCAAAGCTAGTACGGGTTTCGTTAATCCTGATAATCTAAACTTTTTATATACTCGGTAAGATTGTGTCTTTTAGACTACTCTCTGATTTCTGCTTTTTCTTAATTACCTTAGCAATATCTTTAGCTGCCTTGATACCAGATAAATAAGCACCTGTTACAGTACTCGGATCTGTGAGTGAAGTTGCTTCCCCAGCAAAAAATACCCTGTTATCAATTGGTTCTGCCAAAATTCGGTAATCATTTTCTGATGATCCAATGCGTGGATAACTGAAAGACCCTTGTGAAAAGGGGTCGGATCCCCAATGGGTAATAATGTATGACGAAGGATAGGGCGTATTTGGCCCATAAGTTTTTTTCAAAGTTTGCATAATATAGTCAATAATTTCTTTATCACTATGCCGCTCTAATTCACTAGCGAAAAGTCCCGTAGAAAAGGCAACTAAAATCGGTCTTTTCGATTTTGTATAATAATTCAGTACTTCAATATCTTCATTGGGCTTATTTTTATTAGATAAAAAGATAAACCATTCTGCATGCTCATCCCAAAATGGTTTATCAAATAATAGGTAGACCTTATTGTAAACTCCCATACCTATACGCCGTATAGCCTCTTGCTTTGCAGCTGGTAGGGAAGGGCTAAACTCTACTGTACCGGCTTTCATGACGCCTAAAGGAATTGTTGAGATCAAATACTTAGCTTCGAAATGACGGTTTTTTGTATAGACATTAACACCCTCATTGTCATAACTGATTTTTGTAACAATTTGATTGAGTAGAATTGGAATTTTTTGGGTAAGCTTAGCAAGAAGCTCAGTATAACCATTACTAAAAACAACGTCGTTTCCACTAGTTGTTGATTGAATATCGTACGCTACCTTATACGACGTTGTGGCTATATTAGCACCATTCTCATACTCACCACTGTCTCCATTGATATGCACCACTAAGTCTAGGCTGTCTTTACTCATTGTGTGCTGTTTCATATACTCTTTCAATGCATCAGTAATTGAGTAGTTGTCATTAAATGTGGAGACGTGCTTATTAAGGTAGGCAGTAAATTTTTTTATTTGAGTCAATGCAGCTTTTACTCGCTGACCATCCATTTTTTTTCCATCGACATCGTAAATTGTTGCCGATTCGAGGACTGAAAAGGTGCGTTCGTGACTATATTTGGTATGTAGAAGGGGGATGTTATGCTTTTCTGCAAGTTCCGCCAACGGATTATTATTGATTTGATGTATCCAAGATGCCCCAAGATCTGTGGCCAACCCCCATGAATGAACAGTGTGAATTCGTCCACCAACGCGGTCTCTAGCTTCTAAAATAATGACATGCAGCCCACGCTTGCTGAGTTCATTAGCCGCAGCAATGCCTGAGATACCTGCTCCAATTATGATTACGTCAGCTTTCTCTACAACTGGCGATTCGGTCGCATAACCAGATGAAATATTGAGTATGATAAATACCCCTAAAAGAATAATTCGTTTAAAAAGACTTCTACCAAACATAGCTAATCCGGAAAATTAAGGAAAACTGTCCTGCAATATGGTTTATCACTCTTAATATTAGGAGTGAATGGTTGTTATTTCCATTTAATATTACAACCAAGACTGGGTTTTTGTTCGAAGGTTATAGGACTGTTACTTAATATACAATCCAGGGCGTTACGTAACGAGTGTCCATCAACCACAATCCCGTTGCTTGGTCTTGAATCATCTAATTGACCACGATAAACCAATGCTAATTCATGATTAAATACAAAAAAATCAGGCGTACATGCCGCTTTATAGGCCTTAGCAGTCTCTTGGCTTTCATCATACAGATAGGGAAATGGATAATTGTGTTGAGTTGCAGTAAGTCGCATATTCTCGGGGGAGTCATCAGGATAATTTTCGACGTCATTGGAATTAATTGCAATAAAGCGCACGGATTTAGACTGATAATCATTAGCTAGACGAGTAAGTTCAGTGTTTATATGTTTGACGTAAGGGCAATGATTACAGATAAACATGATAACAGTAGCACGTGAACTGGAATTGTCACTAAGACTTACAGGGAGCCCCGAAATGACATCTTCTAATTCAAATTGGGGTGCTGTGGTCCCTAAAGGCAGCATAGTAGATTCAGTTTTGCTCACTATTAAATCCTAGAAAATTTAAAAAACAATTTTATAAAGAGCCATTATAGCAAAAATACTATTAAGGATCGCCCATATATATGACGGATGACGTCCTTTATAGCCACTATAATAGGCATAGATCGCAACCGACAGGCTTCCTGAGAAGAAAATCCACTGATTATTGTAAGCAAAGCCTAGTGATAGTAAGGCTATACCGATAATGCCCACTAAAAGCAGGATACTGTTTTCACGTCCCAGCATTAAATAAAAAATAAATAGCTGAAAAGTAAGTAGTACAGGAAGCGCTAATTGAAGAATAGGCCCAATTCCCAGCATCACAGCGCTATGACCTGCAACCAAAATAATTTCTAAAGCAATAAAGTAAAAAATTTTGAAGTAGATTGCAGTTAACAACAATGCGAAAGAACCAGCAATATAATAAGGTTGCGGGTAGTTTTGGTGGTATCCAAATAATATGATGAAGGCTCCCAATATTCCAAGAGCCCAATACCTATTCGTGTATAGAAATTTAGCCACTCATCACCATTTTAGGTAGATACCTTTAGTCACTGAATCCTGAATAACTGCACTTTGAGACTTATTGGTAGAGATCCAATAATTGCCCATATTACTCAACGCAAAACGAACACGTGGATACTGACAAATCTCTAATACTTCACGACAATCTATAGTGGCAGCATTGTCATCTTGGTTCTTATAGCATTTAAAATTTAGATTCTTAACGTCAGATGCAAATGCAGCCCAATTGGATGGTTCAATTGCTGCCTGTAGCGGTGGACTCATAAAAGCATCGCTAGTCTCAAGACGCTCCAACTCAACCTTAACATTAGAGCGGTTTTGAATAAGATAAAATGACTGAGCACCTGTTTCATTCAAAATAAGCAGATTATTGCTATAACCAAATCCGGTAACTTCACATCCCCGTGGAAATGTAGAAGTAGCTGGTTTTGTAGCAGCGAATGCCAAAGGGCTAATTATAAGTGCTGTGCTAATGTATTTAACTAATGACATATCTTCCTCGAAAATCAGAATTTAGCGGCTATTTTAATCGGAAAATAGGCAAAGTCTATCCTGCAACGAAAAAATAGATCTATTACTCTTTATTTGCATGCAGTTTGGCTATAAACATAGGGTAATACGTTCTGTAAAAACTTAAAAGTAGGTACAAGACCACATAAGCTAATGATAGTCCTAACCACACTGTATTTGTTTGTGGATAATAAAACAGTAAACAGGCGGTGCTTATACCATAAATAATCGAGCAGAGATGCATAAGGATTTTTAATTCCTTAGAATCGGTTAGGTAATCAAGCCTCGAAGGATAAACATATTTCACAGGTACGAAAATTAATACACAGAGTATCGCAAGAATAATCGCATTGAAGACTGGACTGGTATCAAATAGAAACATGTAAAGAATAGCGATGTTCCAATAACAGGGGAAGCCTTTAAAGAAATGATCAGGTGTTTTTGCATCGGACTGGCAAAATTGATAAGCAGATGTAATTGTTATTGCAGCTACCAAAGGAACGGCACATTCTTGCGGGATCATGTCAGGTTTGACTAACAAGAAAAAACAGGGAGTAATGACGTAATTGAGATAGTCCATAATGTTATCTAGTAATGCGCCATCTATCTTGGGCAAAACAGCTTTAACTTTAACTAAGCGCGCCAGACTCCCATCAACGGCATCGATGAAAACTGTGATTGCCATGAGCCATAAAGCAAAAATATAATCATGTTGATATATTCTTTCTAAGGTATAAACGCCTATGCAAGCTGCACTAGCGGTAAATATATGAACTGACCAAGCAGCCAAATACTGCATCGGCTGGAAGGGTAACTTAAAATGATTCATTAATTATCCTAGTATTAACCCATTTAATTGTATTAACATCTTGATAGATAGCGCGGTTCAAAATTTTTATAAAAAATAATATAAAAATAGTATCAACAATCAAAAGCAAAGTGCAAGGAGAGTTAGTAGTTTATCTGAAATTTACTTTCTGATATGCATTAATTTGTAACAAAACACTTTTGGATGCTAAATAAATGAAAATACAGACCACAAATCCCGCAACCGGACATAAGTTACAGTCTTATAAATGTTTAACATCCACTGAGATAAAAAAGAACATTGAACTTGGCCATAGTGACTATTTATTATGGCGAAAAACTACTTTCGCACAACGAGCAAGCCTAATGCTGGAACTCGCTCAACTACTTACCAAACAAAAAAATGATTTGGCTGTTCTAATGGCTATTGAAATGGGTAAGCCTATCACCGCAGGACAAGCAGAGATTGATAAGTGTGTATGGGTTTGTGAACACTATGCACAGCATGCTGAAGAGTATTTGAGTCCTCGAACAATTATAACTGATATGAAATCAGCCAAGGTCTGCTATACGCCGCGAGGAATCGTTTTTGCCATAATGCCATGGAACTTTCCGTTTTGGCAGATATTTCGCTTTGCTGCTCCTACTATAATGGCTGGAAATGCAGCTATTTTGAAACACGCAGCAATCTCGACTGGCACAGGTAACAAAATTGCTGCTTTATTCAAAGAAGCAGGTTTTCCTAACAATCTATTTCAGAACTTTATTGTTGATAATGATGCAGCAGCTTCCGTGCTCGATTATTCTGAAGTTATAGCTGTTACTTTAACCGGCAGTGGGCGTGCAGGTAGGAGTATTGCTTCCAAGGCTGGAAGTTGCTTGAAAAAATCTGTATTAGAGTTGGGTGGTTGCGACCCCTACCTAGTGTTGGCAGATGCAAATATTGAGTTGGCCGCAACCTGTATTGTTAATTCACGATTGAATAATGCGGGTCAAGTTTGCATAGCTGCAAAAAGAATTTTGGTAATGCAGTCGGTTGAAAAAGAATTAGTTACTAAAATAATGGAGAAGATGCCTGCCTTCAAAATGGGAGACCCTTTAGATCCTAAAACCACACTGGGACCTTTAGCTCGTCAAGATTTACGTGAAATACTGAATAAACAAGTCCAAAAATCAATTAAACAGGGTGCTAAATTATTGCTTGGTGGTATAATTCCACAAGGCGAAGGATTTTTTTATCCACCCACACTGTTAACTGAAGTCAAACCAGGTATGCCAGCTTTTGATGAAGAATTATTCGGACCAGTCATTGCAGTAACTTCTGTTGCTACTGAGGCCGAATTAATTAGTTTAGCTAATCAAAGCGAATACGGATTAGGAGCAGCAGTGTTCACCAAAGATTTGGTGAGGGGTGAGTATTTAGCAACACATGAGATTGAAGCAGGAGTTTGCTTTGTTAACGCTTTAGTTGCCTCTGATCCAAGAATACCTTTTGGAGGAATAAAAAATTCTGGTTATGGACGCGAGTTATCGAAGGAAGGGATTTTGGAATTTGTAAACACTAAAACTATTGCTATCAGCGACGCGTAGAGATGACCACTAATAATATAATTACTATTTCAACTGAACATCAAGAAATGAAATGCTATGAAGACGATACGTTGATTAATACCTACCGTGTATCTACTGCTAAAAATGGTGTTGGAGAAATAATGAACAGCGAATGTACTCCGCGAGGGTGGCATCGTTGCTATTCAATTATCGGTTTAGAAAACAAAGAAAATAGCGTTTTTATTTCGCGCAAATGGACTGGCGAAATATATACAGCGGCGCTTGCGGAAGAGTTCCCTACTCGGGATTGGATTCTGACACGAATAATCCAGCTTGATGGTTTAGAGCCTGGACGCAATAAAGGTGGTGATGTTGATAGTCTTAAACGCTATATTTACATTCATGGTACACCGGATACCTCAGAATTAGGGAAACCTGGTTCGCATGGATGTATTCGTATGAAAAATAATGAAATTATTGCCTTAGCTAAATGGGCAAATTTGGATACTTTAGTATATATTAAATAGTACATACAATAATAATTGCAAAATAATGCATCATAAGAAAATCTGACGGGGTGAATTCATGTCCTATAAATTCGAAGAGGGTAAAGACGTATTAATTAATACCGTTGTCGATAGAATCAATAAATCGATGACAGGTACTCAAGCTGCGCTTTGTGCGGAATTTGCCAAACAATTGTATGGAACGGTAGCCCTGGAAGACCTACGTACCTGGGAAATAGACGATCTCTATGGTGCGGTGCTCAACTTCTGGTCATTAATCAATGAGCGTGAAGAGCACGAAACCAAAATCAAGATTTATAACCCCGATTTCGAACGTGATGGATGGCAAACGACTCATACTGTAATCGAAATTATATGCAGTGATATGCCTTTCCTTGTAGATTCAATTCGCATGGTTATCAGTCGCATGGGAATAGCTTCGCATTTAATTATCCATATGGGTGGCATCAGAGTTAAACGGGATAAGAATCACAACGTAAAAGAAATCTTGGCTCGGAATATTGTAAATGGTAAAGATGTGCTCCATGAAGCACCAATCTTCATGGAGATAGACCGTCAAACTGATCCTAAAGTCTTGGCAGAACTTTATACAAACTTAGAGCGTGTTCTGGAAGAAAACCGTATTGTTTACGAAGATTGGGAAAAAATGCGTGAACAAATTATCGAAGTCATTAAAGAACTTGATAATATCAAAAATACGATAGACCCCAATGAAGTGCAAGAAACTAAAGCTTTTCTAAAATGGATTGAAGATCATCACTTCACCTTTTTAGGTGTTAGAGACTATGAGTTAGTAAAACAAGGCAAAGAGACTGTATTACAAGCTATTCCTGAAACTGGTTTAGGGGTATTAAGAGAAAGTTTGAGCAAATCTCGTGCGCTAAATATTTCTGATATGACTCCAGAAGCTAGAGAGCTGACTTTATCACCACGTATTTTGATTATGTCAAAAACCAATACTCTCGCCACTGTTCATCGCGATGCTTACACCGATTACATCGGAATCAAACGTTTTGATAAAAATGGAAACGTTATTGGAGAACGACGTATAATAGGCCTCTATACTTCCGCTGCTTACCACACTAATCCAAAACAAATTCCATTTTTACGACATAAAGTCGCTTTAATCATGGAAAACTCCAAACTTAATCCTCGTAGCCATGCAGGTAAAGTCTTACTTAATATTTTAGAAACTTTACCACGCGATGATTTAATACAAGGCAGTGATGAAGAGTTACTCGAAATTGCTATGGGTATTTTTTACATGCAAGACAGAAAGCGTATACGCATGTTTTCACGCATGGACGTCTACCGTCGGTTTATTTCTTGTTTAGTCTATGTTCCTAAAGATCGCATAAATTCCGAACTTAGAATTGCTATGCAGAATATTTTGGCTGACAGTTTTCATGCGGAAGAAATTAGCTTCTCCACTCAATTTTCTGAGTCAGCACTTGCACGAGTACACTATATTATTAAAGTTAACCCGCAAGTACCTATTAATTATGATCTAAAAGATATTGAGCGCAAATTGATTGAAGTTGGGCGTTCTTGGACTGACGACTTGCAGCTTAATTTGTATGAAGCCTATGGAGAAGAGCAAGCAAATGCTCTATTCGCACATTACAAAGGGGCTTTTCCCAATGCTTATTGCGACCACTTTTCGCCAAGAACAGCGGTTTATGACATTAAACATATAGAATTGCTCACGCCAGAAAATCCATTAGGTCTAAACTTTTATAGACCGCTCAATGAAGCTGAAAATAATTTTCGCTTAAAAGTTTACCAACATGATTCAACAATACCGATTTCAGATGTACTACCGATCTTGGAAAAATTGGGATTAAAAGCAATTAGCGAACGTCCTTATGTTGTTAAATATGCTGATGGCAAAGTAACATGGATCAATGATTTTGCAATGCAATATATCAAAACTCTTCAATTTGAAATCGATGATATTAAGGATTTATTTCAAACTGCTTTCACTAAAGTTTGGTTTGGTGAGGCGGAAAATGATGGCTTTAATTTATTGGTAATTGCAGCAGGTTTGAATTGGCGTGAAGTAGCAGTCTTACGCACTTATGCTAAATATTTCAAACAAATTGGGTTTACATTCAGCCAAGACTATATGGAAACTGCACTTAATAATAACGTGACAATAGCTAAAAAACTGGTCAAGTTATTCGATGTGCGTTGTAACCCTGCAGAAAATGCCAATCGGGAAGAGCATTTTGCGGCCTTAGTTGCAGAAATTTTAAGTGACTTGGATAATGTTGCAAATCTCGACGAAGATAAAATTATTCGTCAATACGTCCAAGCAATCAGTGCAACTTTGAGAACCAATTATTATCAAGTTGACTCACAAGGCAATCCCAAAAGTTACATTTCGATTAAACTACACAGCAAAAGCATACCAGGTGTACCAAAGCCCCACCCAATGGTTGAGATTTTTGTATACTCACCCCGCTTTGAGGGTGTTCATCTGCGTTGTGGTAAGGTCGCGCGTGGTGGATTGCGCTGGTCAGATAGACGTGAAGATTTCCGTACAGAAATTCTTGGTTTGATGAAAGCACAACAAGTTAAAAATGCGGTTATTGTTCCAAGTGGTGCTAAAGGGGGATTTGTTCCTAAGCATTTACCTATCAATGGTACTCGTGAAGAAATAATGGCGGAAGGTATAAGTTGTTACCAACTGTTTATTAGAGGCTTGCTGGATATTACCGACAACTACAAAGATGGGGCGATAGTTAAACCTAAAAATGTGGTCTTTTATGATGAAGATGATCCGTATTTAGTGGTAGCAGCCGATAAAGGCACTGCAACTTTCTCTGATATAGCCAATGCCATTTCTATAGAGTATGGATTTTGGTTGGGTGATGCATTCGCTTCAGGTGGATCCATCGGTTATGACCATAAAAAAATGGGAATAACGGCAAAAGGGGCGTGGGAATCAGTCAAGCGTCATTTCTATGAAATGGATATCGATATTCAAAACAATGATTTCACTGTTGTTGGGATTGGTGATATGGCAGGGGATGTGTTTGGTAATGGAATGATCCTTTCAGATCATATCCAATTAGTAGGTGCGTTTAACCATCTTCATATCTTTATTGATCCACATCCAAATGCTAAGAAAACCTACGAAGAGCGTGTACGTTTATTTAATTTACCACGATCCAATTGGAGTGACTTCGATAAAAAACTAATTTCTAAAGGCGGTGGTGTTTTCAATCGCAGTGCGAAATCCATCCCCGTTAGTAAAGAAATGCAACAAGTATTTGGTATCAAGCAATCAGTTATCGAACCCAATGAACTGATTAAAACCATTTTAAAAGCCAAGGTCGATTTATTATGGAGCGCAGGGATAGGTACTTACGTAAAAGCTAGTAGCGAAAGTAACTCAAGCGTGGGTGATAGAACTAACGATGCTTTACGTGTCAATGCTAAACAACTTAAATGTAAAGTAGTCGGTGAGGGTGGTAACTTAGGTTTAACTCAACTGGCTCGAGTTGAATACACTCTTAATGGCGGTATGGTTTATACTGACTTTATTGACAACTCTGGTGGTGTAAATTGTTCAGACAAAGAAGTTAATATCAAAATTTTACTGAATACTATTGTTGCTTCTGGTGATTTAACAGCCAAGCAACGTAATGTACTCTTAAGTGAAATGACTGATGAAGTTTCCAAATTAGTATTGCGAGACAACTTCTTACAAACAAGGGCTATTAGTTTAACTAATTCGCAAGCTCTCAGATCGCTCGAGCTGCAAAGTCGCTACATTAATATGTTAGAACGTACAGGTAAAATAGATCGGCATATCGAGTTTTTACCAGATGAAAAAGTATTATTAGACCGTAAATTAATCGGACAAGGCTTGGGTCGTCCTGGTATTGCAGTGTTACTTTGCTACAGCAAGACTATCTTAAAAGAGCAAATTCTGGCATCTGATGTACCAGAAGAAAGCTTTATGAATCAGATACTTATCCAGTCTTTCCCCAAACCTTTACAAGATAGATTTAGCAAACAAATGCAAGATCACCCTCTGAGAAGAGAAATCATCGCTACGCGTTTGAGTAATATCATTATCAACGAGATGGGTTTTACTTATGTCTATCGTTTGCAAGAAGAAACAGGTGCTCCAGTTGCAGCAATCGTTCGAGCCTACATGATTGCGCGTAATGTTCTCAATCTGGAATCTATCTGGAAGCAAATCGAAGAGTTAGGAAGTAGAATCAGCTCACAAATACAAATTGATATGATGATGTTGTATGTTCGTTTGTGTAGACGTATCACTCGTTGGTTCTTAAGAAGTCAAAGACGCTCGTGGGATATAGCTAAAACAGTACAAGTCTATTCTGATGGAATTATTGAGCTTAAAAAGGCCATGCCAGCAGTATTTGGACCTTCACAAAAAGCCCAATACGAAGAACTGTTACAAGAGCGGATCAATGAAGGTATGCCAGAAAGCTTGGCGCATGAAATAACAGTAACACGAGGTCTTTTCGGTGGGACTGATATTATTGAAATTGCTCTTGAACATTCCATGAAAATTGCAAAAGTTGCTGAAATTTATTTTGGTATTGGTGAGTACCTGGATCTCTCTTGGATTAGAACACAAGTGATTGTGCATTCTGCAGAAAACAACTGGGAATCCTTGTCAAGAGAAGCACTGCGTGATGATTTAGATTGGCAGCAACGCCAACTAACTGCAGGAATTATTAGCTATGATCCAAAAAACAAGGACATTCAAGCACGCTTAGCTTCTTGGGGTGAAAACCAAAGTGCATTGATTGAAAGATGGCAGTTCATGTTGAATGATTTAAAATCCAGCACTGTTCTAAGCTATACCATGTTTTTCGTTGCAATTAGAGAGCTATTGGATTTAACGCAAACAACCCTACAGGTCCAAAATAAAACTGCAGAGGTATGCTAAGTCTAAAAATAAAAGGGCCTAGGTTGGGCTTTGCAGCCCAACCAACTTGCTCAATTCGGATCGAAATGTAGGTTGGGTTATAACCCAACAACATCCCCTTTCACCATCAAGATTCATGTTGGGTCCCGACCCAACCTAGGGGTCTAATGTAATACTTGAAGACGTTGTAGGTTTGGAGCTAATAGAACGTACTTGGGGAAATAGCTTCGGCGTGTAAATAGTAACTTTGTTACTATCCTCTTCGACACTACTAGCGCCTACGAATAACACTGCATTGGCATGATCGCAACTTGAACTCAACTTACGTTTAAGAACATTGATATCTGCAGCTGCTAGATCATCGAAAGTAATACCGAATTGAACTAGCTTTTTAAAGTTTGTGATATTATCAACTAACAAAGCCATTCTTTCGCCGTCAATCCCATAATCATCTCTTAAATTTTCTAAAGTTGTGTCTTGATCTTCGAGAAACTTATTGAACTGTAACTCTTTGAAAAAATCACATGAAGTCAGATGCGTGGCAATTAAATCCACGATATAGGTATCTGAGCTATCCGCTAAAGTTAGAATTAAAGCATCGGGTTTGTCTTTAGAAAAAATGAGTATATTAGTAGCGGTTTTTTTAATGCCCCATGAACTAAGGAGTAGTTCAGTAGATTCATCGTAGGCTTGTTGATAGAGCATAGTTTTTTTCAACGTACTATAAGGCATAGTTTCAAGCTTGAAAAAGTCCTCTACATTGTTGCGACTCACTAAGGTTATGTTTGCTATCGTACCTAGACCTTCAATTTCTAATCGTCCATAAGCTGTTAGATAAGCTGAGGTAGTAGTGAACGGTTTAAACTTCGGCATTTATATATCTCCCTGACAAATAAAATGTTGTTGGACTGAGCCCCGAATTATCCAGGTATTCTTAAATTACCTTTATATTTAGTATCTAGTCACAGGTTTCTAATGTGTATTTTGTGATAGAAACAGGCTCTCCACCTTCTACAAATAATGCAGAATCGAAAGGTTCCTTTAGAGCACTTAGAGCGATGAGCGTTTTATCCGCACTAACTTCGGCATAGTCTATAATTTCGCCAAGTTCATTACCATCAGTCAATTTAAATAACTTTTTCCCAGAGGCAATTTGTGGGCTAGTATTTACTAGATAGAGACCAAGATCGTGCTTTAACGTCGCTCTGTACTGGGTTCTTGCAATAATTTCTTGGCCTTTATAACAGCCTTTATCAAAACTAATTATATCTGTTTCCTGTAAATCTAATCGATGAGGTAGGAATAAACCTCTGGATTCTGGATAGATACTAAACTGTTTCTCGGCTAGTCGATGTGCATGCCATGAGTAAGAGCCCACTAATTGATTTCGCTCAATGAAAGATGCGCTAAATTTAGCTGCATAATCACTATTCATTACAAAAATATAAAACCCATTACCCAAATGGTAATAACAGGTATTCAAATCATATGATTGACCACGATCAGTTTCTGGCAAAAATGCAACCTCGGGTAATAAATCACTTTTATTCTGCAAATAGAAACCAAAAATTTTCATCTGAGCTACATGCTCTATTTTCACACGTGAAAGTAATGCGGTTTTTGCTAAAGAACTTTGCGTGAGTTCCAGTAAGTCATGAGGAAGAATTAATTTAATACCGTTCCATTGAATGATATCTAATAAAGATAAAATGCGGCCTTTTAAATTGCATTGAGCTCCTTGCACCATTTTGATGTCAGATAGCTCTCGTAAATCACAGGTTAATTGCCCCTGAAGAAACTCTAATGACTTATCCCCATTAAGGCTGAGAACAGAAAGAAAATCGAGGTCAAACAAGTAGTTTTTATCATTTTTAAGATCAAAATCTTCTTCAATACTATTTAGATAGGTATAGGCTCTTGTATTAATTTCTGCGGTTTTCATCTCAATCACTGGGTTGCTGTAACTATTGCGCGTAGTGTATCATCAGCCGCTTAATAGATGTATAGTTCTTTTTTTACTATTTACCTTGAGAAACGTGATGTTATCAGCACAAGATAAAGCAAGGATCAACTGGCAATGCCGTAGAGGAATGTTAGAATTAGATCTCATACTACAGCAATTTTTAGCGCAAAAACTGGATGCTTTATCTACCGAAGAAGTCGTGTCGTTTCAAAAATTACTGAGTTGCACAGATCCCGAGCTATTTGCCTGGTTTATGGGACACGAACAACCACAAGATTTAGAGTTTAAAACTATTGTCGATATCATACGTTCAAACGATTAGTTTATCCAAATCAAGATCTTACGTCAGGTTATCTTTAAGTTTTTGCCTATTAGCACTGGGTTTAGTCTTAGTGTCAGGTCTGTATTTACTCGTGAAATTATTTCTTATAGCCTATATCTACTCTCTTTTTAGAGCTGTACACCAAAATCCAAATCCTTGCCCTTTGATACAAGAAATCAGATTGCTGTCTGACCAATGGGTGCTGACATTGACTGATGGACAGCACCAATCTTATGAATTTCGATCGATTCTTATTCATAACCCGGTTTTCCAAATCATCAAATTATCCTCTACAAATAAAAATAAAATTTTAATTTTGTTTAATGATCAGATACCTACCCAACAGCTACGCTTATTGCACCTGAATCAGTCCCAAAATAGTATATAATCAAACTGTGATGTTCAATATTTGAGCTAATTCCTCGAAATGGAATAGAGAGGATCCTATGGAAAAGTACGAGTCATATACAGACGAACAATTAGTTGGTTTAGCCCAAGAGGGTGATGAGAATGCTTACGAAAACCTATTGGGACGTCATTTTAATAAAATTCGTCAATTAATCTATTTTAGTGTAAACGATCAGACTTATGTTAATGATTTATCACAAGATGTTATGCTCAAAATTCATCGATATTTACCAAACTTTAAATTGGACAGTAAGTTCTCTACTTGGCTCTATCCTATAATCCAAAATACGATAAAAAACCATTACCGTTTGTTAAACGTGCGTGCAGAATCCGAATCCCAATACGTTTTGGAATACCAAGGTCAAGCGTATTCACCAGAATCTTTAGCTATGAGCATTGAATTTAATGAAAAAATTGAAACTGAAATGGCTAAATTATCTGATGAATTACGGTCCTGCTATGGATTACATACCTTTGAAGGTAAAAGCTACGAGAGTATAGCTAAATTAATGGATTGCCCTATAGGTACTGTGAGATCCAGAATATTTAGAGCAAGAAAATTGCTGAGTGATTCAATGGGTGGATATTCAGTTGGATCTTGAATAACACACCCATTATTAATGAACTATACTCGCTTCTTAGCAATCACCCTATGCATGCGAATCCACGTCATAGTCGCATCACTATTCGCCAGCTTGATAAGCTTATTATATAAATCATCAATTTTATGGGAATCTGCCAAAGCAAGTTCAATAACTTGTGGACGTATATCTGTTAGAGCCATAGCATAAATCTTTTTTTCATCACTTGAAGTCAACAAAGGCTGAAACAAAGAATGATGCAGAATTTCGAAATTGCAATCAGTGAACTCTTGTCCTAACCTGTGCGCAATTTCAAAATCGCGTTTATTTTCTCTAAAACAAGCCCGGACAAACTCAACAAAAGTTTCATAAGCAAGAGAGGGTGGGTAGCAAAAAGTAGAATCAAAAATGGAGGGTTCTTCACAGATTACAACTCCACCCGGTTTTAAACACTTCTGCATTTGTAAAATAGCATACTTCGCATCGGCAAGATGATGAAGAACCATTCTGCAATAAATGAAATCAAACTGCTCTTCGAGGCTAGTTAATTCATTTACATCGCACTGTTTAAATCGTATGGATGGATAGTCGGAGGTGATCTTTTGCGCGTAATTAATTTGATCTTCACTTAGATCAATTGACAGTAAATCACCCTGACTTCCAATTAACTTTGCGATCTCAACAGTCATTGCGCCAGAACCACAACCGATTTCGAGGCCTTTCATTCCAGTACTTAGACCTGCGCGTCTTAACAAGTCTGTACTACTTTCTGCATAAAGTTCATGCTGGAGGTCTAAACGGGCTCGAGCATTATCATTAGTGTTTAGTATATAAGTGTCAGTCATTATAGTCCTTTATCTGTTGAATACGTCGATGCGTTAATTAACCGCTACGAATTCTAAAAACGATTCATTCAACTGCTGTGCCTGTAGTTTGAACATAGCCTCTAAATTCTCTTTTGTTGAACTCCCCATGTGCGGCGACAAAATAACATTATTCAATGTTTTAAAAGCCTCTGCAATGTTCGGTTCCTGGCTATAAACATCCAATCCAGCTCCAGCAATTAATCCAGTTTGCAATGCATGTATTAGATCCTGCTCATTGATAACCGACCCTCGCGATACATTGATTAAATAGCCAGTTGCCCCTAGTTTCTCAAGAATACTTTTATCAATAAGTTGAAAAGTATCAGCCCCACCTGAGCAACAAAGAATTAGAAAATCACTGTCCTGAGCAAGTTGCGTAATATTGTCGTAATACAGATACCCATTATTTTTATTAGAACGAGCCGTGTACGAAATTTTCATATCAAAAGCAGACGCAAAACGGGCAATGGTTGATCCAATTTTACCCATCCCCACTAATCCCAATTGTTTACCGAGCAAATTATTGCCAACAAAACGCGGTTTATTTTCTGCCCAGTGATTCAAACGAGTATAGCTATCGTTCTGAATTATTTTGCGTGCCAAACTTAACATTAATGTCACAGCCAATTCAGCAGTATCATGTATACCAGCTAGAGGTTGCGAATGTAATTCAATGTCGTGCTGCTGCAGATAATTTTTATCAATGTTGTCAGTTCCAACGCCTAGATGACAAATACTTTTCAAATTGGGAAAAGTACTCAAAAATGTCGCATCGATAGTATCCCAGACAGAGGTGGCCATAGCATAGACAGTTTTTTTGTCGAAATCCTCATCCCAGCAACCTATAACAGATAGGGTTGGATTTATATACGGCAAAATAGATTTAAGAAGTGGATTTGTAACAAAAATTGAACGGTTCATAATTGGTCATCCAGTTTGTAACAAAAGGTATGCTACCTTAAGCGTATTAACCGAAAAGATCAAATGAGTATAAAAATAACGCATAACATTTTTTCCACTTCAATTTTCAAAAATTAATATCAATACCTTTAATATAAACAAAAAAACCTATGCTAAAATGTTTTAATTCACAACAATCAAATAAGGTCTTTATGCTGGAAAGTGATCGCTTAATCAGTACACAAAGCAATGCTTCAGAAGAAGCAATTGACCGCGCTATAAGACCGCTTAGTCTCAAAGAATACATTGGCCAGGATGCAGTAAGTTCGCAAATGCAGATTTTTATTGACGCAGCCAAAAAACGTAATGATGCACTTGATCATGTTTTGATCTTCGGACCACCCGGACTAGGTAAGACAACGCTGGCAAATATCATTGCTCATGAAATGGGCGTTAATATTAGGCAAACTTCGGGACCTGTTATCGAAAGAGCAGGAGATATTGCAGCAATTTTAACAAACCTCCAAGCAAATGATGTCCTCTTCATTGATGAGATTCACCGCCTGAGTCCAGTCATTGAGGAGATTTTGTATCCTGCAATGGAAGACTATAAATTAGACATCATGATAGGAGAGGGCCCTGCAGCACGATCTATCAAATTAGAGCTACCTCCTTTCACGTTGGTGGGGGCCACAACTAGAGCTGGTTCATTAACGTCCCCTTTAAGAGATAGATTTGGGATTGTACAGCGCTTAGAATACTATTCGGTTGAATCTTTAACGCACATTGTTACACGATCAGCCCAATTGCTTAATGTACCTACAGAAGCCGCAGGGGCTCGTGAAATTGCAGTAAGAGCAAGAGGAACACCACGCATAGCTAACAGACTACTGCGCAGAGTTCGAGATTATGCAGAAGTGAAAGGGCGTGGCATAATCAGTGCTGATATAGCCCAAAAAGCATTGGAAATGCTTGAGGTGGATAAAAATGGCTTTGACTTAATGGATAGAAAATTGCTCTTAGCTGTAATTGATCGATTTAGTGGGGGACCAGTTGGAGTTGATAGCATCGCTGCAGCAATTGGAGAAGAAAAAGGAACAATTGAAGATGTAATTGAGCCTTTTTTAATACAACAAGGATTCCTTATGCGCACGGCAAGGGGTAGAATAGCAACTCCTAGGGCTTATCAGCATTTTGGTCTGAGTGTTGTCGAGCAAGAATAACAATAAATTTTCGTAGTCTGACTTCGATACTGGAGATAAAAGGTGAGTGATCAAGCAAATGTATTGATGTATTTCATGCAAGCAGGTTTAGTTGTTAAATCAGTTATGGCTATTTTAGCTGTTGCTTCGATTACATCTTGGACTCTAATATTTCAGCGTGCCTGGTTCTTCAATCAGAAAAAACAATTGACTGAATCGTTTAACAGACGATTTTGGGACAGCGGTGATTTAAGTAAACTCTATGCAGATATAGATAGTAACTCTGACGCAAGACAAGGTATGGCAGCAATCTTTCACGCGGGTTTCAAAGAGTTTGTCAGAGCACGTAAACAAGGAACGGTAGTCATTGAGCCGATTCAGCGTGTGATGCAAATCAGTCATGCCAAAGAAGCCGAAAAATTAGAACAACATTTACCTTTTTTTGCCTCTGTAGGCTCATTAGCTCCGTATGTAGGCTTGTTTGGAACAGTATGGGGTATTATGACCTCACTTCAAGCACTTGGTCATGCACAACAAGCAACAATAGCAATGGTAGCACCTGGTATATCAGAGGCCTTAGTTGCAACTGCACTGGGATTATTTACAGCCATACCAGCGGTAATTGCTTATAACCGTTATACAACGCAAGCTAACGTATTATTAAATCGCTTTGATTTGTTTCAAGAAGAATTAATTTCATTAATAGAGCAACAAACTAGCGGCACTGCGAGAGGATAATCGAGAAATGATTAGATCAAAAACAAAGCGCGAGCGACCAATGGCAGAAATTAACGTCGTTCCTTACATCGATGTCATGCTCGTATTGTTAGTAATTTTCATGATTACAGCACCGATTCTTACACAAGGTGTCACTGTTGATTTACCTAAAGCAGCTAGTCAATCGTTACCACCGACTGAAAAAGAACCCATTATTGTTTCTGTAAACCAACAGGGCACCTACTTTCTTAATATTAATACAAATCCAGGGGAACCTATTGAAGCCCAGGCCTTGTTGGTAAGAGTTGCAGCAGAGCTTGAACTTGCGAAGCAATCATCACAGAAGGTCAATGTATTAGTTAAAGGGGATCAAGGTGTAGTTTATGGAAAAGTAGTGCAAGCAATGTCACTTCTTAAACAGGCAGGAGCTGAACAGGTAGGTCTAATGACTGATACACAAAATGAGGCCTCAGAGGGCAAAGCATGACAAGCGTCACACCAAGTTACCGTAAAGCCTTTTATTGGGCAATTAGCTTCCATTGTTTATTGGTTGTTTTGCTATTAACAGATTCTTCTACATCAAGACCAGTTCTAACGATGGAGGCAAAAAATACAGCAGGTATTCAGCAGCCCATCGCTGAAGCTGCGCAACCTGAGGTTGTTAAAGCGGTTAGTGTCGATAACCAAGAAGTGATGAAAACCGTTAATCGTTTAAAGCAAGAAAGACTACAACAACAAACGGCAGAGGCAAATCGGCAAAAAGAACTTAATCGACAAGCAGAAGCCGCAAAACAACAACGAATAAAAGAACAAGAGCAAATTGCTAAGTTAAAACAAGAAGCAAACACCATAGCTATTGCTCGAAAAAAACAAGTTGAGGAAGAGAAAAAACATCTTAAAGAATTGGCAGAGCAAAAAATCGAAGAAGCAAAAAAAATTGAGAAACTAAAGCTAGAAAAAGATAAACTGGTTAAACAAAAAGAATTAGAATCTAAAAAACTAGCCGAACTCAACAAGAAAAAACTAGCCGAAAAGGCAATAGCCGAAAAACTTAAAGAAACGCAAGCAAAAGCTGAAAAAGCAAAAGCTGAATCAGCCAAGATTGCACAAGCAAAAGCAGATCAAGAAAAAAAAATGCAAGCTGATGCGGCTGCAGCTCAGCAAGCAAGACAAAATGCTGAGAATCAAGCCAGATTAGCAGGCGAGGTCGATAAATATAAAGCACTTATTGTCAACGCAATCGGAAGACACTGGATTCTACCTGAACACGCTGACAGCTCTATGTCTAGTCAATTTCGTATTCGTTTAGCACCAGATGGCGCGGTACTTGATGTTTCTTTAACTAGGAGTAGTGGTGATCCTCTGCTTGATCGTTCCGCACAGACTGCTATTTTCAAGGCATCACCGCTACCAGTTCCTACAGACGCTGAAACGTTTAATTTGTTTCGCGATATCAGTTTAACCGTTCGCCCAGAACAAGTTAGAGGATAAATTTATGATTAACAGACTACTAATACTGATAACCTTCTTCGCATCCAATGCACTTTTCGCCTTGGATTTGGAGTTAACTCAAGGGATCAACTCAGCGTTGCCTATTGCAATTAATTCTTTTGGTCAGGACTCTGAGTCCAACTTATTAGGTCATGTTATTGAAAATGATCTTACCTTATCAGGTCAATTCAAAATTATCTCAGGCCCGCAAGGACCCAATGCACAGGCCTCTGTAGGTGTCTTAAAACAGTTAGGTGCTGATAGCGTAGTTACCGGACACATTACAAGGCAGGGTAATCGTTTTGAAGTAAGCTTTACTTTATCTGATGCCGCTGCAAATGGTGTTTTACTGTTAACTAAATCTTATCATGTAGGATCTAACGAACTTAGACCACTAGCACACCACATCAGTGACGAAATTTATCAAAAACTAACTGGTGAAAGAGGAATATTTTCCACTCGTATAGCCTATATATCTGTTCAACGCGGAACACAGAGAACTCGTTATTCACTAGAAGTTGCTGATGCTGATGGTTTTAATCCACAAAGTTTATTAGTGTCATCTGAACCTATCATGTCACCTTCATGGGCACCAAATGGCAAAGCAATTTCTTATGTTTCTTTTGAGAAAAAACGTGCGCAGATTTATACGGTTTCTGTAGAAACAGGGCAACGACGTTTGATAACCAGCTTCCCGGGCATTAATGGAGCACCAGCCTGGTCACCTGACGGAACCAAACTAGCTGTAGTCTTATCAAAAAGTGGTACCCCAAAAATCTATGGAATTGATATCTCCAGTGGAACGATGAAACAATTAACCTTTGGTGATGCGATTGATACAGAGCCGCGCTACTCACCTGATGGCCGTAGTTTATTATTCACTTCAGGTCGTGGAGGATCACCACAAGTTTATCGTCTATCTCTAGCTGATGGACAGGTTAGCCGAGTTACTTTTGAAGGCAATTACAATGCAAGAGCTTCGTATACTCCGGATATGAAAAATATTGTTATGTTGCATCGAGATGATAGACAATTTAATATTGGTTTACAAAATGCTACTGGTGGCCCCGTTGCAAGTCTTACTTTTTCAGGTCTAGATGAATCACCATCGGTATCACCCAACAGTCGTTTGGTATTGTATGCAACCCGGTTTCAAGATAAAGGGGTATTAGGTATCGTTTCAATTGACGGTAGAATTAGAATGAGACTGCCTGCACGCGAGGGTGATGTGCAAGAACCAGCCTGGTCTCCTTATTTGAGTTAACTATGATTCGTAATGTAACAGCATTAGTTTTATCTTTGATGGCATGCAGTAGTTATAGCTGGAATGCCATGGGGCATCAATTAGTAGCGCAAATTGCCTACGATAATTTAACCCCTAAAGCTAAAAAAATGTGTAATTATTACAATCGCTCTTTAGATAAATTTTCTCGTAGCCGCAATTTTGTCGTTGCGGCTACTTGGTTAGATGCAATTCGAGCTAAAGATATGCATTGGTTCGATTCACTGCACTACATTGATATCCCGTATTCAAATGATGGCACTCCGTTACCTCCTATTCCAGAATCAAATGCTCTAGTTGGAATAAAGCAATCCCTTGATGTATTGAGATCAACTAAAACATCTGCGGCTGACAAAGGCTTGGCTTTACGAATAGTTACCCATGTTGTAGGTGATATACATCAACCCCTTCACACCATTGCACAAATTTCGAATCAGCATCCGCATGGCGATATGGGAGGAAATTTATTTCCCTTAGAGCACAATTCTATAGGCAATAATTTACATCAATATTGGGATAATGGCGGTGGCGTTTTGCTTGGACAGAGTAAACATTTTCAAATCCAAAATAAGGCACGTTATTTAGAAGGTAAATGGTCATGCAAATCGCTTAATACCTCAAAAAAACCGGCGCAATGGGTGCGTGAAACCCATAAAATAGCACTCACTCAAGTTTACAATCTGCCCCAAGGTACGCTGCCTAGTAAACGCTATCAATTAAATGTGCAAAATACCTCACAAAAACAAATTGTCATTGCAGGCTGCCGCTTAGCCAGTTTACTTAATTCACTTTAGTTGTGATAATCTGTAATAAAAGATTGTAAAGCATCCATTAACTGATTTGAGGCGGGTGCAAATAATGAATAACTACTAACTTTTGGCTCAGACGTCGTTATTCTAGCTGGAGCGGGAACAATAGATATCGTAGGCTTCGCAAGAGTATAAAGACAAATTTCAACCGCCCCTAAAAGATCACCCCACTCCTTATCAGAATGACCAACTTGTCTGCTAACATCATCGATAAGGTCGAATAATTTTTCAGAAAGCACATCATAGCTAATAACTTGATTGTTATACTGTTCTAGATAACTAATAAGATAGTTATGAAAAGTGAGCGCAGCGTTTCTCAATGCAAACTCTTCTGCTTTCCAATGAGCTAGAGTTTTGGTTTGAACTGTATGGACAACTTCGATGAAGTTAGCAAAGGCAGCGTTGGAAAAAAACTCCTCTTGATAATCTGTTTTAAATTTTGGCGGTAAGATGTTGTATCGATTGTTATCGCGAAGAAATTCATTATAAAGTTTTGATACTGATAAATTTTGTGCACTGTATTTCTCTGGTGTAAACGCACATTGGCTGGTGAACATCCTTACTATATTTCTAGCAACGAAATGTGCAGCATAGTTAGATTTACCATGCCCATCATACACACCAGTAAAAATAACGGAGTTGACTAGAACGCTATTATCTAAATTTATAGTTTGAATGGAGACACTAACATTATCAGTTGATCCAAATTGTATAGCCAGAATTGCTAAATATTTAGATATATCGGCTTCTGTTTGTATGTGGCCAGGCTTATTTTTTAACAGCTCATAGAGGAATGTTTGTTGAGTGTATCTACAGTCTGCGGCACGTGCTCCATCAGTGAAGCCATCACAAGTATTAATAATTTTAACTGAGGCAAGCTTTGTACCGGCAGGAATTAATTTAGCTAATTCATCGAATGAAGTAATATCTATAGTCGATTCTGCAGTAAACCCATGTTGTTTTAATTTTTTCCGGTTATCGCCGATACCCCGAGTTATCGCCATATCACCATCCACACGATAATTTCTAATAAAACCACCAGCAGCCTTAATACGCTCGTATTCATTTTTGTTAGTTGGTTTATGTATAAGAGAGGTTAAACGGATAACAGCTAAAATGGATTTATTTTCATCGTAAAGAGCTGCAAACGAAACAGAATCTCCTACTGACGCAGTAATCAGGTTACGTCTGCCATCGTAAACGGTAGTACAAGCAGTAGTACCTGATGGGGTATGTTTACAAATGACTAAGTCCAAGAAAAGATAGCTTGTCCATAAGCGATAACCAATTTCAATTGGGTTTAAAGCAGCAAAAAGGGTGGGATCTAGTATTTGCCATGCTAGAGCATCTTCTTGTCTTTTACGTTTGCCTATAGTTTCAAAAAAACCAAAGGAGTAGGTTTGATTTTGTACTGATATATCTTGCACATCAGGAAGTGATACAATCGCTGATGAATTATCTATTTTTTCAATCATGGCAAAGTGGTCTTTAATCAAACAAAAAGAATCGCATTTTAACACGAAATGATCAAAAAGTGATAGAAATCTGCTTTATTTCATATGTAACTGGATGAAACAGCACTGTAGGTTGGGTCATGCCCGAATAGCAATTACTCAAGAGGCTACGACGTACCGCGGCTTGACCGCGGTATCCAGAAAGATCTCATTTTAATCAAAATTTAAACCTGTTTGACCAGATTCCTGGATACTGCGGTCAAGCCGCGGTACGTCGGAAAACGTTAAGTAAGTGCCATTCGGGTCATGCCCCAACCTACGACGAGCTGTAATACGGGTTTCATTAATTTTATGCTTTTTGAAGTGACTCAATAACAGCACCTAAAAATCTGGTTGCCTCGCCACCAGTAACAGCACGATGGTCGAAGCTGATGGATAAAGGCAATAAATTATGCGCCTCAACATCACCCTGATCATTAGCAACAACGCCCTTATACAAACGACCTACGGCAATAATAGCCACCATAGGCGGGACAATTATAGGACTTGCAAACTTACCTGCAAACTTACCAAAATTCGATAAAGTTATCGTGGCACCTTTTAGTTTGTCAGCAGTGATTGAACGATTTGCAACGTCTTTCTTGAATTCATTAATGGTTTTACGCAAATCAGCATCAGAGTGTTTACCAGCATCATGAATTACAGGTACAAAAAGACCCTCATCATTATCCATCGCAAGACCTAAATGGACTTGCTCAAAACATTGACGTGCACTATGTTTGGTATCAAACCACGCGTTCAAAGCCGGCTCTACTTTAGCGGCTTCAATGATAGCTTTTATCAAACGTACAGTAATGTCAGTGCCAGCTTTCCAATTTTGAATATCTGCTTCGTCAAAAATGCTTACAGGAACTACTTCATTATGGGACTGCACCATACTATTTAACATAGCACGTCTAACGCCACGTAAAGGTTCAAAACCTGCTGGTGGTTGTGCATTATGATCAGCCTTCGCTTGTACATCAGCTAGGGTGATAACCCCATGATCACCACTACCTTTTAGGGTTGCTAAGTCAATATTCAATTTCTTCGCTAACATACGTACAGCAGGTGTTGCTTTAACCCTTTGTCGTGTATTAGCCTGAGTACCTATACTAAAATTGTCTTCTGATATATCAGTGCTTTCTTCTAAATTACCTACAACGGTTCCTTTATCTGCAGGCTTTGCACTGGTAGATTCGAAGGCAACAAGAGGTTCCCCGGTTTTAATTACATGGCCAGTTGCACCGAATAATTTAGCAATTGTACCGCTTTGAGGACAAGGAACATCCACTACAGCTTTAGCAGTTTCCATTGAGACTAGGGGTTGATCAGTCGTTACAACATCACCCACTTTAACAAACCACTCATGAATTTCAGCATCAGGCAGTCCTTCACCTAGGTCAGGAAGATTGAATATATTCATTATTACTCCATTATGCTCATAACACTATTTTTAATACGTGCAACACTAGGTATGTATTGCTTTTCTAGTTGGAAGTAGGGCATTACCGTATCATAGCCTGTAACCCTTTGCACAGGGGCCAGCAGATCTGCCATGCAATTTTCCATAATTTGAGCGGATATTTCAGCACCAACACCACAGGTTTTTGCGCCTTCATGAACAATGACACAACGTCCTGTTTTTTCTACAGACGCAAGGATAGTTTCTATGTCTAAAGGTTTGATGGTTGCAATATCAATTACTTCACATGCTATGCCTTCGTCAGCTAATTGTTTGGCCGCTTGCTGTGTTTCATGAATGCTAGCACCCCAACTTATTAATGTGACATCATCGCCTTGTTGCAAGGTAAAACATTTACCTATTGGTAAGGCAATACCATCATCAGGTACCGGTTGTTTGACTAATCGGTAGATTCTTTTCGGTTCGAGAAAAATGACAGGGTCAGGATTTCTGATTGCAGCCAGTAATAAGCCATACGCTCTTTTGGGTGAAGAAGGAATTACAACTTGCAATCCTGGAATATGAGCAAAAAGTGCTTCAGTACTTTCGGAATGATGCTCCGGAGCTCGAATACCACCACCAAAAGGTGCACGATAGACAATGGGGCAATGCAACCGTCCACGAGTACGATTACGCATGCGGGCTGCATGGCAAATAATCTGGTTCAACCCGGGGTAGATAAAACCCATAAATTGAAATTCAGCAACCGGTTTTAATCCCTGAACAGACATACCAACTGCTAAACCGGCAATCATTGATTCAGCCAGCGGTGTATCAAATACTCTTTTCTCACCAAAGCGTTCCTGTAAACCAACAGTTGCTCTAAATACACCACCGTTTTTACCAACGTCCTCACCAAAAACAACGACATTGTCATCTTGCGCTAATTCGTAGGCTAAAGCCTGAGTTACCGCTTCAATTAAAGTAATATCAGGCATTTCCCGCTTCCTCCATGGCTATTGCACGTTGCTCGACCAAGTATTCAGGGAGCTCTGCATAGTGGTAATCAAATATACTAGTAACAGGTTGCGGGGTCGCATTTAGGTATTCATCTACTGCGCTTTCAACTTCCTTGGCACAATGCACGACTAGCTCTTCTTCCTCTTGGGCTGTCCACAGATTTTGTTGTACTAAAAAGTTTTTGAAACGAGAAATTGGCTCTTTAGGTTTTGCCAGCTCAACATCTTGGGATGGTTGATAACGTGTAGCATCGTCCGCTGTCGTGTGGTCACACAACCGGAAAGTCAATGCTTCGATTAAAGTTGGTCCTTCACCACGACGTGCTTTGTCAATAGCATCACCTATCACTTGACGGGTAGCAAGAATGTCATTGCCATCGACTTGTTTCCCTTCAAACCCAGCTGCTATTGCCTTCTGTGCGATAGTTTCAGTGCTAGTTTGTTTTTCACGAGGTACTGAAATAGCCCATTGGTTATTATTGACTACAAAAACTACCGGTAAATTCCATGCACCAGCAACATTCATCGCTTCATAAAAATCACCTTCCGAGGTTCCGCCTTCTCCTATACAAACCACAGCAACTCGTGGTTCATTACGGTATTTAAATGCAAAGGCAACACCGGCTGCATGTAAACATTGAGATGCAATAGGTACGCAAATAGGGAGGTCTTGCGAATCGCAGTCAAATTTACTTCCGCGTTCATCACCGCCCCAATAAGCTAATATTTCTGACATTTTAACGCCACGCTGTAACTGTGCAGCATAGTCTCGGTAATAGGGAACAAACAGATCCTCAGGACGCATGGCGTGACCAATAGCTGTTGAAATGGCTTCTTGACCATTGATCGGGGCGTATGTACCCATTTTCCCCGTTCTTTGTAAGGCAATAGCTTTCCTATCAAAGGTACGAGTGAGAACCATCACTTTATAAAGTTCTTTAAGTGCAGTATTATTTTCAGCAAATGGTGGTAATGAACCTACCAATTTACCTTGTTCATTGAGAAATTGTGTATATGTAATATCAAATTGAGCAACTGTTGTCACTTAAGGCTCCTTGTCAACAACGCGTGGACATAGGATACTCATAAATTAGTTTAAAAACCAGTAAAAGGAAGATGTTTTGGGGCAGTTTCTCGTTGTATCTCTTGGCTATACCACTGACTTACACTCACAGTATCAAAAATTCTCAGATTTACCTGGTTTTGTCCTTTTACAAAGTTCAGACACTACAAATGGTCGTTACGATATACTAAGTGCCTACCCCTATGACCGTATTAGTCTGTTAGCTACTGATGAAGATATTTCTCATAAATTAACGCAACTCATGGAAATAGGGTTAGAGGAATCTGTCTGTGACCTGCCGTTTCAAGGTGGTGCGATAGGTTATATAGCCTATGATTTAGCTTGCAAAATACAGGGATTACCCACTAATGCTCAAGCAGTACTAAGGGATGTGCCCCTGTTGGATTTGGGTATCTACGATTGGGCTATTATTACTGACCATCAATTAAAAACCATTACTTTATTTGCAGCAAATCGTCATAAAAAAACGCAAGAAATTACTCAAGAAATACAGCAACTCTGGCAACAAGAAACGACCGTCAGAGCTAATTTTGAGATACTATCAGATTTCATCCCACAAATGTCTAAAGATAAATACCAGCATTCCTTTGATGCTATACATGAAGCAATAGAATCAGGAAGATGTTATCAAGTCAATTTAACACAAAGCTATCAGGCAGAATTTCGAGGCGACTCTTGGAGCATTTATTACCAGGTCAGTCAAAGAAATCCTGTCCCTTATTCTGCTTTTATACGCACTCCAATAGTCGATATTTTAAGCTTTTCTCCAGAACGTTTTATTTTGAAGGATAAAGATGAATTGATGACGGCTCCTATCAAAGGAACAATTAAGAGATCCACTAATAAGGCGGAAGATAATAAACTCAAAGCACAACTTGAAACTTGTGACAAGAATCGTGCTGAAAATATAATGATTGTCGATTTATTAAGAAATGATTTTGGAAAAATAGCCAAACCAGGCTCTGTTAAAGTCGATAAATTATGTGAAGTTCAGAGTTTTCATTCAGTCCATCACTTAGTTAGTACTATATATGCCCAATGTTTGGATGGAATTAAACCTTTCGACGCCTTTCTCTCCTGTTTCCCAGGCGGTTCTATAACAGGCGCACCTAAAATTGAAGCCATGAAAATTATCAATGAAGAAGAGCCTGCATCACGAGGTGTATATTGCGGCAGTATTGGTTACTTTTCCGCACATGGACGTTTTGATACCAATATAGCCATTAGAACAATTACCGCAAAAGAGGGGATTTTACATCTAGCGGCAGGTGGGGGTATAGTTATGGATTCACAATGTGAAGACGAATACCTTGAGTGTTTAACTAAAATAGCAGCGATAGTAAATGGACTTGCTTAAAAATCAAAATGAAAGATTATCCGCAGTAGCGGTCTTAATTGATCTTAGTACAGAATGTTTGATATTAACAAAACGTTGCGATCACTTGCAGCATCATCCAGGTGAAATTTGTTTCCCAGGAGGTAATTGGGAGCAGAATGATAAAACCTTATATGAAACAGCATTAAGAGAGCTTGATGAAGAATTGGGCATCAACAAATCCCGAGTGACACTGATTAAAGAATTACAGATAGAAAAAACATTACTTGGATCAGTAATCCAACCCTGGCTGGTTAGCATAGATAGTGTATCGCCACTTTTTTTAAATCAAAATGAAGTTTCAAATCTCATCTCACTGCCATTATCTTCTGTAAAAAAAATTGATAATTATCAAGATATTATCATGGAAAAAGGTGGTGTACGATTTCCAAGCTGTTCTTTTTTACCCTATGAAGAACTAATATGGGGGGCTACAGCAAGAATAATGAAACAGCTGACGCTGTTCACTTTCTAGTGCCCCACCTTATTAAGAAGCAGGTATCAAATTTGCCTTATTAACTTGTGCGCGAGCATCAAAATCTTTCTCTTTCAAAGCACGTCGCATGATTTTACCCACATTTGTCTTTGGTAGCTCATCGAAAAACTCAACTAATTTGGGTACTTTGTAGGCAGTTAAATGTTCACGGCAGTGCGCTATTACTTGTTCTGCAGTGAGGGCAGGGTCTTTACGAACGATACAGGCTTTAACTCTCTCACCAGACTCCTCATCAAAAACACCGACGACACCAATTTCGAGTACACCAGGGTGCATACCAATTATTTGCTCAACTTCATTGGGATATACATTAAAACCAGACACCACAATCATGTCCTTTTTGCGGTCGACTAAAAAGATGTATCCTTCTTCATCCATTCTCCCGATATCACCGGTTTTTAAATACCCATCTTTTGTAAAGACAATTGCAGTCTCATCAGGTCTATTCCAATAGCCAGGCATGACTTGTGGACCTTTAATACACAACTCACCACTAGTACCAATAGGTACTTCAGCACCATTATCATCTCGAATAGAAATATCGGTAGAAGGGAGGGGCAATCCAATACTGCCATTGTATTCTTTAAGATACATAGGATTAATTGTTACTGCTGGACTGGTCTCAGTAAGACCGTAAGCTTCCAATACAGGACTTTTTGTAGTTTCAACCCAACGAAGGGATACACTTTTTTGCAAGGCCATGCCACCAGAAAGTGATAATTTCAAGTGACTAAAATCGACATCTTTGAATTTTGGATGGTTTAGAAGGGTGTTGTATAGCGTATTAACACCTGTTAATACGGTGAATTTAGATTTTTTTATTTCATTAACAAAATGATTTACATCGCGGGGATTACTAATCAGTATATTTTTTGCGCCAATTTTCATAAAAGTCAAGCAGTTAGCTGTGAGCGAAAAAATATGATAGAGCGGTAGGGCTGTCACTATAATTTCTTGCTCGGTAACTTTTAGTGGTGCAATCCAGCTATAAGCTTGTAAAACATTCGAAACCAAATTTCCATGCGTAAGTATAGCGCCTTTTGATACTCCGGTCGTTCCGCCAGTATATTGTAAAAAAGCAATGTTATCGTGATTAAGCTCAACATGATGAAGTGTCGCTTGCTTCCCTTCAAGTAAGGTGTAGTTGAAGCTCACGGCATGAGGTATTTTGAATGGAGGAATTAGTTTTTTAACATATTTGATTACCGCATTAAAAATAACTCTCTTCAATGTTGGGAATAAATCACCTATTTGAGTAACTATTATGTGTTTAAGTTTAGGTATTGAAGGCAACGACTTCTCAACAGTATGGGCAAAATTAGCTAAAACAACGATAGCTTCTGAGCCAGAATCATTCATTTGGTGGATTAGTTCGTCTCGCGTGTAGAGCGGATTGGTGTTGACAACTATGTACCCTGCGCGAAGGATGGCAAATATTGCAACGGGATATTGCAAAATGTTGGGCATCATAATGGCAATTCTTGCGCCTTTTTCAAGTCCAAGTTGCTGAAGATAAGCAGCGAAATTACGACTCAAATCGTCTACTTCTGCGTAAGTAAGATCAGTTCCTAAGCTGGAGTAAGCCACTCTCTTGGCATGCAAAGAACAAGATTTTTTGAAAAGAGCAACAAGAGATGGGTATTCGCTAGTATCAATCTCATGGGGAACGCCATTCTGATATTGTTCAAACCATCGTTTATCCACATTGATTTCCTTCAGTTATTGATTCCCTCATGCTAGTATAAACAAAAATATCAGTTATGGATATCATACAAATGAGTGAAAATACCACGAAAACTCAAGCATTTAAGCTAAAAGGTCGACTCTATACTTTTACTGTTTTGCATGTTTTAAACACAGAACCCAATCTTTTTGCACAGCAATTTGCCGAAACGGTTGTAAAGGCACCAAAATTATTTGAAAACACCCCAGTGGTTTATGATCTATCTTCCGTTCACCATCAAGAATTTGACCTAAGCGGTTTATGTCAAATAGCACGTGATTATGGAATGATCCCCATAGCCATCCAAGGGGGTAGCCCGCTGCATGATACTATTGCGCATTGCCAAGGTCTAGCAGTTCTTAATGCTTCAGCCACACAAGATAAACCTATAATTGAACGTAGCTTTGAAAATACACCTATAGAAAAGGCAAAATCCAAGCTGATAACAAGCCCTGTAAGGTCCGGTCAACAAGTAGTATCGAAAGGAGCAGACCTAATCGTTGCCTCATCAGTAAGTCATGGTGCCGAACTTCTATCCGATGGATCTATCCACGTGTATGGAGCGTTAAGAGGGCGGGCTTTAGCGGGTATTTCTGGTGATTTAGAAGCCCGTATATTCTGTCAATCGCTAGATGCAGAACTTGTTTCCATTGCAGGGTATTACCGACTTAGTGATTCAATAGAGCCTATAAATGGACCCTGTCAAATTTACCTGCTTGATGAACATATTATCATTGAGCCTATATGAGTAAAGTGGTTTTTATCTCTGATTTACACTTGCATCCAGCAGAACAAAACATTCAAGACCGGTTTAATATTTTTATTGAATGGGCGAAGCAATCGGCAACGCAATTGTATATCTTAGGTGACTTTTTCCATGCGTGGATTGGTGATGACGGTCTTGATGAATGGTCATTGACTATAGCTAATCAAATCAGAAGCTTAGTAGACAAGGGCATCCCTGTGTTTTACATGCACGGAAACCGAGACTTTCTAATTGGAAAAAAATTTAGCCGACTTGCAGGATGGAAACTCTTAACTGAACCAACATTGCTAGAACTAGGTTCAGAAAAAGTACTTTTAGCACACGGAGATGCTTATTGTACGAAAGATAAAGACCATCAAAGGTTTAGAATATTAACAAGAAACCGAATTTTTTGTTCGCTTTTCGTTTGTTTACCGCTAAAATTGCGAAAAAAGTTAGTTGATCAGGTTAGACAGCATAGCATGAGCAATACCAGTAAAACTCTAGAGCAAATGGATGTAGTCGCTGAAACAGTAATAAAAGTTATGAAAGATCATAAAATCAATACCTTAATACACGGCCATACTCATAAGTCTGGACTAACCAACTATGAGTTAAATGGGGTAAAGTTGCAACGTTATGTTTTAAGTGACTGGGATGACAACCCCCAAATATTGTGTTATGATAATACAATGGGCCTACATTTCACCCAATTGTAAGTTTTTAGGAGAATTTTCATGCCAGTATCAACCAATAGAGAAGCCCAACAAAAGGTTAAAGAAACGCTAACTGAGATGCAACGTCAAAAATATATCAATGAGAAACTTGCTGGTTGGCAGGCAGATAGAGCTAAAGACCAACAACAGGCTGCTGATGACTTACAAAAAGACAGCATGACAAGAGGGCCACGCGGGGAAGAGATCTCTAAATGGGACTATGCTATGCAACTTGCTGAAAACGCAGTTAACTCAGAGCAAACTACCTTTAATGACTGGCGAAACGCCATGATGAACATTCTTAATATGGCAAGTCATCTTCTTGATGCACTCGTTATAGAAAGGAAACAATTAACTAGTTCAATTTGCAATACTTTCACCAACATACTAGGTATACCTATTGACCAACTTCGATTGAAAATGTCTACTGAACCAGAGTTCTTTTTACCAACCCTTAAACAAGCTGTTAGTTTCGACAATGAGAATAAACTGACCTTAAAACCGCTTGAAAGCAGTGATGGACTTGATATGAACGGTAAATTTGATGCTTTGTATAAAAAGGGCGTTAATATGTGGTTGGAAGAGAATGGTTATAAACCCTCACCTCAAGATGGGTCTAAGTATTATAATGAAGATGGCGTCCAATTAACTAAAGAGACTTTTAATACTTTGAAAGATAACCCCAACAATGGCTTAGATGCCTTTTTATCTAGAGAACATGAAGTAACTTATACTAGCTCAATGCAGCCATAGGTTACTCCATACAAGGTGATCCGCTGTGAAAGCGGAACACCTTATCACTTGAGACTATAAATCTATTTTCAATATCTAAAAAATAAGCAATACGCCCCTCTATTTCACCACCATATAATGTCGCTAATGATAAGTACTCTCGAAAATGCCGCGCCTCCGATCGCAATAATGTTGCATAAAATTTAGCTAGCTCCTCATCTTCTAACACATTGATAATTGCACTAAATCGTTCACATGATCGGGCTTCAATAATTGCACCAATGATTAGCTGATCGCGTAAACGCTCTTTTCCATCTCTTTGAGTAATGTAACGATGCATGCTGGTTGCATAATCTGACGGAGTCAGTGGGGTGAAAGGAATGTTTCGTTGTTGCATTAAGCCAATGACTTTCTCGAAATGAAGCAGTTCCTCCCTTGCGAGGGGAGACATTAAGGCCACCAGCTCTGCTTTTTCAGGGTACTTACTGATAAAATTGATAGCTGTTGCTGCTGCTTTACGCTCACAGTGCGCATGATCGAGCAATAATAAAGGGATATGAGATCGCGCATATTCTAGCCATTCATGGGGTGTTTTAATTCGCAAAAAATCATTTAATCGTTGTAAATCAATAGCTAATCGTTCTAACATCTCTATACACTTCTTGTTTAGTATAAACTATACTTAAAAAATCATGCCGTTATATCATAGTAACGGATAAAATTAAATTAGGTGGAAAGATGGACATTGAAAATACGGATCTTGATTTAAGTAAGTGGTTTTCAACCTATGGATTCATTACTGCTGAAAGACTTTTAGGTAGGTATAATATAGTTTTACCACAAAAACAGTTATTAACCGCCTTAAAAATTCCAACTAGTCTTTACCATCGTATTTTACAAGTCCCTTTAAAAAACATTCTCAATGGTATCGTGTTTCAGCAAGCCCATGATTACCATGTTTATGCGCAAAAACTTTTTATTGATTACTTACTGTCTGGTGAAAGCGCTAAAGAGCCTGGATCGCAAGGATCTATGACTAGAGAAAACCTCGAGGAAGAACGCGTCACTTTGGTCAGTTTGGGAGAGAGCTACGAACAAAGCAAATTTGAACACGACTCTTTAATTGCATCAACGCAAAAAGTTATGATTCATCTAACCAGCAATCTTAATCAAGCGATAGAAAAAGCTATTAAATCCTTTAATACTGATCTGTCAAAAGCCGGAATTACTGTTAAAAAAAGTCAAATAAGAGCAGCTATAAGCCATGCATTTATACAGGCAAATCTCGATCAATTTCAAAATTCCGCTCTTGAAATGAGTTTCCTAGATAAAATGAATGAAGTTTTGAAAGCCCCTGTATCAGCTGAGTTGAAGAAGACACTAATGGGTTATCTAGAAGAAATGATCGCCATTTCTATCGAAATTGACACTAATATCACACTCTTTTTGGAGCAAACTCAGGAAATAAGTGTGATAGCGCGATCTTTTAGAACGCAGTTCTACGATACAATTTTACGAGTCAATACCCTGATTAGTTTGTTACCCGAATATCGAATAGATCCTATTCAAGATGCAATTAATCGTGAATCCTTGCATTTTGATAATAGTATTGGATCAAACTAATCAATTTAAGCAATAATGAATTTATATTAGCCAGACTTACACATCTTCATGTATAATAGTGCACTTTCGACTTAATCTTTATGGAGTGCACCATGGCTAAAGAACTCACACTGTCAATTATTAAACCAGATGCTGTTGCAAAATCAGTTATCGGTCAAATTTATTCCCGTTTTGAAAAAGCTGGTTTAACTATAGCTGCTGCGAAAATGACACAACTTTCCCGCACACAAGCTGAAGATTTCTATGACATTCACCGTGCACGTCCTTTTTTCAAAGATCTAGTAGACTTCATGATTTCTGGCCCTGTTATGATTCAAGCTCTTTACGGTGAAAACGCTGTTGCATTGAACCGCGATCTAATGGGTGCGACAAATCCTAAAGAAGCTGCTGCCGGTACAATTCGTGCTGATTTTGCTGATAGTATCGATGCTAATGCTGTCCATGGCTCTGATAGCGCAGACAATGCAGCCCGCGAAATTGCATTTTTCTTCGAACCACACGAAGTTTGTAACAAGTAATTGCTGGTTTGGAGTGTAAGATGTTAGATCAAAAGGTTAATTTATTGAATTATACGCTTCCTCAGATGCGTGAATTGTTACGCTCATGGGGTGAGCAACCCTATCGTGCCCAGCAACTTATTCAATGGATTCATCAAGCTGGTTTAAAAGATTTCACTCCAATGACAAACCTTAGTAAAGCATTAAAAGAAAAGCTAACTCGCCTTTCTTTTATTGCCTTACCAGAAATTGTAACCTGTCAAAAGTCTAGTGACGGCACCCACAAATGGTTGCTCAAACTGGATTGCGGAAATTGCATAGAAACAGTCTATATCCCCGAAGCAAATCGCGGAACATTATGCATTTCCTCTCAAGTTGGCTGTGCTTTAAATTGCTCTTTCTGCTCTACAGCCAAACAAGGCTTTAATCGCAATTTGACCACAGCTGAAATCATTGGACAACTATGGTTAGCAGTACGCGAGTTATCTAGCTCGGAAGGTGCACACGACAAACGAGTTACTAATGTTGTAATGATGGGAATGGGTGAACCGCTCCTTAATTTTGATAATGTAGTAGCAGCTATGGACCTGATGATGGATGATTTTGCTTACGGATTATCGAAACGACGGGTTACCCTGAGTACATCAGGTGTTTTACCTGATCTCGAGCGTTTAAGAGAAGTAAGCCCAGTTGCACTCGCAGTCTCACTTCATGCACCTAATGATGCACTTCGTGATGTACTAGTACCTATCAATAAGAAATATCCTCTCGAACAACTCATGGCATTGTGTAAAACCTACTTTAAAAACGAGCCAAGACGTAAGGTTACTTTCGAATATGTAATGCTAAAAGGTGTAAATGATCAGATAAAACATGCCGAGGAACTCGTTGATTTGCTCAAAGACATTCCATCAAAAGTTAATCTAATTCCCTTTAACCCCTTTCCCATGACTGAATATGAGCGCTCATCGCAAAGAGCTATTGATGCATTTAGGGATAAACTCATTGCAAATGGTATTAACACGATTACTCGAAAAACACGAGGTGATGATATCGATGCAGCCTGTGGACAGCTTGCTGGTGAAGTAATGGACAGAACTAGCCGTTCTGCGCGTTGGCAAAAGCTACATTTTATTCCTAAACAATCAGAAACGAATAATTAGTTTTAAAATGAGATGATAAACCATTTTTTATTTATCATTAAGTGGTTATAATACCGAATCGTTTCCAACGCCATGTGATAACTGTGTTAAAGGCTCTTTGTTATTTACCAATTTTAGCCTGCCTACTTTTGCAGTCATGTCAGCAACACGTAGAAAAAGAAGAAGTAGATGTTGAGCAGAAAAGTGCAAAGGTTGATTTAAACAAAGCCGCGTCCTTCAATATGCAGTTAGGTTTGGGCTATTTGAAGCAAGGAGACAGACCTAGGGCTAAAAAGAAATTTCTCACCGCATTGAAACAAGCTCCTAATTCACCTGATGTTAACTCTTCAATTGCCTATTATTTTGAACAAACCAATGAAGTGGCGGAAGCAAAAAAATACTACCTAAAAGCGCTGGATCTTTCATCGAATAGTGGTGCTCAACTGAATAATTACGGCACATTTTTATGCCGGCAAGGTGATTATAAAAAAGCAGAAACTTATTTTTTAAAAGCAGTACAAGATGTTCAGTATGTTCATACCTCCGGAGCTTATGAAAACGCGGGACTGTGTGCGCTTGAAGTACCGGATATTCAAAAAGCAAAAGGCTATTTTATTAGCGCATTAAATCAAGATCCCTCACGACGTGAATCACTCTATGAATTGGTGAAAATAGAAAGTAAACTTGGCCATGATGCTGAGGCCTTGTCCCTAGTACGTAAGCATCCGGATTTAGTTTTAAATGACAGGATATTTCTAGCCCTTGCTAAGGAAGTAGCTAGCAAGGCAGGCAATACAGAACTCGCTCAAGAGTATGATAATACCTTTAATACTTTGGAGCGCAATAAAGATAATAGTGGAGTAAATGATGAATACAACAACCACAATGGATGATTCTAATCAAATTGATATCAATAGACCAGAGTTAGAGCTAGCGACTATCAGACAGCAAAAAGGTTACAGTATAGAATACGTAGCTAGTAAACTACATCTTCGCGTACGCATAATCGAATTGATAGAAAATAGCGAGTTTAATTTACTACCCGAGCCAGTTTTTGTTAAAGGTTATCTACGTGCATACTCCAAATTATTGGGCATATCACCAGATCCTTTTCTTGCAGTGTTTGAAGAGCAATACGTACACGAGAAAAAACCAGAAAGAGCCTTATGGCAAAGTAAGCGCGAGTCTCATAAAGCTGAACACGTCATTCGCTGGGTAACTTTAGTTTTTGCACTTGGTGTAATGGTAGCTGTTGGTATTTGGTGGCAAAAAAATCGTGATATACCTGAAGTCTATTCCGCAACTGAGCCTACTAATGAAGTAGCTGAAGCAGAAACTACAACTATGGAATTGAAATTAACTGATCTTTCTAAGATGCAATCGCTTTTAACACCTAGTGCACAAATGACACCCTTGGAGAAAGAAGGTGGGTGATAAAATACAAGCAATTCGCGGAATGAATGATATAACGCCAGAAAAAACAGCTTTTTGGCGTTCAGTCGAAAGTAGTTTTTTGAATTGCATGATGCGTTATGGATACCAAGAAATACGTTTTCCTATCATTGAGAGCTCACAACTGTTTAAAAGAACAATTGGTGAAGTCACTGATATAGTCGAAAAAGAGATGTACACTTTTAATGACTTAAATGGTGATAGTATAACCTTAAGACCCGAAGGAACTGCCGGCTGCGTTAGGGCATGCATCGAAAATGGTTTATTATACAATCAACAGCAGAAACTGTGGTATATGGGTCCAATGTTTAGACATGAACGCCCACAGAAAGGGCGTTACCGACAGTTCACACAATTTGCTGTTGAAGCCTTCGGATTTTCTGGACCTGAAGCAGAGTTAGAGTTGATCTCGATTTGTCACAGATTATGGACACAATTAGGATTCTCCAGCTCAGTGGTGTTACAAATAAACACTCTAGGCGAACTCGCTGAAAGGCAGAAATATAAACAAATTTTGGTACAATATTTTAAGGATAATTTTAATACACTAGATGCGGATAGCCAAAAACGATTGGACCGAAATCCTCTTAGGATACTTGATTCTAAAAATCCGGAAATGCAAACATTAATAGCTAATGCACCAAAATTGATTGATGTATTAGGCCCACAAAGTCGAGCGCATTTTGATAGATTTTGTGAGGGATTGAATGCTCTGAAGATCCCCTTTACTATTAATCCCTTCTTAGTTCGCGGATTAGACTATTATGGCCATACTGTGTTTGAGTGGGTAACCGATAAATTAGGTAGCCAAGCAACTATATGTGGTGGTGGTAGATACGATATACTCGTGGAGCAATTGGGAGGTCAACCAACTCCAGCAGTAGGTTTTGCACTCGGTATGGAAAGAATCCTATTGCTGATGGAAACATTAAATCTTGATCAACAAGTTGCAGAAAAATCTGGTGTTTTTATTATAACAACCAGTGAAATTGGTCTGTTAAAAGGCTTAGTTCTAGCTGATAGCATTAGAACCGCAAACCCAACTTTAGAAGTGCATACTAATATTGTTGGAGGAAGTTTTAAGAGTCAATTCAAAAAAGCTGATAAAAGTGGGGCGCGATTAGCCTTAGTTTTAGGGGATGATGAAATTGCCAATCATAAACTAAGTATTAAGGATTTACGGAAAGAAACAGAGCAAATTACTATAGAGCAAAACAATATCAATCAATTTCTACATGATTATCTAGGGTGAGGGTGGGAGAGTATTATGTCAGTGTATATGACGGAACAAGAGCAGTTAGAGACTATCAAAAAATGGTGGCAAAGAAATGGTAATATTATTACAGTGATTTTGTCTATTATTTTACTTTGTGTCGCTGGCTTTAGATATTCTAATTGGCATCATCAAAAAATGGCGCAACAGTCTTCTATAACCTATGAAAACATGATGGTAGCTTTTTCCAATCAAAACATTAAGGAAGTACGTTCCTATGCTAATGAATTGATACAAAGCCATAGTAAATCCGTCTATGCTGATGTTGCACATATGACTCTAGCTAAAATATACGTAACCAAAGAAAATCTGGATAAAGCGCAATCTGAATTACAAACAGTTGTAGATAACAGTAGCATGTCTTCGCTAAAACAAATTTCAAAAATTCGCATTGCTAGAATTCTTGCAGCAAAGAAATCTTATTCTGATGCCTTGAACGAGTTGGCATCGATAGACGATAAAGCCTATCTTCCAGTAATTAATGAATTGAAAGGGGATATTTACGGGGCAACAGGTAAATATCAAGAGGCTATTGCTGCCTATCGTTTGGCAATTGATGAAGTAAAAACTAATGGCATGGGTAATTTATTTTTAGAAATGAAGACCAATGAATTAGCTACTAAAAGTCAATCACAAAACACTAACGATAAAAAAATTCAAACAGCATAATTTATTTACTAGAAGGTTTTTGCAATGAAAATTAGATTATTTATTATATTGATAGGGTCCTTACTACAAGGCTGCTCTCAAGTTGACGATTATATGTTAGGAAAGGACAACACCCCTAAACCAAAAGATTTAAAACAAATCGATTCTAAAGTTAAATTATCGCAAAACTGGTCTGTTCCTGTTGGTAAAGCCAGTAAAACCAATGAATACCTCAAAATTAAACCCGTTATTCGAGGCGATATCATCTACACAGCAGATGCTAGTGGATTAATTAAAGCAGTTACTATTAAAGACGGTAAAGTCCAATGGACTACACAGTTAAAGCATGGAATAGTAAGTGGCCCTACGGTAGCTGATGGTTTCATAGCAGTAGGAACAAATGCATCAACTCTTGCACTGCTAAACCAAGCTGATGGTAAAGAACTCTGGCAAAATAAAGTATCTGGAGAAATCTTATCACCACCAGCAATGGCAAATCAAAAAGTAATTGCCAAAACAATCGATGGTAAAGTGTATGCCTTTGATGCTGTTAATGGCAACCAATTGTGGACAGCAGACCATGGATCTCCGAGTTTAGTTTTAAAAGCGAGCTCTTCACCAATTATATTAGATAATCTTGTTCTAATTGGATTCTCTGATGGAAAACTGGATGCACTAGAACTACAAACTGGACGAATTGTATGGCAGCGAAGTGTCGCCTATGCTTCTGGAGCAAGCGACGTAGAGCGCTTAGTGGATATCGATTCAGATCCCATTATTAAAGACCATGTAGCCTATTTAGGAAGCTATCAAGGTTATATAGGTGCATTATCACTCACTGATGGGCAGTTTATCTGGAGAAAACCCGGTTCAGTCTATAAAAATATGATCTTAAATGATAATAGTTTATACTTAACCGATAGTAATGATGTAGTGTGGTCAATTGACAGTCATACTGGCACAGTGAACTGGAAACAAACTGCTTTAAAAGCACGTGGATTAACAGAGCCAGTCTTCGTAGGTAATGATCTTGTTGTAGGCGACAAAACAGGCTACTTACATGTAATTGCGAGTCAAACCGGTGAGTTGCTTGGTAGATCGCAAATGTCAGGGAAAGTCAGTGTGTCCCCAAGCGTAACGGGTAGGAATCTGTACGTATTAACCGATAATGGAATGCTTAATCAAATTTCTGTGAGTTAAAAGAATGGTTCCTGTGATTGCCCTAGTTGGGCGCCCCAATGTAGGTAAGTCTACTTTATTTAATAGACTTACCAAAACACAGGACGCTTTGGTTGCTGACTTTCCTGGCTTAACTCGTGATAGACAATACGGGGAAGCTCAATACGATGGTAAAACTTTCATTGTTGTTGATACCGGTGGTATAGGTGTAGATGATATTGCTGTTGACGGATTGATGTCTAAACAATCTGCAGTAGCCCTCAACGAGGCAGATGCCGTTCTTTTCGTAGTTGATGCACGAGCAGGCTTAACAGGCATCGATGAGAATGTATCCAATAACTTACGTAAACTCAGTAAAAAAATATATCTAGTAGTTAATAAAACCGATGGAATTGATGACGATGTTGCCTGTGCAGATTTTCAGTCATTAGGTATTCCTGATGTTTTCCCTGTTTCTGGATCTCATGGAATTGGTATTGGCGATTTACTCGATGTAATTTTAGCCCCCTTTGAAATTGAACCCGAAGAATCTCCTGAAGGCAAAGCCATTAAGATAGCCTTTGCAGGCCGTCCAAATGTTGGAAAATCAACTTTAATCAATCGTATTTTAGGCGAAGAAAGAGTTGTTGTTTATGATATGCCTGGGACCACCAGAGATAGCATATCCATTCCTTTTGAACGAGATGCACAACAATACGTCTTGATCGATACGGCAGGAGTTCGAAGAAAGTCACGTGTTGATGAAAAAATAGAAAAGTTTTCTGTTATCAAAACCTTACAAGCCATTAAAGAGTCTAACGTTTGCTTGCAGTTACTAGATGCTAGAGAGGGCATAACTGACCAAGATATGAATCTCTTAGGATTTATCATTGAATCGGGCAAAGCTCTAGTTATAGCCATTAATAAATGGGATGGCCTGGATGAAGAGCATAAAGAAAGAGTCAAAGATGAACTTTCTCGTCGTTTACACTTTGCAAATTTCGCCAAGATCCGATTCATATCCGCCTTGCATGGAAGTGGAGTAGGTAGCTTATTTAAAGACATTGATGAAGCTTATGCTTCAGCAACTCAATCATTCTCCACACCGAGACTAACTCGTTTATTACAAGATATCAGCACTAAACATACGCCTCCATGCGTTAATGGTCGTCGTATAAAATTGCGGTACGCCCATATTGGTGGACATAATCCCCCAGTAATTGTAATCCATGGTAACCAGCTGGATTGTTTGCCAGAGAGCTACAAACGCTACCTCAATAATGAATTTATAAAGCATTTAGAATTAGTTGGCACACCATTAAAAATAGAATTTAAAGGCAGCGCGAATCCATTTGCTGATAAAAAGATCAAATTATCAAACAGACAAGTTAATAAGAAACGTAGATTGATGAGTCGAGTTAAGAAAAAGAATAAAAAGTAATATTATTTTATCTGGATATGCACCAACATTGTATTGAATCGTGGTAGTTATAAATCTTAAGTGTAGCCTGGATGCAGCGCAGCGTAATCCAGGTTTGCCTTAGCAGGTAGTAACAATTACGCTCGGTTTACGTAAATGATAACCCGGTTTGCCCTGCGCTGTTTTTTTTTTACAACTTCAAAGTCATCACATCGCAAGGTGCATGATTAATAGTTGCACGAGCAGTATTTCCTAGTAAAGCAGGAATTCCTGTCGAAGAATGGCTACCCATAATAATCAACTGGCAATTCAGTGCTTTCACAGTACTAAAAATATGATCCTTTACCGATCCGATTTCAACTATTTGTTGTTCTACAGGTATATTAATACTATCACCTATCAAAGATAGAACCGTTTGTGCATCATCTTTCACGGGATTAGCTAGCTCAGTAAAACCAAGTCCTTGGGCTAACTGAATACTTGCTGGTAATTCGATAACATGTAAAAGATAAAGTTTAGCTTTGAAATGTTTAGCTATTTCTGCTGCTTTTGCTGAGAGATGATTATGTTCGTTACTCAAGTCTGTAGCATATAAAATATTAGTGTACATAAAAACCTTAGTTGAATAAGTGACTATAAGTTATTGTAATAGATCTTCCCAGACTAGTACATTTGTTACAATAACTCTCGTGTTGGATTAATTTCTAAAAAAGGCTGCATTACAAACTCACGCTCTAACATATGAGGATGAGGAATAGTTAGACCTTTACTGTTAATTGTTCGTTTAGCGTATAGAAGGATGTCTATATCCAGGGTTCGAGGCCCCCATGTCTTTTTTCTAACTCGCCCCTGATTATTTTCAGTTTCTCGACACCAGGATAATAATAAAGCAGGATTTAATTGGGTAACTATCTCGACAACAGCATTACAAAAATCTTGTTGTGTATGTATACCCCAAGCCTTTGTCCACAGTAAACTGGAGACGTTCTTTATACTCGTATTAGGAAAATTATCTATTGCTTTTATAGCCAACCGTAATTGGCGCTCTGGATTTTTTTGATTCGATCCGAGCGCAAGGTAACATCTATTCATTGGTCCACTTTGGGTTTACGGCGTCTTTTGGATTTACCAGGTTGGGCTGGAGTTATCAATCGAACCATATTTTCTCGTTCAGAATCATCAACCTCTTGAAACGTTGTCCACCATTGAGCAAGATCCATTGCCTCATCACCTGCTAAAGCTCTGATGGCCATGAAGTCATAGGCTGCTCTAAAACGTGGATGCTGTAATAAATTAAAAGCTCTACCACCTTGACGCTTAGAAAAACGGTATTGTAATAGCCACATTTCACGAATAACTTGAGTATAACGCTTCGGAACAGTGATAATTTTATTTTGTTCAGCGATAACCATAGACATAGCTTTTTCTAACGCTGGTAGTGGATCCATACCTGCTTTTTGCAATTGTTTTGATTGTTCAATCATTGGGAACCATAACAGTACGGCAAAAACAAAAGCTGGTGTTACGGGTTTGTCATCTCGTATGCGGGTATCTGTGTTCTCAAGCGCTATACCCAATAAAGCTTTAACGGGATACTCCCCATCTATTAATTGATAGGTTTGTGGATATAAATGCTCAAACAAACCATACTGCATTAATAATCTTTGTACTGTTTCAGCCTCACCGCATTGATATAACTTAGTCATCTCATCAAATAAGCGAGAACCGGAAACATGCGTTATTAGCTGACTAACGCCAGGGAAGGGTGCCTCAGTCTTTGCTTCTAATTTAAAATGTAATTTAGCGCTGAATCGAATTGCGCGTAACATCCTTACAGGATCCTCTTTGTAACGAGTCAAAGGGTCGCCAATCATCCGAATTAACTTTTTATGAACATCCTCAACACCACCAGTGAAATCAATGATTGATGAGTCAGTAATATTGTAATATAGAGAATTGATTGAAAAATCTCGACGCCAAGCATCTTCGTCAAGGGAGCCATAGACATTATCTCGAACCAACATTCCTCTTTCATTGGTTTCTTGACTCTCGTCAACTGCATCATGCCCTCGAAACGTGGCAACCTCAATTATTTCACGATGGAACAAAATGTGTACTAATTTAAACCGACGACCAATAATTCGACCATTACGAAATAGGTTTCTTACCTCATTAGGCCTAGCACTAGTTGCCACATCAAAATCTTTGGGTGCTTTATTCAACAGCAAATCACGAACACTACCTCCAACTAGGTAAGCTTGAAACCCAGCACTTGTGAGGCGATTAAGTACCTTTAAGGCATTATTGCTAATGTCTGACTTAGAAATGGAATGTTTATTCCGAGGAATTATATGGGCTGTATCAACAGGGGGATTATGGGTCCTGTTTCTTTTCAACAGCTTTTTGATAAATTTGATGATTGTGGATTCTCACATGGTTGTATAAACACTAATAATTATATAGAAGCAAATGAATAAAGTGAATCATTTACCTTTACAAATATTTTAGCGAGAATGGATGTACGTCGATTAATAAGAGAAATTACATGGAATTTGTAGATATTATTGTCAGTTTAATAGCTTTAATCATATTAGAAATAGTCTTAGGTATAGATAATCTCGTGTTTTTATCGATTTTAACCGAAAAATTACCCAGCGAAAAAAGGAAAAAGGCGCGGCAGTGGGGCTTAACTTTTGCCTGGGTCACTAGACTAATGTTGTTAGCATCTGCAGTTTATTTAGCCAAATTAACCAAACCTTTATTAATCATTGGTACCTTAACCTTTTCCGCTCGAGATATTTTTCTTTTCTTAGGGGGTATGTTTTTAATTTGGAAGGCTACAGATGAAATTCATCAAGAAGTAACAGACGAAGAAATCTCTACGACAAGCAATGCTCATCCCTACTCTACGGCAACTTTTAGAGGCGTCGTTATCCAGGTTGCACTGATGGACATTATTTTTTCGTTAGACAGTGTTTTAACAGCCATTGGGCTGACGACTCGCTTTTATGTTATGGCTCTTGCTATTACTTGCGCTATCATTGTGATGATTTATGCCAGTGAATGGGTTAGCCGATTTATTGCTAAATACCCAACTATCAAAATGCTGGCCTTAAGCTTTTTGATTTTGATTGGTATGATTTTAGTAGCCGATAGTTTCTCCTTCCATGTACCACGAGGTTATATCTATTTCGCTATGGGTTTCTCCCTTGGTGTTGAGTCACTCAATATATTCAAAACAGCACGCAAGGTTACTAAAAAAAATAAAAGGAAATAATATGTTGTATGTTAAAGCTTTCCACATTATTGCCATAGTGGCATGGTTCGCAGGACTTTTTTATTTACCGCGACTGTTTGTTTACCACTCTGAGGCAACAGATAGTATCAGTATAGAACGGTTCAAAACTATGGAGAGAAGGCTTTATTATGCGATCACTTGGCCTTCAGCAGTGCTAGCTAGTATTCTTGGACTTTGGCTTGTTAGCTATAATATGAATTATTATCTGCAGGCAGGGTGGTTTCATGCAAAACTAGGTCTCGTAATAGTTCTATGGTTCTACCATTTAAGTTGCGGGCATTATCTCAAGTTGTTTGCTCAAGACACAAACAAGAGAACCACACTATTTTTCAGACTTTTCAACGAAATGCCCACGGTATTATTAGTGGGCATAGTTTTGCTGGTAGTAATAAAGCCTTTTTAAACTTGCGTTAGCTCTATCATATCAAAATCTTCTTTACCCGCACCGCAATCAGGACAAAACCAATTTTCAGGTACATCTGCCCATAGTGTACCTGGTTCAATCCCATCTTCTGGCCAGCCCTCAGCTTCATCATAGATCAAACCGCAAATAACGCACATGAACTTTTTGAAATCTTGCATCAATATAACCCATTTTGAAAAGTGGATAATTTAGCCATTGTTAGGTTGGATGTAAAGATTTTTATTTTGCCTAATGATGCAAATAAAGTTAACATTCCGGGTTTGGATTTACAGAGAGTATCATTAAATGACGCGTTCAACAGATTTGTTCCATCAAGCGCAACAAATAATTCCAGGCGGGGTTAATTCACCAGTTCGTGCGTTTAAAGGGGTTGGCGGAGATCCGCTATTTTTTAAACAGGGAAAAGGAGCCTATCTAACGGATGTCGATAATAATGAGTACATTGACTACGTGGGTTCATGGGGGCCATTAATTCTGGGTCATTGTCATCCAAGTGTTATTTCGGCCGTTAATACTGTCTTGAATAGTGGGATGAGCTTTGGTGCGCCTACGGAATTAGAAGTCCAATTAGCTGCTAAAATTATAGGCTTAGTCCCTTCAATTGAAAAAATTCGCATGGTGAATTCAGGAACTGAAGCCACTATGACAGCCATCCGATTAGCCAGAGGGTTCACCAATAAAAATAAATTTATCAAATTCAATGGTTGCTACCATGGGCATAGCGATAGTTTGCTTGTTAAAGCGGGCTCAGGTCTTTTGACCCTGGGTATACCTTCAACTCCAGGTATCCCTGCAAGTATTACAGAGCATACATTAACTGCAGATTTTAATGACTTAGACCAAGTGGCTAAACTCTTCGACAAATACCCCAAAGACATTGCTGCAATTATTTTAGAACCAGTCGCAGGCAACATGGGTTTTGTTCTACCAAAACCTGAGTTTTTGAAAGGCTTACGTGAATTATGTGATCGTTACGAATCGATTCTAATTTTTGATGAAGTGATGACCGGTTTTAGAGTTGATTTAGCGGGTGCACAGGGTTTGTATAACATCAAACCCGACATTACGACACTGGGCAAAGTAATCGGAGGAGGAATGCCTGTTGGTGCCTTAGGTGGCAGCGCAGAAATTATGTCTTACTTGGCACCAGAAGGACCGGTGTATCAAGCAGGAACCTTATCAGGTAACCCATTAGCAATGGCCGCAGGACTAGCAACTCTGGAAGAAATAGAAAAACCAGGATTCTTTAGTCAATTAGCTAAAACAACAACTGCATTAACTCATGCATTACAAGACGTTGCAGAAAGTTTCAAAATCCCGTTGTTTACAGCTTCTTTGGGTGGTATGTTCGGTTTTTGCTTTACTGAAAAAAAAGAGGTTCATGATTACAATGACATTGCTGCATCTGATGAAGTTTTATTCAAAAAATTCTACCACGGAATGCTAGATAATGGAGTCTACTTCGCTCCATCAATGTATGAAGCTGGTTTTGTATCAATTGCTCATGGAGAGCAAGAAATTAAAAAAACACAAGCAGCAGCAGAAAAAGTACTTGGCATTTTAAGCAAGAAAGAGTAAAAGAAAAGAGAGTACCAAATATTATATTAGGTAGGATTGTTAGAGTTTGCAATCTGGCCCAAGCAGTAAATTTTCAAATAAAAGTAGTGAGTATGGTTCCTCATATAGGATGTAGCAGGAGGAACCATCAGTGAAAAAGGGATGTTTATTGATTTAACTACTAGACAGCAGTTTCTCCTCATGTCATATTTGAAGAGAACTCAGCTAGCAAAGGAAGGCATAATATGTCGATATTGGGTAGCAAAAGAGATCTATGGAATTCAATGCCACAAGGAACTGTAGCACTTTTTTTCATACAAGTTGTAGCCACTCTAGGTTTTAGCGTACTTTATTCAACACTTGTTCTCTACATGGAAGGTAAACTGGGAATAGGGGTCAGCACAGCAAACAGCATCATGGGCGTCTTTATAGCCTTCAACTTTGCATTACACTTATTAGGCGGATATTGGGGAGGGCGACTTCTATCGAACCGTGCTCTCTTCTGTGTGGGAATGGCCACACAATTTGTTGGTTGTCTACTCTTATCAGTTGGTAATACGACTTTTCTCTATTATGGACTTGCTGCCTTTTTAACAGGTTCAGGGCTTAATGTTACCTGTTTAAATTGCATGTTAACCCAACGCTTCGGCCCCAATGATACACGCCGCGAAACAGCTTTTCTTTGGAACTATGCTGGAATGAATATCGGTTTCTTTGTCGGTTTCAGTTTAAGTGGATTTTTTCAGATTAGCCAAAACTACGAACGCCTCTTTCTACTCAGTAGTTTAGGCAATCTTATCGCGCTTATTATTTGCTTATATTGCTGGCAACAACTTGCTGACAAAGATACTCAATACGCTAAAAAAACTAAAGAAGAACAAAAAAAATCAAATTGGATTGGTATAGGGTTTATTCTATTGCTACCTTTTTTCCTAAGCCAAATGCTTCACTATGCTGATTGGGCAAATAAACTGGTTCTAGTGATTGGATTAACGATGCTAGTTCTCATTTTGCATATAGCCAGCCTACAAGATACCAAAGAAGCGAAGGATAAGATCAGAGCCTTTGCAGTTCTAATGGTAGTCAGCACCATATTCTGGATGCTTTATCAAATAGGCCCAATGGGACTCACGGTTTTCATCGATAATAATGTTCAACGCGAGTATTCAGGTTGGATAATTCCCCCACAATGGTTTCAAAATATTAATACCGTTTCAATAGTAATAGGCGGACCTATCTTAGGCATAATATTGCATCGCATGCGCAACAAAGGAGTACAAGTTAATATACCTACCCAATTTGCACTAGCATTACTTTTCATTGGTGTCGCTTTTGCAATACTGCCGATAGGAATTGCTTACGCAAATGACCAAGGTATGGTTAATCCTACTTGGATCCTAGCGAGTTATATTTTACAAAGTATAGGTGAGCTCTTAATCTCACCAATTGGTTATGCCATGATTGGATACCTTGCGCCACCTTCATTACAAGGTATAATGATGGGTATGTGGATGCTGAATACAGGTGTTGGTGCAACATTATCCAGTTACAGCTCCAACCTTATGATAACCGGTCAATCAGATATGTCACCATTGCTCACCAACAGCGGCTATAGCCATGTGTTTTTAATTCTAGGTTTATTTGCAATTGCATCGTCACTTGTTCTGTACCTCTTGGTACCACATTTGCGCAAATTGATCAAAGAAACAAAAACCAACTTACTTAGTGACATCAATCTCGGAACCACGGAGCGAGTAGCTGTATGTGAGTAAATTATTTGTACCCATTGAAACGGCGGACTTAGGTTGGTTACATAAGCTGCCGTTTTCAAATCAGTTTAAGGATATTTACTATTCCGAGGGTGGTTTAGAACAAAGCAGGTATGTTTTTATCGATGGCAATAATCTCATTGAACGTTGGTCTAATATAGCAAACTCCCGTAACACTTTTTTTACTATAGCTGAAACTGGCTTTGGTACGGGTTTAAATTTTCTTCTAACCTGGAAATTATGGGAACAATACGCACCAGCTGATGCTCAATTGCATTATTTAAGTTGTGAAAAACACCCTTTAACAAAAATCGATTTACAAAAATGTCTAAGCCATTGGCCTTCTTTGAAACAATACGCTGATGAACTACTGGAAAATTATCCTACTTTAACTCCTGGCTATCATCTAATCTCCTTAGCGAATAGTAAAGTTAAGCTGACTCTTATGTTGGGCGATGCCCTAGAATGTTTTGAACAATTACTTTCTTGTGCTGATGCAGAACTTGAATCAACTATTCGGACGACACATGTAGATGCATGGTATTTAGATGGTTTTGCACCACGAAATAATTCGAGTATGTGGGATGATTCACTAATCAAAGTAATTGCTATGCTTTCAAAAGAAGGGACTAGTTTGGCGACCTTTAGTGCGGCACAACCCGTTAAATCACGATTAAGCGACGCTGGCTTTACAATCACGAAGAAGAAAGGCTTTGGTCCAAAACGCCACATGTTAACCGCTCGATTTAGCCACCCAGTTCCTCACCGTTTAAAAAAACGCTATACACCATGGCACGTGAACAAAACCAGCAACTATGAAGAGAAAAGTGCAACCATAATTGGCGCTGGCTTAGCAGGCTGCTTTACCGCCTACTCGCTTGCGAAAAAAGGTTGGGAAGTAACTGTGATTGAGGAGAAAACAGCTGTTGGGATGGGAGCCTCAGGTAATCAACAAGCAGTTTTGTTTCCTAAACTTTCTGCGTTTCAATCACCGCTAACTGAAATGATGCTTGCTGCATTTCTATATGCACATCGATTTTACGTATCTAACAAAGAGTCACTGCATTTAAATGCACTCACAGGCTCTTTATTGCTAGCCCATAATCATAAAGAATTGATGGCACAATTAAGTTTAAAGGAATGGTTAAACTTCTACCCAGATTTAGGAGAGTTAGTTGATATTGAACAAGCATCTGAACGCACTGGAATTCCTTTAGATAAAACAGGATTATATATTCCCAAGTCTGGTTGGCTAAACGCACCTCAACTTTGCCATTCATTGCTCAACAACAGTGCTGTGCAAGTAAGAACTAATACTAAAGTTGATCATTTAGAACAAACGAAAATGGGCTGGCTTGTGGATGGCAAAGAAACACCGGTGCTAATTCTTACAACTGGGCATCAGTTAAAAGAATTTAGGCAATGCAGTCATCTTCCTATTAAGCCAATACAAGGTCAAATGACCTCTGTCGAAGCGACTCTAGACAGTTCACGCTTGAAAATACCAATAGGCGGGGAGGGTCACGTTCTGCCTTGTGTTCAAGGGACCCACAGTGTAGGTGCAACCTATAATCTGGGACTTGATACCCCACAACCTGTAGCTTCTGATAATCAACTTAATATCAATAAGCTAAAAAAAATTACAGCAAAGGTTAATTGGTCAGATTGTGCAGTGGATCAGTGGGCAGCTGTTCGTGCATCTACCCCCGATTACTTACCCCTGGTTGGCCCTATAGCACAAGCAGACCAGTTCATGAAGTTATACGCAGGATTGGAAAGTAATGCTAACCGTTGGATACCAAATCAAGGAGTGTTTTATCCTGGTTTGTACAGCTGCACAGGTTTTGGATCAAGAGGTCTGACGACAATCCCACTTTGTGCTGAGTGGTTAGCAAGCTTAATCAATAATGAAATGTCTAGTTTACCCAGGCATTTAATCCAAGCAATTTCTCCTGCACGATTTCTAAGGCGATCCATTATCCGTGCGAAAAATTTATAACGTATATCCACTTAAATAGCCCTAGGTTCTCGTGTACAATTCTCTGCTGCAAACTCGATTTACAGGAGTAACGAATAATGTCGGAATCCAAAGGTAAGTTATTTAGAAATGTAGTTAAAAAAAATAAACCTGTGCAAGTTCTTGGAACTATCAACGCTTATTCCGCAATGTTAGCAAAAGCGTCAGGCGCTCAAGCCATCTATCTTTCAGGCGCAGGGGTCGCTAATGCCTCATATGGATTACCTGACTTAGGGATGACAAATTTACCAGAAGTGCTTGAAGATGCACGCCGCATAACAGAGGCCTGTGACTTACCCTTGCTTGTTGATGTAGATACCGGTTGGGGGCATGCATTTAATATCGCTCGTACAGTCAAATTAATGGAAAAATCCGGTGTTGCTGCTATACATATTGAAGATCAGGTTCTAGCAAAACGTTGTGGTCATCGTCCCAATAAAGCTATTGTTTCCTTAAAAGAAATGGGCGATAGAATTAAAGCGGCCGTTGATGCAAGACAAGATCCTGATTTTGTGATCATGGCTCGAACTGATGCCTATGCGGTTGAGGGAATGAATGCTGCTATTGAAAGGGCGTTATTATGTGTTGAGCTAGGTGCTGATATGATTTTTCCCGAGGCTATGACTACCTTGGATGAGTACCAAACCTTCGTGAACGGCATTAAGGTGCCTGTCCTTGCCAATATTACCGAATTTGGGAAAACCCCATTATTCACGAGGGATGAACTAGCTAGAGTAGGAGTATCATTAATACTTTATCCCCTAAGTGCTTTTAGAGCTATGTCAAAAGCTGCTCTGAATACTTATCAAACAATTTTAAACACCGGCAGTCAAGCGACATTACTAGATAGTATGCAAACACGAAATGAACTTTACGAGGTTCTGGGATATCACCAATACGAACAAAAATTAGACCAACTGATGGAGGAAGAGAATGAGCGCTAAGAGTGGAGGTTTAGCAGGGATAGTAGCAGGGCAGTCTGCAATAGCAACAGTTGGTTTGGCAGGTAAAGGATTAACCTACCGCGGTTATTCTATTGAGGATTTGGCGAATTATGCTTCTTTCGAAGAAGTCGCTTATTTACTCAACTACGGAAATTTACCGACTCAAACAGAATTAGACGATTACACTAAAAAATTAATAGATCTTAGAGACATACCTACTGAGCTAAAAAACATTTTAAAATTGATTCCTAAAAATACCCACCCTATGGATGTACTTAGAACTGCTTGTTCATTTTTAGGAAATCTGGAACCTGAAACCAGTTTTTCACAACAGAATGACATAGCAGATCGACTATTGGCTCTATTTCCTGGAATCATGTGCTATTGGTACGCTTATCATTTCCAAAATAAAGAGTTATCTGGATTTACTGATGAAGAAACGGTTGGCGGCCATTTTCTCGCAATGCTGCATGATCGTAAACCGAATCTTCTTGAATGCAATATGATGAACGTTTCTCTGATTTTGTATGCTGAACATGAGTTTAACGCATCTACTTTTGCAGCACGTGTTACAGCAGCCACTCTATCGGATTTTTACTCAACAATTACCAGCGCCATTGGCACTCTAAGAGGACCCTTACATGGTGGTGCAAATGAAGCCGCAATGGAATTGATTGAACAATTTAAATCACCCGATGAAGCAGAGCAAAAACTTAAAGTGATGCTGGCTAATAAAGCTACCATTATGGGTTTTGGACATCGCGTATACACTACCTGCGATCCTCGTTCTGACATTATCAAAGCCTGGTCATTGCGTCTAGGTGAAGAGAAGGGTGATCTCTTGCTTTACAATATCTCTGAGCGCATAGAAGAAGTCATGTGGAATGAGAAAAAGTTATTCCCTAACTTGGATTTCTACAGTGCTTCTGCTTACCATTATTGCGGAATTCCAACCGCTTTATTTACACCCATTTTTGTCATGTCACGTATCACTGGATGGTCTGCTCATGTGTTTGAACAAAGAGCAAATAACAAATTAATCAGACCAACATCAGAGTACACAGGTCCAGAACCACAATCCTTTCCAGCAATAGCAACAAGAGGTTAATACTATGCACAGCTATGTAGAAGACAATATTAAGCCCGATTATGATCAGGTTATGGTAGATATCGCCGACTATGTTTTAAACAAAAAAATTGATAGTGTTTTAGCGTATGAAACTGCTAGGCTATGCCTGATGGACACTTTGGGATGCGGCATCTTAGCGTTGAATTTTCCTGAATGTGTCAAAATGCTTGGTCCAATAGTTCCCGGAGCTTCATTAAATGGAGGTGCGCGTGTACCTGGAACCTCTTTTGAATTAGATCCTGTGCAAGGGGCATTTAATATCGGCACTATGGTCCGTTGGTTAGATTTTAACGATACATGGCTTGCCGCAGAGTGGGGACATCCTTCTGATAATTTAGGGGCCATTTTGGCTGTTGCTGATTATTTATGTCGTCAAAATTGTGCAAAAAATAAAGCACCGATACTCATGCAAGATGTACTTACTGCAATGATTAAAGCGCATGAAATACAAGGCTGTTTAGCCCTTGAAAATAGCTTCAATCGTGTAGGCCTTGATCACGTATTTTTAGTAAAAGTTGCTAGTGCCGCTGTGGCAGCCGCCTTATTTGGTGCTGATAGAGACATGATGTTACGCACTTTGTCACAAGTTTTTGTTGATGGACAAAGTCTACGTACATACCGCCACGCTCCAAATGCTGGATCCCGTAAATCATGGGCGGCTGGAGACGCTACTTCAAGAGCTGTACGTCTTGCCCTAATTGCGCAAACGGGAGAGATGGGTTATCCCAGTGCCTTAAGTGTACCTACTTGGGGATTTTATGATGTTTTATTTGGTAAGAAACCTTTCAAATTTCAGAGACCTTATGGTAGTTATGTAATGGAAAATGTTCTGTTTAAACTGTCTTATCCAGCTGAATTTCATGCTCAAACTGCGGTTGAATGCGCTGTAGCCTTGCATCCACAAGTTAAAAGTCGGTTTAACGAAATTCAGAAAATCGAATTAGTAACGCATGAGTCAGCAATACGAATTATCAGCAAGCAAGGTGCTTTACATAACCCAGCTGACCGTGATCACTGTTTACAATATATGGTCGCAATTGGCCTACTATTTGGTGATTTAACCGCAGAACACTATGAAAATGATGTCGCCGCTGACCCACGTATAGATCTCTTACGTTCAAAAATGCAGGTTAGTGAAAATGAGCAGTTCTCTAAGGATTACCATGATCCTGAAAAACGGTCGATAGCAAACAGTATGAAATTAGTTTTCACTGACGGTACAGAAAGTGAGTTAATTTCTATTGAATATCCTATCGGTCACAAGCGCCGCAGAGAAGAGGGCATTCCTGTATTGCTTAATAAGTTTAAGAGAAATCTAAGCACACAATTTTCTGCAGATAAGGTAGATAAAATAACTCGAGTAATGAATGATACTAATACCTTAAGTGCTATGAAGGTGAGTGATTTTATGAGCTTGTGGGTCATTTAGGACAATGTTTTCCGACGTACCGCGGCCTGTCCGCGGTACGTCGAAGAACCTTAAGCAAGAGCCATTCGGTTATGAGCCTGCTCATCTTAAATTTTTCGATGGACCCCAGAGGTCGCAAGAATTTTTGTTGCTATCTCTTCAATTGAAAACTTGGTGGAATTCAAGTAAGGAATTTGTTCTTTCTGATACATAGCTTCCACCTCGTTAACCTCAATTCGACATTGCTCAGCTGAGGCGTATTTACTGTTAGGTCTTCGTTCAGATCGTATTTGTTGTAAGCGATAGGGGTCAATAGTAAGCCCAAAAAGCTTCGCTTTATAAGGTCTTAAAAGATCCGGAAGGTTAAATCCAACGAGATCATCTTCAGTAAAAGGGTAATTAGCAGCTAAAATCCCGTACTGAAGGGCCATATAGATACAGCTAGGCGTTTTACCACAACGGGATACTCCAATTAAGATAATATCGGCCTTTTCATAGCCACGAGTTTTAACCCCATCATCATGATGCAAGGCAAAATCAACAGCTTCTATTCTGTGCGTATAGGATTTATCGTTTGCAACACCGTGTGTTTTACCTACTGTGTAGGATGATTTCTCGTTAAGTTCTGTTTCTAATGGTCCTATGAACGTGCTAAATAAATCGAAGACACTTCCATTGGCTTTTTTAAATAGCAGTCTAATTTCAGGATTTACTAAGGTCATGAAAATAAGAGGTTTTATCTTATTTTCCTCATAATTTTGATTAATTTCAGCCACTACTTTTTCTGCTTTATCAACAGAATCGATGTATGGAATTGTAAGTTTTTCAAATTCTGTATGCTCAAATTGCGTAATTAAACTATTACCTAGGGTTTCAGCAGTAATACCTGTTCCGTCTGAAAGCATAAAAACTGTTCTTTTCATGAAGTTCCTCGATGTGTAGCCCTTAGGTATTTCATAGCATCTAACAATACCATCTGCTAGCTTAAACTATAGAAAATGTCTCTTTTTGGAAGACTAACATGGAGTGCACGGGATATAAAGAGAATCAAATACACGATAAGTCCTGGTTATTTTCCGAATACAATTTATAATTTAATAATACAGTACAGAATAAAGGGGTCTTCAATGTTAAACTTTACCGGCTGGAAAATTAAAAGAATAACTAAAAAAATCAAAGCGATGCAAGCAAATCGCGTGAGTAATCAGCCTACTGATGAGGTCCTCAAAAAAGAAATTGCCTATTATTTTGAGCTAGCGGCCTTGTTTAATAAATTGAAGGGCCATAAAAAGTACCCTTATGCAGCTGTTATGGAAGAGGAGTGCTATCTTGCCGCTGCAAGCCTTGAAAATGCTGAAGCACATTATCAACTGGGTAAAATGTACCTAGAAGAAGGGCGTTTTAGACAAGAATTAGAAGCGCAAGGAATTTATAATAGCGAAAACAACACCAAACAACGCAATGCTATATATGAAGCAGCACATCTGCATTTGTTGGCGGCTGACAAATTACAGCATATTCAAGCTAAAAGACTTCGGGGCCTTTCTATTATTAACGGGTGGGGAACTGAAAGCGATAAAGATAGAGGTTTCGAGCTGGTTGTCGCTAGTATCGATCAGGAAGAAAGCTGGGATAAGGTGCCCCAAATTTTTGCTGCAATAGGATTAAATAAACCTGAATTCTTTGCTGCAATCATGAAACGCAGAAAGGACACGCCAAGCGTTTAACTGTATTTTTGATATTGAATAGGTGAATTTTTAATGACAATGGTTAACCGATTTATTTTGCTTGTAAGCCTGTTATTTTCCAACCAACTTCTATCCGCTACCTGGAGTAGTTACTTACCCACTAATAAGGTAATAAAAGCCAAAGTTATGGAGGTAAGTACGTCCAAGGAACTGGACAAGATCGGTCAAAAATTACAACAAGGGCTGGCAGCCCATCCAGACTGGTATAAAGGGTACTTGAGTAAGCTCAAGCCTGGTGAGGAAATGCCTTATCATGCCAATATGGGCATCACCAAAGCAGAGTATGAACTACTGCTTAAACCTGCGGTTATGAAACTAACCCAAGTAGGCACTATTGATGTAGAGTTTAAGACCGACAAACCTGGATCTGTAATTATTAAAACAACCCCCATATCCCCTATAAATGGTATAATTGTAGGTGAAAAAGCAGCCATTACACCCCTTGGACCAACAGTTCACTTTAGCAACATCAATAACACCGACCCCAAGTCGATTACTGGACCATGGACAGGATTGCAATGGTCATTTAGTGATTTTGATAATATTGATTTGCAAAAAGTTGATTTAAATAAAGTTAAGGGTAAGCAGGTCAAGCTTGCAGTTGGTAAGTTGACCAATAAGTCAGAAGGAATACTTTATTACGATGTTAAAGATGTGGATATTCCTAACAATAAAAAGGTCGTTTATTCCTATATTATCTATTACCCATTAAATAAATAATAAAGCGTAGCCCGCGCTAATACGGGCCACAATGCTATTACTATATATTTCCTACCATTATGGTATTATCAGCAATTAACCTTCGCTATTTGTCTCAAAATATGACTATAAATTTGAAAAATATTTTCCCTTGGCTCAAAGAGGCCTGGAATTCCTACTCGCAACATAAAATGATGCTTTGGTGGCCGTTGAGCTTTCTATTCCTCACGCCGCTAGCTGTATTAATTGTATTCGGTGGAATTATTCCTTTTGGATTGAATAGCTTAGGCTGGATAAGTTTCGATCACAGGTTTTTGAATTATCCTTACTTGCTGCTTGTTGCAGGCTTAGTTTTTTGTGCCTGGTTTCCTTTTATTGATGGAATTTACCGCTTGATTAATGACTGTCTGCAAGGCAAGCCAATTAATGAAGATACTGCATTTAGTAATTTGTTTAACTCGCAAGACATGGGAAAGGCTTTGCTCGTCATTCTAGCTATAACCGTCTTTTTGAATGGGCTTGGTGCAATATTCAAACCGCTTTCCCTACTGGCCACTTTAGCCATTATTCTTACTATTTTTACGCCTGTAATAGTTATAAATAACAATACATCTCCCTGGAAAAAGGGCTGGGAATCAGTTCAATTGGCTCTGCAGAATAAAAAATTAATTGGTCAAGTCTGGGGCTTACGCCTTACTATTATTCTATTAATTTGCTTGCCGTGGATTACTGTGGCCTGTTTAAGTGGACATTCAGGTATGCAACTACTAGCATCATTAATTGCATTGCCTGCATTTGTTTATCTATTAGTTAAAATGCTTCCCTTTTATTTCTATTATCCTGCTTATGTGTATGAGCAAATGAAATAAAGCGCGTCTCGGATAGCTTGCTCGTATATAGTTAAATATAAAAATTGACTAAAAAATCAATAAACCTTAACATATGTGGTTTTTTGATCCAATATAGTCAAAGGTAACTCATTCATGAAGGCAGTTCTCATAACCTCCAAAGCAATCGTACTTTACAATGAAAAAAAATACGATCAAGCCCGTGATTTATATCTCGCAGCAATAAATGCAGATGATACTTATGCCAAGGCTTATTATTACCTCGCTTTATTAGAAAAAGAATGTAATAACCGCGCAAAAGCTATTGAATATTGCAGCAAAGCGGTTTCTTTGTATCCTAATTTTGGTGTTGCTCATGCATTGTTAGGAGATCTCTATTTATCCGCTAGTAACGACGCCTATAATAATGCAAAGAATGTCTTCAAAAAGAGACCCCGAGATGAAAATATCAGTGAGCACGTAAGTAAAGCGCATATAACAGCTTCAAAAGTCACTTTAAATGATAATAGCAATTTAACATTAAATACTGACAACTTTGCCTTCTTTACTCCAACCAAAACAAGAGCAGGAACTATACCCGCAGAAGGCCAAAAGCCTGGGTTGTTATGATTAAAGAACAAAGTGCTTTAGATAGGCGTTAATAATAGTATGTCCCCAAAATAAAGAGACAAGTCCCGCAATACAGAGAAAGGGGCCAAAGGGGATGGTGGTTTCTTTTGATTTATGGTTTATTCGCAGATAAATAATACCAATCACAGCACCGCTTACAGAAGAAAGTAACAAAATCATTGGTAAAAAAGTCCAGCCAAACCAAGCACCAAAGGCCGCGAATAATTTAAAATCCCCATTTCCCATGCCAATTTTACCAGTTATAAGATAAAAGAGCTTAATAAATAACCATAAACTTAAATAAGCGCCTGCAGCGCTTAAAACCGCATCTGGTAGGGTGGTAAAGAGGTTTTGAGTGTTTGCTATCAATCCCAACCACAACAGGCTTAGCGTTAAGCTGTCAGGCAATAACTGCTGATCGAAGTCAATGAAGATCAGTGCAATTAAAATCCAAATCGCCAAAAGGGCGAAGATTAACGGCAGCGTGAAGCCAAAATGCCAACTAGCATACACAGAGAGGGACATTGTTAGTAATTCAACTAAGGGATAGCGAACTGAAATAGGGGCCTTACAACTACGGCAACGGCCTTTTAACAACAGATAGCTTAAAATAGGTAAATTTTGCCATGCTGTAACTAAATTTTTGCAATTTGGGCAAAATGATCGAGGAAAAAATAAGTTAATCGGCTTTTGTTCAACAGATTCAACGCCCATCACCTCACAGCAATGCTCTTTCCACTCAGCTTGAAGCATAAGGGGTAGACGATATATGAGCACATTAAGAAAGCTTCCTACGGATAACGAAAAAAGCGCAACAGCACAGTACAGAAACCAGGCGTGATTAATAATGAGTTCTTGTAGCATGAATTAAAGGCGTCCTTGTATTTTAAACAGCAGATCCCAATTTGAAGATAGGCAAGTACATGGCGATAACTAAACCACCGACTAAAACCCCTAAAATCGACATAATAATTGGCTCAAGCAAGCTGCTTAACGAATCAACCGCATTATCTACGTCCTCTTCGTAAAAGTCTGCTACTTTACCCAGCATTTTCTCTAAAGCGCCTGATTCCTCACCTATGGCAACCATTTGAATAACCATATTAGGGAATAGATGGGTGTTTTCCATGGCCACATTCATTTGTTGGCCTGTGGAGACCTCATCCCTAATTCTATCAGTTGCCTTAGCATAAATAATATTACCTGTGGCGCCAGCAACTGATTTTAGCGCTTCCACCAAGGGCAACCCTGCAGCAAACGTAATAGAAAGAGTTCTTGTAAAGCGTGCTATAGACGCTTTTTCCAAAATAGGTCCGATTACAGGCATTTTTAATAAGGCTTGATCCACTTTCTGCGCAAAATCGAGGGAATGATTTTTTGCATAAATAAAGGCGTAAATAGCACCGCCTATACTGCCGAAAATAAGATACCAGTATGCTTGGAAAAATGCCGACATATTTACCACCAGTTGGGTCATGGCGGGTAAATCAGCACCGAACCCCTTAAATAGGGATTCAAATTGTGGTACCACGAAGATTAGAAGTCCGGCAGTTACTATAAAGGCTACAGCAAGAACAGCCATAGGATAGGTTAGTGCTTTTTTGATTTTCTTCTTGATGGACTCAATTTTTTCTTTGTAAGTTGCAACTTTATCCAACATGATATCGAGGGAACCTGACTTTTCTCCCGCATCTACCAGGTTACAAAAAAGCTCATTAAAATACTGGGGATGTTTTATTAAAGATTCAGAGAGTGTTAGCCCTGTTTCTACATCATTCTTAACATTACCAATAAGGTCTTGCATTCTTTTATTAGATTGCCCTTTGGAAACAATATCAAAGGATTGCACTAAGGGAATTCCAGATTCAATCATTGTTGCTAGTTGACGACTAAAAACAGTGATATCTCCTGGAGTGATTTTTTTATTCTTCTTATCAAAAAAAGGCTTTCTTTTTTTTCCGACTTTATTGGCGATTATACCTTGCTTACGCAATTCGGCCTTAGCCAAAGCTAGTGTGCGTGCCTGGACATCGCCGACCATCTTTTGACCTGTTTTATTGACACCTTCATAATGAAAGGTTAGAACTTCATTGCTAGTATTGGCCATAAATTAATCAACGGATACCCGATTGACCTCCTCTATGGTTGTAACGCCTGCCTTAATCTTCTCAAGACCAGACTCAAATATTGTGAGCATGCCATCAGCTTGCGCTTGCTTAAGAATATCCAAAGAATTACCCCCTGACATAATAATTTGCCCAATGGTTTTGGTCATCGGCATTACTTCAAACAATCCTAGTCGTCCACGGTAACCATTAGTACATTGACTACAGCCTACCGCCTTATATAGCTTTATGTTTTCTAATTCAGATTCCTTAAAACCTAATTCTATCAGGCCTTGCACGGTAAAATCATCCCTTATTTCTTTGCACTGTTCACAGAGTTTTCTTGCTAATCGTTGTGCAATAATAATGGTTACTGAGCTGGCTATGTTGAAAGTAGGTATACCCATGTTCACCAACCGATTCAATGTTTCCGCTGCGCTATTAGTATGCAGAGTAGAGAGCACTAAGTGACCTGTTTGAGCAGCTTTAACTGCAATTTCTGCTGTTTCAAAATCCCTAATTTCCCCCACCATGATAATATCCGGATCCTGCCGGAGAAACGAGCGCAATGCGCCTGAGAACGTTAAACCTGTTTTTGGATTGATATTAACTTGGTTTATACCTGGGACTTTAATTTCAACAGGGTCTTCTGCTGTAGAGATATTCACTTCAATCGTGTTTAGAATATTAAGCGCTGTATATAAGGTCACTGTCTTACCGCTACCAGTTGGTCCAGTTACCAGTATCATTCCTTGGGGTCTTTCAATTGCCTTAACAAAGTGAGCACGTTGTACAGGGCTAAATCCCAAGGCCTCAATGCCCAGTTTCGATGCACCAGCATCTAGAACCCGCATAACCACCTTTTCACCGCCAGCAGTAGGACAGGTACTAACCCGGAAATCGATAGCACGGGTCTTAGATAATTTCATTTTGAAGCCGCCATCTTGTGGAACTCTTCGCTCTGAAATATCTAAATTAGACATAACCTTGATTCTAGCTGTAATTCGTGAAGATAAACTAGCTGGAGGGCTGGCAACTTCATGTAATATGCCGTCTTGGCGGTAACGAATGCGATATTCTCTTTCATAGGGCTCAAAGTGAATATCTGACGCGCCTTGTTTTATAGCTTCCAATAAGATTTTGTTAACAAACTTAACAATAGGTGCATCATCAGTAACGGAAGAGACATTGTCTGCATCCGGATCTTCATCATCCGCACTGATTTCCAATCCTTCTAAGTCACCAGAATCATCGACATATTCTGAAAGCCCCTGACTTTCCTTAGCTGTTAATAAAGTATCAATTAATAGGGTAAGCTTGTCAGTTTCTACAACAATAGGGTGCGTGTTTAAACCTGTATGGAATTGAATTTCCTTCAACGAAGACTGTTTACTAGGATCATCTGTAGCTAGATAGATGTTATTTCCTCTACTAAATAGCGGGACCATAGCATGTCGGCGAATAAGTTTATCATTAACCAGAGCAGCAGGAATGGACTCTAAATCAATACAGTTCACATCGATCATAGGAACGCCGAAGCTCTGTGCTGCAGTCAAGGCGATTTGCGAAGAGGAAAGGATGTTATTTTTAACAAGATATTGCAGAAGAGAGACTTTTTCACCAGCCGCGAGCTTACAGTACTCAATAGCCTTTGGTTTTTCCAAAAGCTTCTCAAGAACAAGTAATTGTCCTATTCCCTGTAATCTCTGTTCATCCGCTGATAAAACCATAATTTTCTTTCTTATTGTAAATTACAAATAACTATAGTTAAGATAGCAAAGAATTTCACAATGTCTAAGAAGAAATTTAATGCACTCGTTATGAATAAGTATATACTTAATTTTAGAAAAACTGTTGTAAATCAGCTTTATTTTGATTTTTAATACAAATAAAAGGTTAAATTTTGTTGGAATTACACATAAAACAGTTGCGTGCACTCGACGAATGGTTTCAAACCCCATTAGGGATGGCGGTTGCGCATGAATTTATTGCTGACTTAGAACCTGTTATTGGTCATTTGAGGGGCGAAACACTACTCCAATTAGGCCATTGTGGAACAAATCCTTGGTTAAATAGCCTAAAATATGACCGTAAATGGGTGGCTTCTCCCTTTATTATTGACCAGTCAATTAATGTCCAATCCTCTCTAAGTCAAATACCTCTTGCCAGAAACAGTGTAGATTGCGTCATTGTCCCTCTAACGTTAGAACCCTTTGGACCCAGCTTCAGTCTAATCGATGAAATCGATCGAGTACTGAACCCCATGGGTTACGTAGTTTTTTTATGCATTAATCCCTATAGTCTATGGGGAGCAGCACTAAAAGGGGGCTTACTTGGATGTTACAGCGATAATAAAGTTAAATTGCGCACCCCATTTAATCTTAATAGAATATTTTTGCAACGAGGTTACAGGCAAAATTCATTAAGTAACTTTTGTTATATTCCACCAATCAATAATCAACGCTTAATTAAAAAACTCAGTTTTTTAGATGAGGTTGGCAAAATGCTGTGGCCTGTCCCGTCTGGTTTTTTTTGTTACATTGCGCAAAAATATGAATTTATACGCCCAACCCTCATAAAAAAAACTGTTGAACAAACAATTAGCCAAGAATTTAAGTCACCGATGCAACCCGCTTTAAATAGTTAGCTATTTTTTGTATAATGCACCCTAGGTGTAAAACAGGCTATCCAATGACTAAAAAAACTTTATTTAGAATAACTTTTGCAAATCAAGAAGCAATTTACGAGGTTTATGCGCGCTCCATTAAGGAAAGTGAAATATTTGGGTTTTTAGAGGTTGAGGAATTAGTTTTTGGTGAACAGACCGCTTTAGTAGTAGATCCTTCTGAAGAAAGACTAAAAATGGAATTTAACGGTGTAAAAAGAACCTATATACCCATGCATTCTGTTTTTCGCATTGACGAAGTTGATAAGCAGGGTGTAGCAAAAGTGAAAGACAAAATAAGCTATGACAACAAAGTGAGTCCTTTTCCTGGGACTGGAAGATTAAAAGATTAGTCACAGGCACAAATTACTTATAAAGGATCATTCATGTCAATTCCAAATAAAATTAAAGAAGTTTATGAGAAATCAACCTGCCTGTTCACCACTAATGAAGTTGAAGCAGCACTAGACCGAATGGCAATTAAAATTCATGAAAAATTACACGATCAAAACCCAGTACTAGTTTGTGTGATGATTGGAGGCCTTGTGCCTCTTGGTAATTTATTACCACGACTCGATTTTCCTTTAGAGGTTGATTATATTCACGCGACGCGATATCGAGGAGATATAACCGGTGGTGATATTCACTGGAAAATTAAGCCCTCTACCAATTTGAGTGGTAGAACAGTCCTAATTGTTGATGATATCTTAGATGGTGGAGTTACCTTAGCTGCAATTATTGCTGAAATTAAAAGCCTTGGAGCTGAGCAAGTATTAAGCGCGGTGTTAGTTGATAAATACCGTAAACGTGTTCCTAATGGTCTACAGCAGGCAGATTTTGTCGGTTTGGAGGTTGATGATCATTATATCTTCGGTTACGGGATGGATTACCATGAATATCTAAGAAATGCCCCTGGAATTTTCGTTGTACACCCAGATCATGAATAAATAAAAAATGGAGAGCAGGATGCTAAAAAAATCAACGTTTAACTTACTGATAATTATAGGATTATTTTTTTTCAACTCTTTGGGCTTCGCAGCCACCCAGGATTTTGAACTATTTCCTGGAAAACCGCTAAGATTGACTTCAGGACTTCCATCACCTTTAGTAGCTTATTGTGAGGTACGCTTACTTTCTAAAGATAACCACACTATTGCAGTGAAGATGTTAAACGGGTCAGGGCAGATACATGGTACTAGCCTGAGAAAGGGCGATTCACTGACTCTAACTGTCAATCATGGCCAAATAATCGAGATTATTGCCAATCCAAATTCAGATGCACTGTTCACCAATTTAGGCCCACAAATGGTTAAGGCGATGTGTAGTTAAATCGTAGGTTGGGTTATAACCCAACAACAATCCTTCGTGGTCCATCAAGATTCATGTTGGGTTGCAACCCAACCTACAAAACCAGGATTAAGATATAACGTAGGTTGGCTTTACAGCCCAACCTACATTATTTATTAATAACCACTCTTAATGCTTGCAGTTTCAAAGTTGAACTTCCGATATAATGTGCACTTTCTGCTATTTGCTTCTTGAAAAAATCAATCTCATCTTTACGAATAGCTGGGTTTAGCTTTTGTAGTGCTTTTAATCTATTCAGCTCAGCGTTTAATTCCGTCTCCATCTGAACTTGAGCCAAGGCTATAATTTCTGTTTTTTGTGCCTCAGCGGCTTTAGTGCTGTGATCAAGGATAAGCTCAATATCTTCACGAATTTGTTTGACAATGGGATAACCCAAATGTCTTTTTACTTGTTCACACATATCATTTAACTGACTGAAACTTAATACTTTCGCGAGATTTTTACCCGAAATATCCATTAAAATTCTAATCGGTGTTAATGGCACTATACGATCCAATTGCAAATACTTAGGTGCTGCACAATTTATCGTAAAATAAGTCTCTAGAAATAAAGTACCCGGTTTAATGCTTTTTACAGAGATAGTTGTAAGTGTTGCGTTGCCAATTTCAGATTCGAGCACCATATCCATTGATTCATTGACGATAGGGTGCTCCCAGCTTAAAAATTCCATGTCCTCACGCACTAAAGCTTTTAAACGAGAGTAGGTTACTGTTAAGCCATCTTCTTTCAGCCCTGGAAAATGCCCGGTTTTCATATGATCAGTCGGTCTAAGTATTTCCGAGGAATTCGAGTGGAACTCATGATCTACGCCAAACTCTTGATACATTTTAGCCATATAACCTTCAAGCGTGAGGTTATTTTCCTCGGCTTCGATATCGGCTATATAATCTAGAGCCCGAGGTAAATTACAAGAATTTAATTCTAATAATTTATCGCGACCTTCACTTAAGGACAAATTCAATGCATCGGTAAAAATTTTTGTGTCTGTTATCAATTTTTCTAGCAAATCATCGTATTTATCAGAGTAAAGAATGGGCAGAAGCTGTGCTTCAAAATGTTCAAATATTGTTGAACCAACCGAGCAACTTTTTACAAATAAATTAATACCCTCGTTGTACCAACGAAATAACTTTTCTTGCGCAGTACCAGTAAGGTAGGGTACGTGTATATTGATAGTGTGCTTTTGACCAATCCTATCAAGTCGGCCTATACGCTGTTCTAGTAAATCAGGATTTAAAGGAAGATCGAATAAAATCAGATTGTTAGCAAATTGAAAGTTTCTTCCTTCGCTGCCTATCTCAGAACAGATAAGTACTTGTGCACCATTTTCTTCTTCGGCAAAATAGGCAGCAGCTCTATCCCGTTCAATAATAGACAAACCTTCGTGGAAAGCACTTGTACGAATACCTCTATTTAATTTTAAATGCTGCTCAAGAGTGATTGCGGTTGTTGCTTTTGCGCAAATTACTAAGACTTTAGCAGGGCGCAGTTCTGTTATTTTTGTAGCTAACCAACTAACACGTGGATCATCAACCAGCCATTGGTCTGTGACAACTAAAGTTTCAGGATACAGATTAGCAATCCCCAACTCTTCGTTTAATTTCTCCTTCGTACCGACTGTTTTCAGAGGGTAGGGGTGGATTTGGCGTTCAGGGAACCCTTTGATTGCAGCTCTTGTATTTCGGAAAAGTACGCGTCCAGTTCCATGCCTATCTAAAAGGTTTTTGATGGCATCGTTTATACTATTGGAGGTCAATTTCTTAAGATAAGTTTTTAACTCTTTTGTTAAGGCAGGGCTTAACTCATCAGTTTGGGTAGATTCTTGATACTCAATTAGGTTTTGTACTAACGCATTTATTGCTTGATAGCTTTCTTCCTCTTTTTTAAACTCAGAAAAATCATAAAAACGGGAAGGATCAAGTAGTCTTAAACGTGCAAAATGACTTTGAATACCTACTTGTTCAGGTGTCGCGGTCAAGAGTAACAATCCTTTACTCTGGGCGGCTAAAGTCTCAACGCAGGAGTACTCCGGATTTTGCTCGGTCTCAGACCAATGCAAATGGTGCGCCTCATCCACAACTAAGATATCCCATTGCGCCGCTGAAGCTTGGGTACGTGCTTCCTCATTTTTCATCAGAAAATCAATGCTACAGAGCACTAATTGCTCTGATTCAAATAAGTTTACTGGCTCTTGTACTCTAGGTTCTTCATCATCTAACGCACCTTCAAGCAAGTCTTCCTGCAGTCTGTCAAATCGATTTTGGTCAAAAATAGAAAAATAAAGATTAAAACGCCGGATCATCTCTACTAACCATTGATGAATTAGCGTATCTGGAACGACAATTAGAACTCGACTGGCCCGTCCAGTGTGTAACTGGTAATGCAAAATCATTCCCGCTTCGATAGTTTTACCTAAACCTACTTCGTCGGCTAGAAGTACTCTTGGGGCGTAACGTTGAGCGACTTCGGCAGCTATATAGACTTGATGAGGAAGATGATTAGTCCTAGATCCTAATAATCCTCTAACTTTAGATTGTTGCAATCTACTAAGATGTTCTAATGTTTCAATACGGAGTTTAAAGGAGTTGAGTTTATCCAACAAGCCACTGAATAGACGTTGTTGTGGAGTACTTAGTTTAATAAAACAGGATAAAGCTAATTCAGGAACTGCAATTTCAATACCTTCGTCATCATTACCCGTGTATTCAATTAACCCGTTACTCTCTTTAAGATGATGAACTATCACTTTATGCTGACTATTGGTGAAAATTTCGTCGCCTTCTTTAAATATAATACGACTAAGTGGGGCATTATCTATTGCATATATACGTTCTTCTGCAGCTGCGGGAAAACTAATGCTAACTTGCCTTCCACTCAGCTCAGTAATAATTCCAAGCCCTAATTGTGATTCCGAGTTGCTGATCCAGCGTTGACCAATAATAAATGTCATACAAATATTGTCCAAGTTATTAATCTATGCCTTATACAGCAATAGTGATGATAAAAAACAGCTATTATACTGAGTATTTTTTATCTTAAAAGTAATTAAAGCTGAAGTTTATAAAGTATTTGGTCTATTTTTTAAGCACTTACCTGCATGCTGATGTATACTATAAGTACAGTTTATCCTCAAACAATCAATATTGAATCTAAATTATACTCTTCAGTGGGAGGAGAGAATGATTAATAAAGTGAATTTCTCTTTTGCTTTTCAGCCTATTATTGAGGTGAAAGCAAAGCAGGTTTTCTCCTATGAAGCCTTTATCCGAGGTATTAATAACGAATCGTCTAATTTTATTCTATCGCAAATAAACATAGCGAATATGAATGAATTCGATCACTATGCAAGGCAGAAAGCTTTAGAGATTGCTGCAAAATTAAACATTAGGAGTTTTATCAATCTTAACTTCCTCCCAGGATGTCTAATTAACGCCCACTACCTAGAAGATACCATTGAATATTTTAAAACAGTAAATTTGTCACCTCGACAGTTGATAATTGAGATTAGTGAAGCTGAAATTATTCAAAGTCGTACCTCTTTTATGCAAAATATTACTAAGTTTCGTGAAATGGGCATCAAGGTAGCCATTGATGATTTCGGAGCAGGGTACGCCGGTCTGAATTTATTTACAAATTTTCGTCCTGATTTTATTAAATTAGACATCAATCTAATAAGAAATATCGATGTCTACGGACCTCGACAAGCGATAATTAAAGCAATAATTTTGGTTTGTGAAAGCTTAGGTGTCGATATCATTGCCTTAGGGGTTGAAACACAAGCCGAGTACCTGTGGTTGAAAAAACAAGGTATTGATCTGTTTCAAGGCTATTTATTTGCTAAACCTGGATTTGAACAGTTGCCTACCATTAATTATCCAACTAATTAACTTCTTTCAAACTCACCACATACAATCACTAGAATGCAAACCACATTTTGATTGCTACTTATAGTGCTGAATTCTATAATCCAAATCCCAAAAACAGTCAACAAATCGCTATAGGAAATACTATGTTTATTAGCCCCTCTCAATTGATCTGTATGTTTTTGGTTGCCTCAGAAATGATAACTAAAGCCACCGGCTCAGTAACAGAATTTTGGCAGGTAGGGGGTAATAACACTAATTACCGATTCTTTTCACAAACAGGATCTATTTTGGGAAAAGTACAAGGTCAGTGCAATGAAAAGGTGGAACTTATTGATTTTAGTAATAAAACATATTCGAATGCGATCGTTAATCGACAGAGTGGTACAACCGATTTAGTCAGTTTATTTCGCGAGGAAAACACTATTGCTTTAACGGGATTTGAAAATTGTTCCGCAAGTTTAAGTCTAGAAGACAGGTTAACCACCTTATTAACTACGACGACAAGCACTACTACTTCTACGACCTTAAGCCATTTAAATACGACTTTACCTAGTACTAGTGAAACCTATAATACCAGCACTACCACATCAGATTTGTCCACTACAGCGACTGTCAAACAAGATATACAAATAGTGTCTCTTACTGTCGTAATAATCGGTATCGTATGTATAGCAACTATAGGTTTGTTTTATTGTATGGATTCAGATTATTGCAATACAAAAAGCAATCCACCCAGCCCAAACCCAAACCCAGATCAAGATGATTTCCGCTTTCTTTCCGATAGCGAATCTGAAAAAACTGCTCTATCAAGCAGTGATGAAGACCTCGAAAACGGCACAGCAAGGGCCAGAAGATAAATCAATAAAGCAGAAAGGGGGTTATTTTGGCATCGTTTCTTGTGTGTCTGTTATAGCATTACCCTCATCAGAAACATCAATCCCTCTGGGACTTTCCATGACGTAATTGGAATAAGGTTTAAAATGTCTAAAGCGAGCTAAGTTTGGGTTTGCTAATATCTCGAAGGAATTACGTACGGCCATAACTTCATTTAAGGAAACCAGACCATTTTTGGTCGAGTGATAAACTTCCATACAATGCGCATATTTATTATAAGCAGCAGAACAAATTGCGTATTTATCATCTACAAATACAAACCGTATACATTCATTAGGATAGCGCGCTTGAGCATCAGCGATAATCTGGTCTAATTGTGGATTCTTACTAGGATTGTATATCGACCTCATTTTTCCTTTGATTGCTTCAGGCGTCTGCAAAGTGATAGATTTCGTATCCAAATCTAATGTCGCCAGCATCTTTTCTTCGTGCGGCTTATGGTAATCGTTAAACACTTTCCCACATTGGGCATTTCCTTCAAGAGTTACATCATCCAGAGTAGAGCAGCCAAAGAAAGGCACATTAGTTTCTTTTGTGAAGTTTTGTGCAGCAACTGTCGGGAGAGCAGAGATAAACTCATCAAAATCAATTTTATGAGTCTTTCCTTTAAGATCTTTTAAAGCCAATTCATTTTGAAATTTGACATCAGAAGAAGCGTAATTGGCATAAAATTTATTCACACCTTCAAAATGCCGTGAGGTACAGATATAAAAACCTGCAAATGCTTGCGCTTGATTTTTGACCAAGGATAACAGTTCTGGTGACAAACGATGTGCTTGCGAAAAATCCACAGAATCGGTCCCGACAAAAGTTCCATCAAAATCGGAAATCAAGATAATAATAGACATACAACAAACCTCAAAATGTTTTCACCAAATAATATAGCCGCAGATGGGCTTCGTCAACCAATGCGATGGCATGATAGTCATTTGAACTAATGGCAGCGGGGCACATCTCTTAGGTCTGATTATTTCGATAATCAGACCCTAATACTTAACCGTTCAGAACGTTCACAACGTTGATTAAATACTTTATATTTAGCAACCTTTGTGGAGCGTTAACATGAAAGTTCAGAAAGTCCTTGTCAGTCCTT
>Ga0075158_10000003_pt1 | contig 180499 bp, 168 predicted proteins | sample JI91814BDNA_FD_70968 | JGI IMG/M metagenome (GOLD analysis project Ga0075158, IMG submission 70968) | Wastewater effluent complex algal communities from Wisconsin, to seasonally profile nutrient transformation and Carbon sequestration -... | ecosystem: Engineered > WWTP > Effluent > Algae... | reverse complement strand
AGGCCGATGCGCATGCCCACGATCACCTGCGGCAGTACCGCCGGGATCACCACCTGGCGGAACAAGGTGGCGCGCGAGACGCCGAAGTTCGCCGCGGCGCGCAGGTAACGCTTGTCGATGGTGTGCACGCCCACCGTGGTCTGCACCACCATGGGAAACACCGACGCCAGGAAGATCAGGAAGATCGGTGACACGTTGCCGACGCCGAACCACAGGATCGCGATCGGGATCCATGCGATCGGCGAGATCGGACGCAGCATCTGGAACAGCGGGTTGAGGGTGACGTACGCGCCCTTCACCCATCCCATCCACAGGCCCAGCGGCACGGCGACCAGTACAGCCAAGCCGAAGCCGACACCAACCCGGAACAGCGACGCGCCAATGTGTTCGAACAGGGTGCCGTCGCGCACCAGTTCCATGGTTCCCACGACGACTTGCCACGGCGTCGGGAAGATCACGCTTCCGGTTGCGACCACGATGCCCCACCACAGCGCGATGATGAGGGCGAAGATGGCCAGCGAGGGCAGCGATCGCTGCAGCATTTTCATGCGATGGCACCCCACAACCGGCTCGCGCGCCAGCGCAGGCGACCCCATGCGGATTCGGGTTGCGGCGCGACCACGACCGACATCTCGCCGCTCGCATGCGCGGTACACGCGAACGAATAGGTGGAGGCGACCTCGAACGGCAGGCGGAAACTCTGCCCCGGCATGATCACCGTGGGACCGAACACCTGCGGCACGTCATCAAGATTCCGTAGCAGCAACACGTCGTGCACGCCCAAGGTCAAGTCGATGCGCGACGGCAGTATCTCCACCGGGTCACCCGCCATACGTTTCACCCACGTGCCTTTGGGGATCTCGAACACTTCTTCGCGCGACTCGAAGCGCACCGGCGCGAAGGCTGCCCACGCAACCACGCCCAAGGCGCCAGCAAGAAGTGCAACCGTGAGCCAACGCAACGTACTCAAGGCGAGGCCAGCAGCAGGCGCACGTCATGGACATAATCGTTGGCAAGGCGTCCGTATGGCATCAATGCACGCAGGCGGCCCTTGCGGTCGATCAGGTAGATGAAGGAGGAGTGGGTGAACCTGCCATCCGGACCTGCCACTTCCTTGGCGAAGATGCCGTACTGCTTGCGCACGGCGGCCAGTTGCGCGTCGGTACCGGTGCCGCCGATGAAGGTCGGGTCGAACAGGGCCAGGTATTTCTTCATTTGCGCGGCGCTGTCGAGCTTCGGGTCCACGGTGATGTAGAGCACCTGCACGTCGCGTGCCCGTGGGCCCAGCTGTTTGTTGGCCTGCTTCAGCGTCGCCAGTGTGGTCGGGCAGACCGAGGCGCAGGAAGTAAACCCGAAGCCGAGTAGCACTACCTTGCCGCGGTACTTGCTCAGCTTCAATTCGGAGCCGTTGGAACCGGGCAGGGTGAAATCCGGCGCCATGCGCGGCGGATCGAACACGCCGGCTTTCAGTTCTGCACCATCCGCGGCACTTGCCGATGCCGTGCCGACGAACAACAGGGACAACAGGACGAGCGTACGCATCATTCGGATTCGTTCCACCAATCAGATCGCGATGTGCGCGGCTTGTGCGTTGCGCGCGAACCGCTCATCGACATAGGTTTCGTAGGCGATCGGGTGCTTGATGGTACCGGCCTCGACCGACAGCTGCATCAGGTCGTCGAACTCGGCGCGGATCATGCGCAGGTCGCCGTAGGTCACGCGGTCGGTGGGGTTTTCCATCACGAACTTGAGGATGTTCGGGTCCTGGTTGAAGAAGTCGCGGCCAGCGGCAATACCGACGGCCTTGTCGCGGTTGCCTGGCTGCTCGTCAAGCCACTGGCCGGCGCCCAGCACGTGGTTCACCAGGTCCTGCACCAATGCGGGATTCCCGGCGATGAGTTCCTCGCGCACGGTCAGCACGCAGCAGATGTAGTTGCGCCATTCGTCACGGGTCATGCTCAACGGGCGCGCATAGCCGGCGCTTTGCGCGGCGGCACCGAAGGGTTCGCCGGTGCAGTAGGCATCCACGGCATTCGCATACAGCGCGGCGGGCATGTCGGGCGGCGGCATCTCCACGATCTCCACGTCGGCGGGCGTCATGTTTTCCCGTGCCAGCATCTTGCGCAGGAACAGATAGTCGACGGCGAACCGGCTGGGGATGGCGACGCGCTTGCCGGCAAGCTGCTTGAAATGCTGGAGTTGCGAATCTGTGCGGACCATGATCACCGCGCCGGAGCGATGGCCCAGCGAGACGATCTTCACCGGGATCTTCTTGTCGGCCAGGTCCATCACCAGTGGTGCCAGCATGAAGGCGGCCTGGATGCGACCGGTCATCAGCGATTCCTTGATTTCCGGCCAGCCGTTGAACTTGCTGTAGGTGTACTGCAAGGCGGGCGCCTGGCCAGCGGCCGCCTTGTTGGCGGTGTCGCGCGCGACGCAGGCGACGGGCAGGGTGAGGTTGCAGGTGACCGGCAGGCCGCCCACCAGCAGGGGGCCTTGTTTGCGATCCGAACATGCGAGTAGGCCAAAGGGAACCGTCGCTGCCAGTCCGGCCTGCAGCAATCGCCTGCGTTGTAGTGACTCTATGGTCATGACCAGCGTTCTACCCTCGTCGCCCCATAGGCTCGCTTCATTCTAGCGGACGGTGTCCGTTGGTAGGGAAGCCGGCCCGTGGGCAGCGCAGGATTTCGATGGTTGGTACCAGCCCGTCAATGATCGTAGGGTGGGCCAAGGCCCACCTCGCCATGTCACGGTTTGCGATGGCTTCAAAGACAAGAGCGGTGGGCCAAGGCCCACCCTACATCAAGGTGCGGCCGTGCTGGCTTGCTTGCCCAGTTCCATCAGCATGCGCGACGCCAGGTAGAGGCGTGGCGGGATGGAATCGATCTCAATGTATTCATCGCGGGCGTGGTAGCCCCAGCCGGCGAGTCCCAGGCCTTCCAGCACCGCGGCGTGGCCGGAACGTCCGGCGAAACCGGCATCGGTGCCGCCGTTGGTGGTGGGGTGCATCAACAATTTCCGGCCATCCAGTTCGGCATAGATGTCACGCGCCAGGTTGGCCAGCGCCTGCCCGCGTTCGCCAGCGACGTAGATGGGTCGCAGTGGCTCCAGCGTGACGGTGGTGGTGGTGTCGGGCACGGCGTGGCTTTCCTGCACCTTGGCCTGCAGCGCGGCGCGCAGGTTGTCGTTGGAATCGGCCTGCATCACGCGCACATCGCCGCCGGCTTCGGCGCGCTCGGGAATCTGGTTGCGCGCATTGCCGGAATTCGCGGTGGTCCAGTTCAATTGCGCGCCCGGCACGCTGGCGGCGATGTCTTTGGTCTGCATGAGCTGGTGCGCCAGTTCGACCAGCGCATTACGGCCCTGCTCGGGCGCGGCACCGGCATGTGCGGAACGGCCTTCGACGGTCATGCGGACTTGCGAAGTGCCTGCGGCGCTCAGCAGCACGCCTTCGTGTTTGATCACGGCCTTGGCCGGAGACGGTTCGAATGACAACACCACGTCGTGCTGTTCGGCCAGCGTGGCGATGGTTTCGCCCGAACCCGGCGAACCGATTTCCTCATCCGGATTGAACAGCACGGTGATGCGCGCGTAGTCGTTCCAGCCCTGCGCCTTCAGCAGTTCCAGCGCATGCAGGATCACCGCGATGCCGCCCTTGTCATCGGCGATGCCGGGGCCGTACAGCAGGTTGCCGTCCTGGCGGTAGGGCTCCTTCTGCAGAATGCCTTTGTCGTACACGGTGTCGGCGTGCGCGATCAGCATCACCTTCAACGCGCCATCGCCTTCGAACACGCCGCGCACCAGGTCCGGCCCGCCGGTGGCCGATGCCACGCGGTCCACCTTCGCGCCCAGCGTGCCAAGGCGGCCATCGAGGTAATCCATCAGCGTGGACACGCCGGCGTGGTCGTTGGATCCGCTTTCCACGGTGACCAGGTCACGCAGGGTGTCGATGACCGCAGGCTGTTGCGCGCGCGCCGCTTCAATCAGGCGCGCATCGGCTTCTGCGGCCTGCGACTGCGTGGCCATGCCCATTGCACTTGCGAGCAAAACGGCCGTGCACAGTGAAGTGGTTGCGATACGCATGGGGTGGCTCCGGTTGCGGCGCTTCTGGCGCGGCGTGGGGGAAATCAGAATTTGAATTCAAGCCCAAGGCCGGGGCCTTGCATGGTGGTGTCGTAGCGGAAGCCGCTGGAGGTTTCGAAATCCGTCGACAGCCAGCGGTAGCCGGCCACGACGGCCGTGCGCTCGCTGAGGTGGTAGCCGGCCATCAGCATCACGTCCGTCGACAAGTCGGATTCGCCAGCGCCGGCCATCACCCAGCCGCCTACGAAGCTGCCGTTGCCGAACTCGCGCCGGCCTTTCACGCCCACCTGCAGGTCCACCCAGCTTTCTTCCTGCTCGCCGTCGAACTGCTGCGGAATCGGCGGCGGTGGCGGCACGGGGATGGCGTAGGACAGGCGCGTGCGTGCGGACCAGAAGCGTGCGCCCGCCACCAGGTCCAGGTGTCCTTGTTCGCTTTCCTTCCAGCCGTAGCGGAAGGCAACCAGCCCGGTGCGGGTGCGTGTTTCCAGGTCCACGGGCAGTGCGGCGCCGGCGACGGGTGCATAGACGGTGGAAGACAGGCGCGCAAACAGGCCGTCGGCGAATACGCCATAGCGGCCCTTGCGCGCTTCGAAGGCACCCATGCCGCCAAGTTCCAGGTTTTCCCAGACGTCGCCGAAGTCCATCTCGGCACTCAGGTCGATGGGCAGGCGGTCGTGGGCGACGGTGCCTTCAATCGCGGTGCCCCACAGGTACGGGGTCAGGTGGTAGCTCCAGCCGTCGCTTTCCGCCGATTGGGCGTGGGCGAGGGGGCTTGCCAATGCGAGTGCTGCCAATGCGAGGAACGGCTTAATGTTCATGGGCTCACCTTTTGTGCGGGATGCTACCGGGGTGCAGTGGCAACTGCCAGCGTGGGGCGAATCCGCAGGCAGGCACTGCCCGGTCGCCATCGCCATGCAAGGGATTGCGGCATCGCAGCAGACTGGTTAGGCTGCGCGCGGCCTTCCTGCCTGGCAGGTGAGCCATTCCCTTGGGGAGTAGCCGGCTTCCGCGTTTTCCGGAAGCGCCCGCGTCAACACGATTGGCCTGAACCGGCCATGGCGCGTGCACCATACGGGTGGCGAGACCAACGGACAGCGGCGTAACCCGGTCGGGCACGCTGGTGTTCGTTCGTCCGCACCGTCCCGACCGCAGGCACACTTCCACCATGAATCCAATTTCCATCCTCCTGCTTGGCTTGGCCATGTCCACCGACGCCTTCGCGGCGGCATTGGCCAAGGGCGCGGGCATGCTCAAGCCCACCTGGCCACAGGCGCTGCGCATCGGCCTGATCTTCGGCGTGGTCGAAGCCATCACGCCGATGATTGGCTGGCTGCTGGGCTCGGCCGCCGCCCGCTTCATCGAACGCTGGGACCATTGGCTCGCGTTCGGGTTGCTGTTCGCGCTGGGCGTGCACATGCTCTACAAGGCCTTCTTCGCCAAGGAAGAGGAAGGCGAGGCGCCCAGCGGGTCGATGTGGAGCATCGCACTGACCGGGCTGGCCACCAGCATCGATGCGATGGCCGTGGGCGTGGGCCTGGCCTTCGTGCAGGTCAACATCCTGGTGGTGAGCGCGGTCATCGGCCTGTGTACCTTCGTCATGGTGAGCATTGGCATCATGGCGGGCAGGGCGCTGGGCAGCTTGATCGGCAAATGGGCCGAGGCGTTTGGCGGCGTGGTGCTGATTGCGGTCGGCGCCACCATCCTCTATGAACATCTTTCAGCGGCAGGTGCGGCATGACGTCTTCGACCCACACAACCGATCTTGCGAATGGGGTGCCGGCCAGTTACTCGCCGCTGGCACGTCGACTGCATTGGGCGACCTTCGTGCTGGTCACGCTGGCGTACGTGTCCATCAACGTGCGCAAGCTGTTCGAGCGCGGCACGGACGAACGCATCTTCGCCAGCGAGTCGCATTTCCTGATCGGCATGGTGGTGTTGATGTTGGTGGTGCCCAGGCTGGTGAATCGTTTCAGCGAACGCGCGCCGCCGATCGTGCCGCCGCAACCGTCGTGGATGGGCTGGCTGTCTTCGCTCACCCACGTGTTGCTGTATGCCTTCCTGGTGGTGCAGCCGTTGACCGGCATGGTTGCGCGGCTTGCGGAAGGGAAGGGCATTGGCCTGCCGCTGACGGAGCGCGTCATTCCGTCGTTCTTCGGCACGGACAAGGCGTTGGCTGATTTGCTGGAGTCCACGCACGTCTGGATCGGCGAAGCGTTCTATTGGGTCATCGGCCTGCACATCCTCGCGGCCCTGTTCCATCTGCTGGTCCGCAAGGACAATGTGATGCAGCGGATGTGGGGCAAGTAAGCACGCAGTACTCCGCTGACTTCCCATAGGGCGGGCCCCGGCTCGCCGCTCACGACGCGATACAAACCGCATGCATGCGGTGGGCTTGAGCCCACCCTATGGCGGTGTCGTGCAGACGGTCCGGTACCACGCGGCATAGGGCGTGTTCTTCACCAGGTGGCGGTTGTAGTCCGGGCTGCCGTCGGTCCACCAGGCGGGGCCGCGTTCGCCGAGCGCGAGCTTGGCGGCATGCACGGCGGCGCGGGCTTGCGCCAGTCGCGTGTCGTCTTGGTTGCGGAGCGCGCCGCCGACGTCGCGCCTTGCGGTCATCAAGGCGCTGACTAGTTCGGTTTTTGCTACGGCACTCAATCCTGGGTTCGCCGCGCGCCACAGGCGATGGCGAACGATCAGGTAGCGGCCATCGGGAGTGGAGAGTCGATCCAACGCAGTCTCGCAGGGTGGGCCTTGGCCCACCATTGCCGAGTGATCGTTGTGATGGTGTCAAAAAGGAAAAATGTAGCCCGGGTAGAGCGAAGCGAAACCCGGGGCCTTTTGACACGACCTGAAGAGCCCCGGGTTTCGCCTGCGGCTCTACCCGGGCTACGTCACTACGCTGGCTACGTCACTTAGCCGGAACCGGGCCAGTTGCCTTGGCCGCAGCCTGGAGGTAGGCGTACCACTGGGTCTGTATCCGGTCGATCGGACCGATGAGTCGTTCGAAGTTCTCCAGGCTGCCTCCGGAAACGATCAATTGCCGGTAAGGGGCGGCATATTTCCCGTCCTGATAGTGGAACAGGAAATGCGTCAGGCTCCAGTATTCGATGTAGTACAGGTTGACGTTGCGGTTGATGTCCGGGCCACCCTTGCCGGAGACGATGGCGCGCAGAGGAATGATCTTGCCGGTGGAGATATCGTCCTGCAGGTTGCCGGTCAGTTGCAGTCTGGGTAACCACCAGATGGGGTAGGTGGCGGGATCGATGCTGCCGGGCGTCAGTTTTCCATCGGCAATCCAGCTACTGCCAAAGTAGTCGGCCAAGCCTTCGTCGATCCATTTGGTTTTTTTGAAACGCGCAACTTCGCGATTCAGCTGGTGCGTGACTTCGTGTGTCATCCAATGGACGGGGTTATCACCATCGCCGTAGTAGGCGTGGCTGCGCGGCGGCAGGTAATACGCTTCGGCCCAAGGGCTGCTGCGGTTGTGGGCCTTGAATTCGGCCTGGTCCTTGTAGAGCACCAGCTGTAACTTCGCCTTGGTCGGCTGCATCCCGGGCATGCCATCGAAAAACGTGGTGTAGGCCAAGTGCAATGCTTCAGCGGCTTCACCCACGCGTGCGGTCTGTTCTTCGGTGGCGGAGGAGTGGATGAGGTAATGGGTGGTCTCCACCGGCTTGGCGCCAGGTGGCAAGGGCGGTGAGGCTGCCAGTGGGGTTGGTGATGTCGTAATCGACGTCGGCGTGTCCGTCGTCGCTTGTGTTGCCAGTAGCCGGTAACCGATAAAGCAGCCAACCGCGATGGCGCTCGCACTCAGGACTACCGTGACGAAACGTATCTTCATTGCGGGATTGTCGCTGATTCGCAAGAGAGTTGGAGCTGAAGGCGATACCGATCCAAAGGGGGACCTAGCAAGACGGGCGTTGGCCGACCATTGCCGAGTAGTCGTTGCGATGGTGTCAAAAGGAAGACGAGTAGCACGGGTAGAGCGAAGCGAAACCCGGGGCTCGCCAAGTCGTGCCGAAAGGCCCCGGGTTTCGCCTATGGCTCTACCCGGGCTACGTCACTTCGCCTATGAATCTACGCGGCTATGTCACTAATTTCAGCATTATTCATCACTGATATTAAGTAATCGAACATGCCAAGTACCTGCATTACGCGCTCTGGGGCAAGATCAGCCATAAGTTTGTGTTGAACTTGATTTCGAATGAACCCAAAAGCACCAAGAAAAAGTAGATGAGCGGCGTCTTGCTCCGCCCGAACTTTGCTAATGACAAGTCGGGGCTTATCAGGATTGAACGCAAGAGTTGACAATTGTTTTGCATTCATTCCGCTGTCAGATTTCAACAAATCTCGCAGTCTGTTCTCTAGAATTCTAGAAGCTTCAGAAATGACCGTGTCATTTCTTTCAGACTGACCGCTTTCCTGAAAGTTTGCAAAGAGATCTAGGCAGCGGGTCCGTAGCTCCGCATCGATAATTTCGATGGCGCTCACTGTCACGGGTCTAGGTCGTACCGCCATTGATAAATAATCTTGGCTTTCTGCAAGTGTTGGCTTTGTATCTGTTTCTTGATATTCAACAAGAAGAGGAATTAGTGATGCATTTTTGAAAATTCCACCCGCCTGAAAAATCTCTTCCTTAGCAAGTATTTCTCGGTCAATTGAAGCCAGCGCATTAGTTGTGACGTTTGGTTTGCATGCGAGGATATCTCTCCTTGATCTAAGTTTCGATAGATATAGCGCCCCAACTGATTTTAAGAATCGCGCCATCCAGTGACTCAGTGAAATGTAAATGTGTTGGCGGTCCGGCTCTTTGTTTATCTTGTCAGATATCCATTCCCGGACGCGCTCAGCGCTTTCTTTGTCTTTGCCAAGCCCCAGTTCGCGACGTGTATCGTCCGAAACGAGTGCCGAAAGATCTGGATCAGCCGCAACCAGATCATCCTCAGCGTGGATTAAAGACAAGTAGAGGTCTATCGACCGCAGCATGAAGTCGAGAGTCCTTCGATCGAACATGACCATGCTGTAGGTGTGATTGTCATGTGGTTCGGTGCGATCAGTCGCAGTGGTCATTTTGTTTTCCTGCTTATTTGTGACGTATTGCACGCAGCAAGTTAGAAACGAACTGCATGGTTCGCATGCGCCACATGTTGAGGCAAGTGACCGCGCGATTTGTGTAATTTAAGTGACTCACCACATCGTGCGATCACATCGCGTTTGGCAATCAATCTTACCCATCCCCAAACACCAACGTAGCCTCCACCGCCCGCTTCCACCCCGCATACAACTTCTCCCGCCGTTCCGCGCCCATCTCCGGCACGAACGTCCGCTCCACCTGCCGCTGCTGCGCAATCTGATCCCGGCTTTCCCAGAAGCCCACGCCCAGGCCCGCCAGATACGCCGCCCCCAGCGCCGTAGTTTCCATCACCGCGGGCCGCTCCACCGCGACATCCAGGATGTCCGCCTGGAACTGCGCGGTGAAATCATTGGCGATCGCGCCGCCGTCCACCCGCAGCGCCTTCAGCACCAGCCCCGCATCCGCCTGCATCGCCGACAATACATCGCGCGTCTGGTAGGCCAGCGATTCCAGCACCGCGCGGATGAAATGCTCCTTCGTCGTCCCACGCGTCAAACCGAACATCGACCCGCGCACATCGCTGCGCCAGTACGGCGCACCCAGCCCCACGAACGCCGGCACGAAATACACCCCGTCCGACGACAGCGCCCGCTCCGCATACGCCTGCGTGTCACTGGCCTTGCCCAGCATGCGCAGGCCATCGCGCAACCACTGGATGGCCGAACCCGCCGCGAACACACTGCCTTCCAGCGCGTACTCCACTTTGCCATCCAGCCGCCACGCCACCGTCGTCAACAAGCCATTGTTCGACTGCACCGCTTGATCACCGGTGTTCATCAGCAGGAAGCAGCCCGTGCCATAGGTGTTCTTGGCCATGCCAGCTTCGAAGCACGCATGCCCGAACAACGCCGCCTGCTGGTCACCCGCGATGCCGCTGATTGGCACGCGATGGCCGAACACCGACTGCGCGCTGGTATGCGCGAACACCGTGCTGCTATCGCGCACCTCCGGCAGCATCGCCGCCGGTACGTCCAGCATCTTCAACAGATCCGGGCACCACTGCTGCTTGTGGATGTCGTACATCAGCGTGCGCGAGGCGTTGCTCACGTCGGTGGCGTGGGTGCGGTCTTCGGACAGGTTCCACAGCAACCACGTGTCGACGGTGCCGAACAGCAACTCGCCACGCTCGGCGCGCGCGCGTGCACCGGGCACCTTGTCCAGGATCCACTTCACCTTGGTGCCGCTGAAGTAGGCATCGATCAGCAGGCCGGTGCGTTCGCGCACCAGTTCCGCATAACCGTCGGCCTTCAACTGTTCGCAGATCTCCGCGGTCTGCCGTGATTGCCAGACGATGGCGTTGTGGATGGCTTGGCCGGTCTTGCGGTCCCACACCACCGTGGTTTCGCGCTGGTTGGTGATGCCGATGCCGGCGATCTGCGACGCACTGACCTGCGCGCGTGTCATGGCTTCGACGATGGTGCTCTGCACGCTGCCCAGGATTTCGCGCGGGTCGTGTTCCACCCAGCCCGGTTGCGGGAACTGCTGCTCGAACTCGCGCTGCGCCTTGCCCACCACCGCGCCACTGCGATCAAACAGCATGGCCCGCGAACTGGTAGTGCCCTGGTCGATGGCGAGGAGGTAGGGCTGGTCCATGCGTGCTGTCGTCGCCCGAGGAAGATGGGGCGATCTTAGCGGGTGTGGGGCAGGGTCGTCGGTGTGCCGTAGGAGCGACGTGAGTCGCGAAGGGACGCCTGTGGATGCCGGACGCGGGTCGGAGAGGGTCGTTTCGCGACTTACGTCGCTCCTACGCAGGTGTCGCAACCCCGCGGCGTCGAGGGGAACACCTCACTCTTTTTCAAGGGAGAGGTCGACGCGCCTGCGCGGGCGGGTGAGGGCGGGCGGAATGGGATGCTGTGCGGGACGTGGTTGGCTCCGCGTTCGCCAAGGGCGCTTGTTGCCAGATTGCTGGGGCTAACAGGGTTGCGATTTCGCCGCACCCTCATCCGTCGCTTCGCGCCACCCCGTATCAAGTACGGGGCAGGCTCTTCTCCCGGAGGGAGAAGGGATCAAATCATTCCTGCAGTGAAGGGATCAAATCAATCCCGCAATTCCGCCACGTAGCAGTTGGTCTGCATCTGTGCGACCACCGCATTGGCCGCTTCGGTGGTGGACAGGTGCTTGCCGCCGGAAGCCAGGTCGGCAGTGAAGGCGTGGGCGTTGAGCGCAGCATCCACCGAACGCTCGATGCAGTCGGCTTCGTCGTGCAGGCCCAGCGAATGACGCAACAGCATGGCCGCGCTCAGGATCGTCGCGTAGGGATTGGCGATGCCCTTGCCGGCGATGTCCGGTGCCGAACCGTGGATGGGTTCGTACACGCCGGCCTTGCCGTCGCCCAGCGAGGCCGAAGGCAGCAGGCCAAGCGAGCCGGCCAGCATCGAGGCTTCGTCGGTCAGGATGTCGCCGAACATGTTTTCGGTGACGATAACGTCGTACTCGCGCGGGTGCGCCAGCAGGTGCATGGCCATGGAATCGACCAGCGCGTGCTCCAGCTTCACGTCCGGGAATTCGTCGCGGCCGATGCGTGTGGTGACGTCACGCCACAGGCGCGAGGTTTCCAGCACGTTGGCCTTGTCCACCGACACCACGTAGCTGCGGCGCTGGCGGGCCAGCTTGAAGGCGCTGCGCACCACGCGTTCTATCTCGGCCACGCTGTAGGTGCACAGGTCGCTGGCGCTGTCGGCGCTGCGGGTTTTCTCGCCGAAGTAGATGCCGCCGGTGAGTTCGCGCACTACCACGATGTCCACGCCGGTCAGCAGGTGCGGCTTGATCGGCGACGCGTTCAAGGCGGCAGGATGCGGGCGCACCGGGCGCAGGTTGGCGTACAGGCCCAGGCCTTTGCGCAGGGCGAGCAGGCCCTGCTCCGGGCGTACTTTCGCGTTCGGGTCGGACCACTTCGGGCCGCCCACGGCGCCCAGCAATATCGCGTCCGCCTGCTGGCAGGCAGCGAGCGTGGCAGCGGGCAGCGGTTCGCCGGTTTTGTCGATGGCGATGCCGCCGATGTCGTGCTCAACGAAATTGAACTGGTGGCCAAAGCGGCGCGCCACGTCTTTCAACACGGACAGGGCGGCGGTGGTGACTTCCGGGCCAATGCCGTCACCGGGCAGGACTACGATGTCAGCTTGCATGGGGAAATCCTAACAATGGAATGAGAAAAAATTGAAAATGATAAAAAATAAATCCGTTCGTGGTGAGCTTGTCGAACCACGCTCTTGGCGAAAAGTTTGGGTTGTCGTCATCCCGTTTTCCTGCGAAAGGCGTGGTTCGACAGGCTCACCACGAACGGAGTTGATTGGATTCATCAATACCTGACTTCGGCATTGACTGATTCAAACTGACTGATCTGTTCCGAGCGCAGCAACAGGTAGCCCAGTTCGTCCACGCCTTCCATCAGGCAGGTGCGGGCGAAGGCGTCCAGCGGAAAGGGGTGCACGTCACCAGTGGGCGTGCGCAGTTCGCGGGCTTCGATATCGACGGTCAGTTCCTCATCGGGGCGCTGCATCAGCGACTGCACGATGGCCTCGTCCAGCACGATCGGCAGCAGGCCGTTCTTCAACGAGTTGTTGCGGAAAATGTCGGCGATCTCGCTGCTGACGATGGCGCGCAGGCCCAGGTCGGTCAATGCCCACGGCGCGTGTTCACGCGAGGAGCCACAACCGAAGTTGCTGCCGGCCAGCAGGATCTGGCGGCCGGCGTTCTGCGACTGGTTGAAGGCGAAGTCGGGATTCGGCGAACCATCGGCCTGCCAGCGCCAGTCATTGAAGGCGTGCTTGCCCAGGCCGGCGCGTTCCGTCGTCGAGAGGAAGCGCGCGGGGATGATCTGGTCGGTATCGATGTTGCTCTGGCGCAGCACGACGCTGCGCGAGGTGAGGGCGGCGAAGGCGGTCATGGGAATGTGATCCAGGGGATGATCGAAACAAGTGTGGGAGCTGCTGTTGTGGGAGGGGCTTCAGCCCCGACAGCTTTTCGCGAAGAGCGTCGGGGCTGAAGCCCCTCCCACAAGAGCAACCCCTCCCACAAAAGCTGGCAATGGAAGGATGGCGACATCACGCCACCTCCTTCGCAAACAGCTCACGCGGGTCCGACACCTTGCCGTTCACCGCCGCCCACGCGGCGGTCATCGGCGACGCCAGTAGCGTGCGCGAGCCCGGTCCTTGGCGGCCTTCGAAATTGCGGTTGCTGGTGCTGACCGCAAGTTGCCCCGGCGCCACCAGATCGCCATTCATCGCGATGCACATGGAGCAACCCGGCTCGCGCCATTCGGCGCCGGCGGCGCGCACGACCTGGTCGATGCCTTCAGCTTCGGCCTGGCGCTTGACCAGTTCCGAACCCGGCACCACCAGCATGCGCACGCGCGCATCCACGTGGCGATCCTTCAACACCTGCGCCACTTCGCGCATGTCGCTGAGGCGGCCATTGGTGCAGGAGCCGACGAACACTACGTCCACCGGCGTGCCTTCCAGCGAATGGCCGGAGTCGAAGTGCATGTAGTCCAGCGATTTTTGCGCGGCTGCATCGTTCGCAGCGGGAATCGGTATATCCACCGCAATCGCGGTACCCGGGTGCGTACCCCAGGTGAGGGTGGGGCGGATGTCACGTGCGTCGATCACCACGTCCTGGTCGAAGCGTGCGCCTTCGTCGCTGCGGAAGTGCGACCAGCGTGCCTTGGCTTCTTCGAAGGCGGCATCCTTCGGCGCACGCGGCGTGTTGGCCATCCACGCGAAGGTCACTTCGTCCGGTGCGACCATGCCGGCGCGTGCGCCGGCTTCGATCGACATGTTGCACAGGGTCATGCGTTGTTCCATGTCCATCGCGCGGATGGTGGAGCCGCGGTATTCCAGCACGTGGCCGGTGCCGCCGTTCACGCCGATCACGCCGATGATGTGCAGGATCACGTCCTTGGCGCCGACGCCGCGTGCGAGCGGTCCATCGACGGTGATCGACATGGTCTTGGCTTTGCGTTGCAGCAGGCATTGCGTGGCCAGCACGTGGCCGACTTCGCTGGTGCCGATGCCGAAGGCCAAGGAGCCGAATGCGCCGTGCGTGGAGGTGTGGCTGTCGCCGCACACGATGGTCATGCCGGGCTGGGTCAGGCCCAGTTCCGGCGCGATCACGTGGACGATCCCGCGCTCTGCGGACTGCATGTCGAACAGCTCGATGCCATGTTCGGCGCAGTTGCGCGCCAGTGTGTCGACCTGGGTTTCCGAAGCCTGGGTGAAGTAGTGGAATTTACCGTTGGCATCGGCCGACGTGGTCGGCGTGGAATGGTCCATGGTCGCCTTGGTGCGGTCCGGCCGGCGCGGCGCGATGCCGCGCGTGCGCAGTTCGGTGAAGGCCTGCGGCGAAGTGACTTCATGGATCAGGTGCAGGTCGATATACAGCACCGCCGGGGCGGCCTCGGTCTCAGCGACGACGACATGCGCGTCCCAGAGTTTGTCGAAGAGGGTGCGTGGGGTAGAAGTCATGGATTATTTCCGGTCAAGCAAAAAGTGGTTGAGGCATTGAGCCTCCCCCTTTGCAAAAGGGGGATTGAGGGGGATTTGCTTTTCGCGCGGAGAGCAAATCCCCCCTGCCCGCCTTTTTCAAAGGGGGGAAGAGCAACGGCGATGGCATAGCGCCCAAAGACGAGGTGCTTCCAATCACGCCGCCGCCAACTCCGACTGCACCTTGCCGCGCTCGCGCAGCAAACGGTTGGCCACGTCCAGCCACGCCAGCGCGCTGGCTTCGATGATGTCCTTGCTGGTGCCGGTGCCGTCGTATTCTTCGCCGTCGTGTCGCACGCTGAGGTTGGCTTCGCCGCGTGCGTCCGCGCCTAGGCCGACGCTATGCACCTGGTAGCTTTCCAGCACCAGGTCCACGCCGGTGGCGGCGGCCAACGCGGCGAACAGCGCATCGACCGGGCCGTCACCTTCGGCGGTCTCGAAGACGCGGTCGCCATCGGGATCCGAAAGTTCCACGGTTGCGCGCGCACGATGTCCCGCGTCGCTGACCGTCATCGATGACAGGCGATAGCCTTCGCTGTCGGTACCGTCCTGCATCAGGGTCTGCAGGTCGGCGTCGTTGACCACGCGCTGCTTCTCGCACAGGGCCTTGAAGTCGGCGAAGACCAGGTCCAGCTCGGCTTCTTCCAGCAGGTAACCCAGCGCGCGCAGGCGTTGTTCGACGGCGGCGCGACCGCTGTGGCGGCCCAGCACCATCTGCGAGGACGGCCAGCCCACGTCTTCCGGGCGCATGATTTCGTAGGTGCCGCGGTGGCGCAGCATGCCGTGCTGGTGGATACCGGCTTCGTGCGCGAACGCATTGGCGCCGACCACGGCCTTGTTGCGCTGTACCGGCATGCCGACCAGGCGCTGCAGCAATTGCGAGACAGGCACGATGCGCTGCGTATCGATATTCGTATCCGCGCCGAAGTACGCGCCGCGTACCTTCAGGCCCATCACCACTTCTTCCAGCGCGGCGTTGCCGGCGCGTTCGCCGATGCCGTTGATACTGCATTCCACCTGGCGTGCGCCGCCTTCGATGGCCGCCAGCGAATTGGCCACGGCCAGGCCAAGGTCGTTGTGGCAATGGGTGCTGAAGATCACATCGCGCGCGCCCGGCACGTTGGCGATCATGCGTTCGAACAGGCCGCGGATTTCAGTCGGCGTCGTGTAGCCCACGGTATCGGGCAAATTGATCGTGCCTGCGCCAGCCGCAATCGCGGCGGTGATAACTTCCGCCAGGAAATCCTCTTCCGTGCGCAGGGCATCCTCGGCGGAAAACTCCACGTCGTCCACGAAGCCACGCGCCGCCCGCACGTTGCGGGCCACGGCTTCCAGCACCTGCTCGCGGCTCATGCGCAGCTTGTGTTCGCGGTGCAGCGGGCTGGTCGACAGGAACAGGTGGATGCGCGGCTTCGCGCTGCCGTCGAGCGCACGTGCGGACGCTTCGATGTCGTTAGGCAGGCAGCGCGACAGCACGCACAGGGTGGTATCGCGCAACTCGCGCGCGATGAGTCCGGCCGCTTCGCGGTCGGACTGCGAACTGGCGGGGAAGCCGGTTTCGATCACGTCCACGCCAAGCTCGGCGAGTGCGCGCGCCATGACCAACTTCTGCGAAGGCGACATGCTGCAGCCGGGGGACTGCTCGCCGTCGCGCAATGTAGTGTCAAAAATCCGGACCTGGGCCGGCTGGGTAATGTGGGTGTCGCTCACCAGGTGTACTCCTCTTCGGTAACGGTGTGACGCGCAAGGGGCGCGTGCACGGCAATGGGAGAAATCGGGGTTGGGGCCAGGGACGGGACGAATTCGACGGCAGGCGCGACCGGTTCGATCGGCTGCAGTTCCTGGGTGCGGCGGCGTGGCTTGCGTGGTGCGCGCGGGCGCACATCCGACAGCAGGCCAGCCAGGGTCGCGGCGTCTATGTTACCGCCGGAGACCACGGCGCATTTGCGCTTGCCCGCGACGCGCCGACCGGCGGCCAGCGCCAGCGCGCCTGCGCCTTCGGCAATGAGGTTTTCTTCCAGCGCCAGCCGCACCAGGGTTTCGCGCAGTTCGGCTTCGCGCACGATCACCACGTCGTCCAGCAGGCTGGCGCAGAGTCGACGCGTAATGAAGCCGGGGGTCTTCACGCGCACGCCATCGGCCAGGCTGGCGACAGGTGCAATCGCGCGCACGTCGCCTTTCAGGGCGCGTGCCATCGAATCGACGCCTTCCACCTGCGCGCCGACGACGCGCACGCCCTGCGATTTCAGCGCCAGCGCCACGCCCGAGGCCAGGCCACCACCACCGATGGGCACGATGACCACGTCCGGTGCATGCGGCGCGATTTCGATGCCCACCGTGCCTTGCCCGGCGATCACGTCGGGGTCGTCGAATGCGGACAGGAAGCGGTAGTCGTTCTGTTCGGCCAGTTCGCGCGCGAAGGCATAGGCCTCGTCGTAACTGTCGCCATGCTGGCGCACGGTTGCGCCCCAGTGGGCGACGCCGGCGATCTTGTTCTCCGGCGCGCCATGCGGCATCACCGTGATCGCCTGCACGCCCAGGCGGTAGGCAGCCCAGGCCAGGCCCTGCGCGTGGTTGCCGGCGGAGGCGGCGATGACGGGGCGCAGGTCGCCACGCTCGCGTGCCGCCAACAACGCGTTCAACGCACCGCGCACCTTGTATGAACCGGTGCGCTGCAGGTTTTCCAGTTTCAACATCACGCCGAAACGCTCGGCGTGGTGCATCGGCGTGGGCGGCAGGAAACGCCGCAGCCGCGCCTGTGCCGCCAGCACGTCGGCCACGGTGACGACTACGTCACTTACATCAGGCTCCTGTACGGCAGGTTCCTTGCTGGCAGTGGCGCGGCCGGCATCAGGCATCGCGGCACGCGAACGGCTGATGTCGAAGAAGACGCCTCCGGACCACGACGTCGGCGTTGCCGGGCGTGGCATTCATGCGGCGCGCTCCTGCTGGCGACGATCCATGCTCAGTTCCTGCACGGCACTGAAGGACAGCTCCTCGACATCGTAGATTTTCAGTAGTTGCTGGCGCAGGGTTTCCGGCGCGCGGGTACTGTCGATCACCAGCGCCAGTGCCCAATTGCCTTCGCTGTCGTGGGTGGCGTGCACCGCATGGGGCGGAAAACCGCGGCGCTCGATCATGCCCAGCACGCGCACCAGCGCGCCCTCGGCAGGTTTGAGCTTGAGTTCAAGCCGGTAACGCATTCTTCTTCTCCGGGCCGTCGGCCGCGACGGCAGGCTCGCTGGATTGTTTTGCGGGATTGGCATCCAGCATCGAGCTGTTGGCATGGTTCGGCGGCACCAGCGGCCACACGTTCGCCTTGATGTCGATGGTGACGTGCAGCAGCGCCGGGCCCGGCGTGGCCAGCAGATCGGCCAGCGCACCTTCGACTTCGTCACGCTGGCTGATGTGGTGCGCGGGGATGCCGAACACGCGTGCCAGCGCGGCGAAGTCCGGGTTGTCGGACAGGTCGATCTCGCTGTAGCGCTCGGCGAAGAACAGTTCCTGCCACTGCCGCACCATGCCCAGCGCGCTGTTGTCGATCAGCACGATCTTCACCGGCAGCTTGCAGCGGGCGATGGTGGCCAGCTCCTGCACGTTCATCATGAAGCCGCCATCGCCGTTGACCAGGATGACGGTGCGGTCCGGGCAGGCGAACTGCGCGCCCATCGCCGCCGGCAGGCCGAAGCCCATGGTGCCCAGCGCGCCGCTGGTCAAATGGTTGCGCGGGTGGTTGAACTTGCAGTGCTGCGCGACCCACATCTGGTGCTGGCCCACGTCACACGCGACGATCGCGTCGGCCGGCGCCACTTCGCTCAGCCGCTTCAGCAGGCCGGGCGCATAGATATCGGTGCCGGGCGCGTCGTAGCGGAAGCCGAAGCGCTCGCGGTTCGCCGCGCAGCGCTTGCGCCATTCTTCGCAAGTGCTGCGTGCTGCACTCAACGCGCGCAGGCTGGTGGTCACGTCGCCCGGTACCGCGATATTGGCAGTGCGCAGCTTGCCGATCTCGTAGGCGTCGGCATCCACGTGCAACACGCGGGCGAACGGCGCGAACTCGGCCAGCTTGCCGGTGGCGCGGTCATCGAAGCGCGCGCCGATTACGATCAGCAGGTCGCATTCCTGCACCGCCATGTTGGCCGCACGCGTACCGTGCATGCCCAGCATGCCCAGGTAATGCGGATGGTGGGCGGGCAGCGCGCCGAGCGCACGCAGCGTCAGCACGGTGGGGATCTTGGTGGCGTCGACGAACTGGCGGAACGCCTCCACTGCATCGGCGATGCCGATGCCGCCGCCGCCGTAGATCACTGGCTTCTCCGCACCGGCGATCGCCGCCAAGGCCTCAGCCAGCTTCGCGTCTTCCGGCGCTGGCAGCGGATCGACGCTGGCCGGCACGTGGTCGGGAAGATGCGAGGCATCGGCCATCTGCACGTCCTTCGGCAGGTCGATCAGCACCGGACCCGGGCGGCCTTCGCGCGCAATGCGGAAGGCTTCGCGCACGACTTCCGGCAGGTCTTCCACGCGTCGCACGATGTAGCTGTGCTTGACGATGGGCAGGGTCAGGCCGAACACATCCAGTTCCTGGAAGGCATCGGTGCCCATCAGGTGGGTGGCGACCTGTCCGGTCAAACACACCATCGGCACCGAATCCAGCATCGCATCGGCGATGCCGGTGACCAGGTTGGACGCGCCTGGTCCGGAGGTCGCCACGCACACGCCAACGCGGCCACTGGCGCGCGCGTAGCCGTTCGCTGCCAGTGCCGCGCCTTGTTCGTGGCGCACCAGGATGTGTTTCAGTTTCGAATCCACCAGTGCGTCGTAGAACGGCATGATGGTGCCGCCCGGATAGCCGAACAGCGTTTCCACGCCTTCGGCCTCCAGCGCCTGGGTCAGCCAACGGGCGCCATTGCGTGGGGCAGTGGCAGCGGTTGCGTTCATGCAGCGGCGGCCTTGTCGGTTGAGGTGGCGTCATCGGCATCCGGCTGCGCGGCGTTGGCCGACAGCCACACCATCTTGGCGCGCAGCTTCTTGCCGACCACTTCGATCGGATGGTCCATGTCGGCCTGCTTGAATCGGTTGTAGTTGGGCAGGCCGGCTTCGTACTCGGCGATCCAGTTCTTGGTGAAGGTGCCGTCCTGGATGTCGGTCAGCACGTCCTTCATGCGCTGCTTGGTGCCGGCGTCGATGACGCGTGGGCCGCTGACGTAGTCGCCGTACTGCGCGGTCTCGGAGATGAACTCCAACATGCGGGTGATGCCGCCTTCGTAGAACAGGTCCACGATCAGCTTCAGTTCGTGCAGCACTTCATAGTAGGCGATCTCCGGCTGGTAGCCGGCTTCCACCAGGGTTTCGAAACCGGCCTGCACCAGCGACGAAGCACCACCGCAGAGCACGGCCTGCTCGCCGAACAGGTCGGTCTCGGTCTCTTCCTTGAAGGTGGTCTTGATGATGTTGGCGCGCGCGCCGCCCAGGCCGGCGGCGTAGGCCAGCGCCAGCGCTTCGGCATTGCCGCTCTTGTCCTGGTAGACGGCATAGATGCAGGGAACGCCACGGCCTATTTCATATTCGCGACGCACCAGCGCGCCCGGGCCTTTCGGTGCCACCAGCACCACGTCGATGTCTTCGCGTGGCTTGATCAGGTCGAAGTGCACGTTCAGGCCGTGTGCGAACAACAGGCAGGCGCCGGGCTTGATGTTGTCCTTCAGCACTTCGTCGTACAACTTCTTCTGCACCATGTCGGGCGTCAGCACGGCGACCAGGTCGGCATCCTTTACCGCTTCTGCAGGCGTCTTGACCACGAAGCCGTCGGCCTTGGCCTTGGCTTCGGTGGGGCCGCCCGGGCGCAGGCCCACGGTGACGTCGAAACCGGATTCACGCAGGTTCAGCGCATGCGCGCGGCCCTGGCTGCCGTAGCCGATGGTGGCGATCTTGGTGTTGGGAAGCGTCGTCATTGCGGTGGGTTCCATGGAAGGTTGAAAGGAAAGGGTGGAAGTCTGGATAGGGTCCTGAAACAAAAAACCCCGCACTTCTCAGTGCGGGGTTTTGCGAATCTGGCGTTGTTCGTGCTTACGCGCCCATTCGTCCCGCATCGGTTGGCGAGGTAATAAGTACGAGTACGAGGAGGGCGGCCGCAGTGGCGGCGTAGACATCCTGCGCGGGCGTGTGGCGTTGCAACATGGGGCTAGGGAAACATGCGCCCGCCGGGCTTGTCAAGCGCATGCAGGCAACGAACGACGATTGGCAAAATGGTTGCAGATGAAACATGGATGGTTGCAACTGAAACATTGAAAACGAAGCAGAATCAGCGCCCCTGCATGCATGCGCTGGCCGCACACTCCACCAATGCCCGAGTACCGTTCCAAGACCTCCACGCACGGCCGCAACATGGCCGGTGCCCGTGCGCTGTGGCGCGCCACCGGCATGAAGGACGAGGACTTCCACAAGCCCATCGTCGCCATTGCCAACTCCTTCACCCAGTTCGTGCCCGGCCACGTGCATCTGAAGGACCTCGGCCAGTTGGTCGCACGCGAAATCGAACGCGTCGGCGGCGTGGCCAAGGAATTCAACACGATTGCCGTGGACGACGGCATCGCCATGGGCCACGACGGCATGCTGTATTCGCTGCCGAGCCGCGAGATCATCGCCGACTCGGTGGAGTACATGGTTAATGCGCATTGCGCGGATGCGCTGGTGTGCATTTCCAACTGCGACAAGATCACGCCGGGCATGTTGATGGCCGCGTTGCGCCTCAACATTCCCACGGTGTTTGTTTCCGGCGGGCCGATGGAAGCGGGCAAGACCAGGCTGTCCGAGCATGGCCTGGATCTTGTCGATGCGATGGTAGTGGCCGCTGACGAAAATGCATCCGACGCCAAAGTCGCCGAGTACGAGCGCAGCGCGTGCCCGACCTGCGGTTCCTGCTCGGGTATGTTCACCGCAAACTCGATGAACTGTTTGACCGAAGCGCTGGGACTGGCGTTGCCGGGGAATGGATCCACCTTGGCCACGCATTCGGATCGCGAGCAGTTGTTCCTGCGCGCCGGTCGCTTGGCGGTGGAGCTGTGCCATCGCTGGTATGGCGGCGAAGATACGTCGGCATTGCCGCGCTCCATCGCCAGCTTCGAAGCGTTCGAGAACGCGATGACGCTGGATATCGCCATGGGTGGTTCCACCAACACCATCCTGCACCTGCTTGCCGCGGCGCAGGAAGCGGAAGTCGATTTCGACCTGCGCGACATCGACCGCCTGTCACGCAAGGTGCCGCAGTTGTGCAAGGTCGCGCCGAACATCCAGAAGTACCACATGGAAGACGTGCACCGCGCCGGCGGCATCTTCTCCATACTCGGCGAATTGTCGCGTGGCGGCTTGCTGCACACCGATGTGCCCACGGTGCACAGCCGCAGCCTCGCCGACGCCATCGTGCAGTGGGACGTCACCCAGACGCAGGACGATGCGGTGCACACCTTCTTCAAGGCGGGCCCCGGTGGCATTCCGACGCAAGTCGCCTTCAGCCAGTCCACGCGCTGGTCCACGCTGGACATGGATCGCAGCAACGGCTGCATCCGTGATGTCGAACATGCGTATTCGCAGGAAGGCGGCCTGGCCGTGCTGTACGGCAACCTCGCCGTCGATGGCTGCGTGGTGAAGACCGCGGGCGTGGACGAATCCATCCACGTGTTCGAAGGCACTGCAAAAGTATTTGAAAGCCAGGATGCGGCGGTGAAGGGCATCCTGGCCAACGAAGTCGGCGCGGGCGACATCGTGGTGATCCGCTACGAAGGCCCCAAGGGCGGGCCGGGCATGCAGGAAATGCTGTACCCGACCAGCTATCTGAAATCCAAGGGCCTGGGCAAAGTCTGCGCGTTGCTGACCGACGGCCGTTTTTCCGGTGGCACCTCCGGGTTGTCCATCGGCCACGCATCGCCGGAAGCGGCGGCGGGTGGTGCGATCGGCCTGGTGCGCGAAGGCGACAAGGTGTTGATCGATATTCCCAACCGCAGCATCAACCTGCTGGTTTCCGACGGAGAACTCGCATCGCGTCGCGCGGAGCAGGACGCCAAAGGCTGGAAGCCGGTCGAGGTGCGTCCGCGCAAGGTGACTACTGCATTGAAGGCCTATGCGTTGCTCGCCACCAGCGCCGACAAGGGCGCGGTGCGCGACAAGGCGATGCTGGACGGCGTCTGATCGCCGTTCACTTATTGGTGCGCTGGTGCGCTGCTCTTGCTCCGCCCCCTTTGAAAAAGGGGGCCACGGGGGATTTGCTCTTGCTCTCGCTCCTGCTCTGACACTCAGATCAAGAGCAAATCCCCCTCGATCCCCCTTTTTCAAAGGGGGAGGCGAAGCCAGGCTGATGCGAGAGTGTGGTGTGCATGGAAATCCTTTGCCGTTCCTTGTCTAATAGGAGCCGAAGCGGGGGTATCCCCGGCCCTGGGCCGGAGATTGAGACAGTCCCTTCGAACCTGATCCGGATGAGACCGGCGTAGGGAAGCTTCGCAGTCAGGATGTAGGAGGGGCTTGAGCCCCGACCGCGCAAGCGTAGGGGCTGAAGCCCCTCCCACATCGACCCTGCGCCGCCGCTTCGTCCCGTAGCCCTTTGGACGAACGCCATGAACGCAGTACCTTCTTCGCTCCTGCAGCAGACCGAGCAACTTTCCGAATCCGTGACCCGGCCGATTCCCGGTTCGCGCAAGATTTTCGTGCAGGGCTCGCGTGCAGACCTGCAGGTGGCAATGCGCGAGATCGCGCAGACCCAGACGCCCACGTTGTTCGGTGGCGAAGAAAATCCGCCGATCACCGTCTACGACCCCTCCGGCCCGTACACCGATCCCAATGCTCGCATCGACCTGCGCAGCGGCTTGCCCGCCTTGCGCGCCAAGTGGATCGAGGAGCGCGGTGATACGGAACTGCTGTCGCAACTCAGTTCCGAATTCGGCCGCGGCCGCGAAAACAACGCGCGCCTGGACGCCGTGCGCTTTCCCGCTCGCACCCTGCCGCGGGTGGCCAAGGCCGGCGCCAACGTTAGCCAGATGCATTACGCGCGGAAAGGGATCATCACGCCGGAGATGGAGTACGTCGCCATCCGCGAGAACCAGCGCCTGGACGCGGTGCGCGATGCGCTGCTGTTGAAGCAGCATCCCGGCGAGTCCTTCGGTGCCAGCATCCAGAAATTCATCACTCCGGAATTCGTGCGCGATGAAATCGCGCGTGGTCGCGCCATCCTGCCCAACAACATCAACCACCCGGAAAGCGAGCCGATGATCATCGGCCGCAACTTCCTGACCAAGATCAACGCCAACATCGGCAACAGCGCGGTGTCGTCGGGCATCGCCGAGGAAGTGGAGAAGCTGGTGTGGTCGATCCGTTGGGGTGGCGACACGGTGATGGACCTGTCCACCGGCAAGCACATCCATGAAACCCGCGAATGGATCATCCGCAATTCGCCGGTGCCCATCGGCACCGTGCCGATCTACCAGGCGCTGGAAAAAGTCGATGGCCGCGCCGAGGAGCTCAACTGGGAGATTTTCCGCGACACGCTGGTCGAGCAGGCCGAGCAGGGCGTGGATTACTTCACCATCCACGCCGGCGTGCTGCTGCGCCACGTGCCACTCACGGCCAAGCGCGTCACCGGCATCGTCTCGCGCGGCGGTTCCATCATGGCCAAGTGGTGCCTGGCGCACCACAAGGAAAACTTCCTCTACACGCATTTCGAAGACATCTGCGAAATCATGAAGGCCTATGACGTGGCCTTCTCGCTGGGCGATGGCCTGCGTCCCGGCTGCATTGCCGATGCCAACGATGCGGCGCAGTTCGGCGAACTGGAAGCGCTGGGCGAACTGACCAAGATCGCCTGGAAGCATGACGTGCAGACCATGATCGAAGGCCCCGGCCACGTGCCGATGCAGATGATCAAGGAGAACATGGACAAGCAGTTGGCCGAGTGCGGCGAAGCGCCGTTCTACACGCTCGGTCCGCTGACCACCGACATCGCGCCGGGCTACGACCACATCACATCCGCGATCGGCGCGGCGATGATCGGCTGGTTTGGCACGGCGATGCTCTGCTACGTGACGCCGAAGGAACACCTGGGTTTGCCGAACCGCGAGGATGTGCGCGACGGCATCATGGCCTACAAGATCGCCGCGCACGCCGCGGATCTTGCCAAGGGCCATCCCGGTGCGCAGGTGCGCGACAACGCGCTGAGCAAGGCGCGCTTCGAGTTCCGCTGGGAAGACCAGTTCCACCTGGGCCTGGACCCGGAGAAGGCCAAGGACTTCCATGACGAAACGCTGCCAAAGGATGCGCACAAGCTGGCCCACTTCTGCAGCATGTGCGGCCCGCATTTCTGTTCGATGAAGATTACCCAGGACGTGCGCGACTACGCGGCCGAACACGGGGTCGAGGAAGCCGCGGCGCTGGAAGAAGGCATGGCGGAAAAATCGGCCGAGTTCCGTGCGCAGGGTGCGCAGGTGTACCGCCAGGGCTGAGTGGTTCGCAGGCGCTTGCCAGACGAGGCGAGCGTCCTTCACCCGGGCGGCATGCACTCGTGGTAGCGTCTGGTTTCCGTGATGGATGGGGACAGATCATGAAAGCATTGCAACGCATCAAGGCAGTATCCATCGCCGCGTTCGTCCTGCTGCTGGCCGCCTGCGCCAGCAGTGGTCCGCGCATCACCAGCGAAGTCGATCCGCAGGCCGATTTCGGCAAGTACCGCAGTTTCGCCTTCTACTCGCCGCTGGCGCTTGAAAACGCGGGCTATGCCACGCCGACCACCGACCGCATCAAGGCCGCTACGCGCGCGCAGATGGAATCGCGTGGCTACGTGTATAGCGCCGAGCAGCCGGACCTGTGGGTCAACATCAACGGCAACCTGCAGGAACGCACCGATGTCAGCACGGTCCCGAGCATGGATTACGCGCGCTACTACAGCTACCGCGGGCGCGGCTTTTATTCCGTGCCGGTGTGGACCGAGGAAACCCGCGTCAGCCAGTACACCGAAGGCACGCTCAACATCGATGTGGTCGACCGCGCGCAGAACAAGATGGTGTGGGAAGGCGTCGCGGTGGGACGGGTCAGCAAGAACGTCAAGCCGGAAGAACGCGCCGTCCGCATCGACGCCGCGGTGGCGGATATCTTCGCGCAGTTCCCGTATCGCGCGGGTAGCGGCACGCCCGTGGCCACGCCATGAAGGGAGGCATGACGGCAGCCAAGGCCGGCATCGGCTTTGGCACGGCGTTGGCGATCACGATTTCGTGGAGCGCCAACAAGTCGCTGCTGTGGGCGGTGATCCATGGGCTGTTGTCCTGGATCTACGTGGTCTATTACGCGTTGGTCTACCACTTCTGATGATTGTCGCTGCATGACTATGCCAACGAGCTGGTTACGCTGGCTGGTGACGGCGCGACGCCACCCCTCGGCGTTCCTGTTGATCGTGCAGTTGGCAGGCGTCGTGCTGTACCCGGTGATGGACGACACCGATCTCGGCCGCGTCCTGCTTGGTGCATTCGGCATCCTCGTTTTGTCGCTGGCGTTGTGGGTGGTGAATCGCAGCCCGTCGATCAACTGGATCGCGTGGTGTCTGGCGATACCCGCCGTGTTGCTGTCCTTGCTGTCGATCGGCATCCAGCATCCCGGCCTGCTGGTCTACGCGCACCTGCTGGAAGGCGCGCTGTATTTCTACACGGCGGCCAGCCTGACCGCGTACATGCTGCAGGACCACAAGGTCACCAGCGATGAACTGTTCGCGGCCGGCGCCACCTTCACCTTGCTGGCATGGGCCTTCGCCTTCTCGTTCTCCGTTTGCCAGGCGTGGTATCCGGGCAGCTTCACCGCCGCGGTCGATCCCGATGCGCAACGCAGCTGGATGGAGTTGCTGTACCTCAGTTTCAGCACCCTGTCCGGCGTGGGCCTGAGCGACATCATGCCCATCAAGCCGCACGCGCGCGCCCTGGTCATGCTGGCCCAGTTCGCCGGCGTCATGTACATCGCCGTGGTGGTGTCGCGCCTGATCGGGTTGACGGTGAGGGTCGGCCCGCGGGCTTGAGCAGCTGCGCCCGGTCCGGTGCGGCAAGGTCGTGATGGACCAGTTTGGTTAGAATGCGGCACCCGACTTTGGCGTCTTTCGATGAAGCTTGACCATCCGTTCCTGCAACTTCCGCTCCTGTTCGATGCGCAGCGCATGGCACAGGAAATCGAGGCGCTGGGGGAATCGGTGTGGCGTCCGCACCCGCAAGGCTTCGCCGGCAACAGCGCGCTGCCGCTGGTGAGCGTGGACGGGGACCCGGCCAGCGATGCGGTCAGGGGGCCGATGCGTCCTACGCCGCAGCTGCTGGCATGCCCGTACGTGATGCAGGTGATGCACAGCATCGGCGCGGTGTGGGGGCGTTCGCGCCTGATGCGTCTGTCGGGGCAGGCGGAAGTGATGCCGCACGTCGACATCAATTACTACTGGCGCGAGCACATGCGCGTGCACGTGCCCATCGTCACCCAGCCCACGGTCCGCTTCCATTGCGGCGACGCCAGCATGAACATGGCCGAAGGCGAGTGCTGGATCTTCGACACCTGGCGACTGCACCGCGTGCACAACGACGACCACCGTTCGCGCATCCACCTGGTCGCCGACACCGTGGGTGGCCATGGCTTCTGGCAGAAGATGCGCAACGGCCGCCCGCTCAATCGCGAGATTCCCGGCTGGGAAGCGACGCGCCTCGTGCCAACGACGGCAACGCCCGCGCTGGATTACGAATCCTTCAACCTGCCGCTGGTGATGTCGCCGTGGGAAGTGCGTGAACACCTGGGCTTCCTGATGAGCGAGGCTCAGCCGCATGAATCCTTGCGCGCCTTCGGCCAGACCGTGATCGGGCCTTTTACGCGTGAGTGGCATGCGCTGTGGGCGAAGTATGGCGATTCGGGTGAAGGCCTCGCTGAATTCCGCGCGCTGCGTGACCAGTTCCGCGCGCAGCTTCCACGCTATGAGGCCTTGCGCCTGGTCAATGGCATACCGCTGGTGAAAGCGCTCACCGCCATCGTGACCGGCAACCTGGTGTACTCCGCGTCGGCCATGGATATCGAGTCGCGTGACCAGCCGGCAGGCATGGGCCCCACGCCACCGGCCGCAGCAAAACCGGCCGTATCGCCGCCTCCCGTTGCCATGCAGGCCGTTGCAGCGCCGATGTTGCAGAACGTGGGTGCGCCCGAGCGCCCGGTGCCGGTATTCGAGCGGCCGGTGATCGTGCTGAGTGCGCCGCGCTCGGGCTCGACGCTGCTGTTCGAGACCATGGCGCGCGCGCCCAACCTGTTCACCATCGGCGGCGAAAGCCATCGCGCCATCGAGAGCCTGCCTGGCCTGCATCCGTCCGCGCATGGCTGGGCATCGAACCAGCTCTCTGCGGCCGATGCCAGCCCCGAAGTGATCGCCGCCGTGCGCCACAGCTTCGCGCAATCGCTGCGTGACCGTGATGGCGTGGCGCCGCGGCCAGGGCAGCCGGTGCGACTGCTGGAAAAAACACCGAAGAACACGCTGCGCGTCCCGTTCCTGCGCGAAGTATTCCCGGGTGCGCAGTTCGTGTTCCTGTATCGCGAACCGCATGAAGTCCTCGCCAGCATGATCGAGGCCTGGGGTTCGGGTCGCTTCCGTACTTATCCCGATTTGCCAGGCTGGTCCGGGCTGACGTGGTCGCTGTTGCTGGTGCCGGGCTGGCGCGAATACCGTGACCTGCCGGTCGAGGAACTCGTGGCAAGGCAATGGGCCACGACCCTGGAGCGCTTGCTCGACGATCTGGAATCCGTACCCGCCTCCTCGATTGCGCCGATCCGCTACGCCGATTTCCTTGCGCAACCGCAGGCCCAGATCGAGCGCCTCTGTACACGCCTGCAACTGCCGTGGGACGTCGCCCTGGGCACGCTGCCGCCGTCGCGCCACACCCTGACCAAGCCCGAGCCCGACAAGTGGCGCAAGCACGAGGACGTGTTGTCCCGCGTGCTGCCGATGGTGGAACCGACGCGCCTGCGCGTGGAAGCCTTCCTGCAACGCCTGGGCTGACCTGCCATGAAACTGCCCGCACCGTTCATCCAGTTGCCGTTGCTGTTCGATGCACAGGCACTTGCCGCGGAAGTGGGAGCGCTGGGCGAAGGCGCATGGCGTCCGCATCCGCAGGGCTTCGCCGGCAATTCCATGCTGCCGCTGGTGGCGGTGGAAGGCGACGCCGGCAACGAGGCATTCGCGGGGGTGATGTCACCCACGCCGGAGCTGCGGCGTTGTCCGCTGCTGCAGCAGGTGCTGGTGTCCTTGCAGGCCACCGTGGGCCGGACCAGGCTCATGCGCCTTGCCGGGCAGGCGGAGGTCAAGCGCCATGTCGACCAGGGCTATTACTGGGCCGAGCGCGTGCGCGTGCACGTGCCCATCGTGACCCAGCCGACGGTGCGTTTCGAATGCGGTGGTGCGGCCATCAACATGGCCGCGGGCGAGTGCTGGATCTTCGATACCTGGCGCCAGCATCGGGTGTTGAATGATGCGGCGGCCTCGCGCATCCACCTGGTGGTCGACACCGTCGGTGGCAAAGGGTTCTGGGAACTGGTGGAACGCGGGCGCACGCATGATGCGTCGCCGGCGGACTGGCAGCCTTCCACGCTGCCTTGGGCTGCACCGCGCGAACTGCAGATCGGCTGCGAGTCGCGCAACGTGCCCGCGGTGATGACGCCCTGGGAACTGTCGGCACACCTCGAATTCCTGCTCGGCGAAACGCTGCCGCATCCACAGGTCGCGGTGTTGCACCGGCACGTGCAGCGCCTGCTCACCGACTGGCGGGGCCTGTGGGCGCGCCACGGTGACGAGGCGGCCAGCAGGCCGTTGTTCCGCGCGGCCTTCGACGCCTTCACCGCCACGGTGAAGCCGCTGGCGGAAGGCGTGCTGCTGATCAATGAAACGCGCTGGATCGACGGCGTGATGCTGATGCTCGGCCGTGCCGCCGTGCCGCCCCCCAATGCCGGATCGGTACGGCGCGCACCTTCCAACATGGCCTGAGCACAGCGCAGGTTGCATGCAACCTGCGCCGGGTTTTCTTCAGAAGTTGGGCTTGACGGCGGTTGCTTCGTAGCGGGCAATCGACTCACGCAGGATCTGCTTGGCTTCGTCGGCGTTGCCCCAGCCGTCCAGCTTGACCCACTTGTCCTTCTCCAGGTCCTTGTAGTGCTCGAAGAAGTGGCCGATGCGCTCCAGCCAGTGCGGTGACACCTGCTCGATGTCATTGATGTGGGCGTAACCGTTGAAGACCTTGGTCACCGGCACGGCGAGGATCTTTTCGTCGCCACCGGCTTCGTCGGTCATGCGCAGCACGCCGACCGGACGGCAGCGGATCACCGAGCCGGGGATCAGCGACAGCGGCAACACCACCAGCACGTCGGCCGGGTCGCCGTCGCCGCACAGGGTGTGCGGCACGTAGCCGTAGTTGCAGGGGTAGCGCATGGGGGTGGAGAGGATGCGATCGACGAAGATCGCGCCGCTTTCCTTGTCCACTTCGTACTTCACCGGCTCCGAATCCTTCGGGATTTCGATGACGACGTTGATTTCGTCCGGCGGGTTCTTGCCGGTGGAAACGTGGTCCAGACCCATGGCGTGCTCCAAACAATGCGGTGTGCGAGGGCGGGCATTCTACGCGCTTGGGTGCTGCGGTGCAGCAGGGGGGGGGTGCTGCTCGGCCCGTCGACTTCTCGCGAGAAATCAACAAAGGTGTATCCGAGGTGTGTGCGAAGCCGCCCCTCTCAGCCCTGCACACCCTACGGGCGCCACAAGGGGAGAGGGACGCTTCGACTGGTTTCCGTATGCGAAGGGAGAGGGCCAGTTCAACTGGATCTACACGCCCAAAGAAAAAGGCGGCCGAAGCCGCCTTTCCCATGCAGTCTTCCCAACCCCCGCTAGTGCACGTCCACCTCGACACGGCGGGCTTCTTCCGCACCGCCTGCACCCGTGGTCACCACCGGCTTGGCCAGGTCGATGCGGTCCGCCGCCACGCCATTGGCCACCAGCCACTGCTGTACCGCCAGCGCGCGCTGCTTGGCCAGTTCCTGGTTGCTGGCCAGGTCGCCGCTGTTGTCGTGGTAGCCGGAGACGCTGGCCTTGCTGTCCGGGTCGGCGCTCAAATCGCCGAGTACCGCCGCCAGCTGGGTGCTGGCATCGGACGGCAGCACCACCGAACCGAGGTCGAAATAGAGCTTCGCGTTGACCTTCACCGTGGCCTGCGTGGTCGCCGAATGGGCCACGGCGGCCTGCGGCTCGCTGCCCAGCCAGCCGGTGACCGGCAGCACCGGCACCAGCAGCAGGGCGACGATGTTGATGATCTTGATCAGCGGATTGATCGCGGGGCCAGCCGTGTCCTTGTACGGGTCGCCGACGGTGTCGCCGGTGACCGCGGCCTTGTGCGCCTCGGACCCCTTGCCGCCGTGGTGGCCGTCCTCGATGTACTTCTTGGCGTTGTCCCAGGCACCGCCACCGGTGGTCATGGAAATCGCCACGAACAGGCCGGTGACGATCGTGCCGATCAGCAATCCGCCTAGCGCCTGCGGCCCCAGCAGCAGGCCCACGACCACCGGTACCGCGACCGGCAGCAGCGACGGCACGATCATTTCCTTGATCGCCGACTTGGTCAGCATGTCCACGGCCCGGCTGTAGTCCGGCTTGCCGGTGCCTTCCATGATCCCGGGGATCTCGCGGAACTGGCGACGTACTTCTTCCACCACCGAACCCGCCGCGCGGCCCACGGCTTCCATCGCCATGGCGCCGAACAGATACGGGATCAGGCCGCCGATCAACAGGCCGATGATGACCATGTGGTTGGACAGGTCGAAGGTGAACACGCTGCCCGGGTTGGCCGTCTGCAGGTTGTGGGTGTAATCGGCGAACAGCACCAGCGCGGCCAGCGCGGCCGAACCGATGGCGTAGCCCTTGGTCACGGCCTTGGTGGTGTTGCCCACGGCATCGAGCGGGTCAGTAATTGCGCGGATTTCAGGCGGCAGTTCCGCCATTTCCGCGATGCCGCCGGCGTTGTCGGTGATCGGGCCGTAGGCATCCAGCGCCACGATCATGCCGGCCATCGACAGCATCGCGGTGGCGGCGATGGCGATGCCGTAGAGGCCGCCCAGTGCATACGCACCCCAGATGGCCACGCACACCGCGATCACGGGCAGCGCGGTGGATTTCATGGAGATGCCCAAGCCGGCGATGATGTTGGTGCCATGGCCGGTGGTCGATGCCGCAGCCACGTGTTGCACCGGCTTGAACTGGGTGCCGGTGTAGTACTCGGTGATCCACACGATCGCGCCGGTCAGCACCAGCCCGATCAGCGCGCACCAGTACAGGTTCATCGCGCCGAAGCTGGAATCCGCCATCAGCTGCATGGTGATGGGATAGAACGCGATCGCGGCCAGCACGGCCGACACGATCACGCCCTTGTACAGCGCGCCCATGATCGAGCCGCCTTCCTTCACCTTGACGAAGAACGCGCCGATGATCGACGCGATGATCGACACGCCGCCCAGCACCAGCGGGTACAGCACGGCATGCGCGCCTACTTGCGCCGCCATCAAGCCGCCCAGCAGCATCGTGGCGATGATGGTGACCGCGTAGGTTTCGAACAGGTCCGCGGCCATGCCGGCGCAGTCGCCCACGTTGTCGCCCACGTTGTCGGCGATCACCGCCGGGTTGCGCGGGTCATCCTCGGGGATGCCGGCCTCCACCTTGCCCACCAGGTCGGCGCCGACGTCGGCGCCCTTGGTGAAGATGCCGCCGCCCAGGCGCGCGAAGATCGAGATCAGCGAGGAACCGAAGGCCAGGCCGACCAGCGCATGCAGGGTGTCGGCTTCGGAATAGCCCATGTGCAGGTGGAGCACGGCGAAATAACCCGCCACGCCCAGCAGGCCCAGGCCGACCACCAGCATGCCGGTGATGGCACCGCCGCGGAAGGCGACGTCCATGGCCGGGCCAATGCCCTGGTGCGCGGCCTGCGCGGTGCGCACGTTGGCGCGCACCGACACGTTCATGCCGATGTAACCGGCCGCGCCGGACAGCACCGCGCCGATCAGGAAGCCGATCGCGGTAGGCCAGTTGAGGAAGAAGCCGACCAGCAGGAACAGCACCGCGCCGGCGATGCCGATGGTGGTGTATTGCCGGTTGAGGTAGGCGCTCGCGCCTTCCTGGATCGCCGCCGAGATCTCCTGCATGCGCGCATTGCCTGCGGACTGCCTGAGTATCCAGCGCGTTGAAATGATGCCGTAGATGATTGCTACCGCGGCGCAGACCAGCGCCAACGTCAAACCGTGTTGTTCCAGCATGACCCCTCCCAAGGTTGTGGATAGACATCCAGCGAACTGCTTGAAGAACGGGGTACGCAAACCGGGCAAGTCACTCGAAACAGGCAGCAGACTTGGCGACCACGCGGAACGAATCAGTGTCCCGGCGGCCCGTGTCGCGTGTGTTCAGCAATCCCTGGAGCAGGCCGAGTATGACCCGGATGCCCTGTCCGCCGCCAGACAGCCAGGGGTAGGGTGGGCTTTGGCCCACCGCTTGCTGTCGGGGCCATCACAAATTGGGAGATGGCAATGGTGGGCCGAGGCCCACCCTACGCCATCAGCCTTCCCAGTTCGGCAGTTTCTTCTTCACCGCCACGTTCTTCAGCGACACATAGGCCGGCAGCCCATCGCGTCCGTACGGCGGGTAGGCTTCGCCGCGGATCAGCGGCTCCAGGTAGGTGCGGGCAGCGGCAGTGATGCCGTAGCCGTCCTTGCGGATGAAGCTGTTCGGCATTTTCTTCTCGTGGTTGGCCACCTTGGTCAGCGGCGCGGCTTCGATCTTCCACTTGTACGGTGCATCCGAGGTGCGCACGATCACCGGCATCACCGCGTTCTGACCCTTCAATGCGAACTGCACCGCCGCCTTGCCCGCGGCCTGCGCCTGCTCCCAGTCGCTCTTGGACGCGATGTGGCGTGCGGAGCGCTGCAGGTAATCGGGCAGGGTCCAGTGCACCTTCATGCCGAGTTCGTTCTTCACGCGGCCCGCCAGGTACGAAGCAACGCCACCGAGTTGCGTATGCCCGAACGAATCCTTGCCGCCACCCGCATCGGCGACGAAGCGGCCATCGGCGTACTGGATGCCTTCGCTGGCCACCACCACGCACCAGCCGACCTTGGCCACCACTTTCTTCACCTGCGCGAGGAACGCGGCCTCGTCATAGGCGCGCTCGGGGAACAGGATGATCTGCGGCGCCTCGTCCGGGTTCTTGCCGGCAAGTCCCGCCGCTGCCGCCAGCCAGCCGGCGTGGCGACCCATGGCTTCATAGACGAACACCTTGGTCGAGGTTTCGGCCATCGCGGCCACGTCCAGCGCGGCTTCGCGCACCGAAACGGCGGTGTACTTCGCCGCAGAACCGAAGCCCGGGCAGGTGTCGGTGACGGCCAGGTCGTTGTCCACCGTCTTGGGCACGCCGATGCAGGTCAGCGGGTAGTCGTAGGCCTTGGCCAGCTGCGACACCTTCAGCGCGGTGTCGGCCGAATCGTTGCCGCCGTTGTAGAGGAAGTAGCGCACGTCGTGGGCCTTGAATACTTCCAGCAGGCGCTCGTACTTGGCCTTGTCCACGTCCAGCGACTTCAGCTTGTAGCGGCAGGAACCGAAGGCCCCGCCCGGCGTATGCGCGAGCGCGCGGATGGCCGCGGCGGATTCCTTGCTGGTGTCGATCAGGTCTTCGCGCAGCGCCCCCAGGATGCCGTTGCGGGCCGCCAGGACCTTGACCTTACGGGCGCGTGCTTCGCTGATCACGGCCGAAGCGGAGGCGTTGATGACGGCGGTGACACCGCCGGACTGAGCATAAAGTAGGGTGCCTGCAACCATGGTCGGGTTCGTTCCGGATTGGTGGGATGCGGTAAGCTTGGGCCATAGCGCGGGGTCGCGCTGGCGCGGGTGAAGTCTAGCGCCGCTGCCCGCCCACCGGATATTTTTTGCTTTGGGAGTCAGGCAATGCGATTGGTTCTACTGGGCCCGCCCGGGTCGGGCAAGGGCACGCAGGCGGCGCGCCTCAAGGATTACCTGCAGGTCCCGCACATCTCCACCGGTGACCTGTTGCGTGCCGAAGTGGCCGCCGGCAGCCCGCTGGGCATGCAGGCCAAGGAAGTGATGGCGCGCGGTGATTTCGTCAGCGACGAAATCCTGCTGGGCATGCTGGAAGACCGCTTCGCCCGCCCCGACACCGCCAACGGTTTCATCCTGGACGGCTATCCGCGCAACCAGGTGCAGGCCGATGCGTTGGGTGAGCTGCTGAAGAAGCTTGGCCAGCCGATGGACTACGCCGTGCAGCTTGAAGTGCCCACCGACCTGCTGGTGGAACGCATCGCCGGCCGGGCCGCTGCCGAAGGGCGTGCGGATGACACGCCTGACGTGGTGCGCAATCGCCTGGACAAGTACACCAGCCAGACCGCCCCGGTCATCGACTATTACCGCCAGCACGGCCAGCTGACCGTGGTGAATGGCGTCGGCGCGCTGGACGAAGTGTTCACCCGCCTGGTCGAAGCGCTGTCGCCAGCCAAAGAAGTCGGTTGACCCAATCCGTTGGTAGGAGCGCCCCATGGGCGCGAGCTCTTTGTTGCGGGATCACGAGCAAGAGCTCGCGCCCATGGGGCGCTCCTACAGTTCTTGCGGGAATCGGGCGACAATTGCCCCATGAGCAAACTCCATATCCTCGGCATCGCCGGTACCTTCATGGGCGGTGTCGCCGCCTTGGCGCGCGAACTTGGCCATGCGGTCGAAGGCAGTGACCAGGCCATCTATCCGCCCATGTCCACGCAGCTGGAAACGCTGGGCATTCCGTTCGCACAAGGCTACCTGCCGGAAAATATTTCCGATGACTGCGACGAAATCGTGGTCGGCAATGCGCTCTCGCGCGGCAACGCCGCTGTCGAAGCCGTGCTGGATGCGGGTCGCAAGTACACCTCGGGTGCGCAATGGCTTGCGGAAAACGTGTTGCCCGGTCGCGACACCATCGCGGTCGCGGGCACCCACGGCAAGACCACCACCACCACCATCCTCGCCTATCTCCTCGAAGCCGCCGGCCGCAGTCCCGGTTTCCTGATTGGTGGCGTGGCCGAAGACTTCGGCGTGTCCGCGCGCGTGGGCAACGGCAAGGAATTCGCTGTCGAAGCGGACGAATACGACACCGCCTTCTTCGACAAGCGCAGCAAGTTCGTGCACTACCGGCCGCTGGTGGCGATCCTCAACAACCTGGAATACGACCACGCCGACATCTTCCCCGACATCGCCGCCATCCAGCGCCAGTTCCACCACCTGGTGCGCACGGTGCCGCGTCGCGGCCGCCTGATCGTCAACGGCAATGACGCGCGCCTTGCTGAAGTCTTGGCGATGGGCTGCTGGACGCCGGTGGAACGCTTCGGCTTCGACCCGTCACTGGAGTGGAGCGCGCGCCTGGTGAACGAAGACGGCAGCGTCTTCGTCGTGCTGCATAACGGCGTCGAGATCGGCCAGGTGCACTGGCCGATGCTCGGCAACCACAACGTGCTCAACGGACTGGCGGCATTGGCCGCGGTGCATGCGGTCGGCGTGGATATCGCCCGCGTGATTCCCGCGCTCGCCGGTTTCCACAGCGTCAAGCGGCGCCTGGAAGTCATCGGCACCGCCAATGGCATCACCATCTATGACGATTTCGCCCATCACCCCACGGCGATCCAGACCACGCTGCAAGGATTGCGTGCAAAAGTCGGTACCGCGCGCATCGTGGTCGCCATGGAGCCGCGCAGCAATTCCATGCGCCTGGGTGCGCACGCCGAGGCGCTGGCGCCGTCGCTGGACGGCGCGGATGCCGTGGTCTTCCTGCATCGCCCGGAACTTGCGTGGGATGCAGGCAAGGTCGTGGCCGCGATCCGTGGTGACGCACACACCGTGGCCGATGCCGATGCGTTGATCGAGCAGCTGAAAGCGATCACGCGCGGCGGTGACCACGTGGTCTTCATGTCCAACGGTGGTTTCGATGGTGCGCCGCGGCGATTCCTGGCCGCGTTGTAGCCACCACGGCGTTCCGCGCCTAGTCGCCGGCACGTGGATTTCCCGTGTTTTTGGGTATGCGCGCGGATGCGGCGGATTAATCTGAGACGTGTCCTGTTTTGCGTGCGCATGACGTAGCCGCGTTGCATGGCCCGGAGGGTATAGAGTCTGGCTACGCACGGCCCCCGCCGTGTCCCATTCCACCCAAGGGAGTTCTTCCATGCAGAAACTTGCTCAGGCCATCGGGCTTGCGATCGCTTCATTTGCCATTGCCGGTGCGGCGCAGGCCGCCACCTATGTCGTCTCCGCCAAGACCAACAGTTTCGATTCCCAGCTGGCGAAGAAAATCGAGGCGGCAGGCGGTCGCATCGTGGCGCGGCTGCCGCAGATCGGCGTTGCGATCATTGAATCCGACAACCCGGCCTTCAGTGCCAACGCCGCCAAGATCCCAGCGGTGCGTTCCGCGGTAGCCGACGTCGCGATCCAGTTCGACCTGGCCGAAGCCAAGGAAGAAATCCAGGCGGATTTCGCCAATCCGCCTGCCTCCGGCGACAACGATGCGTTCTTCGATTTCCAATGGGGCCATGCCGCGATTGACGCAGCAGGCGCATGGAACGCCGGCTACCGCGGCCAGGGCGCCACCGTCGCCGTGCTTGATTCCGGCGTCTTCTGCCAGCACGTGGACATCGCACCCAACCTCAACGCAGCCAAATCGATTTCGTTCGTGGCCGGGCAGAACCACTGCAACGCGGCCGGCACCAGCACGCACGGTACCCACACCATGGGCACCATCGGCGCGGCCGATAACGGCATCGGCACGATAGGCGTCGCGCCGCGGGCCGAACTGATCGCGGTCAAGGTGCTGGACCCGGCCACCGGCAGCGGCAGCTTCGCCGCCATCATCCAGGGCATCGTGTATGCGGCGGATGCCGGTGCCGACGTCATCAACATGAGCCTGGGTGTCAATGGTGGCTTGCAGGTAGGCGGCAAGGAAGTGGCTGAACTCATCAATGCCACGGGTCGCGCCACGCGCTATGCGAATCGCCAGAACGCCACGGTCGTGGCGTCGGCAGGCAACGACGGTCGCAACCTGGACCAGGACAGCGGCCGCGTGTGCGACAACGATGGCGTGTGCACTACCCAGAACCTGCGTGCCTTCCCGGCGCAGTTGCCGGGCGTGATCGCGGTAAGTGCGCTGGGCCCGATCGCATGGTTGAAGAACCCGTCGAATACGGACTTCGACGTGCGCGCCAGCTACAGCAACTACGGCCAATCGGCGATTGATTTCGCCGCGCCCGGCGGCAACTTCGATTACCCGGGCACCGAGAACTGCACGTTCAAGGGAATCGTGCGCCCGTGCTGGGTCTGGGACATGGTGTTCAGCACCACCTCGGGCACGGGCGGCTACGGTTGGTCGGCCGGCACCAGCATGGCGGCTCCGCATGTTGCCGGCGTCGCGGCATTGATCGTCGGCAAGCATGGCGGCGAGTTGTCGCCGGCGGCGGTCGAGCGGATCCTTCGGGCCTCGGCCGATGACCTGGGCAAGCCGGGCAACGACGAAACCTTCGGTGCGGGCCGCGTGAACGCACGCAGGGCCGTGACCAACTGATTCCGTCTTTCAATGACGTAATGCGGCCGTCCTTCGGGGCGGCCGTTTTTTTTGCAGTCTGCGCCGTGAGCACGATCGCGCAATGCGATGCCGCGCGTAGGGTGCAGTCAGCCTCACGATGCTGGATCGTGCGCATGGCGCACGCTACGATCACGCATGCCGATGAATGAACCGCTGCCATTGTTTCCCCTGCATACCGTGCTGCTGCCGGGCGCGGCGCTGGGCCTGCGTCTGTTCGAGCGGCGTTACCTGGACATGGTCAGCGATTGCGGGCGCAACGGTCGCGGCTTCGGCATCTGCCTGATCCTGGAAGGTGACGAGGCCGGCACAGCGGCCACGCCCGCAGCCTTCGGCACCGAGGCGGTGATCGAGGATTTCGGTACCGGTGACGATGGCCTGCTGACCTTGCAGGTGCGCGGCGCGCGGCGCTTCCATGTAGACCGCACCCGGGTGCGCGACAACGGCCTGGTGATGGGCGACGTGCAATGGCGCGAGGCCGACATCGACGACCCCCTGCGCCCCGAGCATTCACTGTTGGCAACGTTGCTGCAGCACTTCCTCGAAAAAGTCGGCGGTGAACACAGCAAGGTCAGCAACGCCCGTTTCGACGATGCGTCGTGGGTCAGCTGGCGACTTGCCGAATTCATGCCGATCGGCGACGCGCAGCGCCTCGCGTTGTTGCAGCTGGATGACCCGCACGCACGCCTGGACCAGCTGCTGCAGCTGATGCCGTAGACACCAGGTAGGAGCGCCCCATGGGCGCGAGCTCCTGAAGCTTTACACGTTGCGACAAGATCAAAAGCTCGCGCCCATGGGGCGCTCCTACCGTTCGCCGGGTTTCATCGCATCGGTGCGGATACGCAACACAGGCAGCTCGGAGCCCGGATGCGCTGCGACGCGGTGCGGCAGCGAGCCGGCGTCCGCAATCAACGCATCCAGCGACGAATCCGCTTCGGCCAGCGGCCGCCACATGCCGATGTAATCGAACGCGCGCTTGTGTTGCAGGGTCTGCGCGCTTCCCAGCCACAGCGGTAGCGCCTGCCCTGAGCCTGTCGAAGGGTCGCCCGGCTGCAGTTGCACGGGTGCCGCCCACAGGCGCAGGGCCAGCAGCTCGCCGGGATGTTCGCCATCACGCAGCATCAGCAGGCTTTCCGCATGCGTGTCCAGGGTCGCAGGCAATACCGGTTGCCGCGCATCCGGCACGTCGCTGTCCAGCAGGTTCAATGCTTCCTGCCAACCGGCCTGTTCCTGCACGCGCCAGCCCTGGGATTGCAGCTGCAGGCGCAAGGGTTGCAGCGAACCGGCGACTTGCACGTCCAGCGGCCAGCGCTGTTCGTCGTCGAATTCATTGCGCCGCGCCGGCAGCTGTTGCCAATCGGTTTCCCACCATGCGTCCAGCGCCATGCTGCGTGTCGCCTGCGGCACTTCGAACTGCGCCAGCATCGGCGTGATGTTGCGCGGCGCATGCCACAGCGCGGCGATGGCGATCGCGCCGTAGAACAAAATCGCCAACGGTTTCATCCAGAACGAGCGCACGGTGCGGCGGCGGTAGGCGATGCCCAGCACCAGCAGCCAGAAGATGCCCAGCAACATGCCGCCGATGACGTCGCTCAGCCAGTGCGCGCCCAGGTAGATGCGTGCGAACCCGACCAGCGCCACCACGATGCCCGACACCATGTACGGCCAGATGCGCTTGCGTCCCGGCAGCTCGCGCGCGATCAGCACGGCGAAGAAGCCGAAGCAGATGGTCGCCATGGTGATGGGGATCGACGGGAAGCTGAAACCAGTCGCCACCGCCGGCGGCCGCGGGAAATCCACCATCGCGCCCAGCCATGCGGTCAATGCGAGTCCGAACGCCAGCGCCGCCAGCCAATGCGCGGCGGCCATCCAGCGCTTGCGCCAGGTCAGGTACCCCAGCACCAGCAGCGAGGCGGGCGTGAGCACTTCGGCATCGCCCAGCGAGGCCAACGCGGCCATCGGGTGGTCGGCCAGCGGATTGCGCAGGGCCAGCATGGATTCGTGGATGGCCAGGTCGACCGCCAGCGGTTCGCCGTGGCCGATCACCAGTGCAAGGAAGGCGAACGCGATCCAGCCGAAGGCGATCAGCATTACCGCCAGCAAGGCGAGCGATACGGATTCCCGCCGCTGCGGGTCGAACACCGCCATCGAGTAACGCCCCAGCACCGGGTGCTCGTGCGACCACGCCAGCGCACGCGCCAGCAGGTTGTCGGCATGCGCGGCGAACCAGCGGTAGGTGTACAGCACCAGTGCCCAGGCCAGCGCCAGCACCATCAGCAGCAGGCCGATCACCAGGGCGAGGCGGCCGGCGACGGCGGCCACGGCTTCATAGGCCTGGCCCAGCATCCAGCCCGGCCCCAGGAACAGTACGGCCCAGCTGATGGCGGCGAAGATGCTGACGGGAATATAGCGGCGCACGGGCATGTTCAACATGCCGGCGATGGCGGGCACGAACGGGCGGATCGGCCCGACGTAGCGCGCAATGACGATGCTCTTGATGGCGTTGCGGCGGAACATGACTTCGCCACGGTCCAGCAGTTGCGGGTATTTGCGAAATGGCCAGTGGTTGCGGAGCTGCGGCCCCCAGCGGCGCCCGACCCAGAAGCTGATGGCATCGCCGACGAAGGCACCCAGCACGGCGCATATCAGTGCGTAGGGGCCGGAGATTTCACCCAGGCCAATCAGCACGCCCACCGCAAACAGCAGGGGCAGGGCAGGCACGATGGCGCCGAGCAGGATCATGGCGTCGCAGAACGCGATGCCGAAGATCACCAGGCCCGCGCCCACTGGATGTGCGGCGATCCAGGCGAGCAGGCTGTCTATCCAGGGGGAATTCATTGCGGCGGATTATAGGCCGCTGGGTGTAACAATTTCGCGTGGGCGGATTCTGGCCGGGCTCGTGACTGGCGACATAAAATCTGGTCGATTCATGTGGCGCATTCGAATTGGACGAATCGTCAGGCCTTTGATTGTTTTGCGCGAGCCGCAAGTTGCCCTTTGCGCAGGAGGCGTTCCGCACGCATGACATGCAGGATGAATACCTTATGTCCGTCGTATCGATACAAGACACGGCAGGGCGGCTCCACTATCTGGCGATAGCGGGAGCGTCGGAGTTCTTGCGGACGACTACCGCTGTCAGGATGGTCAGCGAGCTGGTCGATATGGTCAAAGACACGCTTGACAAGCTCCGAGGCGGCTGTCGGATTCTCAAGTGCGATGTAGTCGGCAATTGCATCCAGATCAGCCAGTGCTGGCTCCGACCAGACTATTTCAACCATCTGGCCAGGCGCTTCCGGGCCTGTGCCTGGGTGGCCACGCGGCCTTCGGCAATGGCCTGCTCACCACGCGCGATCCCCTCAAGGATGGCCATGCGTTGTTGCATCAGTTGATAGGTTTCAACGTCCAGCAGGTATGCGCTAGGCAGGCCGTGCTGGGTAATGAGGATCGGTTGCTTGTCCCGTTCCACATCCGCAAGGAGTTCGGTGGCTTGACGCTTGAGCGTGGTGACGAGTTCGGTGCGCATGGAGTGACACTACAGTATCACTCCGGCTCGGGCAAGTTGCCGCCGACAGTGCATGCGCGGGTGGAATCTGTGCCGGTGATGACCTGCCTCGCCTTTGAAATTCCGCCGTGATGTCGAGTGGTCAGCGCATCGCTGGCCAAGCCACTGCAACGTCAAGATGGATAGCTGTCGAAGCTTGGCAGGTTGGCAGAGTCCTGATTCCATGCTGCCTTGCTTGCGAAAAAAATGCGTGCGTCGGGCGTGATGGACAATGGGCTATCCAGGCTGCCTGCCGGTACGACCAGCAGGGTTCCCATCGAATAGGGCAGGGCGGAGCCGCAGGTGGCGCAGAACGACTTCGTGTGCCGTGTCTGCGGCAAGTTGTAGGTCGTGACGTTGTCTTTCCCGGACAGCCACGACAGTCGGGCCGTGTTTGAAAACAGGTTGGCGCTGTGGGCGGAGCCGGAGCCCTTGCGGCAGTGTTCGCATTAGCAAAGATAGAAGCGTTCGAACGCGCCGTCGATGCGGAAGCGCACCGTTCCGCACAAGCAGGACCCGAGATATTCATTGTCCATGGAGGCTTCCGGTGCAGTGGTTTATGCGGGACGTGTCACTTGCCGGGTGTGCGCGTGAACTGGGCGGTGCGCATGACGGGGGTGCCGTCTTCCTTGAAATAGGCTTCGGTCTCGGTCAGCACGTTACCGTCGGCGCTCACGGTGTAGATGCGCGTGGAGCGTGGGATGCCTTCGTAGACGAACTGCATGACCAGTACGTCGGGGGACGGCATCTTTGCGGCCAGCACGTCCACCCAGTAGGTGCCGGTGGCGCGGCCTGGGGTGCCGTCGAGTGCCAAGGTGGTGTCCGAATGCATCCGGTTGTCGTTCTGGTCGATGATCTCGACGTGGGTGGACCATTTGCCGTCGGGGACTTCGTGGAACTCCAGGGTGACCTGCTTCGGGCGCATTTCCGGTGGCATGGGCAGCGTGCCCACGTCCAGGTTCCAATGGCCTGCCAACGGCGACGGTTCTGCGTGCGCCGCGAAGGCGGGCATGGCGTGGAGCATGAGCAAGGCGAGGAAGAGTGCTTTCATGCGGGCTCCGCTATTCAGTGCATTACCAGTCTGTGCCAGTAGGGTGCGAATGGGGGCTTTGGAAATACCACGCCGAGGTAGGTGTTGCGCCAGCACTGGGACCTGCCGTTGTCTTTGTCTGCGAAGTAGCCAATCACCTTTCCTGAAGCGTCAATCTCCAGGATCTGGGTCAGCTCTCCGTCTGCCTTGAAGTAGCAGCCATCGCGCTCGTCAAGGTGGTTCTGGTTGTTGAAAGCTGCCCAAGCATCGGCGTATGCGGCGGTGGCATCGCTCTTGTCCTGTGCGTCTGCTTTGGCATTGGCCGCGTCAAAGGTGATCGCCGATTGTGCAAAAGCCGGTGACGTCATTGCGAGACAAACTGCAACAAGGATTGGTCGGATCATGAGGGAACACTCCGGTGGCCAAGCACGTGGACCAGATCGAACTGCCTGTGCTGCCTGGGTGGATGGTCAGGGCTCACGTAACGTGAGGACAATTGAAGTGTAAAACGGCTCCGGCCATTCTCCCGCAAGCCCTGACGCATCTAGCGCCGCGTGCATGCATTTGGCAAGGTAGGTGTCACCCTTGCGCCAGCTGCGCTTAACCGAACCGTCGGCGTTGAGGGACAGGACGACTGTGAATACCGCCAGGTCCATGTGTGGCCGACCGCAAGCCGCCAAGGCGGTACCTAGCGCTTGGCCTTGGGATTCAAGAAGCTGTTCCGTCAGGTCCCTGGAGAGGCTGGCTTCGTTTGCATCGGCCATGGCTTTTGCTTCATCTACGCTTTCGGGGGCAACTGCCAACTGCGCTGCAAGAAAGATAGCTTTGAACACCAGTAAGTCCTCCTAAGGAATCTCCGGTCGTCGACTTCATCGCCTTGTGCTCCACATGCGGCGGAATCGCCTGCGGCGGTTCCGCCTGCGGCGGTTCCGCCCTACGCGTGCTTACGTAGCCGGAACGGTAAAGCTAATAACAATTTGCTTGGGCGACTGCTTAAAGCGGGTAGCAATGGACTGCCTGCTAAGTTGAGCGATTTGGTCAGTGGATATCTCAGGCGGGATGCCCTCGAAAGTGACGCTCACATTGGTCAGTGATCCATTTGACCAGTTAAAACCGACAAATGGCTTGGAGCCGACGGACTTTTCGAGGTCGGCAGCGACTTCTTGGGAGTGTTTGAAGCCCTCGGTGATCGTTTCGACCGCAGTGCAACCGACAAGACACGCTGATAAGGCCAAAGAAAGAAGAATCGAACGCATGCTGCTCCCCAAAGCAATCTAACGCCTGAATTAAGCCGGCCCGCAGCGGGGCGGCGACTGAGTGCGAATATAGCCGAAGGCGTGCACTTAGGCGCCGCCCTGATGTGGGCTCGGCTTGAATGAATTGTTAGCGGCCAAATCGCAGAGCAATGGGAGAGAAATAGGAAATGGCCAAGATTGCACCCCATAAAATCGTATGTGCTTCATAAAGAAGGTTCTCGAGACCCGATGATAGTGATGGGCCGACAAATGGGTACGCCAATAGAGATACCGCCGTGGAAAAAACAGCGAGAACGCGACCCCATGGCTTAAAGAAATACAGACCAATAAGGCTGATTAGCCATGGGACCAAAAAAACAACCACAAGGATAAGAGACCTCCACAATCCCTGTATTAGCCATGTCTCGGGCTCCTTGGCATAGGCCTCGGCCAGCTCTGAAGAGTAGCCAACGGAAATAAACTGTGCCGAAGTCGAAAGAACAAAAAGCGCGAAGTAAACAACAAGAAGTATCCGATATCGAGAAATTGACATGGCCGCTAACTATAGATAGCCCCCTTGTTCGGGGTGATAGCTGATAGTCACCGCAACCCTCTCAGCGGTCAATCACACCCATCTTCCGCCGCTCACAAAGAAAGACCCCGCATCGCGGGGTCTCTTGTGAACTACTTCACTACATGATGTGTTTACTTCACCGCAACCTCCGGCGCATCACTCGCCTTGCCGGGGCTGCGGTTGAAACGTGCCGAGAGCATCTTGCGCAGGGCATCCAGGCCTTCGCCCTTGCCGGCGATTTTCAGGAACGCGTACGCCTCCAGCGCATTGGTCATCAGGTCGCTGCCCAGCGCCATTTCCGTGTCGTTGGCCCGTTCGTACAAACGCGCCAAGCGGATCAGGCGCGGGCGCAACGCATCCAGCATGGCGAGGTCGCGGCGCATGCCCTCATCATTGAAATTGCGCGACAGCACGCCCGGGTTTTCGCCGATCACGTCGACCGTTTGCCGGCAGAACGCCTCCGACTTGTCGCCCATCTTGGTCAATTGCCGGCGCTGGTCCGGGGTCAGCGCCAACAACCCCGAGAACTGCGACTCCAACGTCAGCAGCGCGTCGTCGATGACCGCCAGGCTGTCGCTCTCCATTTTCATGTCAATCAAGTTCTGACTCATATTCGCTCCGTGATTCCATGTCAGTTACGCCGGCCCGCTTGGCCGGCGTCTCGAGCATAGTCCCCGCCACGCCTCACATTCCAGAGCAGCTGCAAGCACAAAAGCGACGCGCATGCGCGGCGGTACTCCACCGGCCGCATCGCGAATGCCACATGCAAGCTCCACCTGCCACGCACGCAAGACGGATCGCAGCGCGCGCAACGCCCACGGCTTGCGCGCAAGCCTGCGAGGCTTGCGATCGCCGAGCTCCAAGACCTGCGCGCAAGGCGAAATGGCTTGCACGCACGTCCCGACACCCCACGCGCATACCGGCACGTGCCGCGGTCGGGGCAACGCGGCTTGCGAACACAAGCCCCGCTGCCCGGCGCGCAGGCCTGCGGACGTTGCGGCCGGGAATCAGGACGGGGCAGGCGAGGCGCAATGCCTTGCGTGCGGACTGCGGTGGCGCGTCGATGGGCTTCGTACTGGCGCGCTCCACCGGACTGCGTCACTTGGTGATGGATCCATGCTGGAAGCTCGCGCCCATGGGGCGCTCCTACGGTTGCGGACTTACACTGGCGTCGCTTCGTAGCCCGCTGCCTTGGATGGACACCTGCATGCTCACCCGCGACCCCGCCGCCTTCCTCGACTTCGCACGCACCTGCACGCCCGACTTCGGCCCCGCCACCGCCCGCGCCGCGTTCCTGGTCGCGCCGGATGGCTTCGCGCGTGCCGAGCAATCCGCCACCGACAATCGCTACATGCATGACGACGCCGATTTCGACGCCGGCTGCGCCAATACCCAGCACCACGAACTGCAGCGCGCCCTGTCCAGCGAACTGCCGGTGATCTGCTTCCCCGGCGATGTCGATACGCCCGATGCCCTGTTCCCCAACAATGCCTTTGCCACCGCGCGCGTGCATGGCGTGCCACGCCTCATCGTCGGCCGCATGCGCCACGCCGTGCGCCAGCGCGAAACCACGCGCCGCGACATCCGCGACTTCTTCACCACGGTCGTCGGCTACGAGACCCACGACCTGTCCACGCAAACGCATCCCTGCGAACTCACCGGCTCGCTGGTCATCGACCGCGCGCGTGGACTCGGCTTCTGCGGATTGTCCGAACGCTGCGACGAAGCCGGTGCCGCGCACATGCACGCAGCGTTTGGGTTGCGTGCGACGCTGATGTTCGACCTCGCGCCGGGCGAGTACCACGCCAATGTCGTGTTGGCCGTGCTCGCGGGACGCGCTGCGTTGATCTGCCCCCAGGGCTTCGCCGATGCGGCGGTACCCGATGCCATCGCCGCCCTATATGCCCCGCACGGCATCCGCCTGTCGCCCGCCGAACACGCCGCCTTCGCCGGCAACGCCATCGCCTTGGCCGCCGACTCCGTATGGATGAGTGCCGGCGCCGACACCGCCCTGGTGCCGGCCACGCGCCGCGCCCTGGCCGAGGCCGGCTTGCAGGTGCGCAGCGTGGCGCTGGACGCCATTGAAGCTGCGGGTGGTTCGCTGCGCTGCTGCGTGGCGGAGATCTTCTGACGTCACCCGAACCTGAACGGCGCTGTCCGGGCTGTGGATAAATTCAGATCGAATTCACCGCTCCGGCCCAGAATCCCACCTCGACAACCCATCCACGTACCCATCACAGAGGGCCGGTGTCGGGCTCCCGTTCATTCAGGGAAGCCGAAATCCGTTACGATTCCGTTATGCGCGAGTTCCAACATTCATTGCTCTCCACCGCCCTGATGGCCTTGCTTTGCGGGCTCTCGGCCGGTGCCGTGGCACAAACCGCCCGCGATGAAGCACAGCCACGCAACGAGCCGCCGGCGCGCCAGATACCGCCACCACGGGCCATCAATCCCGAATCCTCCCTGTCCGACTCCGTGCGCCGCGCCCAGCGCGAAACCGGCGGACAAGTGCTGGGCGCGGAGCGCATCCAGTTCGACGGCCGCGACATCAACCGGGTCAAGGTGATGGATGACCGTGGCCGCGTGCGCTACATGGATGACGATCCCCAGCGTACGCGCGCGGCATCGCAACCCTCGCGCCCCGCGCCCCGCCCACCGCAGGACGAACCGCCGCGTACACGCGGTGATAACCCGCGCCGCCCGTAACCTGTCCCGCCGTCGCGGGCTGTTTCCGCGACACGTTCCACTACCCCGCGGCCCGTTGGCCGCCTGCTCCAAAGGGAGACTCCATGCGTATCTTGCTGGTCGAAGACGAAGCACCCCTCCGCGAAACCCTGGCCGCGCGGCTGAAGCGCGAAGGCTTTGCCGTGGATGCCGCGCAGGACGGCGAGGAAGGCCTGTACATGGGGCGTGAGGTTCCGTTCGACGTGGGCATCATCGACCTGGGCCTGCCCAAGATGTCGGGCATGGAGCTGATCAAGGCCTTGCGCGACGAGGGCAAGAAATTCCCGGTGCTGATCCTCACGGCGCGTTCCAGCTGGCAGGACAAGGTGGAGGGCCTGAAGCAGGGCGCCGACGATTACCTGGTGAAGCCCTTCCACGTGGAAGAACTGCTGGCCCGCGTCAACGCGCTGCTGCGCCGCGCCGCGGGCTGGAGCAAGCCGACCCTGGAATGCGGTCCGGTTGCATTGGATCTGGCCGCACAGACGGTCAGCGTCAACGGCAGCAACATCGACCTGACCAGTTACGAATACAAGGTGCTGGAATATTTGATGATGCATGCCGGTGAGCTGGTTTCAAAAGCCGACCTGACCGAGCACATCTACCAGCAGGATTTCGACCGCGACTCCAACGTGCTGGAAGTCTTCATTGGCCGCCTGCGCAAGAAGCTGGATCCGGACGGTGAACTGAAGCCCATCGAAACCGTGCGCGGTCGCGGCTACCGCTTCGCCATCCCGCGCAACCACGAGGGCTGATGCCCCCGCGCGCCGCGGACGCTGGCACGACCCAAGGCGGGGCAACCCCGGGCGGGCGCGATCCTTTCAGCGGATGGCGCCCGCGTTCGTTGCGGGCCCGGCAACTGCTGGCTGCCAGCCTTGGCCTGGTCGCCTTCCTCGCGCTGGCAGGCTATGCGCTGGATCGCGCCTTCGTCAGCACGGCCGAACAGAACCAGCGCCACCGCCTGAAGGGCTACGCCATGTCGTATGCCAACAAGGTGGAGTTCGCGCGTGACGGCAGCCTGATTCCGCCGGAGCTTCCGGTCGATCCGCGTTTCTCGCAGCCGGGCAGCGGCCTGTATGCGGAAGTCGTGCTGCCCAGCGGGCATTGGGGCTCCGATTCCACGCTTGGCCCCACGCTTGCCGCCACGGCGATGCTTGACCCGTTGCAGGAGTCGTTCGAAGGCCCGATGCCGATGACCCAGATCGACGGCGCCGCCGGTGCGGTGTACCGCTTCGGCTTGGGCACGATCTATGCAAGCCGTGGGCCGGACGGCGAGTTCCCGTATTCCATCTTCATTTCCGAGGACTCGCGGGTCCTTGCATCGCAGCTGCGCACCTTCCGCGCGGCGCTGTGGGTGTACCTGGGCAGCGCGGGCGTGATCCTGCTGCTGCTGCAGGTTGCGATCCTCAGTTGGAGCCTGCGGCCGCTGCAGCGCGTGATCAGCGAGTTGACCCGCGTGCAGCGCGGCCAGGCCAGCCGCATGACCGAACGCCACCCGCGCGAGCTGGAACCGCTGACCGACAGCATCAACGCCTTCATCGAAAGCGAGCGCGAGAACCTGGATCGGCAGCGCAACACCCTTGCCGACCTGGCCCACAGCCTGAAAACGCCGCTGGCGGTACTGCGCGCACAGCTGGATGAAGGCATCCACGCCACCGCGCTGCGCGAGGAGCTGGATACGCAACTCAAGCGCATGAACAACCTGGTGTCGTACCAGCTGGCGCGTGCGGCTTCCAGCGGCCATGCGCTGTTCGCCGCGCCGGTACCGATTGAATCCAACGCCGAGGAAATCGTGCGTGGCCTGGAGAAGGTCTACGCCAGCAAGGGCGTGATCTGCGAATTCGAGATCGATCCTGCCGCGCGCTTCCACGGCGAGCCGGGCGACCTGCAGGAGCTGATGGGCAACCTGCTGGAAAATGCCTTCAAGTGGGCGCGGTCGCGCGTGCTGCTGACCGCCACGCCGACGACCACGGTCGGCAATCGCCGCGCCGGCCTGCTGCTGGCGGTGGACGATGACGGCCCCGGCATCGCTGACGAGGACGTGGCCCATGTCCTGCAGCGCGGCGTGCGTGGCGACGAGCGCGTGCAAGGCCACGGCATCGGCTTGGCCATCGTGCAGGACCTGGTGCGCGGCTACCGCGGCGACCTGCAGGTGAAGCGTTCGCAGGAACTCGGCGGCGCGCGCTTCGAAGTGATCCTGCCGCAGGGCCTGTAGGAGCTGCGCACGTTGCGACCGTGAAATCGGCGCTTCGTGTTCTTTGCAATCAGGTAGATCCAGGTCGCAGCGTGCGCAGCTCCTACAACCTTGTCACTCAGCCGTAGAAGCGCTGCAGGTGCGCGGCGATTTCCGGCATCTCCGCCTGCAACAGCGCCGGTGCGGCGAAGTGGTACTCGCTGGTGACGGCGAAGAACTCTTCCGGCGATTCGCTGGCATACGGGTCGATGGCGGTGTCGTTGCCCGCATCCACCTCGTTGCAGAACGCGTCGTAGCGGCGCTGGAAATCCGCCGCCCATTGCCGTTGCCAGGCGCGCGGCAGTGGTGGGGTGCCATCCATTTCTCCGTCCAGCGCATCCAGCTTGTGCGCCATTTCGTGGATCGCCACGCAGAAGCCCGCGTCCGGTTCGGCCAGGTCCGCCTGTACGTCGGCCCACGACAGGACCAGCGGGCCGGCGTCCCAGGATTCGCCGGCCAGTTCATCTTCGTACTCGTGCAGGACGCCGGCGGCATCGGTGTGGCTGCGACGCACGCGGAAGGCATCCGGATACACCAGCAGTTGCGACCAGCCCGACCATCCGCCTGCGCCGATTCCCAACAAGGGCAGGCAGCACAGCGCCGCCAGCTGCAGGCGTTGCTCATCGTCCAGGCTCAGGCCGGCGAGCGGGGTGATGGTTTTCTGTTGCATGAAACCCGCGACGAGTGCCTGCAGGCTCGCGTCGCGGGTTGCATCCAGTTGCAGAAGCCACGGCGTGGTGGCGCGGACGCGCTGCCACGCGGCGGGATCAAGGGTGGGAGGCGGGCGCCGTGCGAGCCAGCCGAACAGCGCTGCTATCAGCGGAACATGCCCGGCAGGAAGCTGTGCCACTTGGCGCCGCGCTGCCGCGGCAGGCTGTCGTCGCTGCTGCCGCCACCGCCGGGTGCTGCACTGGCCGGCTTCGCATACTTGGCCCGGGCGGCACTGGCACGCGAGGCGTTGGGGCCGGCCTGGCTGGCCTGGGTTGCGTCGTCGCGGGCCACGGTTTCGGCATCCTGCTGGCAGGCACCGGCGTTGGCAGCGCCGTGGCGACCGTTCTGGGCCATGGCATGTGCGCTCGCGCAGGTCAGGAACAATGCAAGGCAGATACGCAGCATGGGAACGCTCCTGTCCGGACAGACTCTATATCCGATGAATCATAGCGCGGTTTGGTTGCAGGCGTCGCCGCGAGGGCGGTGGCCACCACGGGTGCTGCTGCTGCGACGCAGCAGGGGCAGGGCGGGGACTTCATGCAGACTTGCCGTGCATGCCCACGACCGCCGACGTTCCACTGACCGCCCCGACCCTGCGCCGCGCCCTGATCGCGGGTGCGCGCCGGGTCATCGCCGCCCGCGACGGCCTCAACCGCATCAATGTGTTCCCGGTTGCCGACGGCGACACCGGCAGCAACCTGGCCTCGACGCTGGGCAGCGTACTCAACGGTGCGCTCAGCCGGCGCAGCCGCCATGCAGGCGAACTGCTCACTCGGGTTGGCGATGACGCCATCGATGGCGCACGCGGCAATTCCGGCGCCATCCTCGCCCAGTTCCTGCACGGCCTCGCCGAACAGGTGAAGTCGCTGCCTGCGTTGGACACGCAGGCCTTGGCCGCGGCCGTGCGCAACGGCGCAGCCAGCGCGAGGCTGGCCTTGGCCAAGCCGGTGGAAGGCACCATCGTCAGCGTGATCAGCGCGTTTGCCGAGGAACTGGATCGCAGCGCCGCCATGCCCGGCCGCAATCCGCGCGAAGGCTTCGCCCAGGCTTTGCAGCGTGCACGTCGCGCACTTGCCGATACTCCTGCGCAGTTGGCCGTGCTGCAGAAGGCCGGGGTCGTGGATGCGGGTGCCAAGGGGTTCGTGGACCTGCTGGAAGGCATCGCCGAATTCGTGGAAGGCGGACCGCGTGCGATCCGCATGCAGGGTGCCGCTGCGCCCGCGGCCAACGACACGTTCGAGCCGGTCGCGCACGATCACGATGTCGATCCCGCACGCCGCTGGTGCAGCGAATGCCTGGTGCTGGGCGAAGGGCTGGACCGCCAGCGATTGCGCGAAGCGCTGGAAGCGATCGGTGCGGATTCCATCGTCATCGCCGGTGGCGCCAACCGCCTGCGCGTGCATGCGCATGCAGGCAGTCCGCAGGCCTTGTTCGATGCCTGCGCGGCGCAAGGCCGGGTGGAAGGCATGAAGGCCGACGACATGCTGCGCCAGCAGCAGAGCGCGGAGTCCGGCCTGCGCGTGGCCATCGTCACCGACAGCGCCGCCGATCTTCCCGAAGCCATCGCCGAACGCTTCGCCATCGGCGTGGTGCCGGCGCGCGTGGACCTGGACGGTCGTGATTACCTGGACAAGGTGGGCCTGTCGACGGGCGAGTTCTACCGGCGCATGGCGTCTTCGCAGCAACTGCCGCGCACCAGCCAGCCACCGCAGGGCGACTTCGTGCGCCAGTTCGACCTCGCGCTCGCACACCATGCGCAGGTGATCTATGTCGGCCTGTCACGCGCGGTGTCGGGCACGCTGCAATCGGGTGAACACGCTGCGGCGCGCACCGGCAACGGCCGCGTGCAGGTGTTCGATACCGTCAATGCCGCCAGTGGCCAGGCGCTGCTGGTCTGGCGTGCGGCGGAAATGGCGGAAGCAGGCGCCGACGAAAACGCCATCCTTGCCGAGCTCGAACGCCTGCGTCCGCAGACGCGTTTGTGGGCGATCACCCGCGACATCCGCCATGCCGTGCGCGGCGGACGCATCCCGCGCTGGGCCGGGCCGTTGGCGCGCCTGACTGCACTGACGCCGATGGCGCGCATGCGTGAGGACGGCAGCATGGGCGTGGCCGGCGTGCTGTTCGCGCGTGAGCGTGCTGCGGAAGTATTCGCCAAGCGCGTCGCCGGCAAACTTGCAGCGGGAGCGCGCTGGCGGGTGATCGTGGGCCATTGCGATGCCGCCGACGAAGGCCAGCGCCTGCTGGCTGCCTTGCAGGCGAGCGTCGACATCAGTGAATCCTTCCTGGTGGAAACCGGCGCGGCCATCGGCGCGCATGCGGGGCGCGGGGCGCTGATCGTCGCGGTGCAACCGGCGCCAACCGGATGAGCACCATCGGAATCCGCGTCACGGCAACAGGCATCGCCGTAATGCATCCGCGTGCATCTCACGCATAATCGCGGCATGCACTTCGCCATACCCCTCGCACTCATCGCCTGTGCCTACCTGCTCGGTTCGCTCTCGGGCAGCCTGCTGCTGGGGCGCCTGCGTGGCGTGGACATCCGCACCCAGGGCAGCGGCAACGCGGGCGGCACCAACGCGTTACGCACGCAGGGCTGGAAATTCGCGCTCGGCGTGGTGCTGGTCGATATTGGCAAGGGTGCCTTGGCCGCGTGGCTGGCACTGTGTTTCGCGCCGACTGCCGCCGCACTCCCGCCGTTATCCATTGCCTACCTCGCCGTGCTCGTCGCAGCGATTGGACATGTGTGGCCGATCTGGCATGGTTTCCGCGGCGGCAAGGGCGTGGGCACGTTGCTCGGCGGTTTGCTGGTGGTGTGGCCGGCGGCGGTGCCGTGGCTGTTGTTGGCGTGGCTGCTGGTGCTGGTCGGCACCGGCTACGTGGGCCTGTCCTCCGTCATCGCGGTGGCGTGCCTGGTGCCGCTGGCCTTGATCAACCACGCCGGGATCGAGCGACTGCTGTTCGCAAGCGCCGCCGCGCTGCTGGTGCTTTACACCCATCGCGGCAACCTGCAGCGGCTGCGTGCCGGTTCCGAACCACGCTTCGAACGCGTGCGCCTGTTGCGCCGGCGCACGTGAGCAGCGAGCGCGATGTGCTGCAACGCCTGATCGCCGGCCCCGTGTCCGGCGACACGCTGGCACGCGAAGCAGGATTGACGCGCGCCGCGATGTGGAAACGGATCGAGGCCTTGCGCGACGCTGGCGTCGACATCGATGCGCAGTCCGGTCGCGGCTATGCGCTGCGGCACCCGGTCGAATTGCTCGATGCCGACGCCATCAACGCGGCGCTTGCGGCCGATGTGCGTGCGAGCATCGCAAAGCTGGAGATCGCCTGGTCGCTTGATTCCACCAACAGCGAACTGCTGCGGCGTGACACGCCCGCGCGGGGCGTGGCCGTGTTGCTGGCGGAACGGCAGACCGGGGGGCGCGGTCGCCGCGGTCGCAGCTGGATATCACCACTGGCGGCGCACCTGTATCTCTCCGTGGCGCGGCAATTTTCAGGCGGCCTGTCGCGACTCGGCGGACTGAGCCTGGTCGCTGGCGTGGCGGTGGCGGAAGCGCTGCACGCCGCGGGGTATGACGACGTGCAATTGAAGTGGCCGAACGACCTGCTGGTGTCAGGCCGCAAACTCGGTGGCTTGCTGGTGGAAGGTGGCGGTGAACATGCCGGGCCGGTGCGCGCGGTGATTGGCCTCGGCTTGAACGTGCGCATGCCGCACGACGCGGCGGCCACGGTGGATCAGCCGTGGATCGATCTCGCCACCATGGGTGCAGCTGCACCTTCGCGCAATGCGGTCGCCGCGTGCGTACTCGGCCATCTCCTGCCGGCACTGGAACAGTTCGATGACGAAGGCCTGTCGCCGTTCCTCGCGCGCTACGTACGTTTTGATGCGTTGGCCGGTCGCGAAGTCATCGTCCACGGCGCGGGCACGCAATCCAGTGGTACCGCGCTTGGCATCGCGGCAGATGGTGCGCTGCGTGTGCGTGTGCGTGTCGACGGCGAAGAGCGTTCCTTCCATGCCGGTGAAGTCAGCGTGAGGCCACGATGAATCGATGGATCTTCGACCTGGGCAACACGCGCCTGAAATGCGCGCCGCTCAACGACGATGGCAGCCTGGGCACGGTGCATGCCTTGGCCCATGACGAAACCGGTTTCGTCGATGCACTGGAAGCGTTGCTTCCTGCCGATGCCGACTCGGCCTGCCTGGCCAGCGTAGGCTCACCCGCGTTGACCGCGGCCGTGCTGGACGTGTTGGCGTCGCGCTTCCAGCGGATATCCATCGCGCGCAGCGTCGCCCAGCTTGCCGGCGTGCGCATTGCCTATGCGGAACCTGCACGGCTGGGGGTGGACCGCTTCCTCGCGCTGCTCGCTGCACGTGCTCGCGCGCCACGCCCGTGGTTGGTGGTAGGTGTAGGCACGGCGATCACCATCGACCTGCTGGATCGCGCGGGCCAGCATCGTGGCGGACGCATTGCGCCCTCGCCGCGGCTGATGCGCGAAGCGCTGCACCACGCGGCCGCACAACTTCCAGCCCAGGGCGGCGACTATGTTGAATTCGCGGCAGACAGTCACGACGCGCTTGCATCGGGCTGTGGCGGCGCAGCGCTCGGCCTGATCGAACGCAGCCTGCGCGAGGCGACGCAGGTGCTGGGCGAAGCACCGGGCCTTCTGCTGCATGGCGGCGGTGCCGATGCACTGGTTCCGCACCTGCCACACGCGACGCAGGCACCCGCGCTGGTGCTGGAAGGGCTGGCGCTGTGGTCGCGCGCCGGCACGACCCTTTAGAATCCACGCATGCTGATACGCGCCCTGATCGTCCTGCTGATTGCACTGAACCTGGGCGCCGCCGCGTGGTGGATTACCCGACCTGCACCGACTCCCGTCGCGCCACCGGCCCAACCCGAAGGCGTTGCGCGCCTGCAATTGCTGAGCGAACGCAAACCCGTGCCCGTCGTGGCAGCGGCCATGCCCGCGCTCGCCACCGCGCCGATGGAGACACCTCCGGAAGAATCGACTCCTGCCACGACCCCGGCAGACGCGGCGCAGTGCTTCAGCCTCGGCCCGTTTACCGACGCCGCCAGCGCCACGGCCGCCAGCGCGAAGCTCGCTTCGCAAGCCAAACGCCAGCGCACGCGCGAAATGGCCGGCAAGGCCGCCAGCGGCTACCAGGTGACGCTGCCGCCGTCCGCGGATCGCGCCGCCGCGCAGGCGCTGGCACAACGCATCGGCGCGGCCGGATTCGAGGATCTGCTGGTCGTGGCCAGTGGCGAACAGGCCAACGGCATTGCCCTGGGCCGCTACGGCAGCCGCGAGGCCGCCGAACGCCGTCAGTCGGCGCTGCAAGCGGCGGGGTTTCCTGCGCAACTGCAAGCAATTGGCAGTGAAAGCGCAGCGCAATGGTGGCTGGATCTTGCCGCCAATCCGGGCATCGACGGCGCGCAGCTCAAGACGCTGGCTGCCGCGGCGCAATCACGTGCCCTCGACTGTGCCGCACTGCGGTAGAATCCGCGTCCGCGGTTCGGTCGCTTCGACGGCCCGCCTGCGTTGGAAGCTTCATTTCCACGTCATGCAAAGCCATGCCGGCATAGCTCAGTTGGTAGAGCAACCGCCTTGTAAGCGGTAGGTCCCCAGTTCGAATCCGGGTGTCGGCACCATCCCCCATGACTGTTGCACCGCCACAGTGGGGCATGCGGAACCCGGCTAGACTCTGCGGCCTGTCGATTGCCGCGAAGTCCTGCACATGAGTCGAATCTTCCCTCCGGTTTCATTGATCGGCGTACCCACCGATATTGGCGCTGGCCACCGTGGCGCGCGCATGGGCCCGGATGCCATGCGCATTGCCGGCCTCGCCGAAGCACTCATCGCGCGCGGCGTGGAGGTCGCGGATCGCGGCAACCTGCAGGGCCCGGTCAATCCATGGCAGCCACCCGTGCACGGGTATCGTCATCTCGACGAAGTAGTGGCCTGGAACCGCGAGTTGATGCTTGCGACGCTGGCCGAACTGCGACGCGGGCGCATGCCGATCATGCTCGGTGGTGACCACTGCCTGGGCGTCGGCTCGATCACTGCCGTCGCGCAACATTGCCGCGAAACCGGCAAGCGCCTGCGCGTGATCTGGCTCGACGCACACTCCGATTTCAACACCAGCGACGTCACGCCCTCCGGCAATATCCACGGCATGCCGGTGGCCTGCCTGTGCGGCATCGGGCCCAAGGGACTCACCCATCTCGGCGATCATTTCCCGGCCATGGCCGCCGCCGACATCCGCCAGATCGGTATCCGCTCGGTGGACCCGGATGAGAAACGCCTGATCAAGGAAAACCGCATCGACGTGTACGACATGCGCTACATCGACGAGAACGGCATGAAGCGCGCGATGCAGGCGGCACTGGACGGGGTGGATGAAGACACGCATGTGCACGTCAGTTTCGACGTCGACTTCCTGGATCCCAGCATCGCACCGGGTGTCGGCACCACGGTGCCCGGTGGCCCCAATTACCGCGAAGCACAGCTGGTGATGGAGATGATCGCCGACACGGATCGCATGATGTCGCTGGATATCGTGGAGCTCAATCCGATCATCGATACACGCAACCTCACTGCCGAACTGGTGGTGGACCTGGTGGAAAGCCTGTTCGGCAAGTCGACGTTAATGCGCGACTGAGGAAGCTGAACGCTGTAAATGCGCGTTCACATCGATTGAATGACCTCCGGTCCAACGTATGCGCAAGGTTGGACTCGTGCATGCAGTACATGCATCGCGCAGGTCGACCGACAGCACTATTTTCCACAGGAGGATCCAACATGAAGCGTTTATTGGCATTGATGGTGCTTTCGATGTTTTCGATCGGCATGCTGTCCGGTTGCAACACCATGGCTGGTGCAGGCAAGGACGTGCAGAAAGTCGGCGAGAAGGTCGAAGACAAGGCGCAGGATTGCAAGGACGGCAAGTGCTGATGCAGGCCATCTAGCCTGTTGCTGGGTTTCATTCTCCACGAAGAAGGGCCGGTTGCCGGCCCTTCTTTTTTATGCGCGTTGCAAAACGGAAGCGTGAATACCAGGTTGCCGCGAATGTTATGTGCTGTTGACGCGGTGTTGACCCTTGGCGAACGCACCGGGTGCGAAGCTGGCGTCGCGGTATCCCCCTCCGCGAAAACACTGAAGAGGTAAAGCCATGAACAAGGACACCATCGCCGGCAACTGGAAGCAGCTGAAGGGCAAGATCCAGGCCAAGTGGGGCGACCTGACCGACGACGATTTCCAGGTTGCCGAAGGCAATTCGGAATACCTTGCAGGAAAACTGCAGGAGCGCTACGGCTGGGATCGTGATCGTGCGAACACCGAAGTCAGCGACTTCGCCCGCAGCTTGAAATCCGACGTACGCAACTGAAGTAGACAGCCGGTGAAGTAGAGCGACGGGTCCACCTGCATTGACGAGGATGCAGGTGGCACCAGGCAAACTGTCTAGTGAAAAACAACGGGCCGCAAGGCCCGTTGTTCGTTGCTGGCACTGGCAGCGATCAATTGCGCGGTGGATCAGCCACGAAACCGTTGGGGAACGCACGCGGGCGATCATCGCGCGGATACTGGCGCGGTGCGTAGCGCGGCAGGATGCCCATCGCCACCAGTCGATAGGTGTCGTCGTAGCGCAACTGGGTGACCTGGGCTGGATCGTGGCTCGCACGCACGAAGCTGGTCTGTCCCACCGGTGACCATTCACGCTGGCCGTGCCCGGTGCCCATGCTCTGGCGTTGCGCGCTGCTGTCGGCGGCGGCCTCGTTCATCGCGCCAGCAGCAGGCGCCGCGGCTTTCGCTTCATCCCGCTCGTACTCGCGGCCACGCGCGATGGGCGGCACGGGTGATGGGTAATAGCGGGGACGTGATTCCTCGAACACTGCCACCCCAATCACGCCCACGTTGCGTGGACGGCCCGTGCGTGCGGCATAGCTGTCGCCCAGGTCGGTGAACACGAACTGCGCGATGTCATCCATCGACTTGCGCCAGCCGGAAATCTCCGCGCTTTCCCAGGGTTCCAGTACATAGCCGGCTTGCGATGGATTGGCGGTTTCGCCGGTGACTGCATTGATGCCGTCCACCGACAGCACCACCAGCACGCGTTGGCCAGTGGTGTTGGCCAGGCGCACGCCATAGCGGTTGCCCGGCGTGCCGGCCACCCAGGTATCGCCACGGTGCGGATAGCGGGGCAGGGTTTCGCCGGTATCGCGATCCACCACCGTCACGTCCACCAAGGGTCGTGCGGACAGCGGGCTACAGGCACTGGTCAGCAAGGTGACCAGGAATATGAGCAGGGTCTTGCGGAACATGGGCGTTCTCCGTGGTTGGGCATGCAGAGGAACGCGCCAGCTTCGCAAACGGGGTTGTGCGTTGTAGTGCCGAGCTTGCTCGGCAGCTCTTTGGCCGGGAGATACGTGCTGCCGAGCAAGCTCGGCACTACGGGGACGGTGGCGGTTAAACTTGCGGGCATCCAGAACCCATCAGGCAGTCCCTCGCGCATGACCCGTGTCCTTACCGGCATCACCACTTCCGGCACTCCGCACCTTGGCAATTACGTGGGCGCCGTGCGTCCGGCGATTGCCGCCAGCCATGCGCCGGGCGTGGAAAGCTTCTATTTCCTCGCCGACCTGCACAGCCTGGTCAAGGTTCAGGACGCGGCGCGCGTGCAGCGCTCCACCCTGGAAATCGCCGCCACCTGGCTGGCCGCGGGGCTGCAGCCGGACAAGGTGTGGTTCTACCGGCAGTCGGACATTCCAGAGATCAGCGAACTCAACTGGTTCCTGACCTGCGTGGCCGGCAAGGGCGTGCTGAATCGTGCGCATGCGTACAAGGCATCGGTGGATCGCAACCGTGCCGATGGCGAAGACGATGATTCCGGCATCAGTGCCGGTCTTTTCATGTACCCGGTGCTGATGTCGGCCGACATCCTGTTGTTCAACGCCAACAAGGTGCCGGTGGGCCGCGACCAGGTGCAGCACATCGAGATGGCGCGCGATTTCGCCCAGCGCTTCAACCATCTGTTTGGTGGCGAGTATTTCGTGCTGCCGGAAGCCGCGATCGAAGACAACGTGGCCACGCTGCCCGGGCTGGATGGCCGCAAGATGAGCAAGAGCTACGACAACACCATCCCGCTGTTCGCGCCGCACGCGGAAATGAAGAAGCTCATCGCGTCCATCGTTACTGACTCGCGCGCGCCGGGCGAAGCCAAGCAGGTCGAAGGCTCGCATGTGTTCCAGCTGTACCAGGCGTTCGCCAGTGCCGAGGAAACCGCGCAGATGCAGGTGGCGTTCGCCGAAGGCATCGGTTGGGGTGATGCCAAGCAGAAGCTTTTCGAGCGCATCGATGCCGAAGTCGCGCCGATGCGCGATCACTACGAGGCGCTGATGGCGAAGCCCGCCGAGATCGAGGCCATCCTGCGTGACGGGGCGCAGCGACTGCGTACGAAGTACGCGACCCCGTTCATGGCCGAGTTGCGCCATGCCGTCGGCTTGCGTGATCTTTCCTCCGCGCCGGCGGCCGAAGCCGAGGCGGCGAGCAAGGCTGCATTGCCGGTGTTCAAGCAATACCGCGACACCGACAATCGTTTCTACTTCAAGCTGCTCGACGGCGAAGGCAAGCTGCTGGTGCAGAGCAACGGCTTCGACTCGCCGAAGGATGCCGGGCAACTGATCGGCGTGCTCAAACGCAGTGAGCGCGCGGATGCCATGGAGACTCCCGGGATCAACGTGCTGGTGCCCGTGGACGAAGTCTTGGCGGCGCTGTTGCAGCTGCGGAATGCGGAGGCCTGATGCCGTATCTCGCGATCATCCTGTTCCTGCCCTGGTTCCTGCTGCTTGGTTCGCTTTTCTACCTGTTCCCGCGTGAGCCGCGTACGGCGCGCCGGCGCAGGTTCGACCTGGCGGCCCTGCTGGTTGCATTCGTGCTGAGTTTCGCCGGCATGCAATGGGGCTATGCACTTGGCTTGGCGGATTCCGGCACCGGCGCGATCTGGAAACAGGTGCTGGCCACGCTGGTGGCCTACGGTGCGTTCCTGATCGTGCTGGTCGTGGCGATTCCGTTACGCGGCTGGTTCCTCGCGCGGAAAGACTGATCGCATGATCGGGCACGGCATCCATGCCATCGACACCGCGTTCCATCGCGACCACTTCGATGCCGCCTACCTGATCGTCGAAAACGGACGTGCGGCCTTCATCGATTGCGGCACCAACCATTCGATTCCCCTTCTGCTTGCTGCGCTTGCTGATGTCGGACTCACGGCAGCCGATGTCGACTGGTTGCTGGTCACGCACGTGCATCTGGACCACGCGGGCGGCGCGGGTGCCCTGATGGCACGCTTGCCGAACGCGCGCTTGGTGGTGCATCCGCGTGGCGCACCGCACATGATCGATCCCTCCAAGCTCATTGCCGGCGCCACGGCGGTGTATGGCGAGGCCGAAATGGCGCGCAGCTATGGCGAGATCATCGGCGTGCCCGAGGCGCGCGTGGTGGTGGCCGAAGACGGGCAGGTGGTCGATTTCCAGGGGCGACCGCTGCTGTGCATCGATACGCCCGGCCATGCTCGCCATCATTTCTGCGTATGGGATGCGCGTAGCCAGGGCTGGTTCACTGGCGATACGTTCGGTCTCTCGTACCGCGAACTCGACAGCAGCAACGGGCCGTTCGTGCTGCCGACCACGTCGCCGGTGCAGTTCGAACCGGACGCGCTGAAGGCCTCCATCACTCGATTACTGTCGTATCGCCCGCAATCGATGTATCTGACCCATTTCGGCCGCGTCGGCGACGTGGAACGCCTGGGTCGCGATCTGCACGAGCAGATCGACGCGATGGTGACCATCGGCAAGGCCTGCGATGGCCAGCCGGATCGGCACGAACGCATGCGGGACGCATTGACCGTGCTGTACCTGGACCGTGCGCACGCGCATGACTGTCAACTTGACGATGCTGGGATCCTGCAAGTGCTGGGAATGGACATTGAGCTCAATGCACAAGGCATGGGATCGTGGCTGGATCGCGACAAGCGCTAGCGAACGGGTAGGAGCGCCCCATGGGCGCGAGCTCTTGATTGCTGCATGATCCAAACGAAGAGCTCGCGCCCATGGGGCGCTCCTACCGGTTTGCGGTTATTTCCAGGTATTGGGTTTCTGGCGGCCTGACTTCTTCGGCATCGGCACCACGCAGAAACGGTGGCCGCTGGGGGCTTCCATCACCCACCAGCGCTCGCGCACGAATTCGATGCGCTTGGCACCGAGCTTTTCAAGGCGGGTGACCTCGGCTTCGATGTTGTCGGTTTCTATGTCCAGGTGCACGCGCGAGGGATGCGCGACTTTCTGCACTTCGATATGCAAGCCACCCGGGCCATCGCTCAGTGGCGCGTAGATGCCGAGATCGCCTTCGTCATAATCCGTGACTTCCAGTCCCAGTGCCTGGCTCCAGAAATCGGCGGAGTCTTCCAGCGAGCCGCGCTTGCAATCAATGATGAAGCCGGCGAGTCGACTGCGGTGTGCCATGCAAATCTCCGTTGGATTGGTAGGAGCGCCCCATGGGCGCGAGCTCTTTGCCCGGATTGCGCGAAAATCAAAAGCTCGCGCCCATGGGGCGCTCCTACCGGGTTAATTCGAAAGTGCGAGGTCGTCGAGCATCGCCCGCAGGAAGCGCGCTGCTTCGCCGCCGGTGGACACGCGGTGGTCGAAGGTCACCGACAACGGGATGACTTTGTGCGCTTCGAAGCCACTCGCAACCGGGGTCAGCTGCATGCGTGCACGTCCAGCGGCGACGATCGCCACGCAGGGCGGCACGACGACCGGCGTGGCATAGCGGCCGGCGAACATGCCGAAGTTGGATAGTGAAATCGTATAGCCACTGAGTTCCGAGGCTGCGATGCTGCGGTCTTCCACCTGTGCACGCAGGCGGTTTACGCCTTCGCGTATGCCGTGTGCATCCAGCAGGTCGGCATTGCGCAGCGCGGGAACGAACAGGCCGTCTTCGGTATCGACGGCAATGCCGATGTCCACGTGTGCATGCAGGGTGCGTGTCAGCGTGCCGCCGTCGAACCAGGCATTCATCGCCGGCACGGCCTGGCATGCGCTGACCAGCGCGCGCACGAGACGTGCGGTCAGGTCGTTGCCGGGCGACCACGCCTGCACGTCGGCATCGTCGTTGAGCGTGGTCGGCACTACCTTGGCATGGGCATCGGCCATCACCCGCGCCATGTTGCGACGCACGCCCTTCAGTGGTTCCGGCTGGCCGCTGGCGATCACGCCGGGCGGCTGGGTGCGCATGGGTTTGCCGGTCGTGGAAAGCGGTGTGCGCGCACGCTCTTGTAGGAGCGGGCCCTGCCCGCGATGCTTTTCTTCGACAGATGCAGGTTTAATTGCAGGAGCATCGCGCCCAGGGGGCGCTCCTACGGGGGGTGGGTTGGCTGCAGCTTGTTTCACATCGGCCATCGTCACCGTGCCGTCCGGGCCTGTAGCGCGTACGCGCGACAGATCTACGCCAAGTTTCCTTGCAGTAGCACGCACTGCAGGCATGGCCTTCACGCCACCGACGGCGATGGCGTGCTCCTGGTGCACGGCGTTGGAGCTTTGCATGGCACCGACCACGGTGCCTGCATCGTCGCGTTCCGTATTTGCATCAGCATCTGCTGTTGTGGGAGGGGCTTTAGCCCCGACTGGGTCCGAAGCCGTCGGGGCTAAAGCCCCTCCCACAACAGCGTGAGCATGGGAATGTCCGGTGTCTTGCCCATCCGCACGCTGCGGCAGGTTGGGATCAAGCTGGAATTCGGCCAGCATCGCGCCGGTCACCACGATGTCTCCCGCGCCGCCAGCCAGCTTCAACACTTTCCCGGATACGGGTGAAGGCACTTCCACCACCGCCTTCGCGGTTTCCATCGACACCAGCGGCTCGTCCAGGCGGATCACGTCGCCTTCCTTCACGAACCACTCGACAATGGTGGCATCCGGCAGGCCTTCGCCCAGGTCGGGAAGATGGAAAGTCTTCGTGTCGGTCATGTGCAAATCCAGGTCGTCATGTGGGTTGTAGAGCCGAACTTGCTCGGCTGCTTATTATTTGGAATCCAGCCAAGAGCATCCGAGCAAGCTCGGACCTACAAGGAACCAGGCTCGCCTTCTATCAGCTCGATGGCGCGTGCCGGAATCCATCCGGTGTCGCCGCTGGCGTTCTCCGCCCACCACCATCCTTCCTGTTCGCGTTGCACGTGCACGATCTCGCCGATGTCGGTCGCCAGCTCTCGCGTGTCGTAATCACCCAATGCGGTGGCCTGGCCGACCTCGTTGTCGAACAACACCGCGGGAATCCAGCCGCCCAGGCCTTGCGCCAGCGTGGTCCATACGAACTGCGGCCAGTCGCCATCGCGTTCACCCAGGGTCACCGTGTCGCCGGTCGCGACGCGGATCGGTGGACGATCCGGCGCGCGGTGTGCGGCGATCACGCGGGCACGCTGCATCAGCCCGCCGCCATCACGCGTTTCGCAGCGGCAATGATCTTGTCCACGCTGGGCAGGTATTTCATTTCCAGGCGGAACAGCGGGATGTGCGTGTCGTAGCCGGTCACGCGTTCCACCGGTGCGACCAGGTCATACATCGAACTCTCGGCAAGGCGCGCCGCGATTTCGGCACCGAACCCTGCCGTGCGTGGCGCCTCATGCACGATCACGCAGCGCCCGGTCTTGCACACCGATTCGGCGATGGTGTCGAAATCCAGCGGCTTCAGCGTAGCCACGTCGATCACTTCCGCGCTGATGCCCTGCGTTGCCAGTGCTTCTGCGGCTTCCAGTGTTTCCTTCACCTGCGCACCCCAGGTCACCAGGGTTACGTCGCTGCCGTCACGCAGCACGAAGCACACGTCCAGCGGCAGGGCTTCGCCGTCATCGACCACCACTTCCTTGTACTGGCGGTAGATGCGCTTGGGTTCCATGTAGATGACCGGATCCGGGTCGCGGATCGCGGCTAGCAGCAGGCCGTAGGCGCGCTGCGGCGAGGACGGCATGACCACGCGCAAGCCGGGCACGTTAGTGAAGATGGATTCGTTGGCTTCGGAATGATGCTCCGGTGCGCGGATACCGCCACCCCACGGCACGCGCAGCACCATCGGGCAGTGCAGGCGCCCGCGCGTGCGGTAACGCATGCGCGCGGCGTGGCAGATGAGGTGGTCCACCATCGGATATACGAAGCCGTCGAACTGCGCTTCCGCCACCGGCTTCATGCCCATCGCGGCCATGCCCACGGTCAGGCCGGCGATGGTGGTTTCGTCCAGCGGCGTGTCCAGGATGCGTTCGGAACCGAAGCGTTGTTGCAGGCCGGCGGTGGCGCGGAACACGCCGCCGTTGACGCCCACGTCTTCACCCAGCACGACCACCGAATCATCGTGCGCGATTTCCCAGGCCAAGGCCTGGGTGATTGCTTCGATCAAGGTGATGGGCAGCGTGGCTTTTGTGGGAGGGACTTCAGTCCCGACTCCATCCGAAGCCGTCGGGGCTGAAGCCCCTCCCACAGGTGCAGTTGTGGCGTCTATGTTCATGAGCGACCCTCCAGCGCGATGGCCGCGGCGCGTTGCGCCAGCAACTCCGGCGGCGGATCGGCGTAGAGATGGTCGAACATCGCTTCCACCGGCTGCACCGGTGTTTCCAGGTAGGCGTTGACCTCGATGTCGACCAGGCGCCCACATTCTTCCTTCCATGCAACTTCGTCGACCTCGCTCCACAAGCCTTGTGCCGTCAGCCAGATGCGCAGGCGTGGGATGGGATCGCGTTCCCAGGCGGCCCTCACTTCCGCATCGTCGCGGTAGCGGCGCGCGTCGTCGGCGGTGGTGTGGTCACCCAAGCGGTAGGTGACGAATTCCAACACGCTGGTGCCTTGTCCGTTGCGTGCGCGCTCGGTGGCGATGCGCATCGCTTCCAGCACGGCGATCAAGTCGTTGCCATCCACCTGCAGGCAGAACGCACCGCCGGCGATGCCTTTCTGCGCCAGCGTCTGTGCGCCGGTCTGTGCGGAGCGGGGCACCGAGATCGCCCAGCCGTTGTTGATAACGCACAGCACCAGCGGCAATTCGTAGGCGCCGCCGGAGTTGAGCGCGGCGTAGAAGTCGGTCTTGGAGGAACCGCCATCGCCGCAGGTGCTCACCGCGATGCGTTGTTCGCCGCGCAGCTTGAATGCCAGCGCCGCGCCGGCGGCATGCAGGCATTGGGTGGAAATGGGCACGCACCAGGCGAAATCGTGGCGCGGCACGGCGAAATCGTTGCCGCGTTCGTCGCCGCCCCAGTACAGCAGCACCTCGCGCGGACGCACGCCACGCATGAACTGCGCGCCGTACTCGCGGTAGCTGGGCGCGAACGTGTCCTCGGGCAAGGTGGAGGCACCGATGCCGACATGCGTGGCTTCATGGCCCAGGCACGAGGCGTAGGTGCCCAGTTTGCCGGTGCGCTGCAGGGCCACGGCCTTGGTATCGAACACGCGCACGAACAACATCTGCTTGAACAGTTCCAGCAGCCGCGGCGTGTCGCGGGCCGCGGCCGGCAGGTCGTCGCGGACGGTTTTTCCGTCCGGGCCCAGGTATTGCAGGTACTCGATCTCGAATTGCGCGGCGAGGGTCATCGCGTGGTGATCCTTGAACCATGTGCGGCGAATGATAGAGCGCGACATGTTAAGGAACCTGGACTGCAGGCACGTCCTGCACCGCAACAATACGCCGCAACACGGTGAATCAGTGGAACACGGCAGTGACCGTGTTCCACTTGCCTGCAACGGTTACGGCGACACGGGCGTGGCGATGACCGCGGTATTGTCCGACTCGTCCGCGTCATGATTGCCGGACGATACTGCGGCGTCCAAGTGGACCGTGGTGGTGTCGCCGGACGCGGGGGCGGCCACGCTCAGTCCGAACGATACGGTGGAGCCCGCGGCAAGCGGCACGTCACTACTGCAGACCAACGTAGGAGCACGGCTGCCCTGACTCACCTCGCACTTCCAACTCGGAGGCACGCTTACTAGCGCGGCGGGAACCACGGTCGGTCCACTCAGCAAAAGGACCGGACTGGTTGCCTCCAGCGAACCATGGTTGGACAGGGAGGCAGTGTAATCGGCTACAGGCTGGTTGGCTGGCACGCTGGGCGGTCCGGACAACTGCACGCCCAGGTCTGGTCGCGGCGCAGTACCCACGCTTATCGCAATCGATGCCTGGTTGTTGCTCTTGATGCTGTCGTAAAGCGGGCTGTCCACGGCAGTGGCCAGCGCGACCTGGCTGCCGGTATCCGGTCCCGAAATGGCACTGGCGACGAAAACGGCGCTGGCGCCGCTAGCAAGCGATGCCGTCATGCATGCTATTGAAGTAGCTCCGATGTCGATCAATGGCGCATCGCAGGTCCATCCATCCGGTGGGCTCACAGTGAACCGAGGGCGCTCGATGTTCAATGCGAAACCGACGGCGGCCGAGGTCGCGTCGGCGGGTCCCAGATTGGTGACGGTGACGCCATAGCGCAGAGGTTCGCCAGCCAGAACCGCAGGCGCCTCGGTAGCCACGCTTACGGACAGGTCGGTACGCGGACGCGATTCGAAATACGCCACCACCGGATCGTGGTCGGACAGGCGCACCGGCGAGTTAGCATCGTTACGCCCCACCTCCGGGAAATCCGCGTTGATGCGCGCATGGTCCAAGCTGAACGCTGTGCTGGCCAGGATCAACTCCTCATTCGCCAGTACGTGGTCCAGGCTTTGTGCATTGCCTCCGAAGACGAAGGAGTAGCGTTCCGCCTGTGGTTCCAGCACGCCCAGGTTGACCAGATCGGGATCGACGAGGTCAAGCCCGTCGCCGGGGACTGCGGTCTGGTTGTCCGGCGTTGGCGTGCCGGTCACCACGTTCATGGTGTCCGCCAAGCCATCGTTGAACGCGAACGCATTGAAATCACCCAGTACGGCGATACGGCGTGCCGGGTCGGCAACCTGCATTTGCTGGATCACGCTGGCCAAGTATTCAGCTTGGTGCTGGCGTTTGCGGCGTACGCGATCGCCGAGCGTCGTGGGACCGGACGGTTCGGTGCTGTCCACGTCGTTGAGCGATCGCTGGTGCACGCCGATCACGGTGATCGGGTCCGGCTCGCGGTCGGTCGGGTAGTGGACGACCGCGTCGAGCACCAGCGGTGGGCGATCGTTGAGCAGGCTGACCGACCCGCTGGGTTCGACCCAGGTCGTATCCTTGCCCTGCTGGGTCACGGCCATGACCTGCACTCTGGGGATGCCGGTGTCGACTTCCCGCGTCTTGACCAGAAAGCCGACGTCGATGCCGCCCACGTCGTTGCCTTCCTGCAGGTAGGCGACGTATTGCGGATTCAGCATGCCGGCTGCTGCCGCATCGGCATTCACGCGCGCGGCCACCGCCTGCAAGGTGGTCAGGTTTTCCATTTCCACCACTAACAGGATGTCGGGCAATCTGAGGTAGTCGCGGATGGCCAGCGAAGCCTTGCCCAGGCGATTGGCGAACGCCGCCGCAGTCAACACCGGCTCACCGATCGCGGGGTCGTTGGTGGTGTCGAAGAAGCGCTCCATGTTGTAAGCGGCCACGGTGAATTCATCGAACGTGGGCGCGCGTACCGGCGTGGGGGTGATTCCACCCGACACAACGATGGCCGCCGTGGGGTCCCGATGGATGGTGTACCGCCTGAAGCCGAAATCCATCGGGCCGGTCAGCCCTTCGATCACGGTGCCGGCGGACAGGTCCAGCACGTAGCTTGGACCACCCAGCGAATCGCTGTCGATGGTCATGAGCTCGGGATTGAAATCCCAGCGCGGAATCGGCGGGATGCTGCTGCCTGCCGGCGGGGGGTTCGGCGCCTGTATGCCGGGCTCGCGCATCGGGCGCGGCACGCCCGTCACCACGGCGTGCAGGATGCCGGTAGTGGTGCCGGTGGCGCTGCTTTCGTTGGTATTGCCCTCGGTCGGTGCGACAACCGTCAAGCTCGGCACGGTGACGCGCATGCCTTCGACGCGTTCGAGTTGTTCGAGAGGACCCGACGGGTCTGGAAACGTTGCACTGAGCACGACGGGCGTGGGCAACGGATTATTCGTTGACAGCAGAGCGATGCTGGGATTGCCACCAATCTCGGTCAGTGGTGGTTGGTCGGGATCGGTGGTCGGAACGTATTCAACGACCGTACCGGTGACACGCACTTGGTTGCCCGGCTCGGCGCTGGCCGGCGGAACGGTACCGGTGAACACGAAGATGCCTTCCGATGTCGCTGGGTCTGCATCGGCCTCCGCATCGCGTGACTGCAGAAAGAAGCCGTTGCCCTTGCGGCCTGTGACGGTGCCTATGGTGGACACCAGCTGGTTGACCCTTGGCGAGATGCTTCCGCTGCCCTGGATGTCGTGGATCGGAACCAGAACTACGTCGTCGTTGACTATGGTGTAAGTGGCCTGCGCCCTGCCGACGATGGCACCGGCCACGTCGGTGAGGTTGATGAACAAGGTCTCGTCAGCCTCCTGCCTGGTGTCGCCATAGATCGGCACCACGAAGGCTGACGCAGTCAAGCCCTCGGCGATGGTGACCGACCAACCGGTTTGCTCGATGTAATCGGCTTCTGGGGTTTCATTCTGGAACCCCGGAAGCGCGGTGCCGGCAGAGGTATGCGCATTGAAGGTCACACCCGCCGGGCCCGCCGGCTCGCTGAGGGTCACTAGGACCATGCCCGAGAACGTCCAACCCGGTCCATTGCCTTCGTCGGCTGCGGCATCTTGGATGGTCAGGATAGGCAAGCCGGTGGCACCACATAGTTTGAGCGCGGTGGCCATGTTCCTTGGTGAAGGCGCGCCGCTGGCGAAATCGCCCCCATTGTTGTTGGTATCGGTGCAGCCTCCATTGGCGCGCAGTACGGCCAACGTGTTGCTGGGTGCCAAGGTAGGCACCGAGCCTTCAGAGCAATTGGCCGTCGCCCCGAAACCAACGAAGTCGATGGTTCCTCCAGGGCAGGCGCCGGTCAGCGTGTTGACGCTGTTGACCACGGCGACTTTGCCGGCAGTGCCGGACATGGCAATCGTGCCGGTGGCGTCCGGAGTTGGCAGATCAGGCGCTGAGCCTGCGCCGTCGGCTTGCTTGACCAGGTAATAAGCACCGGCCGGCAGGTTGCCGCTGAGGTTGGTCCGGGCCCAACTGGTGCCGGTAGCGCTGGCGTACTGCACTGACCAACCATCCAGGCTCACGGCTCCTGTCGAGTTGTTGTGCAGTTCGATGAAATCGCTCTTGTAGGGTGCGCCGCTGTTGCCCCCCCCGCCATAGACCTGGCTGATGACCACCTGCGCCCGTGTATTGACGGGTACGCCCAGCGCCACCATGGCCAAAATCAGAACTCCCGCAAGCCCGCTCCCCGTCACCCTCATTCCCATGCCCCCACTCCATTTTGTCGAACGCGGGCGGGTCGCCTCGCGGAGTCCGATTGTGCCGGAACGATGGGGCTTGTGCATGACACCTCCGGTCTCGCCGAACCGTTACCATGGTGCTCCCCCCTGTGCCGGTAACGCATGAGCATCCAGGACAACCAACGACCGCTTGAAGCAGGCATCCATACCGATCTGCAGGGACGCATGACCTACGGTGGTTACCTGCGGCTGGATCGCCTGCTGTCCGCCCAACAATTGGCGTCGGACCCTCCGCATCACGACGAGTTGCTGTTCATCGTGCAGCACCAGGTGTCGGAGCTGTGGATGAAGTTGATGATCCATGAGCTGGGTGCCGCGGTGGCGTGCCTGCAGCGGGACGAGATCGACCCGTGCCAGAAGATCTTCGCGCGCTGCAAGCAGGTGTTGCGGCAGTTGACGGAGCAATGGTCGGTGCTGGAAACGCTGACGCCGTCCGAATACATGGAATTCCGCCCGGTGCTGGGGCCGTCGTCCGGCTTCCAGTCGTTGCAGTACCGGACCATGGAATTCCTGCTGGGCAACAAGAACGCGGACATGCTGCGCGTGTTCGCCTACGACGCCGAAGGCGCGGAAGGCCTGCGCGCGGTGCTGGAAGCACCCAGCCTGTACGACGAATTCCTGCGCTACCTCGCGCGCAAGGGCCATGCGGTGCCGCACGCGAACATCGAACGCGACTGGAGCCTGCCGCACCGTTCCGATCCCGCGCTGTTGCCGGTGTTCGAAAAAATCTACGAAGACACCGATGCGTACTGGCTGGAATACGCGCTGTGCGAGGACCTGGTGGACCTGGAGACGCAGTTCCAGCTGTGGCGTTTCCGGCACATGCGCACGGTGATGCGCATCATCGGCTTCAAGCGCGGCACCGGCGGGTCCAGCGGGGTGGGTTTCCTGAAACAGGCGTTGGAGCTGACCTTCTTCCCGGAATTGTTCGAGGTGCGGACGATGATCGACGGCAAGCCGGGCACGCCGGTGCCGTAGGTTGCTTTTGCCTACTCAGCCCTGCACTGCCTGCGGTCGCCACCGGGAGAAAGCCGCACGGATTTGACGCGAACCGCACCGTTCTGTGATCCTCGCCCGTCCCGCGCCCCACTCGCGGACACCTAATTCCTGAACAAAACCATGGGGGAACCCGCATGAGCGGAGCCGCAGAGTCACCAACGCCGGAGCGCATTCCGGAATTCACGCAAGTCCTTGGGCATCCACGTCCGTTGTGGATGCTGTTCATGTCGGAATTCTGGGAACGCTTCGCGTTCTACGGCATCCGCTGGGCGATGGTGTTGTACATCGTCGCGCAGTTCCATGGTGGCGATGCGTCCGGGCAGAAGCCTGCCAGCGAGATGTACGGTGCCTACCTGGCCCTGGTGTACGCAGGCGCGATCTTCGGTGGCTATGTCGCTGACAAGCTGATCGGCTTCCAGCGTTCGATCCTGCTGGGTGCGGTGTTCATGGCGATTGGCCTGTTCATGCTGGCCTCGCCGACCGAACTGCTGTTCAAGCTGGGCCTGGCCACGATCATCGTCGGCAACGGCCTGTTCAAGCCCATCATCTCGACCATGGTCGGCAAGCTGTATTTCCAGGGGGATGCGCGCCGCGACGCAGGCTTCACCATCTTCTACATGGGCATCAATATCGGCGCGATGATCGCCCCGGTGATCACTGGCTGGTTGGCGCGCAAGATTTTCGGCACCAACGACGATCCGCACTACCAGTGGGTGTTCATTTCCGCAGGCATCGGCATGCTGGTCAGCCTGGTGTGGTTCTGGTTCGGCCGCGACCAGCTCAAGGGCATCGGCCTGCCGGCGCCGGGGCAGGAGGGACTGGGCCGGTTGGGAATGGTCGCGGTGGTGGGTGCGCTGGTGGGCATCCCGCTGTTCTATTTCCTGCTGACCATCAATGCCAGCGTGCTGCAGGCCATCCTGATGGCCTTGTTCATCGTCCCGGCGGTCATGCTGCTGGTGGAAGGCGCACGCAGCGGCCAGGTCGCGCGCGACATGGTCGTGGCCATGCTCATCATCTTCGTGTTCAACGTGCTGTTCTGGATGTTCTTCGAACAGGCGGGCAGTTCGTTCACCTTCCTGGCGGACGAGATCGTCAATCGCGACTTCGGCACCTGGACCTTCCCGCTGGAATGGTTCCAGTCGGTGAACTCGATCGCCATCATCACCCTGGCGCCGATCATGGCGTGGATGTGGGTGAAGATGGGCAAGAACAACCCGTCCATCCCACGCAAGTTCGGCCTGGGCCTGATCTTCAACGGCCTGGCCTTCCTGCTGCTGATGATCGCGCTGAACAGCATGGTCGACGGCAACGGCCAGATCCCGTTCTGGACGCTGTTCATGGTTTATGTCATCCAGTCGGTGGGCGAGTTGTGCCTGTCGCCGATTGGTTTGTCGATGACGACCAAACTGGCGCCCGCGCGCCTGGGTGGACTGGCGATGGGCTGCTGGTTCCTGTCGATCGCGATCGGCAACAACCTGGCCGGCATCTTCGCGGGCAAGGTCAGCGGCGAGGCCGGCATGACCGTGGAGTCCGCGCATGCGGGTTACACGTTCGGCTTCTGGGCACTGGCGGGTTCAGGCGTACTGCTGTTCCTGATCGCACCCTTGATCAACAAGCTGATGCATGGGGTGAAGTGACGCATTGGCGCGCGCAATAGCGCGGCTTTGCCAATGCCAGAGCAGGCATGCCTGCTCTATCCCCGCGAAGAGCCTGCCCTCGATTGCTTAAGTCGGGGGCGGGGATCCAGCGTGGTATCTCGTGCGCACAGCGCACGCTACTGATCGCTTCATGATCCTCTGCAAATTAAATACGGCGGCCATTGGCCGCCGTATTTATTTCGGTGATCGAAAAATATTCCTCAGTCGTGGCCGACGATCAATCCCACGCCTTCGGTGAGCTTGCTGAGCAATGCATCCAGTTGTGCGCGTTCTTCATCACTGAGCTGGCTTAGCAGTTGCCGCTCGCATTCCAGGGTCATCGGCGCGACCTGGTCGTAGACCGCGAAGCCCGCTTCGGAAAGGGCCAGCACCGAACGCCGGCGGTCATCGCCGTGGGTCTCGCGCTGGATGAAGCCGCGCTCCAGCAAGCGCGCCACCGCGCGACTCACCGCCACTTTGTCCATCGCGGTGCGTTCGGCTACTTCGCCCGCAGACAGGTCCGGATAGCGGCCCAGCACCGCCATCGTCCGCCACTCGGTCACCGCCAGGCCGAAGCGCTGGTGGTAGATGCCGGAAATGGTCTGGCTGACCCGGTTGGACAGCACGCTGAGCCGGTAGGGCACGAAGTGCTCGAGATCCAACGTGGCGTGGCCGTGGCCGGCATGGGATTCGGAGGTGTTTTCAGGCATGTCGGAAGGCTGCTCAGGAGTCATTGGCGCGTCGCGGCTTGCAATTGGTTTCAGTTGAAACTATAACGTGCATTCCCCGGATGCAAGCCTCACGCGAGGCATGGACCATGAACACACCCCCCAATCTTGGCATGCAAGTCACCACTTTCGAGAATCCGATGGGCATCGACGGCTTCGAGTTCGTCGAATTCGCCGCGCCGGCCGGGCAGGCGCACCTGCTGCACGACTATTTCCGCACCCTGGGCTTCAGCCAGGTGGCGCGCCACAAGACCCGCGCCATCAGCACCTACCGGCAGGGCGATTGCACCTTCCTGATCAACGAAGACCCGGACTCGTTCGCCGCGCGCTTCGCCGCCGAACACGGCCCCAGCGCCTGCGGCTTCGCCATCCGCGTCAAGAAGCTGGCCGAATGGGCGCGCGTGCAGGCATTGAAGAACGGTGCCGAGTCCTTCGATGCCGCCGACGAACTCACCAAGGCCGTCGCCGCACCGGTCATCAAGGGCATCGGCGACTGCATGCTCTACATCGTCGACCGCTATGACGACCAGGGCACCATCCACGACCCGGATTACGAATACCTGCCCGGGGTGGACCTGCTGCCCAAGGGCTTTGGCCTGACCTTCATCGACCACCTGACCCACAACCTCTACCACGGCAACATGGCCAAGTGGGCGGACTACTACGAGCGCCTGTTCAACTTCCGCGAGATCCGCTACTTCGACATCAAGGGCGCCAAGACCGGCCTGCTGTCCAAGGCGATGACCGCGCCGGACGGCATGGTGCGCATCCCGCTGAACGAATCCAGCGACCCCAAGAGCCAGATCAACGAATACCTGGATGCGTACAAGGGCGAGGGCATCCAGCACATCGCGTGCTTTACCGAGGACATCTACGAGACGGTGGAAGCCATGCGCGCGGCGGGCGTGCAGTTCCTGGATACGCCGGACACCTATTTCGACGTGATCGAGCAGCGCATCCCCAACCATGGTGAGGACGTCGCGCGCCTAGCCCGCAACAAGATCCTGATCGACGCCGACGTGGAAACCAAGCAGCAGAAACTGCTGCAGATCTTCACCCAGAACGCACTGGGCCCGATCTTCTTCGAGATCATCCAGCGCAAGGGCAATGATGGCTTCGGCGAAGGCAACTTCCAGGCCCTGTTCGAAAGCATCGAACGCGACCAGATGAAGCGCGGGGTTCTCTGACGCTGTAGAAGCCCCTCTCCCGACGGGAATCGAAGCCGCCGCAAACGGTTGAGGGTCAGGGTGAGGGTACGCAAGGTTTTGCGTAGGAGCGACGTAAGTCGCGAATAGAATCTCCGTAACACCCGGTAGTATCAATCTCCGTCAATGCATTCGCGACTTACGTCGCTCCTACGCAGGTGCAGCATGGCCACCAGTGACTACCAAACCGGCTTCGCCAACAGCTTCGCCACCGAAGCGGTCGCGGGTGCCTTGCCGATAGGGCGCAACTCGCCGCAGAACGTCGCGCATGGCCTGTATGCCGAACAGCTTTCCGGCACCGCGTTCACCGCGCCGCGTGCGGAGAACCGGCGCAGCTGGTTGTATCGCATCCGTCCGGCGGCGATGCACGGGTCGTTCTCACCTTTCACGCAAGCTGCATTCCACAATGCGTTCGAAACCGGCCCGGTGTCGCCCGAGCAGATGCGCTGGTCGCCGCTGCCCATGCCGGAAGCGCCCACCGATTTTATCGAGGGCGTGTTCACCATGGCCGGCAATGGTTCGGCGGCGGCGCAGTCCGGTATCGGTATCCACCTGTATGCCGCCAACCGTTCCATGCAGGGACGCTATTTCTACGACGCCGATGGCGAGCTGATGCTCGTGCCGCAGCAGGGTGCCTTGCGCATCGCGACCGAACTGGGCGTGATCGACATCGAGCCGCAGCAGATCGCGGTGATACCACGCGGCGTGCGCTTCCGCGTGGAGTTGCTGGATGGCACGGCGCGCGGCTATGTCTGCGAAAACTTCGGCGCGCAGATGCGACTGCCGGAATTGGGGCCGATCGGTTCCAATGGACTGGCCAATGCGCGCGACTTCGAAACCCCGGTTGCTGCGTATGAAGATGTGGAAGGCGAGTTCGAACTTATCGCCAAGTTCCAGGGCCACCTGTGGCGCGCCGACATCGGCCACTCGCCCCTGGATGTGGTGGGCTGGCACGGCAACTACGCGCCGTATCGCTATGACCTGCGCCGCTTCAACACCATCGGCTCGATCAGCTACGACCATCCGGATCCGTCGATCTTCACCGTGCTCACCTCGCCCAGCGACACGCCGGGCACGGCCAACCTGGATTTTGCCATCTTCCCGCCGCGCTGGCTGGTGGCGCAGGACACGTTCCGGCCGCCGTGGTTCCACCGCAACATCGCCAGCGAATTCATGGGCCTGGTGCACGGTGCCTATGACGCCAAGGCCGAAGGCTTCACCCCGGGAGGCGCTTCGCTGCACAACTGCATGAGTGGACACGGGCCGGATGCGGCCACGTTCGACAAGGCCAGTGCCGCGGACCTGTCGAAGCCCGATGTGATCACCGACACCATGGCTTTCATGTTCGAAACCCGCGCCGTCTTGCGACCCACGCAACAGGCTATCGACGCGGCGCATCGCCAGCGCGATTACCTGGCGTGCTGGGCGGGGTTGCAGAAGCATTTCAGGCAGCCGTAACGGCGACGGCTCTCCAAGACAGACCGGTCAGCCAGTTGGTACGACGAACGTGGGTTGTGGTGGGATGTGGGAGCGGCGTCCCGCCGCGAGCTTTGCTGCATGGTCTCGGATGCCCGTAGCTCTGTAGATCCGAGCAAGCTCGGATCTACAGGCACGTGCAAGGGCTCGCGGCGGGGCGCCGCTCCCACAGACGCCGTTTCTGCGACAACTGTTTGCACCCTGCGATCTGCACCGCTATCGATTTCACGCATTCCGCATGCTTGGACGTTAGGCTATGGGGCTTCCCGACCGGAGTGCGATATATGAAGCGAATCCTGATCCTGGCCGCTGCAGTGGCGTTGGCGCTTTCGGCCTGCAAGCAGGACGCTGCCAGTGAAGCGCCTGCCGTGGTAGCCGATCCAGCACCCGCCACCACCCTGCCGGCGACTGAGCCGGTCGCGACGGCCGAGGCGGCAGCACCGGCCGCTGAGCCTGCCACGTTGGCCAGTTTCAGTGGCTACGGCGACATGAAGCTGGGCAGCACCATCGACGAAGCCAAGCTCGCCTGGGCAGGTGAATTGACAGAAGGCGCGCCTTCAGCAGGCAGCACCTGCCATTACCTGTCGCCGAAATGGGCCAGCACGCCTTCCGAGTTCGGCTTCATGATGGAAGACGGCAAGTTCGTCCGCTATGACGTAGGCACCGCCAAGGAAACCGCACCCGGTGGCGGCAAGGTTGGCATGGTGGTCGAACAATTGAAGCTGCTGTACGGCGATGCGCTGCAGTCCGCGCCGCACAAGTACGTGGAAGGCGGCAAGGTCTTCACTGTCGCTGCAAGCGATGGTACGCCCGGCAAGCTGGTGTTCGAGGCTGATGGCGTGGGCAAGGTCACGGCATGGCACGTTGGCTTGCCGCCGCAGGTGGATTACGTGGAAGGGTGCTCCTGATGGTTGGCCGGTAGGGGGAGCGGGTTCGCAGTTGTTGGTTCTTGGTTGTTGGACAAGAGCAAGATCAAAGACACCCCTCCTCAATCCTCCCCTGCTTCGCAAGGGAGGAGGCAGAGAACCAAGAACCAAGAACCAGAAAGCTCTACGCGCTGGCCGGCTAGTGACTACCAGAAGTCCTATTGCGCATAGAATCAAGAAAACGATCGGGGAGAGACGGTGATGATGGAAGCCTTGGGATTCTTCGCGTTGGGCCTGGTGCTGCTGGCATTGGGGGGTGATTCCATCGTCAAGGGCGCGTCTGGCCTGGCACAGAAGTTCGGTGCCAGTCCGTTCGTCGCTGGCCTGTTGCTGGTGGCATTCGGCACCTCACTCCCGGAACTGTTCGTCAACGCCCGCGCGTATGTGACTGGTGCGCAGGACCTGGCGCTGGGCAATGCGGTTGGCAGCAACATCGTCAACTTCGGCCTGACCCTGGGCCTGGCTGCGATTGCCGCGCCGTTGCTGGTGCGCATGCGTTTGCTGTCGTCGCTGCTGGTGTTGCTGGTCGTGGCCACGCTGGCAATGATCGTGTTCGGCCTGGATGGCGTGGTCAGTCGCATGGAAGGCGTAGTCATGCTGCTGGCCTTCGTGGCCATGCTCGCCTTCATGATCGCGCGCAGTGGCAAGGAGAGCGCCGAGGTGCGCGACAGCATTGCCGCGTATGCAGCAACCAAGAGCACGCTGTGGATGAATCTGTTGCGCTTCGTGGTAGCCAGTGGATTGCTGTACTTCGGCGCGAAGCTGGTGGTGCAGAGTGCGCCGATGCTTGGCGCCAGCTGGGGCCTGTCGCCGTTGCTGGTCGGCCTGTTGCCGGTCGCCATTGGCACGGCCTTGCCGGAAGTGGCGGCTGCGATCACGGCGGCGCGGCGCGGGCAGGGTGACATGGTGGTGGGCCACGTGATCGGCTCCAGCCTGTTCAACCTGCTGGTCGTCGTTGGTGGCATGGCGGCACTGCGGCCGCTGCCGCTGCCGGCCTCCTTCGTCAGGCTGGAACTGCCGGCGGCGATTGCGTTCGCGCTGGTGTTGTACCCGATGCTGCGTGGTGACCTGCGCATCAGCAAGGGCGAAGGCGTGATCCTGTTCGTCGCGTTCCTGGGTTTCGTGGGACTGCAGTTGTGGATGGTGGCGGGCTAGGAAGCGGATCGTCCCGTCTCGTTATACTTCAACGATGACCAAGAAAAGCCCCGTCACGCGCGCCATCCAGCTGCTTACGGATTTCTTCCGGTTGCAGGCGGCGGCCGGCATCGTGTTGATGGCGGCGGCTGCGCTGGCCATGATCGTGGCCAATTCGCCATGGAACCCGGCCTACGAAGCATTCCGTGAGTTGCCCATCGGCTTCACCGTCGGCGAGTTCGGGCTGGTCAAGTCCGCCGAGTTGTGGATCAACGATGCGCTGATGGCGGTGTTCTTCCTGCTGGTGGCGCTGGAAATAAAGCGCGAGGCACTGTCCGGCCAGTTGGCCAGCCGCGAGCAGATGCTGTTGCCGGTACTGTGTGCGATCGGTGGCGTGGTGGTGCCTGCGCTGATCTTCTGGGCCGTCAACCGCGGCGACGCCGTGGCGCTACGCGGCTGGGCCATTCCCACCGCCACCGATATCGCGTTCGCACTGGGCATCCTGGCGCTGCTGGGCTCGCGCGTGCCGCTGGGCATGAAGCTGCTGCTGTCCACCATCGCGGTGGTCGATGACCTGGTGGCGATCCTGATCATCGCCATCTTCTACAACCACGGTTTGCAGGTCGGCATGCTGGCCTGGGCCGGTGCGGGCGTGGGCCTGATGCTGTTGCTCAACCGTCGTGGCGTGACCCGCCTGTGGCCCTACCTGCTGCTGGGCGCGGTAGTGTGGCTCTTCATATTGAAATCCGGCGTGCATGCCACGCTCGCCGGCGTGATCACCGGGCTGCTGATCCCGCTGCGCGGCAAGACCGCCGATGCACCGTCACCACTGGAATCGCTGGAACACACGCTGCATCCGTGGGTCGCCTACCTGGTGCTGCCTTTGTTCGCCTTCACCAACGCCGGACTTGCACTGGGCGAACTGCGCATGAGCGACGTGCTGGCGCCGGTGCCGATTGGCATCGTGTTGGGTCTGGCAATCGGCAAGCCGATCGGCATCGTGCTGGTGGCACTCGCTACGCGCGCCGCGGGCATTGCACGCTTTCCCGATGGCATGGACACGCGCGCGATGATCGGCCTGGGCATGTTGTGTGGCGTGGGCTTCACCATGAGCCTGTTCATTTCCAAGCTCGCCTTCTACAAGGTCGGTGCGCATTACGACGGATCCTCCGTGCTTGGCGTGCTGTGCGCCTCGGTGATATCGGCGCTGTGCGGTTGGGTGTGGCTGAGGTTCACCCTCAAGAAAGCTGCCGCCTGAGTGCGACACGCGCTGGTATTTGGCGGCACGGGGCAGATCGGCACGCCGGTGCTGCAGCAACTGCTGGCGAACGGATGGCAGGTCTCCGCGGTATCACGCGACTCTCAGCCGGATGGCGAGCGCCTGACGTGGCTGCGCGGCGAACTGCAGCATGTTGAATCCCTGCCGGCACGCGTCGACGCAATCTTCAGCCTCGGCCCGCTGGATGCTTTCTCGCAGTGGTATGCAAGCGCATCGGTGGCGTCGCCGCGGGTGATTGCATTCGGCTCGACCAGCCTCGGCACCAAGCAGGATTCGATTGATCCGCATGAGCGCGACGTCGCCGCGCGTTTGCAAGCGGCGGAGACACTTATATTTGCCACCGCGGAGCGGGTGCACGCCCAAGCCACCGTGTTGCGGCCGACGCTGGTGTACGGTGCGGGACGTGACCGCACCTTGACCCAGATCGCGGCGCTTGCGCGACGCACGGGTTTTTTCCTCCTGCCGCGCACTGCCAACGGCCTGCGCCAGCCGGTGCACGTGCAGGATCTCGCCGCTGCCGCCGTGGCGGTGATCGATGCCAGCGCAAGCCACGGCCGCAGTTACGCGCTCCCGGGTGGCGAAACCCTGCCGTATGCGCAGATGGTGGAACGCGTGCTGGCTTCACTGCAGCCGCGCGCGCGATTGATCCAGGTGCCCGCACCGCTGTTCAACGTGGTGCTGTCTGCAGCACGCACGCTTGGAAAAATGCAGGGGCTGGGTGATGCCGCGGTGGCGCGGATGGGGGATGACCTGGTCTTCGACGTGGAGCCGGCGCGCCGCGACTTCGGCTATTCACCGCGTGGGTTCAATCCGACGTCAGACATGTTCGGGTAGCGTGCGCCATGCGCACGACAGGTCCACGGATTCGTGCGCATGGCGCACGCTACCTCGACACTTCGCGAAACGACGCGCACGCCGCACGCTAGTTCAGTATTTCCAGCCCATGTGGCGATAGAACTTCGACAGTACCCAGATCGGGCCGATCAACAGGTAGACGAGGTCGGTGAAGAAGCTCGGCTTCTTGCCCTCGATCTTGTGGCCGATGAACTGCGCGATCCAGGCGACTACGAACACGGTGATGGCCGAATACAGCAGCACCTGCAAGCCGAAGGTCTGTTGGATCAGCCGGCACAGGCAACCCATGGTGAAGAACACGGCCAGCATGCCGTAGCCGATCGGGCGCGACAGGCGGTTGTAGAACATCCACGTGGCGAACATGGCCAGCGCCGCCCAGATGCCGCTCTTGAACAGGGTGCCGAAGATCGGGATGCACCACAGCAGGGCCACGACCGACCACAGGATGGCGGGCACCGCGAACACGTGGATCAACTGGTTGGTTTCGTTCTGGTGATCGCCGGAATAGCTGGCGAACCAGCGATCAATAGGGCGTTCCGTAGTTGCGTTCATGCGTCCCTCCCGAGGGCCCGTGCGCCGAGGTATGGAGCATAGCCGATCAGGCCCATGGTTTCCGGGTCAGGTAGCGTGCGCATGGTGCGCGCTACCTCTAATGGACCGTGGACTTGGAGAACAACTGGATCACCGCCACGCCCGCCACGATCAGGCTGATGCCGAGCAAGGCCGGTGCGTCCAGCGGTTGTTTCAGCACCAGCCAGCCAATCCCGGCGATCAGCACGATGCCGGCACCGGACCAGATCGCATAGGCCACGCCAACCGGTACGGTTTTCAACACCAGTGACAGGAAATAGAAGGCCACGCCATAACCCAGTGCAACGACCACGCTCGGTCCGGCCTTGGTGAATCCGTCAGAGGCCTTCAGCGCGCTGGTGGCGATGACTTCGGCCACGATGGCGATGGCCAGGTATACGTAGCCGACATGCATGGTGTGTCTCCTGGATGATGCGGTAGCGTAGGCGTGCTCCGAGCTATGCGAAGAGCGTTCGCGAACTTGAAGCGTCAGCGAAATATATAGAATCGTCATCCCCGCGTAGGCGGGGACCCAGCGACTTTCGTGGGGCACCATTGATCCATCCAGAAACCGCGCGATACAAGCAAAGGCACTGGGTCCCCGCCTGCGCGGGGCGCTGACGGCTAGCACCTATCCGGAATCTCGCGAAACACGTGCGCACGGCGCACGCTACACCACGATGCCGGCCAGCTTGTCCAAGGCTTCCGCGTACTTCGCACGCGTGCGCTCGATCACTTCGGCAGGCAGCGTTGGTCCAGGTGCGGTCTTGCCCCAGTCCAGCGTCTCCAGGTAATCACGCACGAACTGCTTGTCGTAGCTGGGTGGGCTGGTGCCCACTTCGTATTCGTCCGCAGGCCAGTAGCGCGACGAATCCGGCGTCAGCATTTCATCCATCACGTACAGGCGGCCGTCGGCGTCGGTGCCGAATTCGAACTTGGTGTCGGCCAGCAGGATGCCGCGCTGCGCCGCGTAGTCGGCAGCGAAGGAATAGATACGCAGCGTTGCATCACGCACGCGTTCGGCCAGCTCCGGGCCCACGGCCTTGACCATGGTGTCGAAATCGATGTTCTCGTCGTGGTCGCCGACGGCGGCCTTGGTCGACGGCGTGAAGATCGGCTCCGGCAATTTTTCCGCCTGGCGCAGGCCATCGGGCAGGGCGATGCCGCTGACCGCGCCGGTGCGCTGGTAATCCTTCCAGCCACTGCCGATCAGATAACCGCGCGCGATGGCTTCCACCGGCACCGGCTTCAAGCGCTTGGTGACCACGCTGCGTTTGGCGTAGAGCGCGGGATCGACGCCGTCGGGCAGGACCGAAGCCACGTCGATCCCGGTCAAATGGTTGGGCAGCAGGTGCGCGGTTTTCTCGAACCAGAAATTGGAGATCTGGCAAAGCATCTCGCCCTTGCCCGGAATCGGATCCGGCAGTACCACGTCGAACGCACTCAGGCGATCAGTGGCCACCATCAGCAGGTAGTCACCCGGTGGTGCATCGGCGGGCAGGCGTTCGCGCGGCAGGTCGAATACGTCACGCACCTTGCCACGGTGGCGCAGCGGCAGGCCGGGCAGGTCGGATTGGAGAAGGTAGGGTCGCGACACGGGATTGGGCATGGAACCTCCTGGGCCGCACAGTTTACGGCGCGCAAGCGTTGTCGTGCCGTAAAATGGTGGCCACAGAAGGCCAATGCTTCCCAGGGGATGCGCGACCCATGAACCGCTGGTATGGAAAACTGCTGGGCCTGATCGCCGGTGCGCTGCTGTTCCGCCCGAATCCGGTGTTCGGCGCGCTGATCGGCCTGATCCTCGGCCACGCCTTCGACCAGGACTGGTTCAAGCTGAGCCGCGACAACCCGTATCGCGTGTTCAACCTCACCAGCGAGGCCAGCGACGCGGAAGTCGACCAGGCCTACCGCCGCCTCATTTCCCAGTACCACCCCGACAAGATGGCCGGCGCGGCGGAAGACCTGCGCCTGCAGGCCGAAAAGAAGGCCGGCGAGATCAACGCCGCCTACGACCGCATCAAGACGTTGCGCAAGCGTAGATAATCGTCCAAGGATCGCACTTGTGGGAGCGGCTTCAGCCGCGACGCTTTCTCCACGGGTCATGTCGGGGCTGAAGCCCCTCCCACATCGGAAACACCATGTCCAACTGCATCATCGCCCCGTCCATCCTTTCCGCCGACTTCGCCCGCCTGGGCGAGGAAGTGGACAACGTGCTCGCCGCTGGCGCCGACTGGGTGCACTTCGACGTGATGGACAACCATTACGTGCCCAACCTGACCATCGGCCCGCTGGTGTGCAGCGCGCTGCGCAAGCACGGCGTCACCGCGCCCATCGACGTGCACCTGATGGTGCAGCCGGTGGACCGCATCGTGCCGGACTTCGCCGAAGCGGGCGCCAGCCTGATCAGTTTTCATCCCGAAGCCAGCAGCCACGTCCACCGCACCATCCAGCTGATCAGGTCGCATGGTTGCAAGGCCGGGTTGGTGTTGAACCCGGCCACGCCCATCGACGTGCTGGACTGGGTCCTGCACGACCTCGACATGGTGCTGCTGATGTCGGTGAACCCTGGCTTCGGTGGCCAGGCCTTCATTCCTTCGACGCTGGACAAGCTGCGCGCCGTGCGCAGCAAGATCGATGCGACCGGCAAGCCTATCCGTCTTGAAATCGACGGCGGCGTGAAGGCCGACAACATCGGTGAAATCGCGGCGGCAGGTGCCGATACCTTCGTCGCCGGCTCGGCCATCTTCAATGCGCCTGGCTCCAACAAGGATGGATACGCGGAAGTCATCGCGCGCATGCGTGCCGCCGTCGCCGCGAAGGGGTAGAACGCCTCGCCGTGGTAGGAGCGCCCCATGGGCGCGAGCTTTTCGATCGGCGACGCGTAAGCGCTCGCGCCCATGGGGCGCTCCTACCGGGGAACCGCTTGGTGCCGTTCCCGGAATATTGGAGGCTTATCCTGCCTCCGCCAGTCGTCCCTGCTATGGCCTTCCACGTTAGGCATCGGGTGTTACGTCCGGATGACGGTGGGGGTCATCGTGTAGGAGCGACGTAAGTCGCGAAGGCATGCTTGCGGTTCTCGCCGGCTTGTCGGATGTTTCGGTCGCGACTCACGTCGCTCCTACGGACTTGCCGTTATGCTCGGGCCCTTCTCGAAGGAACCCCCGATGACCAACCACCGCTGGCGCCTGATCCTCAACGGAAAATCCGCGGGCGACGAGGCCTTGCGCGAAGCGGTGGCGACGATGCGCGAACGTGGCATCGCCCTAGACGTGCGCGTGACCTGGGAAGCGGGCGATGCCGAGCGCTACGTCTCCGAAGCCATCGCCGACGGCGCCGACACCATCATCGCCGCAGGCGGTGACGGCACCCTGAGCGAAGTCGCCGCGACCCTGGCCCATCGCGATGAGCCGGCCGACGACCTGCCTGCGCTGGGCCTGGTGCCACTCGGCACGGCCAACGATTTCGCTAACGCGGCGGGTGTGCCGCTGGATGCCTTGCCCGCGCTGGAGTTGATCGCCGCCACGCCTGCCGTCGCCATCGACCTGATCAAGCTCGACACCCAGGATGGCGAAGTGCATTGGGCCGCCAACCTGGCCAGCGGCGGCTTCGGCACCCAGGTCACCGTGGAAACCGACGACGGCTTGAAGAAGATGCTCGGTGGCCTGGCCTACCTGATCACCGGCATCGCCAAACTGGGCAAGATCGAACCCATCCCCGCACGCCTGCATGGCCCCGATTTTGATTGGCGGGGCGACCTGATCGCGCTGGGCATCGGCAACGGCCGCCAGGCCGGCGGCGGGCAGGCGCTGTGCCCCGATGCTGTGCTCGACGACGGTTTGCTGGACGTGACCGTAGTGCCCGAGCTGTCCGGCGAGGTCGCCACGACCCTCGGCACGCTGGTCACCAGTGGCAAGGGCGCGGCACTGGAACGGGTCGCCGTGCGCGCGCAGTTGCCGTGGGTGGCGATTGACTGCCCCGAACCGCTGACCCTCAACCTGGACGGCGAGCCGGTGGAGTCCCGCCATTTCCGCATCGACTGCGTGCCGGGCAGGGTGCGCATGCACCTGCCGGCGGATTGCGCCCTCATGGCCGACCAGCGAGGCATCACGGCTCCGTAGAGCCGAGCGTGCTCGGGCGCACTTGCTCTTTGTAGAGCCGAGCAAGCTCGACTCTACAAAAGGCGATGGCCCCGGAGCAGCCGAGCAAGCTCGGCGCTACACAAGGCGATGGCCCCGGAGCATCCGGGCAAGCCCTGATCTGCAGGGCGGGCAATTCGACGCCAGCTCGGGTTAAAGTAGCCCCGTGATCACGCAGACGCACTCCCGCGCCCTTCCTTCCGCTCGCCGCTGGCGATGGTGGCCTGTCGCCGTCGTCCGCCTGACCCCTGCGCATCGGAAGGAAACCCGTTTTGACCCCGCACACCCCATTCCAGCAACACGCTGAGCAACTCCCTGCGTCCGCGCCCTACACCCGCGTGCCCGTGGTGCGCGAAGTGCTGTCCGACCTGGACACGCCACTCTCGGTCTACCTGAAACTCGCCGACGCCCCGCACACCTACCTGCTGGAATCGGTGGAAGGCGGCGAGCGTTTCGGCCGCTACTCCATCATCGGCCTCCCGGCCAAGCGCGTGATCACCTTCCATGGCCTGCACATGGAAATCCGCGACCATGGCGAACTGGTCGAATCCCGCGACGTCGCCGATCCGTTCGCTGAAGTGGAAGCGCTGCGCGCCGCGCATTCCGTGCCGAAGCTGGAAGGCTTGCCCGGATTCACCGGCGGGCTCGTCGGCTGGTTCGGCTTCGAATGCATCGGCTACATCGAACCGCGGCTGGCGGGCAACGACAAACTCGATCAACTGGACACGCCCGACATCCTGTTGATGCTGTCGGAAGAACTCGCGGTGTTCGACAACCTCAAGGGCCGGCTGTACTTGATCGTGCATGCCGATCCGCGCGAGGACAATGCGATGGAACACGCGCACGCACGCCTCGACGCATTGACCCACAAGCTGCGCCAGCCCGGTTCCTATCCCACGCCCATCACCCGCGACGTGCTGGACGAAAGCCACTTCGTGTCCGGTTTCACCCACGACGGCTTCATTGCCGCGGTGGAACGGTCCAAGGAATACATCCGCGCCGGCGACATTTTCCAGGTGGTGCTGTCACAGCGGCTCAGCGTGCCGTTCAACGCGCGTCCGGTGGACGTGTACCGCGCGCTGCGTGCGTTGAATCCTTCGCCGTACATGTACTTCCTGGATGTGGGCAACGTGCAGGTGGTGGGTTCATCGCCTGAGATCCTCGTCCGCCTCGAGCAGAACGATAAAGGCGAGAACGAAGTCACCGTGCGCCCCATCGCCGGCACGCGTCCGCGCGGCAGGACGCATGAAGAAGACCTCGCACTCGAAGTGGAGTTACTGGCCGATCCGAAAGAACGCGCCGAGCACCTGATGCTGATCGACCTGGGCCGCAACGACGCGGGCCGCGTGTCCGAGGCGGGCACGGTGGAAGTGGGCGAGCAGTTCGTGATCGAACGCTACAGCCACGTGATGCATATCGTCAGCGAAGTCACCGGCAAGCTGTTGCCGGGATTGAGCTATGCAGACGTGCTACGGGCGACGTTCCCGGCCGGCACGGTCAGCGGCGCACCGAAGATCCGTGCGCTGGAAGTGATCCGCGAACTGGAACCGATCAAGCGCAACGTCTACGCCGGCAGCATCGGCTATATCGGCTGGCACGGCGACGCGGATACGGCCATCGCCATCCGCACCGCCGTGATCAAGGACGGGCAACTGCACGTGCAGGCGGGCGCGGGCATCGTGTACGACTCGGACCCGGAGAAAGAGTGGGACGAGACGATGAACAAGGGCAGGGCGTTGTTTCGCGCGGTGGCGGAAGCGGCGAAGGGGTTGTGAGGTGGTCACAACGGTGCGACAACCCCGAAGAGTGGAATGAATCGTTAGGTAAGTTGGGTGATAGCTGTCTGTGCAAGCAAGGAGTGGTCCCTCCGGATCGTCATCCCCGCGAAGGCGGGGATCCAGCGACTTTGGTGGGCGAAGCTAAAGTCGCTGGGTTCCCGCCTTCGCGGGAATGACGACCCACATATTTTATTGGATACGACTGGCTGCAGTTACCACTCAAAACCCTTCGATTGATAACTAAGGAACGATGAGATGAATTATAAAACGATTGCACTAGTGCTTCTCTTTTCTGCTACTGCAGATGTGTCGGCGCAGGTAAACGCTTTGCCGCCAACACGCCACATCCTGGTCTACGGTGATGCGCAGGCGCGTGCCATTCCTGACCGTTTCAAGATCACCCTCAACTTCGAATCGGTGAACGTGGATCCCGATCTCGCGCGCCGCAATGTAGAAACCAACGTGCAGCAGGTTCTGACTCAGTTGCGAGCTGCGGGTGTCCCGGACGATGAAATCGTTGCCACCTCGCTGAGCATCGACAGCAAGGAGCGCTACGATCAGAAGACTCAGGAACAGGTATTCGTGGGTACCGAAGTCGCAAGAACCCTCACTGCTCGGTTCTCAAGTCAGAAAGCACTTGAATCGTTTCTGGCTGGCATAAAGACCTCCAGGGAATTGACCATATCCGAAGTCAGCACCCAGTTGAGCGACGAACCTGCGCTGCGTGCCGCGCTCAGGGAAAAAACTATTGTTTCTTCGCGCGAAAAGGCTGACATCATCGCCAAAGCCTATGGCGCACGAATCAGCGGCGTATACAGTGTTTCGGATGTAGCTCCGCAGTTCGACTATGGCATACGTGCCGGAACCTGGCCGCAGGCTTTCGAATGGAATGACAGCTTTGGTAGGGGCAGGTCGCTGGACAGGATAGAGGTGACCGGTAGCCGTATCAGTGGAAATGCCGCAACCTCATTGCAGACCGGCTATGTGACTTTCCAGGACAAGATCTACACCGTATTTCTCTTAGTGGATTGAATGATGTTGCTAATGCTCGACAACTACGACAGCTTCACCTACAACCTGGTGCAGTACCTGCAATCGCTGGGGGCCGAGGTCAAGGTGGTGCGCAACGATGCGATGACCGTGGACGAGATTGAAACACTCGCACCGGAACGCATCGTCATTTCCCCCGGTCCCGGCACGCCCGACCAGGCCGGCATCACCTTGGAGATGATCGAACGGCTCGGCCAGCACACGCCCATCCTTGGCGTGTGCCTGGGCCACCAGAGCATCGGCCAGGTCTATGGCGGCGACGTGATCCGCGCCAAGACCATCATGCATGGCAAGACCTCGCGCATCCGCCATGAAGGCATGGGCGTGTTCGCCAACCTGCCCGATGCCTACGAGGCTACGCGCTACCACTCGCTGGTCGTGGATCGCAGCACCTTGCCGGATGCACTCGAAGTCACCGCCTGGACCGAGTACGAAGACGGCTCCTTCGAAGAGATCATGGGCCTGCGCCACAAGGAGTTCCCCGTGGAAGGCGTGCAGTTCCATCCCGAGTCGATCCTGACCGAGCACGGACATGCGTTGTTGAAGAATTTCCTGGAAAGATGAAGCCAATCGAAAACAGAAAAAACAGTTCGTCATCCCAGCGAACGCTGGGACCCATTTTGATCTTGCACTTGATCTTCAGTTGCAAGGTGGTAAAGCAAGAGCAAGATCAGAATCAAAATGGATCCCAGCGTTCGCTGGGATGACGACAGAAATGTAGGAGCGCCCCATGGGCGCGAGCTCTACCTGCTGGAAAAACAAAAGGCTCGCGCACATGGGGCGCTCCTACCGAGAACAAGATATGCCAATGACCCCACAAGAAGCCCTGCAACGCACCATCGAGCATCGCGAGATCTTCCACGATGAAATGGTCGACCTGGTGCGCCAGGTCATGCGCGGCGAAGTCTCGCCGACCATGACTGCCGCGATCCTGTCCGGCCTGCGCGTCAAGAAGGAAACCATCGGCGAGATTGCCGGCGCGGCTACGGTGATGCGCGAGTTCTCGCGCCAGGTGGACGTCCCCGACAAGACCAACCTCGTCGATATCGTCGGCACCGGCGGTGACGGCTCGCATACCTTCAACATCTCCACTTGTTCGATGTTCGTGGCGGCAGCGGCAGGCGCACGCGTGGCCAAACACGGCAACCGCAGCGTGTCGTCCAAGTCCGGCAGCGCCGACGTGCTGGAAGCGCTGGGCGCCAGCATCGAACTGCAGCCGGAACAGGTGGCCCAGTCCATCGCCGACACCGGCATCGGCTTCATGTTCGCGCCCGTGCACCACCCGGCGATGAAAGTGGTGGCGCCGGTGCGGCGCGAAATGGGCGTGCGTACCATCTTCAACATCCTCGGCCCACTGACCAATCCCGCCGGCGCACCGAACATCCTGATGGGCGTGTTCCACCCCGACCTGGTCGGCATCCAGGCGCGCGCGCTGCAGGAGCTCGGCGCCGAACGCGCCCTTGTGGTGTGGGGCCGTGACGGCATGGATGAACTCTCGCTCGGCGCGGCCACCCTGGTCGGTGAACTGCGCGATGGCGTGGTCACCGAATACGAACTGCACCCGGAAGACTTCGGCATCGCCATGTCCGCCAGCCGCAACCTGCGCGTGGCCGACGCCGCGGAATCGAAGACGATGCTGCTGGGCGTACTCGACAACCGCCCCGGACCGGCGCGCGAGATCGTGGTGCTGAATGCGGGCGCGGCGCTGTATGTTGCCGGTGTCGCAGAGACCATCGAAGAGGGCATCTTGATGTCGCGCGAGGTTATCACTACCGGCGCGGCGTTGGAGAAGATGGAGGAGTTCGTGGCGGTGACGAAGCGGCTTGTGCCGTGATTTTCGTAGAGCCGAGCTTGCTCGGCTGCTCTTGATGGTGAAGCAAAAACAGCCGAGCAAGCTCGGCTCTACAAAGATTGAAAGCCAAAGTGCTTGGGTTGACCAGCTTCGCTGTTTAAAAGCATTTCCGCCTTGGCGAGGCCCTCAACAGCCGAATGGCTGGTGTGACGGCTCGGAGATCGCGGATCAGAATGCATCACGCATGCTGCTGGCAAGGCGATAATGTGCCCCCTCCCTTGCGTAGCAGGGGAGGGTTGGGGAGGGGTGCTTTTGATCTCGCTTGGGCGGCCCAGCCATTGCGCCAAGAGCAACCCCCTCCCAACCTCCCCCTGCTTCGCAAGGGGAGGGGCTTACTACTGGACATTGAATGAGCGACATCCTCAACACCATCCTGGCCCGCAAGGCCGAAGAAATTGCCGAGCGCAGCGCGCGCGTGCCGTTGGCGGAGCTCATCGCCCGCATCGGCGATGCATCGCCCGTGCGCGGCTTCGCCGATGCCCTGGTCGAACGCATCGCAACCGGTGATGCGGCGGTGATTGCCGAAATCAAGAAGGCCAGCCCGTCCAAGGGCGTGATCCGCCCGGATTTCCGTCCGGCGGAAATCGCGATGAGCTACGAATTCGGTGGCGCGGCCTGCCTGTCGGTGTTGACTGACGTGGATTTCTTCCAGGGTGCGGATGCCTACCTGCAGCAGGCGCGCGAGGCCTGCACCTTGCCGGTGCTGCGCAAGGACTTCACCGTCGACCCCTACCAGGTGTACGAAGCGCGCGTGCTGGGCGCGGACTGCATCCTGCTGATCGTGGCGGCGCTGGACGACACCCAACTGGTCGAACTGTCCGGCCTTGCCATGCAACTGGACATGGACGTGCTGGTGGAAGTGCACGACATCGACGAACTGGAGCGCGCACTGCAGGTGCCTGTGCCGCTGATCGGCATCAACAACCGCAACCTGCGCACCTTCGAAGTGTCGCTGGAGAACACGCTGGCGATGAAGGACGCGGTGCCGAGGGATCGCCTGCTGGTCACCGAGAGCGGCATCGTGGTGGCGCAGGATGTCGCCACGATGCGCGAGGCTGGCGTCAACGCCTTCCTGGTCGGTGAAACTTTCATGCGCGCCGACGAGCCGGGCGATGCGCTGCGTCAGTTATTCTTCCCGTATGAGTGAAGCCACGCAGCCTTACCCGACGCCGCGCGCCGAAGCGCCGGCGGTCGTCTTCGATTTCGACCACACGCTGTACGACGGCGATTCCTTCGGCCACGTGTTGAAGTGGCTGCTGAAGCGCAATCCGCTGCGCATGCTGGTGGCGCTGGTGGCGACGCCCGTGCTGGGGCCGATGGTGGCATTCCTGCCGTCGCGCCGTCGCGGCATCACCGGCTACGTGTGGATCGGTACCTTCGGCCTGCACGGTCGACGCAGTTTCGATTCCATGCTGGACCTGTACGTGGCCACGCACCAGGATGAAATCCGCCAGCGCCTGCTGCCAATCGCGCTGGACGTGCTGCGCGGACACCGCGCTGCCGGTGATCGCGTGGTGATTGCCACCGGCGCGCCGCCGGAACTGGCGCGCGCCATCCTCGCTTTCGTCACCCACCAGGACGTGCCAGTGATCGGCACGACCGTCGGCCCGCGCTTCGGCGCCATGGGCGCGCGCCGGCATTGCCACAACGAGGAAAAGGTGACGATGTTGAAGGAGCGTGGCTATGGCGAGATCGCCATCGCCTATTCCGACAGCAGCGCGGATTTGCCCTTGCTGCTGGCGGCGCGCGCGCCGGTCGTGGTGAATCCCAAGGCCAAGCGCGTGGAGATGTTCCGTCGCGTGCTGCCGCCCGGCACGCCGATCCTCAACTGGGGTTGCAAGAGCAGGGCAGGCGATCCGGTCGCGTAGGGTGGGCCAAGGCCCACTCCAGGGATCTGCCCGATGTCCGGCCTAGAGCGGTCGGGCCGGTGCATCCAGGTCGTTGAACCACTCGATGAAACTGTGTTCGGTCAGGTCCGTGAACTCGCCAGCGTCATAGAAACGACCGAAGCAGCTTTGGCAGCTCTCGAACCAGAGGTGCGGCTGCTGTGGATCGACCATGCGGATGAGGTCCTGCTCTCCGGGGCATGCCGGGCAGTGGATGCGATCGACGCGGTTGTATTCCCGGCCTTGTTCAACGCTGCCGGTATCGATTTGCGCGACGAAAGGAGCCAGTTGTAGCTCAGCCAGCATTTCAAGCCACACGCCGTTGCAGTGGGTGCAACGTGAGGCCTTGGCCGGAAGATTTGGCACTTCGGACATTTCGTTCGAGCACTTCGGACATTGCATACGTGGACCTCGGAATGGTGGTTGCCAAAGGGTAGCGTTGCCGGGTGGTTTCGTCAGCCAAAGAAAAAGCGGGCCGAAGCCCGCCTTTTCCAATTCCAGAATCCCGGACTCAGCGCGTGCCGAACAGCACCACCGTCTTGCCACGGGCGTGCAGCACACCGTCGGCCTGCTGCTTCTTGAGTACGCGGCCGGCCATCTCGCGCGAGCAACCGACCAGCCGGGCCAGCTCCTGGCGCGAAACTCGAAGTTGGGTGCCCTGCGGATGGCTCATGGCTTCCGGCTCGCGGGCCAGGTCGTGCAGGGTGCGCACGATGCGGTCGGTCACGTCCAGGAAGGCCAGGCGGCTGGCCTTGCGGCTGGTGTCCAGCAGGCGGCGCGACAGCTGGGAGCCGATCGAGTACAGCAGGCGCGGCGCATCCGCCACCAACGTGCCGGTGAACAGCTGGTGCAGGCGCTCGTAGCTGATCTCGGCCAATTCGCACTGGGTGCGGGTGCGCAGGATCACTTCGCGGCGGTCGGATTCGATGAACAGACCCATTTCCCCCACGAATTCGCCGGTGCCGAAATAGCCCAGGACCAGCTCGCGGTCGTCTTCTTCCTCGGTGATGATGCTGACCGAGCCACTGACCACGTAATACAGGGTGCCGGCCGGGTCGCCGGGTCGGAACACGTCCGCGCGCGCCGGGTAGCGGCGGCGGTGGCAGTGGGCCAGGAAGCGTTCGATGGTCGCGGCGTCGGGCGTCAGCGGGCTGGCGGCGATGCGCGCGGGATTGGAGATCGGGGTACCAAGGCTCATGGGGGATTTTGAGTGGTTAGTCCGGCAAGCTTAGTCTGAATACGTGCGCAACGGCAAACATCGGCCAACTCCTTCCAGATGCCGTCCAGAAGGACATTCCGCTGTCATCGCATTTGCCGCATAATCGCGCCCCTTGCTGCTTCCCCCATAGGGTTCACCGCCGTGGTCAAACCGCTTCCGCGCCTCAGGCTCCAGGGCTTCAACAACCTGACCAAGGCCTTGAGTTTCAACATCTACGACGTCTGCTACGCGGTCTCGGAAGAAGAGCGGCAGCGCTACATCGAGTACATCGATGAGGAATACAACGCCGACCGCCTGACCCAGATCCTGACCGACGTGGCCGAGATCATCGGCGCCAACATCCTCAACGTGGCCCGCCAGGACTACGACCCGCAGGGTGCCTCGGTGACGATCCTGATCTCCGAAGAGCCGGTGATCGACAAGAAGCTGGCCGGCAAGGAAATCATTTCCGACGCCGTGGTCGCGCACATGGACAAGAGCCACATCACCGTCCATACGTATCCGGAAACGCATCCGCAGCACGGCATCGCCACCTTCCGTGCGGATATCGACGTGGCGACGTGTGGCGTGATCTCGCCGCTGAAGGCGCTGAACTACCTGATCGAAAGCTTCGAATCCGACATCGTGGTGACCGACTACCGCGTGCGTGGCTTCACCCGCGACGTGAAGGGCAAGAAGCACTACATTGACCACAAGATCAATACGATCCAGGACTTCCTGGCCAAGAACATCAAGTCGCGCTACGAGATGTTCGACGTCAACGTCTACCAGGAAAACATCTTCCACACCAAGATGCACCTGAAGGATTTCGACCTGGACCAGTACCTGTTCGAGGAAAAGGCCAAGAATCTGTCGTTCAAGGAGCGCATGAAGATCGAGGCGCTGCTGAAGCGCGAGATCGAAGAGCTGTTCCACGGGCGCAACCTGGTCGAGTAAGCGATCGGGTTACACCTGATCAAGGTTTGCAGGACTATCCTGCAGCCTTGGAAGAAAACGCGGGACGACCCGCACGCAGGCGCTGCTGGCTTGCGAACCCAACGACCGACGGCGGTCCGTGGCGCAAGCCCCGGGCCGTTTTTCGTTTCATGCACCTGCAGTGGAGGAGAACACCATGCCCTGGATTTATTTGTTGCTCGCCGGGATCTTCGAGATCGGCTTCGCCATCGGCCTGAAGTACACCGAAGGCTTCACCCGGTTGTGGCCCAGCGTGGGCACCATCGTCGCGGCTGGCATCAGCCTGTGGCTGCTGACCCAGGCCCTGCGCACGATTCCCGTAGGCACCGCCTATGCCGTGTGGACAGGCATTGGTGCAGTGGGCGTGGCGACGCTGGGCGTGGTGCTGTTCTCGGAAAGCGCTTCGCCGGCGCGACTGGGCTGTATCGCGCTGATCGTCGCGGGCGTGATCGGTCTGAAGCTGTTTTCGCCGGCGTGAGGTGCGCGCGTAGGAGCGCGACGTAAGTCGCGACTGTGAAATTCAAAAGCGTGCAGGACACGGATCGATGCGGATGAAATTTGATCAAGCGTTTCTTGTTCCGCCGTTATCGGCCTTGATCCGCGTCCAACGATCCGGGTTTCAGTCGCGACTCACGTCGCTCCTACGCGACCTTTCAAAGGCGGTAAGCCACGGCCTTCATCAGGTTGGAGGCAGAGGTCATCAGTTGCGGGATTGGCTGTGGCAGGACCTTCGCGCCGGCCTGTTCGGCGTGGTCGGCATGGCGGGCTTCATCGGCTTTCATCACCTTGATGATTTCGCGACTGCGCAGGTCGGCTTCGGGCAGGGTCTGCAGGTGTTCGTCCAGGTGGGCTTCGACCTGGTGTTCGGTTTCCACCACGAAGCCCAGGTTCCAGCCGTCGCCGCGTAGCCCGGCCAGCACGCCCAGCGAATAGCTGCCGGCGTACCAGAGCGGGTTGAACAGACTGGGGCGACTGCCCAGCTCGTCCAGGCGTTCACCGCACCAGGCCAGGTGGTCGGTCTCCTCTTGGGCGGCTTCCAGCAGGTGTTCGCGGGTCTGCGGGTCACGTGCCACGGCGGCCTGGCCGTAATAGAGCCCTTGGGCGCAGATTTCGCCGACGTGGTTGATGCGCATCAGCCCGGCCGCGTGGCGGCGCTCGGCGGGGTCCAGTTCCACGTCCGGCGTACTGCCGGCCGGATTGGGGCGGCGGGCGAGGGGCTTGCCGGCCAGGGTGGACAAGGCATTCTGGGCATCGACCAGCAGGCGGTCGAGGGGGGAGAGGGCGCGGGAGATCATGGCGGTATTGTGCCGGGTGCCGGGCTCGGAGTCTGCCGGCCGGGCGCCCTTGCCCTCCTGTCGGGGCCTCGGGTTTGCTTGCAATGCAGCACGCCGGTACGTACAATCCCGCCTCTTTCGTTCCACCCTTACAACGCGTGGCAAAGTTCCGCACGGGATTTCCCGGCGCAATCCGCCCGACCAAACAACATCGAGCTCCTTCATGAATACGTTTAGCGCCAAGTCCGAGACCGTCCAGCGTGACTGGTACGTCGTCGACGCCGCAGGCAAGACCCTGGGTCGCCTGTCCACCGAGCTGGCCCGCCGCCTCCGCGGCAAGCACAAGCCCGTCTACACCCCGCACGTTGATACCGGCGATTACCTGGTGGTGATCAATGCCGAGAAGATCCACGTGACCGGCAACAAGCTGGCCGACAAGAAGTACCACCGCTTCACCGGCTACATCGGCAACCTGAAGACCGAGACCCTGGCGCAAGCGCTGGAGCGTCACCCCGAGCGCGTGATCGAGATCGCCGTCAAGGGCATGCTGCCGAAGAACACCCTGGGCCGCGAGATGTACCGCAAGCTCAAGGTCTACGCAGGCCCCAACCACCCGCACGCCGCCCAGCAGCCGCAAGTCCTGGATATCTGATCATGGCAATTACCCAGAATTACGGCACTGGCCGTCGCAAGTCCTCCACCGCCCGCGTGTTCCTGCGCAAGGGCACCGGCAACATCACCGTCAACGACCGTCCGCTGGACGAGTTCTTCGGCCGTGAAACCGCGCGCATGATCGTGCGCCAGCCGCTGGAGCTGACCAAGAACACCGAAACCTTCGACATCAAGGTCACCGCCATCGGCGGCGGCACCACCGGCCAGGCCGGCGCCATCCGCTTGGGCATCGCCCGCGCGCTGGTGGAATACGATGAAACGCTGAAGAGCGAACTGCGCAAGGCCGGTTTCATGACTCGCGATGCGCGCGAAGTCGAGCGCAAGAAGGTCGGCCTGCACAAAGCACGTCGCGCCACCCAGTTCTCGAAGCGTTAATAGCACTACAGCCCCGTCGCCAAGCGGTAAGGCACCTGACTCTGACTCAGGCATTCGGAGGTTCGAATCCTTCCGGGGCTGCCATATCAAAGTCGTACAGCAACATCGCAAGGGCCGGTACTGGCCTTCGCAGCAGAAGCCCGCCCCGTGCGGGCTTCTGCATTTCTGGCAGGGCGCTTTGCCGACGGGCATCCGCACTTCGCCGTGGATCCATGCGTGGCGTCGGCGAATCCGCGCTTTTCGCGCGGAACGCAAACAAGCGACAATCGACAACCGTTGGTCGTCCCGCCAGTCACGTGGTTCGACAGCGCCTTTCCCGGACTTGATCCGGTGCTGGCCACGAACGGGATTGATCCATCCGAACCTGCCGTAAATGTCACGGGCTTTCCATGGTCGCCAGTTTTTCTCCCCCTTTCACCTCTACCACCGACCTGTCGGCCTCCTTGCGTGAGCGTGGCTATGCCGTGCTGGCGCCGGGCAGCGTGGCTGAGCTTTGCGGTTTCGACCTGCAGGTCCTCGAGGCACTCAGGCCCGACTGGGACGACCTGCAGCCCGACCGCTACCTCAAGGACGGTGGCAATTACCGCAAGCGCCGCCATTCCTGTTTCGTGGTTGACCACGGCACAGCGACCCAGGCACCGCATCGCGCGCATTGGCAGTCGGAGGAATACAACGCCCTGCACGGCGGCATGCGCCGCTGGTTCGAGCCGATGCAGGCCGGTACCGTCGCCCGGCCAGCCTGGACGCAACTGCTGGATGCGTTGGGCACGGTCTGCGATGCCGTGCGTGGAGAACAACCCTGGTTCGTGGAAGCACACCAGTTCCGCATCGACACGACTGACGGCATCGGCCGGCCCACGCCCGAAGGCGCGCACCGCGACGGCGTGGATTTCGTGGCGGTGATGCTGGTGGGTCGCCATGGGGTCAGCGGCGGCGAGACACGGGTGTTCGCGGCCAACGGCCCCGACGGCCAGCGCTTCACCCTGACCGAACCGTGGACCCTGATGTTGCTGGACGACACCCGCGTGATCCACGAATCCACGCCTATCCAACCCCAGCAGGATTATGGTTACCGGGATACCTTGGTGCTGACGTATCGGGCGGGCGGATTCCAGGGCGACGAGTGATCCCGTTTGCAGCGGGTTTTCTCCAAAGAGAGGAAGAGCTTTTGGCACGGATCAGGGCCGATAGAAGCGAATCTGTAAAAAAAGCTTTTTTGCCTTCTCTGCTTCAATCCGTCCTGATCCGTGTCCAAGGCTCTGCCCTTCGATCACTTGACCCAACAAACTTAGTTACAATTGAAACCATGGCGCAGGCGCGCAGGTAAGGGAGATTCCAATGAAGCTGGGTTCGTTGAAGGAAGGGGGCCGCGACGGCACCCTGGTCGTGGTCTCGCGTGACCTGGCCCGCGCCGTGCGCGCGACCGGCATTGCGGCGACCCTGCAGTTGGCACTGGAAGACTGGTCCAACGTGGCCCCGCGCTTGAACGCACTGTCCGAATCGTTGAACCACGGCGACGCCGACGGCGTGTTCGACCTGGATTTCAACGCCCTCGCGGCGCCGTTGCCACGCGCCTATGAGTTCGTCGACGGCAGCGCTTACCTGCCGCACGTGGAGCGCGTGCGCCGTGCACGCGGTGCCGAGGTACCGGAAAGCTTCTACACCGATCCGCTGATGTACCAGGCCACCAGCGCCAGTTTTTACGGCCCGCGCGATGCAGTGCGCGTGGTCAGCGAGGACTACGGCATCGACCTGGAAGCGGAAATCGTGGTGATCACCGACGACGTGCCGATGGCGGTTACGCCGGCGCAGGCGGCCGCGCACATCCAGCTCATCGGCCTGGTCAACGACGTATCGCTGCGCAACCTCATCCCGGGCGAACTGGCCAAAGGCTTCGGCTTCCTGCAGTCCAAGCCGCGTTCGGCGCTGTCGCCGGTGTTCGTCACGCCCGACGAACTGGACGATGCCTGGCGCGACAACAAGCTGCACCTGCCGTTGCTGACGCATATCAACGGCGAGTGGTTCGGCGCGCCGGAAGCGGGCGTGGACATGCAGTTCGATTTCTCGCAACTGGTGGCGCACGCGGCCAAGACGCGGCCGTTGTCGGCGGGCACCATCGTCGGCTCCGGCACCATCGCCAACGAGGACACGTCCAAGGGCGCGTCGTGCTTCGCCGAGCAGCGCGTGGTGGAAACCCTGCGCGACGGCAAGGCCAGCACTCCCTTCATGAAGTTCGGGGATGTGGTGCGGATTGAAATGACAAAGCGTGATGGAAGTCCCATTTTCGGGGCCATCGAGCAGCGGATCGAACAATATCCCTTGCCCTGAGGCACCGGCAGGGCGCAAATGTTGGGTTGCCATCCCGCCGGCTTGACCCGCATGCGCCCCTCTTCTACAGGATCGTCAACTCAAGCCGGGGACTGGCAGCATGGGTGAGCAACTGCGGCTGTATTCCTACTGGCGCTCCAGTGCTGCCTATCGCGTGCGCATCGGCCTGAACCTGAAAGGGCTGCGTTACGAAACCGTGCCGGTGCATCTGGTACGCGACGGTGGCGAGCAGCACCAGGCCGAGTACGCGACCCTCAACCCGCAGCAACTGGTGCCCACGCTGACCCATGGCGTGCGCGTGATCCGGCAGTCGCTGGCGATCCTGGAATACCTGGACGAGGCGTGGCCTTCGCCGCGCCTGCTACCGATGACGGCGCGCGACCGCGCCCGCGTGCGCAGCCTGGCGCAGTTGGTCGCCGCCGACATCCATCCACTCAACAACCTGCGCGTGTTGCAGTATTTCGAAAACACCTGGAGCGTGCCGCAAGCGGAGCGCGACGAGTGGGTGAAACACTGGATCGTCGAAGGCTTCGATGCGATGGAAGCCTTGCTGGCCAACGACGCCGCGACCGGCACGTATTGCCACGGGCAGGCACCCGGGCTGGCGGATTGCTGCCTGGTGCCGCAGGTCTTCAACGCACGACGCTTCGGCGTGGACATGGCCGCGTTCCCGACGATCACGCGCATCGAAGCCGCGTGCCTGGAATTACCCGCCTTCGCGGACGCCCGTCCGGAGAAGCAGCCGGATGCGCAGCAGGCGGGATAGGCTGAGCTGTACTGCGAGTCCTTGCTACGCACTGAGTTCTTTTGTTCGTCATTCTCGCGAAGGCGGGAAACCAGTGCCTTGCTGCGATTGAAAGCTGAAGTCGCCGGGCCCCCGCCTTCGCGGGGATGACGACATTATTTTTAAGTGGCTTTCTTGGAGTACTGGTCGATCCACTAAGTAGCCCGGGTAAGCGAAGCGCACCCGGGAAACGTGGAGCATCCGTGTATAGCGCCCCCGGGTGCGCTTCGCTTACCCGGGTTACGTTGGCTTCGGTTGCTAACCCTAATCAGGTTTCCCTCCGCCAAAATTACGGACGTTTTGGTAAACACCCCCATTCTCTTGCTCTTGATACGGTTTCGGCTACGTCACATGGGCCCATCACCGATGTTTCGAACATTTCTTCAGCAGTTTGATGGTAAGAGGGCAGTTGTCCCATGGTTGCCGAGTCTAATGGCAATGGTTGCTCACACTCGGCTTTGTTTCGCGATTGAAATACTACGTCAGTACATTTCAACTGAAGTGCAGACCACTCTTTCCAGAACCGAGTTGCCATCTCTTTCTGATCTTCTACATCCTGCTGATACTGTGTCTCGGCCTTAGCGCGAAGATCACGAATCTGCTGGTCTGTCATTTTACTTATGCGAAATGAACGCATTTCTTGCCAATCAGGCTTTTTTCGATCTTCGGGATTACACCCAGAAACGTTAATTGCCAGCATCAGACAGATGGGGGTAAGTGTAGCTAATGAAAGTTTGGGCTTTAGAGTTGCGCTTTTCATCAGTGAAATTCGTCCCAACCACCCAATCAACCAAACCCTTGCGTAATCCTCGGCGAAGCACCACTCGACGCCGCGTCGTAATCCGCGTACGGATCATGCTCGCCGGCGCTGCCTTCGGAGAGGCGGAACTTCAGGGCCAGGCCGTCGCGTGAATCGGCGGCACGCAGGGCTTCTTCCTGCTCGATGCGGCCTTCCTTGACCATGCGGAACAGGCACTGGTCGAACGACTCCATGCCTTCTTCCAGGGTGCCTTCCATCGCTGCCTTGATCTCGTGCACCTGGCCGCGACGCAGCAGATCGCGGATCATCGGCGTGTTGATCAACACTTCGGCGGCCGGCATGCGGCGGCCGTCCTTGCCCTTGACCAGGCGCTGGGACACTACGGCGCGCAAATTCAGCGCCAGGTTCATCAGCACGTTCTTGTGCGCGGTTTCCGGGAAGAAGTTGAGGATGCGCTCGATGGTCTGGTCGGCGTTGTTCGAGTGCAGCGTCGCCAGGCATAGATGCCCGGTTTCGGCGAACGAGATCGCGGCTTCCATCGTGGTCGCATCCAGGATTTCGCCGATCAGGATCACGTCAGGTGCTTCACGCATCGCGTTCTTCAGCGCGTTGTGGAACGCATGCGTATCCAAACCAACTTCACGCTGGTTGACGATGGACTGCTTGTGGCGATGCAGGTATTCGATCGGATCCTCGATGGTGAGGATGTGGCCGGTGGTGTTGGTGTTGCGGTAATCGATCATCGACGCCAGCGACGTGGACTTGCCCGAGCCGGTGGAGCCGACCAACAACACCAGCCCGCGCGGGGTCATGATGATGTCCTTGAGCACCTGCGGCAGGTTCAGTTCTTCAATGGTCGGGATCACGCTGCGGATCGCGCGGATCACCATGCCCACTTCGCCGCGCTGCTTGAACACGTTGATGCGGAAGCGGCCGGCGTCCTGCAGGGCCAGCGCCATGTTCAGCTCCAGGTCGCGTTCGAACTGCGGCACCTGGCCTTCATCCATCAGCGAATAGGCGATCTTCTTGACCATGCCCGCGGGCAGGCCGGTGTTGCCCAACGGATACAGCTTGCCTTCGATCTTGATGTAGACCGGTGCCCCCGTGGTCAGGAACATGTCCGAGGCGTTCTTTTCCGTCATCAGCTTCAGGAAGTAGCCGATATCCATGTGCGATGTTCCCCAACATTGGCCTCGCACGTTGCATGTGCGACGCAGGCTTCCGACAATGGCCGCGCATTCCCACCAACGCCACGGCACTCCTATGCATCGTAGCTTCGCACAATTCCGTCGGTCCCTGTGTGTGATGGTTGGCGCATTCGCCGTCGCGCTCGCACTGGTCGTGCCTGCAGCAGCCCAGGACGCGCCCATGCCGGAACTGCTGGCCGCACAGCAGGCAGTCAGTCGTGCCGACCAGGCCGATGCCGACCAGTACGCGCCTGACCTGATCAATGCCGCGCGCAGTGGCTTGGCCCAGGCCCAGGCCGCGGCTTCCGATCGCCGCAATCGCAAGCTGGCCCCACCGCTGGCCTTGCGTGCCGCCGCCGATGCCGACCTGGCCCGCGTGCGTAGCAACGAAGCGGTGGCCACTGCGGAATTGCAGCAGCGCCGCGCCGAGATCAGCGAGCTGCAACGCACGCTGGGCGTGGAGGTGCAGCCATGAACAAGCACCTGCTCGCCGCTTTGCTGATGCTCGCCGCTCTGCCGGCATGGTCCGCAGAGCGCCCGGAAGTCGTCGCGCTCAACCAGCGCCTGGCGACCTTGCAGGCGGATCCGGACTTGGTCGAATTCGGTGCCTACGAACGCCTGCAGGCACAGCAGGCCGTGGCCGTGCTGGCCAAAGCCCGCGGCAAGCAGCGCGACGCGGCGCTGTATGTGGCGGATCGTCGGGTCGAGATCGCCGAAACCGCCGCACGCGCCGAATCCGCGCGCCGCGAGGCTGACCGGTTGGAGCGCACACGCAGTGAATTGCTGGTGGAAGCCAGCCGCCGCGACGCCGCGCGCGCGCGCCAGGAAGCCGAGCGCCTGCGTATCCAGGCCCAGATCCAGGCCGAGGAAGCCGAGCAACTGCGCCTGGCCGCCGAAGCCGAGACCGTGGCCCGCCAGGATGCCGAAGAGACCTTGACCTCGGTCACCGGCGAACAGGCCGCCCGCCTCAGCGCCGCCCGCCAGAAGGAAGCACGTCTGGCCCGCGAAGAGGCCGAACTGATGTCGGGCGCCAAGTTGCCCGCCTCCAAGTTCGAGGCGCGTGGTGAGGTCTTCACCCTGGGCAGCAATGCCTTTGGTGCCGGCGTGCCCAAGCTTTCCGACGCGGGTGCGTCGCAGGTTTCCGCCCTGGCCGCCTACCTGCAGGCCAACCCCAAGGCCAAGGCGCGTATCGAAGGCTTTGGCGATGCCCAGACCCCCGGCCAGCGCCGTGCCGATACGGTGAGAGACGCACTGGTCGCCGCGGGCGTGCCCAAGGCCCGGCTGCAGTCGGCGGCCAAGGGTAACGGCAGCCGCAGCCGTGCCGTGGATGTGATCCTCGCGCTGCCATAAATAGATTAAAAACAATAGCTTGCACGTGGCCCCTTGGCTTTTCGGCGATCGGGCGGCCACCCGCCGACAGCCAAAATTTCCACGCCGATCAAGCACTTGGGGAAGTGGTTGCGGACGCCGATTTCGAAGAGTAGGGTCGTATACCCAAGCGGCACCTGTCGCTTGGTCCACCGGAGAATCGGGCCGATGACGCTGATCCACATTCCCCAGGAGACCGCCACCGGCTGCCAGGCCAGTGCGGACACTTCCGGAGTCTGTGTCCGCCACCACCCGCTGCTCCGCTCCCAAGCCAACGCCCCGCGCCTGTACAGGCCGGGGCGTTCGTATTTCCGCTGAAGGAGAACCACCCCATGTTCGAAGGACAACCGCAGACCGAAATCGACGCGCTCATCAAGGCCGACCCGGAATTCAAGCAGCTGTACCAGCGACACCGTGAATTGAACAAGAAAGTGACCGATGCCGAGCTGGGCGTGCTGCCCATCGACACCACAACCCTGGGCCGCATGAAGCGCGAAAAGCTGGCGGCCAAGGAACGACTCCTGCGAATCTACGACGCCAAACCCCACTGACGTCCGTCCCTCTGCTCCACCACCCGCGTTCCATTGTCGCGGGCGGCGACAGCCACCTCGTCGTCTGTCGCCGTCCGCGCCACTTCCCCCACCCCAAGAGCCCGCGCCGTGAGTCGCGGGCTTTTGCCTTCCTGCACCCGCCCAGCCGTATCGCCGGGGCGGGGTCGGGCAGTGCGATAATCCCCTTTCTTTCCCGGCAGCACGCGAGCGCATGGCAACCCATTCTTCTGTCCTTGAACTGATCGGCGAGACCCCCATCGTCAAGTCCCGGCGCCTGGACACCGGCCTGTGCGAGCTGTACTTCAAGCTGGAAAGCGCCAATCCGGGTGGCTCCATCAAGGATCGCATCGGCCTGTCCATGATCGAGGCGGCCGAACAGCGCGGCGACCTGAAGCCCGGCGCGACCCTGGTGGAAGGCACCGCCGGCAACACCGGCATCGGCCTGGCCCTGGTGGCCCAGCAGAAGGGCTACAAGCTGATACTGGTAGTGCCGGACAAGATGAGCCGGGAGAAGATCTTCAACCTCAAGGCCATGGGCGCCGATGTCATCCTCACCCGTTCCGACGTGGCCAAGGGCCACCCCGACTACTACCAGGACCTGGCCGCGCGCATCGCCAGCGAGACGACGGGCGCGTTCTTCGTCAACCAGTTCGGCAATCCCGACAACCCGGCGGCGCACGAATTGGGCACCGGCCCGGAGATCCTGCGGCAGATGGACGGACAGCTGGACGCCATCGTGTTCGGCTGCGGCAGCTCCGGCACCATGACCGGCCTGTCGCGTGCCTTCGCCGAGCACGCGCCGCAGGTCGAATTGATCCTCGCCGACCCGGTCGGCTCCATCCTCACCGAATACATCAACGAAGGTACGCTGAGCGAGAAGTCCGGCAGCTGGATGGTGGAAGGCATCGGCGAGGACTTCCTGCCGCAGATTTCCGACTTCACCCGGGTCAAGAAGGCCTACGCCATCAGCGACAAGGAAAGCTTCCTGACCGCGCGCGAATTGCTGGCAAAGGAGGGCATCCTGGGCGGTTCGTCCACCGGCACCCTGTTGGCCGCCGCGCTGAAATACTGCAAGGAACAGACCACGCCGAAGAAGGTGCTGGTGTTCGTCTGCGACACCGGCAACAAGTACCTGTCGAAGATGTACAACGACTACTGGATGCTGGACAACGGCTTCATCGAACGCGACCAGCACGGCGACCTGCGCGACCTGATCCTGCGCCCCTACAACCAGCGCGACACCGTGGTGGTGGCGCCAACCGACCTGCTGACCACGGCCTACCAGCGCATGAAACTGTATGACGTCTCGCAGTTGCCGGTGATGGAAGGCGAGAAACTGGTCGGCATCGTCGATGAAAGCGACGTGCTGCTGCACGTCTATGGTGACGAGGAGCGCTTCCGCGACCCGGTCTCCACCGCCATGGTCAGCAAGCTGGACCGCCTGGACGTGAAATCCCCGATTGAGGCCCTGTTGCCGGTATTCGACCGTGGCCAGGTGGCCATCGTCACCGATGGCGAGGTCTTCCTGGGCCTGATCACCCGTATCGACCTGTTGAACTACCTGAGACGGCGGGCACAATAGGGGCCTTGGCGTCGAAATTCGACGCAGGAACGACGTTACACGGACAGTGCGTTAAGCCACAGCTGGTAAAATCGCCGGCTGCCAAAAAGGACATAGTCATGTCGCAACACAACCCCGGCGCCGGGACAGGCGCTCCCGGCCTCTCGCTGGGCACGCTGGCCATCCATGGCGGACAGTCGCCGGACCCCAGCACGGGCGCTGTCATGCCGCCCATCTATGCCACCTCCACCTATGCCCAGAGCAGCCCGGGCGTGCACCAGGGCTTCGAGTACTCGCGCACCCACAACCCCACCCGTTTCGCCTACGAACGCTGCGTGGCCGCGTTGGAAGGCGGCAGCCGCGGGTTTGCCTTCGCCTCCGGCATGGCGGCCACGTCGACCGTATTGGAATTGCTGGACAGCGGCAGCCACGTCATCGCCATGGACGACATCTATGGCGGCACCTACCGCCTGTTCGAGCGCGTACGCAAGCGCACCGCCGGGTTGGAATTCAGCTTCGTCGACCTCACGGATCTTTCTGCATTCGAAGCCGCGATCCGTCCTGAAACGAAAATGGTGTGGATAGAGACGCCCACCAACCCGATGTTGAAGATCGTCGACATCGAGGCCGTCGCAGCACTCGCGTACAAGCACGGCTTGCGCGTGGTAGTCGACAACACCTTCGCCTCGCCCATCCTGCAGCGCCCACTTCAGTTGGGTGCCGACATCGTCATGCACTCCGCCACCAAGTACCTCAATGGCCACTCCGACATGGTCGGTGGCATGGTGGTCGTCGGCGATGACGCCGAACTCGCAGAGCAGATGGCCTTCCTGCAGAACTCGATTGGCGCGGTGCAGGGCCCGTTCGACAGTTTCCTCGCGTTACGCGGATTGAAGACGCTGCACCTGCGTATGAAAGCGCATTGCGAGAATGCATTGGCGCTCGCTGAATTCCTGCAGGCGCACCCGGCGATCGAAAGAGTCATCTATCCCGGTTTGCCATCACACCCGCAACACCAACTGGCCAAGCGGCAGATGGGTGGTTCTGGCGGAATTATTTCTGTCGTGTTGAAGGGTGGTTTCGAAGCCGCCAAGCATCTTTGCGAAAACGCCAAGCTGTTCACCCTTGCCGAGTCACTGGGTGGGGTGGAAAGTTTGATCAATCATCCTGCGGTGATGACGCATGCGTCGATACCGGTGGAGCGTCGAATGCAGCTTGGTATCGTCGACGGCCTGGTGCGGCTGAGCGTAGGCGTAGAAAACATCGGCGACCTTCGAGCAGACCTGTCGGAGGCCATGCCTTGATGGCTTCGTGCTTTTCGCTGATCGACTGTCGGCCACATGGTTGTGTCGCTTGTTCTTATTTGCACGCCGCGAGGGAGGCTGCGTGAATCCGCATTCGAGGCATCCTTCCAGCTTGCTCGAGATGGCCAATAGCTTTCGCCGCAACCGGCAACTCCTGGTTCAAATGACTCGGCGTGATGTCGTGGGTCGCTATCGTGGATCATTGATAGGCTTGGCGTGGTCGTTCTTCAATCCGTTGCTGATGCTGGCCATATACACTTTTGTCTTCTTGACGATATTCAAGGCTCGCTGGGACGTTGGAGACGACAGCACGCGAGCCGGCTTTGCAGTCATCTTATTCGTCGGCGTGATCGTGCATGGGCTGTTGGCAGAGTGCATCACCAAAGCGCCTGGCTTGGTACTGGGTAATGCAAACTATGTCAAACGAGTCAAGTTTCCGCTCGAAATCCTTTCCTGGGTGACGATAGGATCGGCGCTGTTCCACGCGCTGGTGAGCAGCATGGTGTTGTTGTGCGTACAGTTGTTGCTGGGCCACGGCATTCCGTTGACTGCAATGTTATTTCCGATATTGCTGTTTCCGCTGGTTCTTGTGGCGGCAGGATTCACATGGATATTGTCGGCAACCTCGGTATACGTGCGCGACATTGGAATGTTGACCGGCCTGCTTGCGACCGCACTGATGTTCCTGGCGCCCGTGTTCTATCCCATGTCGGCGATACCCAGCGAGTATCGATGGATCGCCATGTTGAACCCGCTGACATTCATCATCGAACAGGGGCGCGCGGTTCTGATAGCCGGGCAGCTTCCTGATTGGCCTGGTCTTCTGCTCTATTCGGCCATTGCCACATTGTTCGCATGGCTGGGATTCTGGTGGTTCCAGAGAACCCGCAATGGATTCGCCGATGTCATCTGAGCAGGCAATATCGCCGATGTGCAGTGCCGGCACCAGCGCGTGCACTTTGACTGCTGATTCTATAAATGACGTGGTGGTGCGCGTGGAGCAGGTATCCAAGTGCTACCACGTCTACGCGCGTCCGGAAGACCGCCTCAAGCAGTCCATCCTGCCGAGGCTACAGAATCTGGTTGGCAAGCCGTCGAAGAGATATTTCGAAGAATTCTGGGCGCTGCGTGACGTTTCCCTGGAAATCCGAAAGGGTGAGACGATTGGCATCATCGGGCGTAATGGTTCGGGCAAGTCGACGCTGCTGCAAACGATTTGCGGCACCCTGATGCCCACCAGCGGTCAGGTCGCAATCCATGGTCGCGTGGCTGCATTGCTGGAGCTTGGTGCAGGCTTCAACCCCGAGTTCACGGGGAGGGAGAACGTACTGATGAATGCGACTATCCTCGGCCTCACGCAATCGCAGGTCCGCGAGAGGTTCGATGACATAGTCGCTTTTGCCGACATCGGTGATTTCATCGAACAACCCGTCAAGACCTACTCCAGCGGCATGTACGTGCGCCTCGCCTTCGCCGTAATCGCGCACGTGGATGCCGATATTCTCGTAATCGACGAAGCACTTTCGGTGGGGGACGTGTTCTTTGGCCAGAAGTGCATGCGTTTCCTGCGAAAGTTCAAGGAAACGGGCACTATAATTTTTGTAAGTCACGATGCCAGCTCGGTGATCAACTTGTGTGAACGTGCGGTCTTGCTGGAATCCGGGCGGGCACGGATGATTGGTGACGCGAAGAGCGTCTGTGAGGCCTACCATGCCAGTGGTTACGATATGGAGATCAAGGTTCCCAGAGTGCGTGCATCAGTCGACAGGGCTGAGCCGCCTGCACGGGACTTCCGCGCAGCAGGCGTGGATGCGTCCCTCTTGCGTAACGATATTGAAGTCTTCCGATTTAATCCCGAGCAGTCTGGTTTCGGCAACGGTGCCGCCAAGATCGTTTCCGCGAAATTGACTGGTATCGATGGGAACGACAAGCCTTGGGTAATCGGGGGTGAGGTCGTGCAGCTTTCCGTCGAGGTAAAGGCGCATCGTGCCCTTGAGCAACCGATCATAGGATTCTTCCTCAAGGATCGCTTGGGCCAACCATTGTTCGGCGACAACACCTATTTAAACTATCAGCATGCGCCAGTCAGCATCGTGGCGGGAGAGGCGTTAAGGGCAATATTCGAGTTTGCAATGCCAATCCTGCCACAGGGCCACTACTCCTTCGATATCGCAATCGCCGACGGGACCCATCACGAACACGAGCAGGCGGATTGGGTGCACGACGGCCTGGTTCTGGAGTCACATAGCAGCAGCGTATCGACGGGCTTGGTTGGGATACCCTTCAGCAACATCGCGCTTATCCGGTCCAGTGGCTCATGACCAGGATTCGAGCCAAGCATTCCAGTCATGGGTGCGCATTCGTGCGCTGCCCGGCAAACGGGAGCACATAGTGCACGTTAGTTCTTACCAGCATATGCAGGACCTAGTAGCTCGCTACCTTTCCGCAAGCGAGTCTGTTTCAATTGTCGATATCGGCTCCTACGATGTGAATGGATCGTACCGCACCCTATTCGGCAACGCCGGTTGGTCTTACAGCGGGATCGACCTAGAGGCTGGTCCAGGCGTAGATATCGTGCTGACTTCGCCCTATCGGTTGCCGTTCGCTAGCGACTCGGTCGACCTTGTAATCTCCGGGCAAGCATTCGAACATGTCGAGTTCTTTTGGATGACATGGCTGGAAATGGTACGTGTGCTCAAGCCGGGAGGCATGATCTTCCTGATCGCCCCTTCACGCGGCCCCGAGCATCGCTATCCGCAAGATTGTTGGAGATTCTACCCAGATGGTTACCGGGCATTGGCCAAGTATGGTCATTGCGAGCTGCTTGAAGTGACTACGGACTGGGAGCCGCATGCCGATCCTGGCAGTAGCGACTGGGGCGACACAGTGGGTGTATTCCGTAAGATCAAGCCAAGCTGGCGCATGCGCGCCTTCCACGCGATTACGCGGATAGCGAATCGAATCCATACGAGTCCATGACCATGACTACGTTACCTCTCAATGCCAGCATGTGTATGCGGCCCGACATCGTGCCGCAAAGCGCATGGATCGGCCACATACCCTTCGCGGCCTGGATCGTCGAGGAGCTGAAGCCCGGCATGCTAGTGGAGCTGGGCACGCACAATGGCGCTTCCTACCTCGGGTTCTGCCAGGCGGTGCAGCTCAACGCACTGCACACTGCGTGCTTCGCGGTTGACACGTGGGCGGGTGACGAACATGCCGGGCTGTATGGCGAAGACGTGTTCAGTACGCTCTGGAAGTACCACCAGAAGCACTATGCGGGCTTCTCCCAACTGTTGCGGATGACCTTCGATGATGCGCTGGCCTGTTTCGAGGATGGCTCGATAGACCTGTTGCATATCGATGGACTCCACACCTATGACGCCGTTAAGCATGACTTCGAGACGTGGCTTCCAAAGATGTCGCAACGCGGGGTCATCCTGTTTCACGACACCATGGTCAGGGAGCGGAACTTCGGGGTCTGGAGGCTGTGGGATGAGGTCTCGCAGCGCTATCCGTCGTTCGAATTCCGGCATACGCATGGACTCGGTGTACTGCTGGTCGGCAGCGACATGCCGGATTCCCTGGGAATGCTCTCAGCCCTGGAGCAGGACCAACCCGATACCGTGGTCAATCGCCTGTTCGAGAGTCTGGGCGATGGCATACGTTCCACTGAGAATGCTGAGCTCTTGGCAGCGCGTCTTCTGCAGGGTGATGGTGAATTGGCACATTACGTCAATTCACTGCAAGAGCGCGAGGTATTGATCGGTCATCTTAACCAGCGTATCCAGGACCAAGAAGCCGAGCTGGCTAACCATAATCGCAATGCGGCTGTTCGCGAACAATCCATCGAGCAATTGAAAGAGGGGATAGAAGCACACAAGCACGAATTGACCCGTCATCAAGCCGAGGCTTTGGAGCGGGAACAGATGATTGGACAGTTCAGGGGCGCGGCAGAGCAGAATGACGCGCTCAACTTGGCATCTTCCTCGGCGCTGAATCGCGCTGTGGATGAAATCCAGTCGTTGCTTCCAAAACTGCAATCCGACATCAGTGCATTGCAGGGCCTGGGCGAGTTAGTTCGTAACCAGGAGTTCCGCCAGGCTGAGATCAGCGATAAACACGGAGTAAGACTAGAGCTCATGGGTGAACAGGTAGCTAGTCTGCACGATCAGCTGGCGATGCTGGGCCAGCGATCTGCAGATGTGGCTGAAGCAATGGAGCGCCTGCCTGATCCAAGCGGGGTTCTGGACATTCATGGCGCGCAACTCGAATCAATAGGCGCGAGAGTTACAGAAATGAATGCGCATATTTCCGCTCTTTCACAACAAAATCGCGATGCGATCGCAGTGCTTGAACGCATGCAATCAGACCTCGACGCGGCGCGCGAACAAGAAGTTTTGTTGCAAAATGACATTGTGAAGCAACAAGGCGAACTGGTGCAGGTGCACAACTCATTGAGTTGGCGGATGACCAAGCCATTGCGTTGGATGCGACGAGTCATCAATGGAAATTGGAATGGGTAGTTTGAAGTCAAGGATTGGCTACGGGCTGCACGCAGCCTACGTACGCTTGCCATTTGGGTGGAAGTTCCGCCTTGCGGTCAAGGAATGGTTATTTCTAACGTTTCCCTCTGTTTTCGATCAGACCAACGCATACAGGCGATGGCGCGCGTTTGGTAGCGCCCAACTGGCGTTCCTTCCGTTGCACGAGGACAGCTCGCCAGTCGTACAGCAGTCCACCGTTGCCTCTGGCTTGGCGCCCTACATAAAAGGCCTGCTCGCCCAGTCGGATACACACGGCGACGATTACGTGGCCTTGATCCCCAACTCAATCGCGCCTGCCCGCGTAGCGGCCAAAGCGATCGCATTCTACTTGCCGCAGTTCCATCCGGTTCCCGAGAATGACGAATGGTGGGGGCGCGGGTTCACGGAATGGACGAATGTGTCCAAAGCGTTGCCGCAATATGTCGGGCACCATCAGCCACACATGCCTGGAGAGCTTGGATTCTACGACTTGCGTGTTGTGGACGTGATGCGTCGGCAGGCAGCACTAGCGAAGCTCTACGGCATCCATGGATTCTGCTTCCACCACTATTGGTTCTCGGGGCGCCGATTGCTCGAACGTCCTTTGGACCAGTTGATCGCAAATCCCGACATAGATCTACCGTTTTGCCTGTGCTGGGCGAATGAGAACTGGACGCGCCGTTGGGACGGACATGACGACGACGTACTCCTTGGCCAGAACTACACTGCCGAGGATGACCTTGATTTCATTCGTGATGCGCTTCCATATCTTCGCGATTCCCGGTACATCCGTGTGAATGGTCTGCCACTGCTGATTGTTTACCGCCCATCACTCTTGCCTGATTGCAAGCGTACCTTGGGCATCTGGCGGCAGCATTGCCGGGACGAAGGGCTTGGAGAGATATTCCTCGCGATGGTTCAATTCGATGTGGATGATCCGCGTGTACTGGGTTTCGACGCGGCGATAGAATTTCCACCTCACAAATTAGCGCGTGGATTGAAGTGCATCAATGATACGGTTGAAATAATTGATTCCGCTTATTCCGGGTATATCGTCGATTACGCAGAGTTGGCCCAAAAAGGAATGACCTGGCCGACCCCTGACTATCCGTTGATAAAAGGCGTGGCGCCACGCTGGGACAATGAAGCACGCAAGCCAGGCAAAGGGTATACCTTCGCCCATTCCTCGCCCGCGCTCTATCGAGAATGGCTAGGCAGTGCGGTGGATTTCGCACGCGAAAATCCTGTCGCAGGCGAAAGTCTGGTTTTCCTGAATGCATGGAATGAATGGGCCGAGGGCGCGCACCTTGAGCCAGACCGGCGATTTGGCTATGCATATCTGCAGGCGACGCGCGACGCGCTTGCAGGTTGTAATACGAAGCCAAGAATATTGGTGGTATCGCATGATGCGCATCCGCACGGCGCGCAGTATCTAGCGCTCAATCTCGTGCGTGAATTGACGCATGGCTGTGGCGTTGAGGTGGACGTTCTACTGCAAGGGGGTGGCCCCCTCGAGCCGGAATTCGCGAAGCTCGCGGAAGTGCATAAGCCATACGAAGACGGAAGCGATGTACGTGTCTTGGCCCGCAAGCTCCATGCACAAGGCATTGATGTTGTCATCGCCAATACCGCGGTTGCCGGACATGTGGTTGGCCCACTACGTGAGGCGGGCATGCGGGTCATCTCGCTGGTACATGAATTGCCGGGCGTTATACGTCAATATCAGCTTGAAAAGGCGCTCGGTTCGATTGCGGCCAATGCAGACTATATTGTCGTGGCAGCAGAGGCAGTCAAGGAGGGACTGCATGAGTTCATCGATCGTGGTTCGATGAATGCCACTGTTGTACAGCGACCGCAGGGTCTGTTCACCCGTAGTCGGCACCGCGGACTGCGCGATCTTGTTGAAGTGCGCTTGCGCCTGCGCGAGCGATTGGGGCTGCCAGCCAACGCCAAGGTCGTGCTATCGGTTGGATATGCGGACAGGCGTAAAGGTGTGGACTTGCTGGCCAAGGCGGCAGTGGACGCCTGCCGCCGTGACCCCGCCCTCCACTTCGTGTGGGTTGGCCATCGCGATGTGGCGGTGCAGGACGAAGTGGCGGCGACGTTACGCGGCGGAAATTGTGAATCACGTTTCCATTTCACCGGGTTGGATTTTGATACTGATGACCATTACGCAGGCGCGGATGTGTATGCGCTTGCCTCGCGCGAGGATCCGTTCCCGTCCGTTGTGCTGGAAAGCCTGTCGGTGGGCACGCCCGTGGTGGCTTTCTCCGGGACGGGCGGCGGTGCCGATCTGGTTGCACGGACGGGCGGCTGCGTGGTGGAGGCTTTTGACATCAAGGCTTATGCGGACGAGCTACTGCGCATTATCAGTGACACGGCCTTGCGGATGCGGCTGGGCAGTGACGGCGTTGCGCTGGTTGATCGCTCTTTTTCATTCCGTTCCTATGCAATGGATCTCCTTGCACTTGGTGGAATGGGATTTCCAAAGGTATCGGTGGTGGTGCCGAACTACAACTACGCGCACTACCTCGAAGAGCGCCTGGATACCGTCACCAAGCAGACATTACCCCTCTACGAGCTTATCGTGCTGGATGACGTGTCTACCGATGGCAGCCTTGCAACCCTGCAGCGATTGCGCAGCAAGCTCAATCCTGAGCCCATGGTTGTCGAAGGTGCCAGCAACAGCGGCTCGGTTTTCCGGCAATGGTTGAAGGGTGTAAAGCTCGCGCGTGGAGAATACGTCTGGATTGCAGAGGCCGACGACCTCTCCAAGCCGGAATTCCTCGAAAGCCTCACAAAACTTCTAGAAGCGAATCCTGACGCGGTAATGGGCTATTCGCAATCCGAACAGATCGATGAATATGGACAGGTACTTGCGCCCCATTACCTGGCTTATACGGATGATCTTTCGCGCACGCGCTGGTTGAAGAGCTATGTCGCCGAAGGTGTCGACGAGGTTGTAGCAGGGCTTGCCACCAAAAACACGCTGCCCAATGTTAGTGCCGCCTTGTTCCGCCGTGCTCCGTTGCTGGAGGTATTGGAAGCCAATATTGAAGAAATCGCAAGCTATAGAATTGCAGGTGATTGGCTGGTCTACCTGAGGCTTTTGCTAAAAGGCAAGGTGGTGTTCGAGGCCAATGCATACAACCAACATCGTCGTCACGCAGCCAGCGTCACCTTGGGATCGGCGGCACAGCAGCACTTCGACGAAGTCATGCGCGTCCAGAGTACAGCGCAAGCCTTGTTCAACTTGGATGGCGCTACACGGGAGTCAGCCGCCGCGTATGGGCGAGTGCTTCGCACGCACTTGGGCCTTTGGGGTCAGGGCGTGGAGGCCAAAGGCTGATGCGTGCATTGATTGTCGGTGGGAACGGATTTCTTGGTTCAAGCCTAGCCATGGGCTTGCGCGCCGCTGGGTGTCAGGTGCGTGTGTATGACCGCACGGCTGCGAGGCCCGATATGGACTGGAGTGAAATCGACTATCGTATGGGCGGCCTTGATGAGCCTGACTCACTGGCCGCAGCGCTTGATGGCGTCACGCTGGTGTACCACCTGGCCAGCTCGACAGTACCCAGCACGTCCAACAACGATCCCTCCTATGATGTAAACAGCAATCTGATCGGCACTCTGAATCTTGTCGCCGCCATGCTGGCCAGGAATATCAGACGTATAGTCTTCTTTTCATCAGGCGGAACGGTGTATGGAGATCCCGACAGCTTGCCGATAAAAGAGGATCATCCGCTCCGTCCCATTTCCTCGTACGGGGTTGTCAAGGTCGCTATCGAGAACTATTTGTCTATGTATGCTCGGCTCGGGGCCCTCGAACCACTTATCCTGCGACCATCCAATCCCTACGGGCCACGTCAATCGACAGCGGGCGTGCAGGGTGCTGTAGGGGCATTCCTCGGCAAGGCCTTGGCCGGCGAGGGAATCAAGATATGGGGGGATGGTGAAACGATACGCGACTACATCTATGTCGACGATTTGATGGAACTGGCCATGAAGGCGGGCCTGAGCAAGCAGTGCGGCATTTTCAATGTGGGAAGCGGAACGGGCCATTCCCTTAATCAGCTTTGTGGTTACGTGCGGGAATTGACGGGCAGTCCGTTGCCTGTCGAGTATCTGGAGAAGCGTGGCTTCGACGTATCTACGATCATCCTTGACATAAGCAATGCTCGCCAGTATTTCGATTGGTCGCCACGGGTTGATTTTCGTGAGGGACTGGATCGAACTTGGCTGGCACTTCAACCAATCCAATCAGAATGGAAATCAACATGAGCCATAGCAGCAGCACGGATACTCGAGCGGATCAAGAAAATCATTGGTTGAGCACCTTGATTCAAAGTCTAGAATCTGAACAATTAAGTCCGTTTGGTGAGACGCTTCCCAAGTTCCCATCCGAGGAACTACAGCGCAACACGACAGGCTTGTCTTCCGAGGCGGCACTGCGCCAAGCGTTTGCTTTTTATGAAAACGTTCAGGATGCCTTGCAAAAGGCATACGTCAAATTCTCGCCGATTTCCGAAATATTGGATTTCGGGTTTGGTTGGGGCCGAATATCCAGAGTATTCATGCAGGATGTGCGCCTTGAGAATATCTACGGCATTGACGTGGATCCAGACTTCGTCAGCCTAACCCAAGAGCTTTTCGGGTCTGATAAGTTCGAGGCCTGCCCAGCCTTTCCGCCAACCAGCTATCAAAGTGAAAAATTCGATCTCATCTACGCATACTCGGTCTTTTCACATCTTTCAGAGAAGGCCTGTCGTGAATGGATGGCGGAATTCGAGCGGATTCTGAAGCCAGGTGGGATCGTGGTATTCACTACCCGCCACATAAGCTTCTTTGATTTCTGCGACTGGGCAGCGACACAGAAGACGGAAAACTCCTACATCACTGCACTGGGCAAGCTGTTTCCAGATTTGCAGGCCGCCAGGTCGAAATACCGTGCTGGTGAGATCGTACATGCTTCATCAGAAGGCGTGGGCGGAGGTGGGCCCCGTGATTCAAGCTTCTATGGAGAGACCTGGATCCCTGAGCAATACGTGAAGACCGGTATGGGAACGGGCTTGCAATTCGTTTCAGGATATTTTGATAGCAATAAATATGACCAGGCGTGCTTTGCGCTCCAGAAGCAGAAGTGAACATGTCATCGAATGCATCCACCATAGAATCACAAGGTGCAACGAACTCGTCCGCGGTTATCCGTGACTTGGCGGATGCTGCGATGAACGTTCCTGTCAGCAAACGACGCCTGGAATTTCTCGACTCGCTCCGAGGATTGGCTGCGTTATACGTGCTCGTTTATCACATGGTTTTGTTGCCTCAGCCAAACCTAGTGCCGCCGCAGTGGGCAGAAAAGGTTGCACTTGCCGGAGGCACCGGAGTCACGCTGTTTTTCATTGTCAGCGCCTTTTCGCTCTACTACACGATGCCGATGCGACTGAAGGATGGTAGCCCGACCTTAAGTTTCTATCTGCATAGATTTTTCCGACTTGCGCCGCTCTTCTACTTCATGATCGCTGCCACCATGTTGAGGGATGTATGGAAGTTCGGCGTGGTACACCCATGGACTGACGTCGCGGCGTCATTTGCCTTCGTGTTCAATTTGCTGCCCGGCAAGCAGGAGGGTTTCGTGTGGGCCGGCTGGACTATCGGTGTTGAGATGGTCTTTTATGCTTTTTTTCCGCTCATCTACCGTAGGGTGAAGTGTGCGGGGAATAGCGTGGCGTTCGTATTCTTCTGCCTGTTAGTTTGGCTGACCATGCAGCTAGTACTTGACTATTTGGTAATGCCTGAAGCATTAAAGCAATCCATCCTGCAGTGGAGTACTTTCAAGCATTTTCCGATTTTCGCAGTCGGCATCCTTGTCTATCACGTCTACATGAAGTTCGACTCCGCTGGCATGCACGCAGGGCGCTATCAAGCCATGGGCAATGCGTTTCTATGGGGTGGTTTTTTTGGTTTTGCAGCGTTATTGCAAGGCTGGCTGCCGAATGTGTTTGGCGATGGTTATTACTGGCAAGGCGTGGTCTTCGGTTGTATCTTCCTTGGCACTGCGCTAGCTCCATGGCGCTTGATCGTGAACGCTTTTACCGGTTTCCTTGGCAAGGTGAGCTATTCCATCTACTTGACGCATACCACGGCAATATATTTCATGAGCCCCTTGTACCAATGGATATATGCCCAGACAGCGTCTCTAACTTTAGCTTTCCTCGCCTCACTCGCAACCACGCTTTTGGTTGTACTGCCGATTTCCTACTTGACCTACAGTTTGATTGAACAGCCCGGCATAAGGCTCGGCAAGAAGGTTGCCGCGCGTCTTGTAAAGAAGAGACAGGCCACTATTCTTCCGACAAGTACGCATTCATAGGTAATAGGAGGAACTCAATGAAGACGCCATTCCAGCTCGTCATCATCTTGCCGATGCTTATTTTTTCTTTAGTCGCCTGTAAAGAGCCAAATGCAGCTGCGGTCGTTCCGGACCCAATTGCAACTGGTGCGGCCGCAATCACGCCGCCGGCTGAAACCGGCGTGATCGCGGCTATGCCGGTGGACGCCGGCCAACGTAAAGCGACTACGTTATGCAACGTCGAACTTGTGGATGGAAAGCCATTCGATTCTGGTGTAGCAGTGGCAAATAAGAACACGATTATTCGTGGATGGCTTGGCGATGATTCGGGAATGCTTCCTGCCACGCCGATGCTGGTTGCGCAGCCACAGTCAGCCGACCTCGCAGTAAGTATTCCTCTTGATTTGAAAATTCGTCGAAATGATGTGGTGGATGCATTCCCTGGAAAGGATGGGTTGGGTAGTTCTGGCTTCGAATCAAGCTTGGGCCCAGCCTCGCTTGCGCCGGGCCAGTACCACCTATATCTCACGTATTCGATTGGCGCAGAGGGTCGCCTCTGCGACAATGGCAGGCAAATAATGATTCCAGCCGACTGATGGCGGGATTTTTTGCAAGCATCCCATTCCAAATCTAATTTACTGAGGCCTGAGCAATGAATACTAGTAAGTTATCAGTTGTCCTGTCCCTGACCATCGCGTCTCTGACGCTGGTGGCATGCAACGTGCAGGAGCCTGAATCGAGCAGGTCGCCATCGGCACAAGATGCTGTAGCGGCCTCTTCGACTGCGGTTGTTGTTGATCCGCCGGCACAGACAGCAAAGGTTGATCCAGCCACCGTAGAGTCCCTCGAGGCTGGTTGGAGCGTAATGGCCCCGCGTCTTGTCTCACAGGTTGATGCCTACTCAAAAATTGAACCGAAGGCCTTCCGTCTATTCATGCACCCGGATCAAGGCAAGGCCGCCGTCGTCGAGTTCGACACGGCCGGGCTTGATTCGATCACAATTTCACCATATATCTTTGATTTCAACGGCGACAAAAGCTGCGAATCAAATAAGGAGGCTGGGGTAGTCGATGTTTTGTGGTCGATTGATGGCGATGCATCCAACACGATCAGAGTAGATCGCAATTACAGTGAACTAGTACCTATCGATCTCACGAATTCGAAGCGACTGAAGATCGTGGTGAATGAGGGAAATGGTGCGCCATGGTGTGATTGGGCAGGCATTGGATTCATTGCGCCTAAGCCCTAGAGAGGGGCGTATATCCAAACGAGTGGCGCTTTTGAATACCCCCTGTCAAATTTATAATGCGGAAAATTGTCGAATGAGCGAGTTAACGATTTTGATGCCATGCCTCAACGAGGCCGAAACGGTAGAGACATGCGTCAGGAAAGCAATGCGTTTCCTCGAGACATCCGGCATTGAGGGTGAAGTGGTTATTGCCGACAACGGTAGCGTGGATGGATCGCAAGCCCTAGCCACTTCCGCCGGTGCCCGGGTGGTTCCGGTAAAGGATCGTGGTTATGGCGCCGCCTTGCTGGGAGGTATTCAAGCGGCGAGAAGTCGCTTCATCATCATGGGCGATGCAGACGACAGCTACGATTTCTCCAACCTGATGCCCTTCGTGGAAAAATTGCGCGAAGGCGCTGATCTAGTGATGGGTAATCGGTTCAAGGGAGGAATTGAGAAAGGCGCGATGCCGTTCCTGCACAAGTATCTTGGAAACCCGGTGTTGAGTTTCCTCGGGCGGTTGTTTTATGGCATCAAGGCCCGCGATTTCCATTGCGGACTGCGTGGGTTCAATCGCGAACGAATCTTGGCATTGAACTTGGTCACGCCTGGCATGGAGTTTGCTAGTGAAATGGTGGTCAAGTCGGCCATCGCCGAGTACAAAATCGTTGAAGTCCCCACCACGCTAAAGCCAGACGGTCGCTCCCGTCCGCCACATTTGCGGACTTGGAGAGATGGATGGAGGCATTTGCGATTCTTGCTTATTTTCTCGCCACGCTATCTGTACGCCATTCCTGGCCTCGCCTTGCTAGCCATCGGCCTCGTAGGCAGTGGCCTGTTGCTTTCCGGCCCAAGGCACATTGGCACCGACACGGTGCTGGACATCCACAGCTTCATCGCCTTTGTGTTGGTGACCGTGCTAGCCGTGCAAGTACTCCTGTTTGGTGCATTGGCCCGCTCATTTGCTTCTGCGTTTGGCATTCATCCTGGTGATAAACGATGGTTCGGCGCCGCACGCAATTTGGAAGCGCTGTTGCTACTCGCACTGGTATTGCTGCTGAGTGGAGTCGCCGGCGCGTCATGGTGCGTATGGAAATGGGCCGCAACCGGATATGCAGACCTGAGTTATAACGAGTTCCTGCGTCCCTTCGTGGTCTCGCTAGCGGCCCTACTGGTGGCGAGCCAGATGTTCTTCACCGCCTTTTTCTCGGCTACGTTCTCGGAGTTCATCAGGCACCGCGCGGATGGCGAGTGACATGTCGCCAAAATCAGCCAAGCAGGCGTTTTACTTCCTGCTTTCCGGAGCCACTGGCTTCGCCATTTACTACGTGCTTTCCAACGCGCTGCACTACTTGGTGGGCATGGCTGCGGTACCTGCAGCGCTGGTGGCGATGCTGGCATCTGTGTTCCCGACGTATTACATGCAAAAGAACCTGACGTTTCGTAGCCAGACCCCTTCACACAAGGCATTGCCGCGCTACTTGTTGCTGCAGGTCCTTAACGCTTCCGTGATTGGCAGCGCCACCTATGCCTTTGATCGTATGCAGGTCCCACAAGCCGTCAACTTCGCGTTGGCGGGATTCATGAGCGTCGTAGTCTCGTTCTTCGTTCAAAACAAGTTTATTTTTCGTGACAATCACTGAATCACGCAGTTGCATGCCTACGCCTCCGTTCCAGACAGGCACAAACGTTGGATACCGAACAAATGAGTGAAGAAAAAATCCAGGTGGGCACGCGCATCGATGACCCAAACGCAGTACGTGATGTAATTCCCGACGGTGGCTTGAGGCCAGTACTAGCTCGCGTGCTTGGCAAGGGGCGCGCGTGGTTCGGCGGCGATCGTTTTGGCGGCGTCTACGCGGCTCTGCAGACCGCAGTGCAATACTTGCAGCCCCGTATAGCTAAGCCTCCTGCGCTGCTCGATTTCGGCTGTGGCAACATGGCGATTTCGTCGCTTTTGCAGGAGAGCGGCGTGGTGGAAAGCGTGCGCGGAGTCGATACCTATGCTGCGCCATCGGGAGGAGACGAGAAGTTCAGTCGTTATACGCAGATAGAAGATGCCGCAAACTTGCCTTTCGCCGCATTGGATTTTGACGTGACGATCTGTGTTGACGTACTACACCATATTGGCATCTCGCAGGCGCCGGGTGTTTTGCGCGAGCTTGGAAGAGTTTCAAGGTTCGTAGTGATCAAGGATCACTTTGAATATGGCTTTATTTCTCGCCAACTGCTTAGGCTTGCCGACTGGTATGGCAATTATGCGTATGGCGTCAACGTACCGGATCGTTATTTCGATCCCGTCGCCTGGCAGGAAATAGTCGCGGCGGCAGGAATGGACGAGATCCAGTTGACCTGTCCGGTACGCATACATGATGGATTCTTCGGTTGGATCATCCTGCCGAAAAATCACTTCGTTTCCATCCTTACTGCAAAGTAGCGGGCCGGATGAACCCCGCCGCGCCTGCTGCAGTACGGATAGCGAGGCCGGCTTCCTTAAACGGATGGGCGGCATGAACAGCACGCAAGCCAGCAACACGAATAAACCGGATCGCCATGGGCGCTGGCTATTGGTGATATTTGCAATTGCAACCATCGCCTATCTTTTCGTTGCGATGCATATCCCGCTGACGATCATGGTGTGGCAATCGTACGACGACCAATTGTTCATGCGGCTGGGGGAAACCCTGGCAGACGGCCGCTGGCTTGGTCCGTTCGACGCGCTTACCTTGGCCAAGGCACCGGGCTATCCCCTGTTCCTAGCTGCCAGTCATTGGACGGGGTTGCCGGTCACGTTTACACAGGCAGCGTTCTACGCTTTCTCACTCGCGGCCCTTGCTTGGGTTATAGCCAGGAAGACAGGATCCTTCTGGTTGCCGTTGGCGATTTTCATGCTGCTGTTGTGGCACCCCAAGGTGCTGGAGCCGGCACGCATATTGCGCGACAACATCTACATGAGCCAGTCGATCCTGCTGGTAGCCTTGTTTTCGTATTGCCTGTTCGTGGTGGAGCGCAGGCGCCAGCTGTGGTGGGGCGCAGTCACTGGGCTATTGCTGGGCTGGTTCTGGATAACGCGCGACGAAGGTATCTGGCTCGTCCCTGGGCTTGCAGTACTTGTGTGCTTCGCTATTTTCTATAGCCGTGGCGATACGGCCGGCAGGACATGGTGGCAGCCGACATTGATGGCAGGCGTTACCTTCATCGCGGTGTTGCTGCTTTTCATGACCGTGAATTTCCTAACCTACGGCAAGTTCGTGGGTGTGGATTTCAAGGAGAAGAACTTCCAGGCCGCCATCTCGTCCATGGAGGGCGTCCAGCAAGCAAAGCCGGTGCCATTCGTTGCAGTCCCACGCGCCACACGTATGCAGCTCTATGGCGTCAGTCCCGCATTTGCCAGTCTCAGGCCTTTCCTGGATCCGCCGAATGGCCATTCCGCATGGGAAGCGGGTGGATGCATGTTCCGTCCCACCGCATGCGGAGATATCGGCAACGGTTTCTTCATGTGGGCCTTGCGTGATGCTGCAGAAAAGCGTGGGCACTACCGCTCGCCAGCCACTGCGTCCGAATTCTTTGGCATTGTGGCCAAGGAAATCGAAGCGGCTTGCGCCGACGGTCGCCTGATCTGCGAACGTGATCACATACCGTTATTGCCGCCGATGACCGACGCGCAGATAGCATGGATTCCCGTATCGCTTCGACAATTGCAGAAGACCATGTTGCATCCGGGTGCGTATCCGGGATTCACCCAGCATGCGGAGGAAGGAACCGGAGAACGCTTCGCCAGCGCGCTGGAATTCCTCAACCACCCGTCGCATTACACCAAGCAGGATGCGTTGACCACGCGAGTCGATGTTACCGGCTGGTACTACAACGCCAAGTCGGGCAATGATTGGTTTGAACTCAAGGTTTCAGACCATTCCAATCCGGATCTGGAATTCACGCTTCAGCGTACGGATAGTCCCGATCTGGTGGATCATTTCCACGACGCCGAAGCAGCCCGGCAGCGCTTTCGCTTCAATGGCCAGTGCGGCGAAGGATGCACCTTTCACTTTACCAATGCAGCAGGTGCTTCGGGCCAGCTCAAGTTGACGGACACTCAGGGCCTGACGTCCACCAGCGTTGTGATTGGAACCGGCCTGATGCTGTTCGACAAAGGCAGTACGGTCGAAGCTCGGCGCACGCTGCAGGACGACAGCCGGGTCGTGCTCGCCGGGCGGGTGAATGCACTGCTCTACCGTATCTACGCGATTCTCATGCCGGTATTGCTGGTCGGTGGACTCGCTGCTTTTGGCATTGCCGGTTTGCTTTCGATTCGCCGCAAAGACTATGGGTTCACTTTTGTACTGGCATGCACCTGTTGGGGGCTGGTACTGTCGCGCGCGGTCATTCTGGTGCTTGTGGACATTTCGTCGTTCCCAGCCATGATTACGCCCTACCTACTACCCATGTTCGCTCTGGCAATGATCGCCGCCTTGCTGTCGGTCCACGCGGCCAGCAGATTGCTCTTGCCTGGCCCCGTGCAGCAGTGACCGGTTGAGCCCGCAGCACCCTTCAGCCGCCAGCCCATAGCTCCACGATCGGCTGCCTCGACCCCTGCAGGACAGGGTTGTTTGAGCTGGGTTGTACGTGAAGCCACGTAGACCATGCTGTATCTGGCCCTAACATTCTGACAAATAGCGACCTGTCTCACTATTGCTGCAATTCTGCGTGCGTTATAGTGATATATCAGGGGTTATTCCGTCGGGTTGAAGATGAACATGAATTTTCGGATTGGCGCTTGCGTCCTATTGGTTTGCTTGGCTGGCTGCACAGCCGAAGGCCCGGGCTCAAAGTTTGGGTCGCTCACCCCGGTCGCTGCGCCGAACCAAAGCGGTAAGCAGGCCACATCTGCTCAAAAAGCACGAAATCCGGCCCAATCCATCGCCAATGCGCCCGACCGTGGGGTATTGGTGAGCTACAAGAACAAGGGTCAGGCTGCAAAGCAGGAAGGAGCCTACACGTGGTTCCCGGTCGCGATCAGCGAGGACCATGCACTAAAGGCTCTGGTTGGGGGTGAGCTCATCGTGCCGTCTCCCGATGGTTCGCAGGTCAAATTGCGCTATGAGCGCCACCAGGAAAATCCGGATGGCAACTGGACTTGGGTGGGCCGGATGGTCGGCGGAGACCAGAAGCAGGAAGCGATCCTGACCTTCGGTGAGAGTGCGGTATACGGGTCGATCCCACAGGCTAACGGTAAGCCAGCGCTCAGCCTGCAGACCCGTAACGGCGCACTGTTTGCCGTGGTCACAGATCCCACCAAGGTGGTGTCCGCGAACAAGGGCCACCGAGACATTATGGTGCCCCCGGCAATGGCCTTGCGCGCATCACTGACGTCCGCCGCGGCCAAGCCGCAGCAGGCGGCCATTGCAGCCGCAGCATCTGCAAGCCCGGCTAATACTATCGATGTAGTCATCGGCTACACCCCGGGTTTCGCCGCTGCGCAGGGTGGCCAGTCTGCTGCCGTTACCCGTCTGGTGTTCTTGGTCGAGGTGGGAAATCAGGCATATTTGAACAGCCTGATCACGGGTAGCCTTCGCATCGTGAATGCGGTGCAGGTTGACTACGCAGACAACACCGACAATCAAACCGCATTGGGTCAGCTGACCGGCAATAATGGCACCTCGGCTGTCACGATTCCTGCTTCACTCGTCCCGCTCAGAACTGCGCGTGACCAATTCGGTGCAGACTTGGCGGTCCTTGTACGCAAATTCCAGACACCTGAAAACGCAGGTTGTGGCATTGCCTGGTTGAATGGAGCGGGCCAAACTGCCATTGTGCCCGCCAGTGACGATGACTATGGCTATGCCGTGGTCAGCGACGGTAACGACACAGGTACCGACGGTAAGAGCTATTTCTGCGCATCTGAAACATTGGTGCACGAATTGGGCCACCTGATGGGCTCGGCCCATGATCGTGACAATTCGACGGGTACCGGCGGTGCGCTGCAGTACGGTCGCTATGCCTACTCGTTCGGCATGAAGACCGATTCGGCGAATGGTAATTTCTACACCATCATGGCCTACGGCGATGACAACCAGAATTTCTACCGCACCTTCTCCAATCCACTTGTACTCAAATGCGGACCTAGCAACACGCTGGCTTGCGGCGTCGCGAACCAGACCGACAACGCGCGCAGTCTAAACCAGACGATTCCCGTAGTAGCCACATTCAGGGCCACAGTGGTGCCGTTCGCGAATGGCGCCGTCAGCGACATCAATGCCGACGGACGCAGTGACCTGTTCCTGCGCTATGGCACGCCCGGTGGCTTCGGTGGGTACTGGATCATGAACGGTGCATCCATTGTCAGCGCTTCATCCGCGCTGGCAGCCCCGACCAATCATGACGTCGCCGCTAGGGGTGACTTCAATGGTGACGGCAGGCTTGATATTCTGTGGTACCGGGCTTCGGATCGGAACTTAGTGATGTGGCAGGGTAACGTCACCGGTGGTTTCGATACCGTCGGCGTAGGTGGACTGAGTACTGGCTGGGTAATTGCCGCCGCTGGTGACATCAACGCCGATGGTCGCAGCGACTTGGTACTGCGCTATGGAACTTCAGGCGGACTTGTAGGCTACTGGCTGATGAATGGCGGAGCAATCACGACTGCATCAAGTGCGTTGCCAGCGCCGGCGGGACATGAAATTGTTGCGAACGGCGACTTCAATGGAGATGGGAGGATGGACATCCTCTGGAGTCGTGCGTCGGATCGCAACTTGGTGCTTTGGCAAGGAAATGCGACTGGTGGATTTGACACGATCGGTATTGGTGGGCTGAGCATAGGTTGGACAATTAACGGGGCTGGTGATTTCAACGCTGATGGCCGCAGTGATCTTTTACTCCGTTACGGCACGAGTGGTGGCTTGGCCGGATATTGGCTCATGAATGGCGCCAACATCACTAGTGCTTCTGCTGCATTGGCTGCACCCGTTGGGCACGAAGTGGTGGCAAGGGGCGATTTCAACGGTGATGGTAGAACTGATGTACTCTGGAGCCGGTCTTCTGATCGAAATCTCGTTCTTTGGCAAGGCAACGCGACCGGTGGATTCGATACTCTCGGCATGGGGGGCCTGAGTGCAGGTTGGCGAATATCCGATCCCTGATTAGCTTGATTTTGTTGATGATTTAAAAAAAATCGCGGCTATCAAAGCCGCGATTTTTTTGCCTCGTTATTGTGTTCAGAGTGCGTCTTGTAGCTCCGGCAGCAACTTGAACAAATCCCCCACCAGCCCGATATCCGCAATCTCAAAGATCGGTGCTTCCGCATCTTTGTTGATGGCCACGATGGTGCCGGCGTCCTTGATGCCGGTCAGGTGCTGGATCGCCCCCGAGATGCCGATGGCCACATACAGTTCCGGGGCGATGATCTTTCCGGTCTGGCCTACCTGCATTTCGTTGGGACAGTAGCCGGCGTCGACGGCGGCGCGCGAGGCGCCTACGCCGGCGCCGAGTTTGTCGGCGAAGGCGTAGATGATCTTGAAGTTTTCCTCGGAGCCTACGCCGCGGCCGCCGGAGACAACGCGCTTGGCGCTTTGCAGGTCAGGGCGGTCGGATTTGCCAGCGGCCAGGCTGATGAAGCGGGTGTGGGTGGGCAGGGTGGCTTCGATCGACACGGCTTCGATCGCGGCATTGCCGCCCTTGGCGGCTTCAGGCCATGAGGCGCTGCGCACGGTGGCGACCACGGTGTGGCCGGCCGGGGCTTCGACGGTGATGATGGCGTTGCCGGCATAGATGGGGCGCTTGAAGGTATGGCTGCCTTCCACCGACATCACGTCCGAGACCTGGGCGGTGCCGAGCAGGGCGGCGACGCAGGGCATCAGGTCCTTCCCGAAGGTGGTGGACGGACCAAACACGTGGGTGTAGCCAGCGGCAAGCTTGGCGATCTGCGGGGCCAGGACCTGGCCGATCGCATGCGCATTGGCGGCATTGGCGACGGTCAGGACTTTGGCGACGCCAGCGATCTGCGCCGCCTCGGCCGCGACGGCGGCGGGGTCGGCGGACAGCACCACGATGTCGATGCTGTCGGGCTTCAGCGCCAGGGCGGCACTGACGGTCTTGGCGGTGGCGGCGTTGAGCTTGCCGTCCAGGTGTTCGGCGATGACGAGAACCTTGCTCATTACAGCAACCCCTTCTGCTTGAGTGCAGCGACCAGTTCGGCCGCGTCCTTGACCATCACGCCCTTGCCGCGCTTGGCGGGCGGCGCGTAATGGGTAGTGGTGAGTCCGTCGCCGCCGTCCACGCCCAGGTCGGCGAAGGCGATGCTTTCCATCGGCTTGCTCTTGGCCTTCATGATGTCCGGCAGCTTGATGAAGCGTGGCTCGTTGAGGCGCAGGTCGGTGGTGACCACGGCGGGCAGGTCGACTTCCAGCGTTTCCAGGCCGGCGTCCACTTCGCGGGTCACGGTGGCCTTGCCGTCGGCGATCTCAAGCTTGGAGGCGAAGGTCGCCTGCGGGCGGCCCCACAGCGTCGCCAGCATCTGCCCGGTCTGGGTGGCGTCGTCGTCGATGGCCTGCTTGCCCAGGATCACCAGGTCCGGCTGTTCCTTTTCCACCAGCTTGAGCAGGGTACGGGCGGCAGTGAGCGGCTGGATGGGCTGGTCGCTGACCACGTGGATGGCGCGGTTGGCGCCCATGGCCAAGCCGTTGCGAAGGTGGGCCTGGGCGTCGGCGGGCGCAATCGTGGCCACCACGACCTCGGTGGCGACGCCCTTGTCGCGCAGGCGCAAGGCTTCTTCCAGCGCGATTTCGTCGAATGGGTTGGCCGACAGCTTGACGCCATCGGTGACCACGCCGGAACCGTCCGGCTTGACCTGCACGCGGACGTTGTAGTCCACCACGCGCTTGTAGGCGACGAGGATTTTCATGGGCGGGGGATTTCCTTGTTCAACGAAGGGGGTGCGGCACTGGGCCGGGGCAGGCCGGTGATTTTACCGGTCAGGCGCTGGCCGTGCGAGTGCGTACGGTATCGGCGCCCAGGCGGGCGGCGAGGTGGCCCGCAAGGCGCACGGCGCTGCCGGGAGCGTGGGCGAAGAACAGGGAGGGTTCGGTAAGCTCCAGTTCCAGCAGGCGTGGAGTGCCGTCGTCGTCGAGGATCAGGTCGACGCGGGCATAGGCCAGTGGTTCGTCCAGTTGTAGCAGGCGTTGCACGGCCTGCAGGGTCTGCTCGGCGAGTGCGCGCTCCTGCGGGTCGGCATCACATGCGCTGATCTGGCCATTGGCGTAGGGAATGGGCGTGGCGGGCGTGTCCGCCTGCAGCAATGCGCCTTTGCGGATGGCGTGGCTGAACTGGCCGTCGAAGTAGATCAGTGCGGTCTCACCACGGCTGTCGACCGCCCGCAGATAGGGTTGCAGCATGACGCTGCGGCCTTCTTCCAACAGCCGGGCGACGTGGTTGCTGGCGGCGAATTCCTGCGAACGCGCATAGCGCTGGGTGTCGCGGGCGCCGGCGCTCACCGCCGGTTTCACAACCAATTCTTCGGCGGAATGGGCCGCGAGGAAGGCCTGCAGGGATTCCAGCGGTTCCGCATCCACTTCCACGAACCGGGTCGGCACCACGGGCACGTCCATCGCGGCCAGGTCGCCCAGGTAGTGCTTGTCGGTGTTCCAGCGAATCACGTGCAGTGGATTGAGCAGTTCGGTCGTGACGGCGACGCGTTCGCACCACGCCAGGAATTCGGGCAGGCGCTCGGTGTAGTCCCACGGGGAACGCAACAGCGCGGCGTCGTAACGGTTCCAGCTGACGGTGGCATCGTCCCAGGCGACGGCGCGCGCCCGGATTCCCGCCTCTGCACAGGCCTGCAGCAGGGGGGCAAGGTCATCGTCATGACCGGTGGCTGCAATGGCGGTGATCAGCGCAAGTGTCTTCATCGCTCCAGTCTATAGCGCCAGGGACATGCGCCGCTTCCATTGTCCGAAAGTACCTGTCCCGGCCGCGGGACGGTGCGTAAAATGAAGTCCATCGCCCCCACACGGACACACCAGTCATGGCTGAAGCAGTCGCCTCCGCGCCCCCGCGCAACGGAGCCAGGAGCAAGCTTTATTCCACTGCGGACCTGGCCCTGAAAGGTGTCGTGGCCGACGGCCAGACCGTGGCGGTGGGTGGTTTCGGCCTGTGCGGCATCCCGGAATCCCTCATCCTGGCCCTGCGCGACAGTGGCGTGACCGGGCTGACCGCGATTTCCAATAACGCCGGCGTGGATGGCTTCGGCCTGGGCCAACTACTGGTCACGCGCCAGATCCGCAAGATGATTTCGTCCTACGTGGGCGAGAACAAGGAGTTCGAGCGCCAATACCTGTCCGGCGAGCTGGAACTGGAATTCAACCCGCAGGGCACCCTGGCCGAACGCCTGCGCGCGGGCGGGGCGGGCATCCCGGCGTTCTTCACCCGCACCGGCTACGGCACCATCGTCGCCGAGGGCAAGGAGACCCGCCAGTTTGATGACGGGCACCACTATGTGCTGGAAACCGCGCTCAAGCCCGACGTGTCCCTGGTCAAGGCATGGAAGGCCGACACCGCGGGCAACCTGGTGTTCCGCAAGACGGCGCGCAACTTCAACCCGGCCGCCGCGATGGCGGGCAAGGTCTGCGTGGCCGAGGTGGAGGAAGTGGTGGAGGTAGGCGTGATGGACCCGGACCATATCCACCTGCCCGGCATCTACGTGGACCGCATCGTGCTGAACGCACATCCTGAAAAACGCATCGAGAACCGCACGGTCAGTGCGGGCACGAACACCGGAGGAGCACGCTGATGGCCTGGACCCGCGATGAAATGGCGCAGCGCGCCGCCCGCGAACTGACCGACGGTGCGTACGTGAACCTGGGCATCGGCCTGCCGACCCTGGTCGCCAACCATATTCCGGACGGCATGGACGTGTGGCTGCAATCCGAAAACGGGCTGCTGGGCATTGGCCCGTTCCCCACCGAGGACGCGGTGGATCCGGACCTGATCAATGCCGGCAAGCAGACGGTGACGGCGCGCCTGGGAGCCAGCTATTTCGGTAGCCACGACTCCTTCGCCATGATCCGCGGCGGCCACATCGACCTGGCCGTGCTGGGCGCCATGCAGGTGACCGACAAAGGCGACCTGGCCAACTGGATGGTCCCCGGCAAGATGGTCAAGGGCATGGGCGGTGCGATGGACCTGGTCGCTGGCGTGAAGCGCATCGTCGTGCTGATGGAGCACGTGGCGAAGGACGGCAGCCACAAGATCCTGCCGCAATGCGACCTGCCCCTGACCGGTGTCGGCGTGGTCAACCGGATCATCACCGACTTGGCGGTTTTCAACGTGACCCCGGATGGGCTGGTGCTGGTGGAGGCGGCGGCGGGCGTGGGCGACGAAGAGTTGAAGCAGAAAACGGGCGTATCTTTCAAGCGCGCTTGAATTTGATGCCAGCTGCCTTCAGGCCAATCAAGGGCGCAACCGAAGGGAATAATCCGTTGCCGCAAGCAAGAAAAATCACAGATTCTGGTAATTCGGACCAGAACCGCCTTCCGGCGTCACCCAGGTGATGATTTCGTAGGGGTCCTTGATGTCGCAGGTCTTGCAGTGCACGCAGTTGGCGGCGTTGATCTGCAGGCGCTTGCCGGCCTCGTCGTTCACTATTTCGTACACGTTTGCCGGGCAGAAGCGGGTGCAGGGGTTGTCGTATTCCTCGGCGCAGGTGGTGATGCAGATCGAGGTATCTGCGACTTTCAGGTGCACGGGTTGGTCTTCGTCATGCTCGGTAGCGGCGTAGTAGACAGCTTGGAGGCGATCGCGCGGGGCGAGGGTGCGTTGTACGTAGTCGCGCTTCGGCTCTTCGTGCTCGGCCACTTTGTGCAACGAGGACCAGTCGGGCTTCACCTTCAACGTCCACGGTGACAGCCCGCCGGTCACGGTTTCCCAGCCGGCGTTCATCAGGCCGAACAACAGGCCTTTCTTGAAGCCGGGCTTGATGTTGCGGACCTGCTTCAGTTCCTTCATCGCATCCGAAGCACGCAGCTTCGTGTCGAATCCAGTGGGATCCAGCGCTCCCGCCTGAAGGCTTTGCGCGAGATGTTCCGCCGCCAGCATGCCGCTGCGGATGGCCTGGTGCGTGCCCTTGATCTTGGGCACGTTGAGCAGGCCGGCGGTGTCGCCAATCAGCAGCGCGCCCGGCATTTCGACTTTCGGCAATGACTGCCAGCCACCGGTGACGAGGGCGCGCGCGCCTGCGGAAAGAATGGTGCCGCCTTCCAGCAGTGCCGTCATCTGCGGGTGGTTCTTCCACTGCTGGAAGGCTTCCCACGGCTTGTACTCCGGGTCTTTGTAATCCAGGCCGCTGACATAACCCAATGCCACCTGGTTGTTGTCCAGGTGATACACGAAGCTGCCGCCGTACGTCTGGTTGTCGGCGGGCCAGCCCAAGGTATGCACGATCTTCCCCGACGACACGCGGCCCTCCGGCAACTGCCACAGTTCCTTGATGCCGATCGAATACGCCTGCGGGTCGCTGTCTTTGTCCAGCGCGAACTGCTTGACCAGGCGCTTGGTCAGGTGGCCACGCGCGCCTTCGGCCAGCACGGTGACCTTGGCGTGGATGTCGATGCCGGCGGTGAAGCCGGGCTTGTGCGAACCGTCCTTGGCCACGCCCATGTCGCCGATGCGCACGCCGATGACTTTCCCGTTGTCATCATGCAATGTCTCGGCGGCGGCGAAGCCCGGGTATATCTCCACGCCCAGTGCTTCCGCTTGTGGGGCCAGCCAGGCGCACATCGCGCCGAGCGACACGATGAAATTGCCGTGGTTGCGCATGCCCGGAGGCACGAGGGGGGATTTGTAGCCGCCGGTCTTGTTGAGCAGCCAGAACTCGTCGTCCTTCGCCGCTACGCAGATGGGCGGCGGGGCATCACGCCAGCCGGGCAGCAAGGCATCCAGCGGGCCGGGTTCGATCACCGCGCCGGACAGGATCTGCGCACCGATCGTGCTGGACTTCTCGATCACGCAGACCGAGATGTCGGGATTGAGTTGCTTCAGGCGGATCGCGAAGGAAAGGCCGGCAGGGCCGGCGCCGACGGTGACCACGTCGTATTCCATGACATCCCGTTCTACAGGGGCGGGTCCGACATCGGTCATCGTGTACTCCGTGGCTGGCGCGTGGCTGCGGGTATTTTCGGTGTTTGCGGTGGATGGGGCAAATCCGCCAGCATGGTGGCATGACCGTACTGCATCCTCTCACCGCGAATGGTAACGAGCTTCTGCTGCCGGGTGCGGAACTCTGGTTTGCACCGGACTGGCTGGAAGCAGGGCAGGCCGATGGCTTGTTCACGCTGCTGCAGGAACGGGTGGCGTGGGAAACCCACCGCATCCGCATGTTCGGGCGCATGGTCGATTCCCCGCGCCTGAGTTGCTGGATGGGCGATGCGGGCACGGCCTACACGTATTCAGGCACTCGCTTCGAACCGCGCCCGTGGCCGTCGCCCGTGTTGGAAGCGGTGCGTGTGCGGCTGGCAGATGAACTGGGCATTGCGTTCAACAGTGCCTTGGCCAACCGCTATCGCGATGGGCGCGACTACATGGGTTGGCACAGCGACAACGAAGCCGTGTTGGGGCCGTGTCCTGTCATCGCTTCATTGAGCCTGGGTGCGACGCGTCGCTTCGTATTGAAGCATCGCAACGACGCGACGCTAGGAAGGCTGGCGCTCGACCTGACACACGGCAGCCTGTTGGTGATGCGGGGCGATACGCAGCGGAACTACAAACATGCCTTGCCGCGCACGGCCAGGTCGACGGGTGAACGCATCAACTTGACGTTTCGCAGGATCGTGGATGCGGCGAGCTCGTGAAGGTCTGAATGACTGACTTCGTTCGCGATGAGCTCGTTAATGAACTCCGTTCGTGGTGAGCTTGTTAATGAACTCCGTTCGTGGTGAGCCTGTCGAACCACGCTCTTGGGATAGACCCACAGATCAGGCCAGCTTCTGGTTTCCACGAAAAGCGTGGTTCGACAGGCTCACCACGAACGGGATTTCGGGCTCACCACGAACGGGATTTCGGCTCACCCTAAAAGGCATTCCAACATTACCGCCAACGGGATATCAGGCCCAGCACCAAGCGGATATTGAGTTGACCACGAGCGTCATTCCAGCCTGACCACGAACAAGATTTCAGTGGCCAGTCCCTGCTTGATGGTGTTGCTCGCAGCTTTCCTCAGCGCCTGCGCTTGGCGTCCGCTTCGCCGGTCGCCAGCGTCCAGCCGACCACTTCGCCGCCCATGGTTTCCAGCGCGCGCTCGAATGCCGCCACCACGCTGGGGATATCAGTGGAACCCGCCGGCTCCGCTTTCAGGAAGGTATGCGAGGCGACCACGCGCTGGTCGGTGGTGTGCATCAGCTTTGCGTTGAGTTCAATGATGGCGGAAGGCAATGCGGTGCCGGCGTAGTCGGCGTCGAAACGACGCAGGTCCATGACCAGGCGGTAGTCGGCGCGGATGCCGGTGCCGGGACGCGCGACCGAAGCGATCTTGCCCGAGTCTTCCAGGGCGCGAAGGATGGTGGCTTCGACCAGGTCGGTCGAAGGTTGTGACCAGCCCACGCCCTTGTATACCTGCACTTCACCCGGGACAGGGCGCACCGAGATGCGCGCGCTGTCGACCACGCGCGCCGCGGTGGGTTTCACCACCGCGAGTTGCCAGCCGACCGAGGGCCACGACGGATCGGTGGGCACCTGCACCAACGGCGAGTAGATCGTGACCGGATCACGCTGCTGGCTGCCCAGCACGGAGCAGCCGGCCAGCGACAACAGCACCGACAGGGGCAATGCCCATGCGGAACACCTGCGCAGGAAAGTCTTCATTTCGGTTCGTACTCCTTGGGTGCGTCGCGGCCCAGCAGGTAGCGCGCGGGATTGCCTTCCAGCCGGTCGCTGACCTGGCGCAGGTCGCGGATCAGGCCGCGCAGTTCAGTCAGCGTGGGACCGAGCTGGCCCAGTCCGTCGGTTGCGAAACTGTTGATGGCGGCGCGGTTCTCGCCCAGGATCGCGTCGGCGTTGCCGGCGGCGGAATCCAGCCGCGCCAGCGTACTTTCCAGCTTCTCCAGGATGGGCGGCAATTGCTGTACCAGGTCCTGGTCGATGCGCTTGATGGTGCCATTGGTGGTGACCATGGTCGCGTCCAGGCTGCGCGCCGCGTCGCGCGCGCTGACGATCAGTGACTCCAGTCCTTCGTCGCGGCTGGCCATGGAATTGCTGATGGTTTCCAGGTTGGCCAGCGTGGTGGTGATGCTGGCCACGTTCTTGTCGTTGAACAGCTGGTCGAGGCGTTCGACGATGCGGTTGGCGGTGTCGGCGATGTTCTGCAACGCGGATGGCGCGGTCTGGATCACCGGAGCCTCGCGGGTATCCACGGACGTCAGCGCCGGCGCCTGCGGCGTGCCACCGCTGAGCTGGATGATGGCCGGGCCGGTCAGGCTGGTGATGGCCAGCTTGGCGCGGGTATCGGTCTTGATGGGCGTGCTGGCTTCCACGCGGATGCGCGCGATGACCTGGCGCGGGTCGTTGGGTGCCAGCGAGAGCTTGGTGATGGAACCCACGGCGATGCCGTTGTACTGCACCGGGCTGCCTACCGACAGGCCGGTCACGGCTTCACGGAACACGATGGTGTATTCCTGCCAGGTGCGCTCCGACGAATATTTCGCCGCCCACAGACCGAACAGCAGCAGCGCCGAGGCGATGACGATGGTGAAGGCGCCGATGAGGACGTAGTTCGCTTTGGTTTCCATGAGTCAGGACGCCTTTTGCACGACTTGGTTCAGATGGGCATCGCGGCCGTCGCGCGCGGCACGCGCGCGTGGGCCGTGGAAGTATTCCTGCACCCAGGGGTGGTCCAGCCTTTCGACTTCGGCGATGGGCGCATTGATCACCACCTTGCGGTCGGCCAGCACCGCCACGCGGTCGCAGATAGCGTACAGGGTGTCCAGGTCGTGGGTGATGAGGAACACGGTCAGCCCCAACGCTTGCTGCAGGGTACGGATCAGGTTGTCGAACGCGGCCGCGCCGATCGGGTCGAGGCCAGCCGTGGGTTCGTCCAGGAACAGCAGTGGCGGATCCAGCGCCAGCGCACGCGCCAGGCCCGCGCGCTTGCGCATGCCGCCGGAAAGTTGCGAGGGCAGCTTGTTGATGGCATCGGCGGGCAGGCCGGCGAGTTTCACTTTCAGCAGCGCCAACTCGTAGCGCCAGCTGTCCGGTAGTTCGGGATGGTGTTCGTTCAGCGGAACCAGCACGTTTTCGCCCACGCTCAACGAGGAGAACAGTGCGCCGTCCTGGAACAGCACGCCGGTGTTGCGTTCGATGTGCTGGCGGTCTTCGGCACGCGTGGAGCGCGCATCGGTGCCCAGCACCTCGATCTGGCCGGCATCGGGAACGCGCAGTCCCAGGATGGAACGCATCAGCACCGACTTGCCGGTGCCCGAACCGCCCACCACGCCGATGATCTCGCCGCGCCGCACGTCCAGGTCCAGGTCCTCGTGCACGACCTGTTCACCGAAGCGGTTGCTCAGTCCGCGCACGGAGATGATGGGAGTGGTGTCAGGTTGGGAGGGCATTGGGTTGTGGGTTCTTGGTTGTTGGTTGTTGGATCAATGACCGGGGCGGAGGCTCATCTTTTGGATGCAGGGAGAACGAAAAAATTCGACAGCAAAAAAACTACCAAGAACCAAGAACCAACAACCAACAACCCGCAACCGAAACGCTCCTACCAACCCATGTTCATGAACCACAACGCCGCCAATGCGTCGAGGATGATGACCAGCGAAATCGCCTGCACCACGCTGGATGTGGTGCGTTCGCCCACCGATTGCGCGGTGCCTTCCACCTGCAGTCCTTCCAGGCAGCCGATCAGGCCGATGACCAGGGCGAAGACCGGTGCCTTGGACATGCCCACCAGGAAGTGTTTTATGTCGATGGTTTCGTGCATGCGTGCGATGTACATCTGCGGTGGTATGCCCAGGTCGAAGGCGCCCACGGTCACGCCGCCGGCAAGCCCAGCCATCATGGCGATGAAGGTCAGCAGCGGCAGGGTGACCAGCAGCGCCAGCAGGCGCGGGATCACCAGCAGGTCGATCGGGTCCAGCCCAAGCGTGCGGATCGCGTCGATTTCCTCGCGACTCTTCATGGCGCCGATCTGCGCGGTGTAGGCGCTGGCCGTGCGTCCCGCCAGCACGATGGCGGTCAGCAGCACCGCGAACTCGCGCAGGAAGGAAATGCTGACCAGTTCCACCACGTAAATCTCCGCGCCGAAATCGCGCAGGATGGTGGAGCCGAGGAAGGCGATGACCGCGCCAACCAGGTAGGACAGCAGGATCACCAGTGGCACCGCGTCCAGGCCCACCTGTTCCATGTGGAAAACCGTGGCGGTGACGCGCAGGCGCCTGGGTTCCTTGATCGTGCGCAGCATCTTCACCAGGTTCTCGCCGGTGAAGCTGACCAGGGCCACGATCTCCTTGCCGTTGTCGTGGACTTTGTGGCCCAGGCGTGCGAGTGCGGCGATGAAGCCGTAGTCGCGTTTTTTCCGGGGCCGGTCGTCGGCGACGTCTTCGATGGTGGACACCAGCGATTGGTGCTCTTCGCGGAAGTGCAGCTGGTCCGGCGCGATGCCGCGGCGGCCCGCATGGCGAAGCAGCTGCAGCACGCCGGCGGAATCGATGCGCGAGATGCCGGTGGCATCGATCGTGGTGGTGGTATCGGGGACTTCGCGCAGGCATTCCGCTACCTCGAGCGCGGTGGCCAGCGTCCATTGCCCGGCCAGCGTTACCCGTGAAGGGTCGGCGGCATCGGTTTCAAAATGGGGGCGTGGGTCGGTTTGGGGCATGGTGCTCGTCCGGCGAGCAGGCAGTGTATCCAGTGTGAGGTTAGCAGCGTGCAGCGGCTTCCCGGGGTCGCGTCGCGCAGCCATGCCAGGGCCATCGGTGCCCTTTGCTTGATGAGCAGGGCAAACCTCTAAACTACCGCCATGTCGCAGACCTCGCCTTTCACCGCCACCTACGCCCAGCGCATCGCTTTCGTCTGCGAGATTGCCGGTCGCCTGCATACCTATGGCACCACCGCCCAGCGACTGGAAGGCGCGGTGATTTCGCTGTCCACGAAGCTGGGGCTGGAATGCGAGCCGTGGTCCAACCCGACCGGGCTGATCCTCAGCTTCAGTGATCCGTCCAAGCCCTTGGGCGCCAGCGACACCACCCGGGTGATCCGCCTGGCACCCGGCGAGAACGACCTCTACAAACTGGTGGAAGCCGACCGTCTTGCCGAAGCCGTGGCCGGCGGTGCCATCAGCATTGCCCAGGGCCACACCGCCCTGCGCGCGTTGGATCGCAAGCCCAGCCTGCGCTGGCGCGCCACCCAGTTGTTTGCCTTCGGCCTGGCATCGGGTGCCGTGGCCGGGTTGTGGCGCCTGCCCTGGATCGATATCGCCACCGCCACCCTGATCGGCCTGTTGATCGGCGTGCTGGCGCAGTTGACGGACAAACGTCCGCAGCTGAAAGAAGCCAGCGATGCGCTCGCGGCGCTGCTGGCGGGCTTCGTGGCGGTGCTGGTGTCGCAGTTCATCCAGCCGCTCAACCTCAATACGGTGATCATCGCCTCGCTGGTGGTGCTGCTGCCCGGCATGACCTTGACCAACGCGGTCAACGAGTTGACCAGCCAGCACCTCGTCTCGGGCACGGCACGTTTCGCCGGCGCCATCACCACCATCCTCAAGCTGACGGTGGGCAGCATGATTGCGCTGACCTTGGCGGAGTTGCTGGGCTTCGTGCCCGGGGTGCGTGCGTTGCGGCCGCAGCCGGACTGGGTGGAATGGGGCGCGCTGGTGCTGGCCGCCTATGCGTTCGCGGTGTTGTTCAAGGCGCACCGGCGCGACTATCCGTGGGTGATGGGTGCGGCGATCTGCGGCTACCTGATATCGCGCTTCGCCGGCGATGCATGGGGAAGCCCGGCGGGCATCTTCCTGTCGGCGCTTACGCTCACCGCGGCGGGCAATGCGTTCGCGCGCTGGGCCAACAGGCCCGGCGCGATCGTGCGCGTCCCGGGCATCATCATGCTGGTGCCAGGCAGCGCCAGCCTGCGCGGCCTGATGAGCATGGTGCAGCAGCAGGACATGGTGGTGGGCAATTCAGCGCTGCTGACCGTGACCAATATCGTGATGGCGCTGGTGGCGGGGTTGCTGTTCGGCAATCTGCTGATGCCGGCGCGGAAGAATCTCTGACGGGAATCATCGTTAGGAATCTTCGAATCACCCGCATCGTCATCCCAGCGAACGCTGGGATCCATCTTGATCTTGCTGTCGCTCGGTTTTGCCACTCTTGCGTTTCCCAGTTCCTATACCAGGAGCGTTGACCAGTTGCGCTGTTAAAAAGCGTTTCGCGCTTTGCGCGAGTCACTTTTCTTTGAACGGCAAAGAAGCGCTCTTCAACAGCCCGAAGGGCTGGTCAAAGTAACCAAAAGAAAGCCGCCCCCGTATCAAGTACGGGGCAGGCTCTGCGCCTCCGGAAACGGCGCACATCCATGTGCGCCGCCCCTGCGGGGTTTGCCCGTCCCGATTGCCGCACCTCACGGGGGGTGGCGGGCATGAAGGGCCAAAGAGAAATCCATAAAGCAAGAACGCCGGCGGAGCCGGCGTTCACTTGGCTCATTATTGCTGACCGCGCTTTCTAACCAATCAACTTCGCCAACAACTCTTCACGCCCAAGATTCTCTGCTTCGCTCGCTCGACGTGCGCGGTACTCGAACGTGCCCGCCGCCAGCCCGCGCTCCGAGATCACCACGCGGTGCGGGATGCCGATCAGTTCGATGTCGGCGAACATCTGCCCCGGGCGCAGGCCGCGGTCATCCATGACGGCGTCGACGCCGGCGGCTTGCAGCTCGTCGAACAACGCCTGCGCGGCTGCGCTGACGGCGGCATCGTTCTTGGGATTGATCGTGCAGATCGCCACCGTCCACGGCGCCATCGGGGCGGGCCAGATGATGCCGGCGGCGTCATGGTTCTGTTCGATGGCCGCGGCCACGATGCGCGATACGCCGATGCCGTAGCAGCCCATGCTCATGACGGTAGCCTTGCCGTTTTCATCCAGCACGGTGGCGCCCATGGCTTCGGCGTACTTGCGGCCCAACTGGAAGACGTGGCCGACCTCGATGCCGCGCACGATCTTCAATTCGCCGCCATCCTGCGCGCGGTCGCCGGCCACGACGTTGCGGATGTCCGCGATGGTCTCCGGCTCCGGCAGGTCGCGGCCCCAGTTCACGGCCGCGATGTGGAAGCCAGCTTCGTTCGCGCCGACCACGAAGTCGGCCATGGCCGCTACTTCGCGATCAGCAACGATGCGGACCGGCTTTTTCGCGTTCATCGGGCCCAGGAAGCCGGGTTCGCTGCCCAGGTGCTCGAGGATTTCCGCTTCGGTCGCCATGCGGTAATCAGACAGTCCAGTCACCTTGCCCAGCTTGACCTCGTTGACCGCGTGGTCGCCGCGCACCAGGGCCAGCACGAAGCCCGCTTCGGTCATCACCGCGATGGATTTGGCGGTGCGTGCCAGGTCAATGCCGAGCAGTGCCGCCACTTCTTCGCAGGTCTTCTGCGTCGGCGTTTCCACCTTGCGCATGGACTCACTCGCATCGGCCCGCGCGGCGGGCAAGGCCGCCTGCGCGGTTTCCAGGTTGGCGGCGTACTCGGAACCCGTGGAGAACGCGATGGCGTCTTCGCCCGAATCGGCGAGTACGTGGAATTCCTGTGACGCATCGCCACCGATGGCGCCGGAATCCGCAAGCACGGCGCGGAAATCCAGCCCAAGGCGGGTGAAGATGCGCGTGTAGGCGGCGTGCATGTTGTTGTATTCGGCGACCAGGCCTTCGTCGGTCAGGTGGAACGAGTACGCGTCCTTCATCAGGAATTCGCGCGCGCGCATCACGCCGAAGCGCGGACGGATCTCGTCGCGGAACTTGGTCTGGATCTGGTAGAAATTCACCGGCAGCTGCTTGTAGCTGGCCAGTTCCTGGCGCGCGAAGTCGGTGATGGCTTCCTCGGCCGTCGGGCTGTAGCAGAACTCGGCCTCCTTGCGGTCCTTGATCTTCAGCAGCTGGGGACCGAATTTCTGCCAGCGCCCGGTCTCTTCCCACAGTTCGCGCGGCTGGATGGTCGGCATCAGCAGTTCGATGGCGCCGGCGCGGTTCATTTCCTCGCGCACCACGGCTTCCACCTTGCGCAGTACGCGCAGCCCAAGCGGTGACCAGGTGTAGAGGCCGGAGGCGAGCTTGCGGACCATGCCGGCGCGCAGCATCAGCTGGTGGCTGATGATCTCGGCGTCGGCGGGAGTTTCCTTGGTGGTGCGTAGGTGGAATTGCGACAGGCGCATCGGGCAGGGGACTTTGGGGAAAGAGAATCCCCATTTTGCCAGTGTTGGCCGCGTGATGTTCTAGGGATGCTGTCGCGAGAGCGGGCTGGTAAAGAAGCCTTGGCGTGGATCAAAGCGGATTTGAGCGTGAAATGGTGGCTTTCCAAGCCCCAACCTCCGCGGCTTTCCTCAGCCTTTATCCGCTCTTATCCGTGTCCAAGACGCCTTTTTTGCTTATTGACCGCTTGGCTCGCCTTTTACCTGGATGCCACGCTTTGGATCGCGGTCGATCCGCTCGAAGGGACGCCCTTTGGGTGGCTTGTCCGTGATCTGCAGGACTCCGGCGTCGTCGCGCCAGCGGTACAGCGAAGGGCGTGCGTCGCGCGCCTGGGCGGCGGCGGCCTGTTCGGCGCGCTGCTGTTTCTCGACCTGTTTTTCAGGCGCTTCGCGTGCCAGCCACCACGCGACCCCGGCGCCCAGTGAGACGCCGGCGACGATGGCCCAGACGGCGCGCATGGCTCAACCGCCGGCGCTGGCCACCGGCGTGCAGTAGGCCTTGACCGCGGCTTCGGCCAGTCCGCGCTGGCTGGACCGGTCGTCCTCACCCAGTGTCTTGTCGGGCTTGCCGTCCCCATCGGTGTCCTGCACCACGGGGGAACTGCTGGCGAGTGCAGTCAGATTGCGCTTGGCGGTGGTGCACATGGGGTTCTCGACGGCCGCTTTGCCGGCGGCGGATTCCGGTATCGGCTCGCCCCGGTTGTCGATGCGCCGGTCCTGCGCCTTCTGGCCTGCCGGTGGCGGGCTGTCCGAGAAGTGGGTGACGCCCTTGGCGTCTTTCCACTGGTAGACCTTGCCCGCCGCGAAGGCGGTGGAGCAGGCGCCTATCAGCACGACCAGCGTGCAGCAGCGAAGCAGGAGGGTTCGGGTGGACAGGGCACGCATGGCGGCCTCCGGTAGTGTGGATCGGGGGAGGTCGTGATTGCAGCATTGCCGGGCCGGGCTGGCAAGTCGCACGGTTGGGCTAAACTGCGACGCATGGACGAAAACAAGCACCCGCCGCGTTCCCGCACCATCTACCTGCTGCCCAACCTGTTCACCACGGCGGGCCTGTTCGCGGGTTTCTACGCGATCATCGCCGCGGCCAACGGCCAGTTCGTGCATGCGGCGGTGGCGGTATTCATCGCCGCGGTGATGGATGGCATCGATGGCCGCGTGGCGCGCATGACCGGCACCAGCACCGATTTCGGCGTGCAGTACGACTCGCTGGCCGACCTGGTCAGTTTCGGCATGGCACCTTCACTGGTGATGTACCACTGGGCGCTGTCGTACCTGAAGTTCGATGGCAGCGTGATGGGGCGCGTGGGCTGGGCGGTGGCGTTCCTGTATGCGGCCTGCGCGGCGCTGCGGCTGGCGCGGTTCAACACGCAGGTGGGCAGTACGGACAAGCGCTGGTTCGTTGGCCTGGCCAGTCCGGCGGCGGCGGGCTTGATGATGTCGTTCGTGTGGGCGTTCGCCGATGGCGACCTGGGCTGGAGTGGCGAAGAGCTGCGTTACGTCGCGCTGGGCGTGACCCTGGTGGCGGCTTTGCTGATGGTCAGCCGCATCCGCTTCTGGAGCTTCAAGGGCAGCGGTGAGGGCGGTACCAAGTCGGATCGCGTTCCGTTCTACGTGCTGTTCCTGGTGCCGGTGGTCATCGCCGTGCTGGCCATGGACCTGCCGCGTGCCTTGCTCGCCATCGGCGTGGTGTATGCGTCGTCCGGCCCTGCGTACTGGCTGTGGAAGCGCTGGCGCAAGACGCCGGACGCGGCGTGAGCGCGATGTGGTCCGCGGAGCAGCAGCAGTGGCTGAAGGCACTCGGCCATACGGTCTACGTGCAAGGGGCCGCGTTGGCTCCGGCTGCAGTTGAAACTCCCTCCGTCCGCAAACCCCTGCCTGCGGTTGTTCCCGATCCTGCACCGGCACGTCCTCGTCGTCCTGATCCGGTTGCTGCTGCAGAACCTGTTGCCGTGGCCGCCCCGACGCGCCGTGCAAGTTCACGCCTGCCCGACAAACTGCATTTCGCGCTCATCCGCGCGTCTGGTTGCAACCCCAATGCGGCGGACGCCGCCGCCGTCATCGCGCAGTGGCCTGCGTCCTCCACGCTGCGTGGCAATGCCGCGGCCAAGCGCGCACTGTGGCCGCAGCTGCGCGCGCTGCGCAAACGGCAGGTGCCGTGAGCGCAGTCCAGGTTGACGCGGAAAATACTCCGCCGGGATTGCGCGCGATGCGCGAGTCCGACCTGGACGCCATCCTTGCCATTGAACAGCGCGCGTATCCGTTCCCGTGGACGCGCGGCATCTTCCGCGATTGCCTGCTGGCGGCGTATCCCGCCTGGGTGTTGCACGAACACGGCCTGGTGATCGGCTACGGCGTGATCAGCCTGGCCGCGGACGAAGCGCACATCCTCAATGTCTGCGTGGCACCGGAACGGCAGGGTCGCGGCCACGGTCGCTACCTGCTGCGCGCATTGGTCGCGCTGGCGCGTGATCGCGGCGCGGCGCGCATCTTCCTGGAAGTCCGTCCGTCCAATCCGCCTGCCATCGCGCTGTACCACGACGAAGGATTCAACGAAATCGGGCGTCGCCCGCGCTATTACCCGTCGCATGATGGCCGCGAGGACGCGCTGGTGATGGCGATGGAGCTGGTGGCCGACGACATCGAGACTATGCCGCCGTTGTAGGTGGGGGTGGTGGGACTGGGTGCTGGTTGTTGGTTCTTGGTTGTTGGATAGGATCAAGATCAAGATCAAGATCAAGATCAAAAACACCCCTCCTCGATCCTCCCCTGCTTCGCAAGGGAGGAGGCTAAGGGCAACAGCCAACAGCCGCGATCTCGATTTCCGATTCCGCAATCAATTGCCGCTTCCCATCCAACCTCCGACAATATCCGCCCGACACCCCACGGAACCCGCCATGTCCATTCTTCGCATGACCGACCTCGACCTTGCTGGCAAGCGCGTGCTGATCCGCCAGGATCTCAACGTGCCGATCGACGGCGGGCGCATCACGTCCGAGCAGCGCATCACTGCATCGTTGCCTACGCTCAAGTTGGCATTGGAGAAAGGCGCGGCGGTCATGGTGACCTCGCACTTGGGTCGTCCCAAGGAAGGCGTGTGGACACAGGAAGATTCACTCGCGCCTGTAGCTGCACGCTTGTCGGAACTCCTCGGCGCGGACGTGCCGCTGGTGAAGGACTGGGTCGGCGGCGTCGACGTCGCGCCGGGCCAGATCGTGCTGCTGGAAAACTGCCGCATGAACGTCGGCGAGGGCAAGGACGATGAAGCACTTTCCAAGCAATACGCCGCGCTCTGCGACGTGTTCGTGATGGATGCGTTCGGCACCGCGCATCGCGCGCAGGCTTCCACGCATGGCGTCATCCGGTTCGCCAAACAGGCGGCCGGTGGTCCGTTGCTGATGGGTGAACTGGATGCGCTTGCCAAGGCACTCGACAAGCCCGCGCATCCGGTCCTCGCCATCGTCGCCGGCAGCAAGGTCTCGACCAAACTTGAACTGCTCTCCAACCTGGTCGGCAAGGTCGACCAGCTCATCGTCGGTGGCGGCATCGCCAACACCTTCATCGCCGCGCAAGGCCACGGCGTGGGCAAGTCGCTGGTGGAACTGGACCTGCTGGATACCGCCCGCCAGATCATCGCCGATGCCAAGGCGCGCGGAGCCGATATCCCGGTGCCCACCGACGTGGTGGTCGCGGCCGAATTCAAGGCCGATGCCGTCGCCACGGTGAAGCCCGTGACCGGCGTGGGTGCGGACGACATGATCCTGGACATCGGCCCAGAGACGGCGGCGCGTTACGCAGCGATGATCAAAGCGGCGGGCACGGTGGTGTGGAACGGACCGGTCGGCGTGTTCGAGTTCGACGCCTTCGGCAAAGGCACCGAAACCCTGGCGCGCGCGATTGCCGCGTCTGCCGCGTTCTCCATCGCGGGCGGCGGCGACACCCTGGCTGCCGTCGACAAATACGATATCGCCGACGACATCAGCTACATCTCCACGGGCGGCGGCGCGTTCCTGGAATTCCTGGAAGGCAAGGAGCTGCCTGCGGTGAATGCATTGCAGGCCCGCGGCGGCTGAGTATCGGCCAAGACAAAACCGTGGGAGCGGCGTCCCGCCGCGAGCTCTTGATCCTGATTGGCGAGATCAAAAACTCGCGGCGGGACGCGGCTCCCACGCTGGATCGTCATCAATAGTTGAATACCATTTAGATACCAATAGCAAGACATAAAGCACAGATTGACTCGGGACAATGCCCTGTTCAGCGTATCGAACCATCGAATGGCATCGTACTGGTCTCGTGGATGTGGTAATTTCCCGCCTCCTATGAGGGGAGCCTAGACATGACCGAACGCCAGCGCCGCACCAAGATCCTTGCCACCCTGGGGCCTGCCACCGACCCGCCCGGCGTGCTGGACGATCTGTTCCGCGCCGGCGTGAATGTCGTCCGTCTCAATTTCTCCCACGGTGATCCCTCCGGGCAGGCCAAGCGTGCGGCCGCCGTGCGCGCCGCGGCGCAACGCGTAGGCGCTGAAGTCGGCATCCTCGCCGACCTGCCCGGCCCCAAGATCCGTGTCGAGAAATTCGCCGAGGGCAAGGTGAAATTGAAGATGGGTGACCGCTTCGACCTGGTCGCCCGCACCGACGCACCTCCCGGCGATGCCACGCAAGTGGGCGTCAGCTACCTGGGCCTGCCCGGCGACGTGGAGCCCGGTGACGTGCTGCTGCTCGACGATGGCCTGATGCAGTTGCAGGTGGTGGCGGTGGAAGGCGAGCGCATCATCAACACCGTGTTGAACGACGGCGTGCTGTCCGACCGCAAGGGTTTGAACAAGCAGGGCGGCGGCCTGTCGCTGGGCGCGCTGACCGAGCGCGACAAGGAACTGATTGCCTACGTGGCGGAAAACATCGGCGTGGATTTCATCGCCGTGTCGTTCTGCCGCAACGCCGAAGACATGAACGAAGCCCGCCGCATCGCCCGTGAACACGGTTGCGATGCCGCGCTGGTGTCCAAGATCGAGCGCACCGAGGCCATCGAGAACCTCGCCGAAATCATCGATGCCAGCGACGTGGTCATGGTCGCGCGCGGCGACCTGGGCGTGGAAATCGGCGATGCCGAATTGCCCGGCCTGCAGAAGAAGATCATTCGCGAATCACTGGCGCGCAACAAGGTCGTCATCACCGCCACGCAGATGCTGCAGTCCATGGTCGAAAGCCCCATCCCCACGCGCGCGGAAGTACTGGACGTGGCCAACTCCGTCATCGACGGCACCGATGCAGTGATGCTGTCGGCGGAAACCGCGGCCGGTGCCTACCCGATCAAGGCCGTCGAGGCGATGGCGCGCATCTGCCTGGGTGCGGAGAAGCAGTTCCAGATGGACACCGATTTCGAGAAAGCCCCGCGCAACCTGGAACGTGCCGACCAGGCCATCGCCATGGCCACCATGTTTTTGTCCGAACACATCGGCGTGCGTGCCATCGTGGCCATGACCGAATCCGGCGGCACCGCACGCTTCCTGTCGCGCTTCCGTTCCAGTGCACCGATCTATGCGTTCTCGCGCCACGACGGCGCGCGCCGCAAGATGGCGATGATCCGCGACGTCTTCCCCATCGCCTTCGACAGCCGCGGCCTGGCCCCGCGCGAAGCCGCCCGCGACGCGATGCGCATGCTGCGTGACCGCGACCTGCTGACCACGGGCGACCGCGTCGTCTTCACCAGCGGCGACCACATGGAACAGCACGGCGCCACCAACACCCTGCGCCTGTTGCAGATCAGCAGCGACGGCAAGGCCGAAGGCCTCGGCGAGCTGTAAGTACCCCGATCGTAGGAGCGCCCCATGGGCGCGAGCCTTTACGGTATGCCCGTGGAAAAGCTCGCGGGCATGGCCCGCTCCTGCCAAGGCAAGGTGCTGGAACCGGTTGCATGCAGCCGGTGATGAAGGGCGTTGCGGCGTCCGGGCTATAATCCGGGCCCTTTCCCGCGCCGCACAGGATCCTCAATGAGCATTGAACAGCTTGCCGAAACCGCCCAGGCCATGGTCGCCGCGGGCAAGGGCATCATCGCGATCGACGAATCCACCGCCACCATCGCCAAGCGCTTTGCCGGCGTGGGCATCGAGAACACCGAGGAAAACCGCCGCGCCTACCGCGAGATGCTGCTGACCACGCCGAAACTGGGCGACCACATTTCCGGCGCCATCCTGTACGACGAAACCCTGCGCCAGTCGACCAAGGACGGCGTGCCGTTCGCCAAGGTCATGGCCGCCAACGGCATCATCCCCGGCATCAAGGTCGACAAAGGCACGCACGCGCTGGCCGGCTGCCCGGGCGAAGTGGTCACCGAAGGCCTCGACGGCCTGCGCGATCGCCTGAAGGAGTACTACGCACTCGGCGCCCGCTTCGCCAAGTGGCGCGCGGTGATCAACATCGGTGACGACATTCCGTCCGGCACCTGCATCGAAGCCAACGCGCATGCGCTGGCCCGCTACGCCGCGCTGTGCCAGGAAGCCGGCCTGGTGCCGATGGTGGAGCCGGAAGTGCTGATGGACGGCGACCACGACATCGAGACCTGCTACGAAGTCACCGAAGCCACCCTGCGTGCGCTGTTCGGCGCCCTGTACGAGCAGAACGTGATGCTGGAAGGCACCATCCTGAAGGCGTCGATGGTCATCGCCGGCAAGGATTGCGAAGAGCAGGCGAGCATCGAGGAAGTGGCCGAAGCCACCGTGATGTGCCTGAAGAGCACCGTGCCGGCGATCCTGCCGGGCGTGGTGTTCCTGTCGGGTGGCCAGGCGGATGAAGACGCCACCGCCCACCTCGACGCCATGAACCGTCTGGGCAACCTGCCGTGGCCACTGTCGTTCTCCTACGGCCGCGCCATGCAGTCGGCCGCATTGGAGTTCTGGTCCAAGGACCTGGTGGGTAACTTCGCCAAGGCCCAGTCGATTGTCCATGCCCGTGCCAAGGACAACGGCCTGGCCGCACTGGGCAAGTGGGAAGGCTGAGTTCCACAGGCCCCTGCTGAGTCTGGAAACGCCGGCCTAGTGCCGGCGTTTTTGTATGTGTGGCTGTCTCGCAGCCGCTGCATCCAGCTCTTGTAGGTCCGAGCTTGCCCGGATGCTTTTTTTGTATGGAAATCAAGGGCAGCCGAGCAAGCTCGGCGCTACAGGAAGCAAACCTCAACACGCTGGCTAGTCCCTGGACCTGTTCCGGCCTGAATAATTGCTGCCGGCAGGCCCATTGCCCTAGACATAACTGCTTAAGCATCTATATCATGCGCAGTCATGAGCATTCCCGCATACCAAGGTGGCGTCGGCTACCTGATCGCCGACCTGAGCCGCCTGTTCGGCCGGGTCTTTGACCGCCGTGCCGCCCACCTCGACCTGACCCGCGTGCAGTGGCGCGCCCTCAAGCGCATCCATGACGCCGAGGGCCTGACCCAGGCCGCGCTCGCCGACGTGCTGGACATGGAGCCCATCGCCGTCGGTCGCGTCATTGATCGCCTGAGCAAGGCGGGTTTCGTCGAGCGCCGCCCCGACCCCAACGACCGCCGCTGCTGGCGCCTGCACCTTGCCCCGCAATCCACCCAGGTCATGGACGCCATCGAGGGCGTGGCGGTGTCCCTGCGTGAAGACTGCGTGGTTGGCGTCGATCCGCAGGAGTTGCAGACCACACTGAAGGTGCTGGCCCAGATCCGCGAAAACCTCTCCCAACTCGACCGCGCCAGCCGCGGCGAGTCTTCCCTGCGCAAAGGTTGAACCATGACCAGCAAGATCAATCCCGCTGCCGACACACCGGTCGCCGAAAACAAACCCAAGCGTCGCATCCCGGTGTGGCTGTGGATCGCCGCGCCGCTGGCCGTGGCCGGCTTCTTCGGCTGGGAGTGGTATGCGTCCAACCGCGCGGTCGGTACCGACAATGCCTACATCAAGGCGGACCGGATCCTGATTTCGCCGCAGGTCGGCGGGCGGGTGGTGGAAGTCGCCGTCACCCAGAACCAGGCGGTGAAGAAGGGCGACCTGCTGTTCAAGATCGACGCCGATCCCTTGGCAATCGCGGTCGCGCAGAACGAAGCCATCGTCGCGCGCATGGCCAACAGCGCGCGCGCCAGCCGCGCACAGGTGGAAGGCGCGGACACGTCGATCTCCGCCGCGCGCGAAAAGCTTGCGTGGGCGCGCCGCGACTTGGCGCGCATGGAAGATCTTTCCCGCCAGCAACTGGTGGCACGCAAATCCGTGGACGACGCACGCCACGATGCGGCCGAAGCGCAGACCGACCTGGGCGCAGCCATCGCGGCGCAGACCCAGGCCAGCGCGGCATTGAGCGGCAGCGTAGGCACCCCCACCGAGCAGTTGCCCGAATACCGCGCCGCCCAGGCCATGCTGGCCAAGGCCAGGCTGGATCTCGCGCATGCCGAAGTGCGCGCGCCGGTGGATGGCATCGTCGGCATGCACGACCTGCAAGTGGGCGAATACATCAACGTCGGCCAGGCCGCGATGCCGCTGGTGGCTACCTCGCCGATCTGGGTGGAAGCCAACTTCAAGGAAACCGAGCTCACCAGGATGAAAATCGGCCAGCCCGCCACGCTCACCGTGGACACCTATCCGGGCGTGAAGTGGAAGGCGCACGTGGCCTCGATCAGCCCGGCATCGGGTGGCGAATTCAGCGTGTTGCCGGCCCAGAACGCCACCGGCAACTGGGTGAAGATCGTGCAGCGCATTCCGGTGCGTCTCGAGATCGACGGCACCGACGACAAAGATGCACCGATCCTGCGTTCCGGCATGAGCGCGGAAGTGAACGTGGATTTGCGCGAGCCAGCGCACGTGAAGACGGCGGCGGCGGGCTGATGTTTTTCCTTCTCCCCTTGGGAGAAGGTGCCCGGAGGGCGGATGAGGGAGCGGACGTCCATGTCGCGATAAAGCTATCTAAGCAAGTCATTCTCCTTCCCTCATCCGGCGCTGCGCGCCACCTTCTCCCGAAGGGAGAAGGAAAAGATAAAAGCCAATGACCGACGCGCTCAAACAAATCGACCAGGCCGACGCCAAGCGTCCGCTGCTGGTGGCTTCGGTGATGCTGGCCACGCTGATGCAGGCGCTGGATACCACCATCGCCAACGTGGCGCTGCCGGACATGCAGGGCTCGCTGTCGGCCACGCAGGATCAAATCTCCTGGGTGCTGACCAGCTACATCGTCGCTGCCGCGATCCTGACGCCGGTCACTGGCTGGCTCGCCGGTCGCATGGGACGTCGCCGCCTGCTGATCATCGCGGTCGGCGGCTTCACCGTCGCTTCCTTGCTGTGCGGCATCGCCACCGGGATTGGCGAGATGGTGTTCTATCGCATCCTGCAGGGCATGTTCGGCGCGTCGCTGGTGCCGATCTCGCAATCGCTGCTGCTGGATGCGTTTCCGAAAGAGAAACACGGCCAGGCCATGGCCATGTGGGGCATGGGCATCATGGTCGGGCCTATCCTCGGTCCGCCGCTGGGTGGTTACCTGACCCAGAATTTCAGCTGGCACTGGGTGTTCCTGATCAACCTGCCGATCGGCATCCTCGCCTTGATGGGCATCGTGGCCAGTGTGAAGAAAGAAGCCACGCACGAACGTTCGCTGGATGGCTTCGGATTCGCCTTGCTCGCGCTGGGCATTGGCAGCCTGCAATTGTTCCTGGACCGCGGCCAGGGCGAAGACTGGTTCAGCAGCCTGGAAATACAGATCTACGCCGCACTCGCGCTGCTGGCGCTGTACTTCTATGGGCTGTGGTGGTGGCAGCGGCGCGATCGCGCGCTGCTCGACCTGGGCTTGTTGAAGAACGCCAACTTCGCCGTTGGCTGCGCGCTGATCTTCGTGGTCGGCATCGTGTTGTTCGCCACGCTGGCATTGTTGCCGCCGTACCTCAGCAGCCTGATGAACTATCCAACCCTTACCATCGGCATGGTGTTGGCACCACGTGGATTGGGCACCATGTTCAGCATGATGGTGGTGGGGCGTTTGCTGGGCCGCATCGATGCGCGCTGGCCGATCATGGTCGGCATGGCGTTGATGGTGGTGTCGTTGCACGGCATGAGCCAGTTCGGCCCGATGGCGTCGATGTCCGCGATCATCTGGCTGGGCGTGATCCAGGGCATGGGCCTGGGCCTGGTGTTCGTGCCCATTTCCACCGTGGCCTACGCCACGCTGGAGCCGCACCAGCGCACCGAAGCCGCCGGTCTTTTCAGCCTGGTTCGCAACATCGGTTCGTCGGTCGGCATCTCCGTGGTGATGACCATGCTGTCGCGCTCGGCGCAGATCAACCATGCGGAAATCGCTGCACGCATCCCTGCATTCGGTGCGGAAAGCGGCCTGATCCCGTCCCTGTGGAATCCGGCCACGGCCACCGGCGCGGCGCTGCTCAACAACGAAGTGCTGCGCCAGTCGGCGGCCATCGGCTACCTCAACGATTTCTGGCTGATGATGTGGCTGACCGTCGCCGCGATGCCGCTGGTGATGCTGATGCGCGGAGGCAAGGCGGGTGGTGGTTCTGCGGCGGACGCCGCTGCGGCTGGGCATTGATTCCTGCAGCATGGGTGCTTCGATGAATATCACCGGCCTGCACCACGTCGCCATCATTGCGTCCGATTACGTACGCTCCAAGCGGTTCTATACCGAAGTATTGGGTCTGCAGGTCATCGCCGAGGCCTATCGCGCAGCACGGGACTCATGGAAGCTGGATCTGCGCCTGTCCGATGGAATGCAGATCGAGTTGTTCTCGTTTCCCTCGCCGCCCGCGCGCGTGTCGCGCCCGGAAGCCTGCGGCCTGCGCCATCTCGCCTTGCGCGTGCCTGATATCCAGCAGGCCGTGCGTCACCTGCTCGACCACCACGTGCAGGTCGAAGCGATCCGCATCGACGAGTACACCGGAAAGCGTTTCACGTTCTTCGCCGATCCGGACGGCCTGCCACTGGAACTCTACGAAGCCTGATCGCCCGGCGATGCGCTATGGTGCTTGCACCCTCCAGCACAAGATGCGCCCATGTCCCGCAAAATCCATGTTCCCGCCGAAGCACGTGCGGCATTGGCGCGTGGCGACCGCATCGAAGCGATCAAGCAGGTACGCGAGGCCAACCATGGCGTGGACCTGCGCGCGGCGATGGAGGCCATCGACGCGCACGAGCACGGTGGCAAGGGTCATGTCACCCAGGCGGCGCTTTCGTCAATCACCGGATCGCCGCCGCAATTGCCTTCGGCCGAAGTCATCGCTGCCGTGACCAGCGGCCAGCTGATCGAAGCCATCAAGCTGGTGCGTGAACAGCAGGGTCTAGGCCTGAAGGAAGCCAAGCAACTGGTCGACCGCTACCGCAGCATGCCGGTGTTGATGCGTGTGCACGCGCTGGGCGACAAGGCGAACGAGATCGCATCACAGCATGGACTGAAGATTCCCGCGGCGGCCATCGACGCGCTGGCGCATGGCAACGTGACGGCGGCGATCAATGCCGTGCGAACGGAATACAACATTGGATTGAAAGACGCCAAGCAGGTGGTGGATGCGCATCGTGATGGCAGCTTCAACAAGCCGGGTTCGCAGAATCAAGGTTCGATCAATCGAACGTCATCCACGGTGAGTCGCGATCCCGGTGCGCGTGGCATGGGCCTGGTGTTCGCGATTGTCGTCGTGGTCACCGCGATTGCGTTGTGGTGGGTGCTGGGTCGCTGAGGCTGTAGGAGCTGCGCAAGCTGCGACCGAAAATTATCCGCGCACGTGATCATTTGCGTGTGCAGACGTATCGGGTCGCAGCTTGCGCAGCTCCTACAGCGCGGGGGGTCAGTCCCCGCGTGTCTGGATCATGGCAACGCCGCGTCGCTGAGCGACGCCAGCCACTCGTCATCCGATCCTTCGTTGACGCCTTCGAATAGTGGCGTGGAGAAATAACGCTCGCCGGTATCCGGCAGCATCGCCAGGATCACCGAGCCTTCTGGCGCAGTGGCTGCGACTTCCAGCGCCGTGGCGACGGTGGCGCCGGCGGAGATGCCGACGAAGATGCCTTCTTCCGCAGCCAAGCGGCGCGCCGTGGCAATCGCGTCCACATCGGTCACGGTGAGCAGCTGGTCGGCGACCTGGCGGTTCAATACGTCGGGAATGAAGTCAGGCGTCCAGCCCTGGATCTTGTGCGGTGCCCATTCCTTGCCGGACAGCAGCGATGCGCCGGCCGGTTCGGAGGCGATGATCTTCACTTCGGGTCGCGCGACCTTCAGCACTTCGCCCACGCCGGTCAGCGTGCCGCCCGTGCCCCAGCCGGTGACGAAATAATCCAGCGGCGCGCCGGCGAAATCGCGGAGGATTTCCGCGGCCGTGGTCTGGCGGTGGTAGTCGGGATTGGCTGGATTGGCGAATTGCCGCGCCAGGAACCAGCCGTGCTTGGTGGCGAGTTCTTCCGCGCGACGCACCATGCCGCTGCCACGCTCCGCCGCCGGGGTCAGGATGACTTTCGCGCCATACGCGCGCATCAGTTTGCGGCGTTCGATGGAGAAGGTTTCCACCATGGTCGCGACGAACTTGTAGCCGCGCGCGGCCGCCACCATCGCCAGGGCCACGCCAGTGTTGCCGGACGTGGCTTCGATGATGGTGTCGCCCGGTTTCAGCAGGCCCTTGGCTTCGGCGTCCAGCACGATGGCCAGCGCCAGGCGGTCTTTCACCGAACCACCGGGATTGAACGATTCGACCTTCACGTACAGCGAGACATGCGCGGGCGCGAGGCGGTGCAGCTTGACCACGGGCGTGCGGCCGATGGTGTCCAGGATGTTGTCGTAGATGGCCATGTGGTTCTCCGGGAAGCGGGTCAAGCGGCCTGCGGGAGTGTAGGCGCGCAAAGGTTGTCGAAATGTTGCGAAGGCAAGGGCGCAACCAGCGGTGCCGCGCCGAACCAGTGCAGTTCACTCGCCAGCGCCGTCACTTCGCCCAGGATCAGGAGGGCAGGTGACTGCACGTGGTGGTGGCGTGCGGTTTCCGGCAAGGACGACAAGGTGCCGGTCACCACGCGCTGCTGAGGACGCGATCCGTTCTCCACGAGTGCGAACGGAAGACGGGGGCTTACACCGGCCAGCAGCAAGTGTTCACGAACCTTTTCCAGCCCGCCCACGCCCATGTACACGGCCAGCGTCTGCTTCCCGTGCGCCAGCGATGCCCAGTCCAGCGTGTCCAGCGAATCCTTGCAATGCGCCGTGACCAGGCGCAGCGACTGCGCATGGTCGCGATGGGTCAGTGGAATGCCGGCATACGCCGCGCAGGCCACGGCCGCGGTAATGCCGGGGATGACTTCGAACGGAATGCCGTGCGCGCGCAGGAATTCCAGTTCCTCGCCGCCACGCCCGAACACGAACGGGTCGCCGCCCTTCAGGCGCACCACGCGTTTGCCTTGTCGTGCGTGCTCCAGCATCAACACGTGGATTTCGTCCTGCGTCATGCTGTGGCGGCCGGCTGATTTTCCGACCTCGATGCGCGTGGCATCGCGACGCGACAGGCGCAGCACTTCGGCGCTGACCAGGCGGTCGTGCAGGATCACGTCGGCCTCGTTCATGGCGCGCAGCGCATTCAAGGTGACCAGGCCGGGGTCGCCGGGGCCGGCGCCTACCAGCACGACCGAGCCCGTGGGTGTTGAAGTGATTTCGTCGCGCAACGCGGTCAGCAGGTAAGCGTCAGCATCCTCGACAGGGAGTCGTTGGCGTAGCAATCGTGGCAAGGGACCGGCCAGCAGTGTCTCGAAGAAGCGACGGCGCAGGCCCAGGTCCGGGAAGCGCGCGCGGATGGCGTCGCGTTGGCGGGTCAGCAGTTCCGCCAGCGTGCCCAGTGATTCATCCAGCAGGGTTTCCAGTTGCCGGCGGATGTGCCGCGCCAGCATGGGCGCACCGCCGCCGCTGGAAATCGCGATCTGCAGCGGACCGCGCTGCACCAGCGCCGGCACGTGGAAACTGCAGAGTTCGGCATCGTCAACGACGTTGGCAAGGATGCGACGCGCGCTGGCGGCTTCGAACACGTGGCGATTGACGGCCACGTCATCGGTGGCGGCGATCACCAGCCATGCCTCGTCCAGCCATTGCTCGCGGAATTCGCCCACCTGCCAGCGGATGCGGCCGGCGGCATGCAGCGCATGCAGCCCTTCAACGAGATCGAGTGAGCCCACCACCGGCAGTGCGCCGGCTTCCAGCAGCGCCTGCACCTTGCGCTCGGCCACCGCGCCGCCGCCCACCACCAGCACGGGGCGATTGCTCAGGTCAGCGAAGATCGGGAAGAGCGGGGCGTTCACAGGGATAGCGATGGCTGGAGTCGGCTGCTGACCCTAACCCCCGGTTATATGCAGCAGGAAATGACATGCGGCCTTTTGCATATGCCTTGTGGTTATAAGATGGGGCGGGGAAATCCACTACATTCAACCGTGGCCGCCGATCCGGCCCGTTGGTTTCGAGACCCGCTGCAATGACGTTGACCCAACTCCGCTACCTGGTCGCCATCGCCGATGCCGACCTCAACATCACCCTGGCGGCGGCGCGCGTGCATGCCACCCAGCCGGGGCTGTCCAAGCAGCTCAAGCTGCTGGAGGACGAGCTGGGCTTCCTGTTGTTCGTACGCAAGGGCCGCAGCCTGGAGGCCATCACTCCGGCCGGCGGCGAAGTCATCCAGCGCGCACGCGCGGTGCTGGCCGAAGCCAACAACATCCGCACCTATTCGGCCAACCAGCGTCGCGAGAGCCAGGGCCAGCTGATCCTGGCTACCACGCATACGCAGGCGCGCTTCGTGCTGCCGCCGGCCATCAGCCAGATCAAGCGCGCCTACCCGCAGGTCAGCGTGCACCTGCAGCAGGCGGGCGAAAGCGCCGCGCTGGACCTGCTCAGCCAGGGCGATGCCGACATCGCCATCATCAGCACGGCCGGCGACGCACCGCAGGCCGGTATCGCGGTGCCGTTGTACCGCTGGCGTCGCCTGGTGCTGGTGCCGCGTGGGCATGCGCTGGATCGCAGTGACGCCATCCCGGGCATGAGCGAGCTGGCGATGCAGCCACTGATCAGTTACGAGTCGTCCACGCGCGCCGAATCCTCGCTACAGCGCGCCTTCGCCAGCGTCGGCCTGCAGCCGACCATCGCGCTGACCGCCCTGGATGCCGACCTCATCAAGACCTACGTGCGCGCCGGCATGGGAGTGGGCCTGCTGGCGGAAATGGCGGTCACCGCCGCCGACACCGACCTGCGCGCGTGGGCCGCGCCGGCGGTAATCAACGAATGCATCGCGTGGGCCGTGCTGCCGCGCGAACGCGTGCTGCGTGATTACGCACTCGACCTGGTGCATGTACTGGCACCACAAGTCGACAAACGCGACCTGCGCCGCGTGCTCGACGGCAACCAGGCCGCCGACTGGCCGCTGCCGCCGACGTGGGAGTCGTTGACGCAGACGATTACGAGTTGAGGTTGGAAGCCAGAAGCAGGTAGCTAGACTGCCGCGAAGGTTTGGAGGTACACAACTCGTCGTCATCCCAGCGAACGCTGGGATGACGGCAAGTGGGCTTACTGGTAGCTGCCGCGTCCAGTAGCGATCACCGACTCAGGCGAATGACCACGCGCCCGTTCTCTATATCCACGCTGTCGATGCTGCGGCCGCGGGGGATCTGCTGCTTCTGGCGTTCGGTCAGCTGGTAGATCGGCTGGCTCCTTGCATAGTTGGCCAGCAGTTCATTGCCGGCGGCTTTCAGTCGCTCACCTTGCAGTTTGGAAACCAGCGGCAGGCTCAGCGCGGTGAGGGTGGGCTCGTGCAGGTACAGCGAATAGGTCGCCGGGTCGTAGCGCAGGCTGCTGGCCAGGGCGAACTGGCCCTGTGGTTGCGTGCGCAGCGCTGGCGTCTTGAACTGCATGTCGAAGACCAGCACCAACTGGTCAGGATCGCGCGGCAGGGTGGCCTGGGGCTGGCTGAGGGTCAGCGTGACGCTGTCGTCCAGCAGCTTGAAATCGCGCGGGAAGCGGCGCTCGAGGCGGCGCTGCAGGTCGTCCTGGGTCAGGATCACTTCGCCCCGCATCCACGCGGACAACGTGCCCATCGACGCGCATCCGCCCAACAACAGGGTAGCCAGCATCACGACAAACGCATGACGGATCGGGGAGCCGGGGATTGCTGGACGCATGCAAGGAATCCGGAAAGGAGGACACCCGCATCATATTCCAGCCGCGTTACCTGTGTAGGAGCGGACAGGGCCCGCTCCTACAGGTGGGGATCACACCTCTACGTGGATGCCGCACTCGCGCTTGAGGCCGAAGTTGCGGGTGTCTTCCGCGCTCATGCCGGGCTCCCAGCGTGAAGTCGTGTGGAAGTCGCCGATGGACACATAGCCTTCGTCCCACAGCGGGTGGTAGGGCAGGTTGTGCTGCTTCAGGTACACCCAGATGTCGCGGTCGGTCCAGTCGACGATCGGGTTGACCTTCAGGCGGCCGTCGCGCCGTTGCAACACGGGTGTGTGGCTGCGGCTGTTGGACTGGCTGCGGCGCAGGCCGGTGAACCAGGTGCCTGTGCCCAGTTCTTTCAAGGCGCGCTTCATGGGTTCCACTTTGCGCAGGCCGTTGTACTGGTCGATGCCGACCACGCCCTGTTCCCACAAACGCCCATGGCGCGCTTCCATCCACGCGCGGCTGACCAGCGGGCGGAACACCTGCAGGTTCAATTTCAGGCGTTCCTGCAGTTCGTCGGCGAAGCGGTAGGTCTCCGGGAACAGGTAGCCCGTGTCGATCAGGATCACCGGGATGCCCGCCTGCTGCTGCGTCAGCATGTGCAGCATGACCGCGGCCTGCGCGCCGAAGCTGGAGGACAGCGCGGCGTTGGCGGGGCCATTAGCCAGCGCCCATTCCACGCGTTGTTGCGCGGTGCTGGTTTCCAGCGTGGCATTGAGTTCTTCCAGCGATTCGGGTTCGTTGGCGGCGATGTTGAAATTGAGTGCGTTCATGCGTGCAGTTCCAGCGGGATCTGGCGGTGTGTGGGGTAATCGGGCAGGGCGACCACGCCGCTGCGATGCAGGAAATCGCCGAAGCCTTCGCCGCGGTTGCGTTCACCGGCGTAGCGGGCGAACAGCGGGTCCAGCGTGTCGAGGATGTCGTGCTCCGCGATGTTTTCGCGGTACAGCGTGTTGAGGCGCTGGCCGCGATGGTCCGCGCCCAGCATCAGGTTGTAGCGGCCGGGCGCCTTGCCGACCAGGGCGATCTCGCCCAGGTACGGACGCGAGCAGCCATTCGGGCAGCCGGAAATACGCAGCAGGATGGGTGCTTCCTTCAGGCCATGCCTTTCAAGCAAGGGCTCGATCTTTTCGCTGAACTCGGGCAGGTAGCGTTCGGCTTCAGCCATGGCCAATCCGCAGGTGGGCAGGGCCACGCAGGCGAAGGCGGCGCGTGCCAGCGCGGTGCCGTTGCGAAGTCCTGCATCCAGTGCATGCGCATGCACGAGTGCATCAATCGTGGCGCGCGCGTGCTCGTCGACATTGGCGATCACGAGGTTCTGGTTGCCGGTCATGCGGAACTCGCCCGTGTGGATCTTCGCGATTTCGCGAAGCCCGGTCAGGTGCGGCGCGCCGGGACGGTCGGCGATGCGGCCGGCGGACAGGTTCAAGGTCAGGTGCCAGCGCCCGTCTTGGCCTTGCACCCAGCCCAGGCGGTCCCCGTTGTGGTCGAACACGAACGCACGTGCTGGCGAGAGCGTGATTCCAGCGCGTCTTTCAATCTCAGCGACGATCTTTTCGAGTCCATGATCGTCGATGGTGTACTTGAAACGCGCACGCTTGCGCACGGCGCGGTTGCCCAGGTCACGCTGGGTGGTGACCACGGCGGTGGCGACGGCGATCAACTGGCCAGGGGTAATGAAGCCGATGAGGTTGGCCACGCGCGGCCAGGTCTCGGCGTCGCCATGGGTCGCGCCCATGCCGCCGCCGATAGTGACGTTGAATCCGGCCAGCGCGCCGTCTTCGATGATCGCGATGAAGCCCAGGTCGTTGGCGAACACGTCCACGTCGTTGGTGGGCGGCACGGCGAAGGCTACCTTGAACTTGCGCGGCAGGTAGGTGTTGCCGTAGATGGGTTCCTCTTCCTCGCCGCTGCCGGCAACCAGTTCCTCGTCCAGCCAGATCTCGTAGTAGGCGCGTGAGTTGGGCAGGAAGTGCTTCGACAGCTTCGCCGCCCAGTCCTGCACTTCGGCATGCACGCGTGATTCATGCGGATTGGCTGCGACCATCACGTTGCGGTTGACGTCGCCGCAGGCGGCCAGCGTGTCGATCAGCGCGGCGTTGATCGCTTGCATGGTCGCCTTCAGTTCGCGCTTGATCACGCCGTGGAACTGGAAAGCCTGACGTGTGGTGATGCGCAGCGAATGGTTGGCGTGCAGGGTGGCGATGGTGTCCAGCTGCAGCCACTGTTGCGGCGTGACCACGCCACCGGGGGTGCGCGTGCGGATCATGAACTGGTAGGCCGGTTCCAGTTTCTGCCGGCGGCGTTCATCGCGGATGTCGCGGTCGTCCTGCTGGTAGCTGCCGTGGTACTTGATCAGGGTCTGGTCCGACTCGCGCAGCGCGCCGGTCACCGGATCGGCCAGGCTGTCCAGCAGGCTGCCACGCAGGCGCTTGCTTTCGGATTTGATGTCTTCGACGGAATGGGTGGTCATGGTGTTGTCTGTAGGAGCGACGTGAGTCGCGAAGGGTTTCAATCAGAGCGTCAAGTCGCGACTTACGTCGCTCCTACGTTCGCATCCGGATCAATACACATCGCGGCTGTAGCGGCCCTCCGCTTGCAGTTTGCTGAGGTATTCGGCGGCGCCTTCGGCATCCACGCCGGCGTGTTCGGCGATGATCTGCAACAACGTGGCGTGTACGTCCTTGCCCATGCCGATGGCGCCGCAGACGTAGAAGTGCGCGCCACTTTGCAGCCAGTCGTAGACGTCGCGGCCACGTTCGCGCAGGCGCTGCTGCACGTATATTTTCTGTGCCTGGTCGCGGGAGAACGCTACGTCCAAACGGTGCAGTTCGCCGGTACGCAACGCGTCCTGCCATTCGCTCTGGTAGAGGAAATCGGTATTGAAGTGGCGTGCGCCGAACAGCAGCCAGTTGCGGCCGGACGCGCCGGTTTCCGCGCGTTCCTGCACGAAGCCGCGGAACGGGGCCACGCCGGTGCCGGGGCCGACCATGATGAGATCGCGGCTGGCGTCGGCGGGCACGCGGAAGCGTTCGTTGGCTTCGATGTAGACCGGTGCGTGGTCGCCTTCTTCCAGCGCGGAAAGGAATCCACTCGCCGAGCCAACATGCGCATGGCCGAAGGCTTCGTAGTCCAGCACGTCGACGGTGAGATGTACTTCCTCGCCCACCCGCTTGCGGCTGGAGGCGATGGAATACAGGCGCGGCGTGAGCGGACGCAGCGCGGACACCAGTTCCTGCGGTTCCCACTGCGCCGGCCAGCGACGCAACACGTCGGCCAACTGGTGCGTGCCGAGCAGGGCGGCGAAATCGGCGTTGCGCGTGGGGGCGAGCAGGTCGTTGAGTTCTTCCGAACGCGACTGCGCCGCATGGCTGGCCAGGAACGGGCGGCTGAGCTTGGTCAGTTCCTTGCGTGTCGCCAGCCATTCGCGCAGCGGCAGGGACTCGTCCTTTTCCAAAACAACGGCGTCGCCGTCCAGTGCCAGTGCCTGCAACACGCCATCGACCAGCAAGGCCGGATTGCGATGGCGCACGCCCAGCGCGTCGCCCGGTTCGTAATGCAGGCCCGAACCCTGCAACGACAGTTCGATATGGCGTACGTCCTTGCCGACGCCGCCATGCTTCAGGAAGCCTACGCCCTTGAATTCGCGCCCACTGATGCGCTGGTTGAGCAGCAGTTCGGCGGCGAAGGGCTTGTCATGCGAATACGCCGACGCCGCATGCGGACGCAACGCGGTGACGGTCGCGGAGGGTATGGTCGTGGTCTTCAGCAGGGTCTTCGCATGGCCCAGCGCCTGTTCGCGCCAGGGCAGGGCGACGCTGTCGATGTCCAGGTCGGCTTCGCCACTGGCGAACAGGCGGCTGGCGCCCAGTTCGGCCAGGCGTGCGTCCAGCTTGCGGCTGATGCCGCAGAAATCGGCGTAGCTGGAATCGCCCAGGCCGAGCACGGCGTACTTCAGTTCGGGCAGCTTGGGCGCGCGCTTGCCGGCGATGAACTCGAACAGGCCAATCGCGTCATCCGGCGGGTCGCCTTCGCCCTGGGTGCTGATGACCACGTACAGCAGGCGTTCGCTGGCCAGTTCGCGCTGCGGGTAGGCGTCGGCGCGCAGCAGGCGCACGTTGAGGCCGGCGGCCTCGGCCTCGCTGGCCGCGGCTTCGGCCACGCGACGGGCATTGCCGGTCTGGCTGCCATAGACAATCGTCAGGCGTTGGCTCGATAGGGCTGCGCCGCCGGGGAGTACAGCGAGATGCGGGACCGGGCTGCCCTGGGCCAGGCCCGCGGCATAACCGGACAGCCACCACAGGCTGGGGCTGTCCAGGCCTTCCACCACGCGCGCCAGCAAGGCCTTGCGCTCGTCGGGCAAGGGGCTGGGAGCCAGCGAGGGGGTTGCAGCGGTCATGCCAAGGCTCGTGGGCGAGGGTTCGGGACGGTCGAGGTTAGGCAGGCGTACTTCCATGCGGAAAGGACGTCTGGTTATGGGCTTATCGCCTGCGCTTATTTCAGCCGCAGTCCCCTTGGCCCGAATAATCCACGCCCCGCCCGGCGTGGAGCGTGCCGAACCTCCGGGGCCAGCTGCTAACCTGCAGCACCGGATCCCGACTTCCCTGCGCCTGCGAAATCCTTGATGAGTTCCGTTTCTACCGTGACAAGCCACATTCCCACGCGCGCCTCCCTGTCCCACCTCGATCGCCTGGAGGCCGAAAGCCTGCACATCCTCAGGGAAGTGGCGGCCGAATTCCGCAACCCGGTGCTGCTCTACTCGGTGGGCAAGGACAGCTCGGTGCTGCTGCACCTGCTGTTGAAGGCGTTCGCCCCGGCCCCTTCGCCAATCCCGCTGCTGCACGTGGACACGCGTTGGAAGTTCCGCGAGATGATCGCCTTCCGCGACCGCCGCGTGGCTGAAACCGGCACCGAGCTGCGCGTGCATATCAATCCGGACGGCATCGCCCAGGGCATCGGGCCGATCAGCCACGGCGCCACCGTGCACACCGACATCATGAAGACCCAGGGCCTGAAGCAGGCGCTGGACCAGTACGGGTTCGATGCCGCCATCGGCGGCGCGCGCCGCGACGAGGAAAAATCACGGGCCAAGGAGCGGGTGTTTTCGTTCCGTAACGACAAGCACCGCTGGGACCCCAAGCAGCAGCGCCCGGAGTTGTGGAGCCTGTACAACGCGCGCATCGACAAGGGTGAAAGCGTGCGCGCTTTCCCGCTGTCCAACTGGACCGAGCTGGATATCTGGCTCTACATCTACCGCGAGAACATCCCGGTGGTGCCTTTGTATTTCGCCGCCGAACGCCCGGTGGTCGAGCGCGATGGCGCCTTGATCCTGGTGGACGACGAACGCCTGCCGCTGCATGACGGCGAAACGCCACAGTTGAAGAAGGTGCGCTTCCGCACGCTGGGCTGCTATCCGCTCACCGGCGCCATCGAGTCGGAAGCCGACACGCTGGAAGCGATCATCGCCGAGATGCTGGTGACGACCAGTTCCGAGCGCCAGGGCCGGGTGATCGACCAGGATCCGACGGCGTCGATGGAGAAGAAGAAGCTGGAGGGGTATTTCTGATGACCCTTATCCAAGCGCATGCCGGCTTCCGCCCCCCCCTTTGCAAAAGGGGGACCGAGGGGGATTTGCTCTTCGCGCAATTCCTGCAAAACACGAAGATCAAGATCAAGGGCAAATCCCCCCTGGCCCCCCTTTTGCAAAGGGGGGAATCCGGTGTCTGACATCGCCACCTACCTCAAGCAGCACGAAGACAAGCCGTTGCTGCGCTTCATCACCTGTGGCAGCGTGGATGACGGCAAGAGCACCTTGATCGGGCGGCTGCTGTACGACAGCAAACGCCTGTTCGACGACCAGCTCGCCGCGCTCAGCGCCGACAGCAAGCGCCACGGCACGCGCGGTGGCGACATCGACTATGCGTTGCTGCTCGACGGCCTGGCCGCCGAGCGCGAGCAAGGCATCACCATCGACGTGGCCTATCGCTACTTCGACACTGAGCGCCGCAAGTTCATCGTCGCCGACTGCCCCGGGCACGAGCAGTACACCCGCAACATGGCGACCGGCGCATCGACGGCCGATCTCGCGGTGGTGCTGGTGGATGCGCGCAAGGGTCTGCTGACGCAGACGCGCCGCCACAGTTACATCGTGTCCCTGCTGGGCATCCGCCATGTGGTGCTGGCGGTGAACAAGATGGACCTGGTCGGCTACGCGCAGGACGTCTTCGACGGCATCGTCGCGGGCTACCAGATGCTGGCGGAGCAACTGGGGATCGAACAGGTCACCTTCATCCCGCTGTCCGCGTTGAACGGTGACAACCTGTCCACGCATTCCGATGCGATGCCGTGGTACCGCGGTCCGAGCCTGCTCGAACACCTTGAAACCGTGCAGCTTTCCACTCAGGACACCAGCGGTGGCCTGCGCCTGCCGGTGCAGTACGTCAGTCGTCCGCACCAGAATTTCCGCGGCTTCGCCGGTACGATTGCCGCGGGTGGCGCACGCGTCGGTGATGACGTGGTGGTGCTGCCTTCAGGCCGTCGTTCGCGCGTGGCGCAGGTGTTCGTGGGTGACCAGGAAACCATTGCCGCACACGCGGGGCAGGCGGTGACGCTGACCTTGGCGGACGAAATCGACATCAGCCGTGGCGACGTGATCGCGGCGGCGGACGATCCGCCGCAGGTCGCCGACCAGTTCGCCGCGCATGTGCTGTGGATGGACGATGCAGCCCTGCTGCCGGGCCGGCCGTACTGGCTGAAGATCGGTACGCGCACAGTGTCGGCCACGGTCAGCGAAATCAAGCACCGCATCGACGTCAATACGCAGGAATTCCTGGCCGCGAAACGACTGGAATTGAATGAGGTCGCCTACGTCAACCTCAGCCTCGACGAACCCATCGCTTTCATGCCCTACGCGGACAACCGCACGCTGGGCGGCTTCATCCTGATCGATCGGCACAGCAATGGCACCGTCGCGGCCGGTACGCTGGATTTCGCCCTGCGCCGCGCCGGCAACGTGCATTGGCAGCACCTGGAAGTGGACAAGGCCGCGCGCGCGCGCATCAAGGGCCAGCCGCCGCGCGTGCTGTGGTTCACCGGCCTGTCCGGTGCGGGCAAGTCCACCATCGCCAACCTCGTCGACAAGCGCCTGCACGCCCTGGGTTACCACACCTTCCTGCTGGACGGCGACAACGTGCGCCATGGCTTGAATCGCGACCTCGGCTTCACCGACGAGGACCGCGTCGAAAACATCCGCCGCGTCGCCGAAGTGGCGAAGCTGATGACGGACGCCGGGTTGATCGTGCTGGTCAGCTTCATTTCCCCGTTCCGTGCCGAACGCCAAATGGCGCGTGCGCGTTTCGAGGACGGCGAGTTCATCGAGATCTTCGTCGACGTGCCGCTGGCGCTGGCCGAGGAGCGCGATGTGAAGGGCCTGTACCGCAAGGCGCGTGCCGGGCAGATCCCCAACTTCACCGGCATTGATTCTCCCTATGAAATCCCGGAGCACGCCGAAGTGCACCTGGATGCGGGCAGTAGCAGTCCCGAGAAGCTCGCCGCCCTGGTGCTGGAAAAACTGGGCCTGGGCTGAGGCCCCGCGAGTCGAGTCCATGCCCTGTAGCGCCGAGCTTGCCCGGCTGCTCTTGATCCTCGGTAAGAAAAGCAGCCGCGCAAGCTCGGCTCTACAGACGCAGGGCAGCCGAGCAAGCTCGGCGCTGCAAGTGTCAGGGTGGCACAAGGGTCGTTAGTCATGCCCTGCAAACCGCACTTGTCACGCCGGCTTCCATCCTGGCCCGGTAAACTCGGCAGGTAACCAGGATTACGGAAACCCCATGCTGATGCAAACGCGCGCACGCGCCACGTTCGTGGTGTTGATGATTACCCTGCTTGCCGCTTGCGGCAAGCAATCGGCGAATGCATCCGGTCCAGGTGCAGGTCCAGGTGCAGGCGCGGCAGCCAAGCCGATCCCGGTGACGACCTTGCTGGTGCAGCCCAGTGCATGGAGCGACAGCCTGCAGGCCATCGGCAGCGTGAAGGCGCGTGAATCGGTGGCGTTGACCTCCAAGGTCAGCGAAGTGGTGCAGGACGTGCACTTCGAGAGTGGGGATGTCGTATCTGCGGGTACGCCGCTCGTCACCCTGCGCGGTGATTCGCAACAGGCTGCCCTGGTTTCTGCCCAAGCGCTGTATGCCGAAGCCGACCAGTTGTACAAGCGCCAGGCTGCGCTTGCCGACCAGCAACTGGTCGCGCGTGCTTCCATCGACACGCAGAAGGCCATTCGCGATGCAGCACTGGCGCGTGTACAGCAGATGCGTGCGGACATCGGCGACCGCAACGTGCGTGCGCCGTTCGCCGGCGTGCTCGGCCTGCGCCAGGTCAGCCCCGGTGCACTGATCACGCCCAGCACGGTCATCGCCACGCTGGACGATGTGTCGCGCGTGTATGCCGATTTCCAGGTGCCGGAATCGGCACTCGCGTCAGTGCAGGCCGGCAACCAGGTCATCGGCCGCACCGTGGCGTATCCCGGTCGCGAATTCACCGGCAACGTCTCCACCGTGGACGCACGCCTGGATCCGAACACGCGTGCGGTCACCGTGCGCGCCGATTTCCCCAATCCGGATCGCGTGTTGCGCCCGGGCATGCTGCTGGACCTGCGCCTGTTCCGCCCGGAGCGACAGGCGTTGGTCATCCCGGAGCTTGCCGTCGTGCAGGTGGGGCGTGAGTCCTTCGTCTACCGCGTCACGGCGGATGGCAGCGTGGAGCAGGCCAAGGTTGTCGCCGGCGTGCGCCGTGACGGCAAGGTGGAAATCGTGGAAGGGCTGGCCAGTGGCGAACGCATCGTCGTGGAAGGCACCGGCAAGCTGCGTCCGGGGGTGAAGGTCGCCGATACGCCGGCACAAGCCACCACGGGCGCGCCGGCAAAGCAGGGCTGAGCGCATGAAGCTCTCCGATCTTTCGATCAAGCGTCCGGTCATGGCCGTGGTGGTCAGCCTGTTGCTGGTGGTGCTGGGCGCGATGTCGTTCATGCGCCTGACCCTGCGCGAGCTGCCCAACATCGATCCGCCCATCGTGTCGGTGGACGTGACCTATCCGGGCGCCTCCGCCGCCGTGGTCGAAACCCGCATCACCCAGATCCTGGAAGACGCGCTGTCGGGCATCGAGGGCATCAATACCATCCAGTCCAGCAGCGTCAACGGCCGCTCGCGCGTCACCATCGAATTCAACCTCAGCCGTGACATCGAAGCCGCCGCCAACGACGTGCGCGATGCGGTCAGCCGGGTCATGGACCGCATGCCGGAAGAAGCCGATCCGCCGGAAGTGGAAAAAGTGGAAGCCGACGCCGACGTGATCGTCTGGCTGAACATGCGCTCCACCAAGATGGACACCATGGCGCTCACCGACTACGCCGACCGCTACGTGCTGGATCGCCTGTCGTCGCTGGATGGCGTGGCCCGCGTGCAACTCGGTGGCGGCCAGCGCTATGCCATGCGCATCTGGCTGGACCGCGATGCGATGGCGGCACGCGGCATCACCGCCAGCGACATCGAAACCGCCTTGCGCACCCAGAACATCGAATTGCCCGCCGGCCGCATCGAGTCCGGCACCCGCGATTTCACCCTGCGCGTCGAGCGCGGCTACCAGACCGCGGAACAGTTCGCGCAGATCCCGCTCGGCAAGGGCACGGACGGCTACGTGGTGCGTCTGGGCGACGTGGCCAAGGTGGAGCTGGGGCCTGAGGAGCGCCGTTCCTACCTGCGCAGCAATTCGGTGCCCAACGTGGGCCTGGGCATCGTGCGCACGTCCACCGCGAACGCACTGGATGTCGCGCGCGCCGCGCGCGCCGAGGCCGACCGCATCCGACCGACCCTGCCGGCCGGCACCGAGATCTTCGTGGCCTTCGACAGCACCGTTTTCATCGAGGCCTCGGTGGAACGCGTCTATGCGACCTTGCTGGAAGCCCTGGCGCTGGTCTTCATCGTCATCTGGTTGTTCCTGGGCAGCCTGCGCGCGGCGTTGATTCCGGCGGTGACGGTACCGGTGTGCCTGATCGCATCGTTCATCGCGCTGTATGCGTTCGGGTTCTCCATCAACCTGTTGACCTTGCTGGCGCTGGTGCTGTGCATTGGTCTGGTGGTGGATGACGCCATCGTGGTGCTGGAAAACATCCAGCGCCGCGCCGATCTCGGTGAACCACCACTGGTCGCCGCGAAACGCGGCACCGAGCAGGTGGCGTTCGCGGTGATCGCGACGACCGCGGTGCTCGTCGCTGTGTTCCTGCCCGTGGGTTTCATGGAGGGCAACAGCGGCCGTCTGTTCCGCGAACTGTCCGTCGCGCTGGCCAGCGCGGTGGCGATTTCCGCGTTCGTCGCGCTGACACTGACGCCGATGATGTCGTCCAAGCTGGTGCGCGCGCATGGCGCGGAAACAGGCTTCAATGCGTGGCGCAATCGACAACTGGATAAATTGAGTAATGGCTATGGCAAGCGCATCCAAGGATTGGTCGCGTTGTCTAGCAAGCGCATTCTGGTGATGGTAGTGGTGACAATGGTGGTCTGTGCAGTGCTAGCAGTAGTGCTATACCTGCGCGTGCCCAAGGAACTTGCTCCGGCCGAGGATCGCGGACGCTTCAACATCTCCATCCAGGGCCCGGAAGGTGCCGGTTTCGATTACACCGTCGGCCAGGTGCAACAGGTCGAGAAGATCATGGCCGGAGAAATCGGCGCCGACAAACCTATCGACCGCGCCAATTCGCGCGTGCCCGGTGGCTTTGGTGCCAGCGAGGAAATGCACACGGGCAATGTGACGGTGTTCCTGCAGGACTGGGACAAGCGCAACGTCAGCACCGCTGAAGTGGTCAACGAACTGCGTGGCAAGCTGAGTGCACTGCCCGGCGTGCAGGCGCGCGCCAACGTGCCGGGTGGCCTGATCGGTGGTCGTGGCCAGCGTTACCAACTGGTGCTGGGTGGGCCGGACTACGCGGAACTGGCGCAGTGGCGCGACCGCATGCTGGTGCGCATGGAAGGCAACCCGGGCATCCAGGATCCGGATTCCGATTACAAGGAAACCCGCCCGCAGATGCGCGTCAACATCAACCGCGAGCGTGCCGCCGACCTGGGCGTGTCGGTCCAGGAAATCGGACGCACGCTGGAAACCATGATGGGTTCGCGCCAGGTCACCACCTTCGTCGACCAGGGCGAAGAATATGACGTGATGCTGCAGGCCGGCCGCGAAAACCGCACCTCGCCGGAAGACCTGGCCAACACCTATGTGCGCGGCAGTGGCGAACAACTGGTGCCATTGTCCAACCTGGTGACCCTGAGTGAAATCGCGGAGCCGGGCAGCTTCAATCGCTTCAATCGCCTGCGTGCGATCACCATCAGCGCAGGCCTTGCGCCCGGCTACAGCATGGGCGAAGCCATCGAATGGACGCGCAACACGATTGCCGAAGAATTGCCGGAGCACGCGCAGATCGACTGGAAGGGCGAGTCACGCGAATACCAGCAGGCCGGTGGCGCGGTACTGGTGACGTTCGCGCTGGCGCTGTTGATCGTGTACCTGGTGCTGGCGGCGCAGTTCGAGAGCTTCATCCATCCGTTCGTGATCATGCTCACCGTGCCGCTCGCCGTGCTTGGCGCCTTGCTCGGTTTGTGGCTCACCGGCGGCACGCTGAACCTTTTCAGCCAGATCGGCATCGTCATGCTGATCGGACTGGCGGCGAAGAACGGCATCCTCATCGTCGAGTTCGCCAACCAGTTGCGTGACGACGGCCGCAGCATCCAGCAGGCCATCGCCGAATCCTCGGCGGTGCGCCTGCGTCCGATCCTGATGACCTCGGTGGCCACCATCATGGGCGCGCTGCCGCTGGTGCTGGCCGGCGGCCCGGGTTCGGCCAGCCGCGCCACCATCGGCGTGGTCGTGGTGTTTGGCGTAGCGTTCTCCACGTTGTTGTCGCTGTTCGTGGTGCCTGCGTTCTACGCGCTGTTGGCGCCGTACACGCGTTCGCCGGAAGCCGTCGCACACGAATTGCAGAAACTGGAAGACGAAACGCCGGCCGTGGGCGGCCATGGCTGACACGCGACTGCAGGGCGAGGGCTTCGTGCTGCGGCCATGGCGTGCCGCGGACCTGGACAGCCTGGTGCGGCATGCCGACGACCCGCAGGTCTCGCGGGGCGTGAGTGACCGCTTTCCCTCTCCGTACACGCGCGAAGATGGCGAGGCCTTCCTTGCCGGGCAGGTCATCGACCTGTCCGGTCCCGTGTTCGCCATCGAAATCGACGGCGAAGCCTGCGGGGGCATCGGCGCGCGCCCTGGCACAGGCGAGCGCGTGCATTCGGCCGAGTTCGGCTACTGGCTGGGCCGCGCCCATTGGGGCAAGGGCAGCATGACCCGTGCGGTATCGGTGTTTGCGCCCTGGGTGATGCAGGAATTGCAGCTGTACCGGCTCTACGCCACGGTGCTGGGATTCAACATCGGCTCGGCCCAGGTGCTGCGCAAGAACGGGTTCCTGGAAGAGGGCGTGCAACGCGCAGCTGTATTCAAGCGCGGGGTGCTGCATGATCTGCGCGTATTCGCCAAAGTCCGCAGGAACCTCGATGACCAGTAAGCCACCTTCGCCGTGGGACAAGGCCTCCATCCGTCCCGACGCCGCGCGCCAGCGCGAGAACTCGGATCGGCGCCAGCACGAGCATGCTGCCAGGCGCGAAGCAAACCCGGTCCGCGAGGATCGTCCGCCGCCAAGGCATGAAAATAGCAACAGGCAGGAGCTGCGTTATTACGGCTTGAACGCAGTGCGCGCTGTGTTCGCGCAGCGTCCCGAGGCCATCCGCAAGCTCTACCTGCTCGATTCGCGCATCCCGCAATTGCAGCCGTTGCTGGCGTGGTGCGTGCAGAACCGGATCGGCTATCGCATCGTTGAAGAAGCCGACCTCGGCAAACTTGCCGCCAGTTCGCACCACGAGGGCGTCGTCGCTGACGTCCTGCGCGTGGAGCCACGGTCGTTGACCGAGTGGCTCGCCACGCTGCCAGCAGGACCCGTGCTCGCGCTGTGGTTGGATGGCGTAGGCAATCCGCACAACTTCGGCGCCATCCTGCGCTCGTCCGCGCATTTCGGCGTCGCGGCCATCCTGCAGTCGCACGACTCCACGCTCGCCGTCTCCGGCGCCGCTGCACGCGTGGCCGAAGGCGGTGCAGAACAGGTGCCGCTGGTGCGCATGGGCGAACGTGCGGACGCACTGGCGCAGTTGCGTGCGGCAGGTTTCCAACTGGGCGCGACCATCGTGCGCGGTGGCGAAGACCTGTTCGCCACGCCCTTGCCGCAGCGCCTGGTCTACGTGATGGGCGCGGAAGGCGAGGGCATGGACCCGGAACTCGCCGCGACCTGCGACCTGCGCCTGTCCATTCCCGGCAGTGGCGCGGTGGAAAGCCTCAACGTCGCCGCCGCGACCGCGGTGTTCCTGGCCGAGTGGCAACGCGATCGCGGTTGAAGCGTCGAGGTTGCGTGCGCCATGCGCACGATCACGCAACGCATGGTCGTGCGCATGGCGCACGCTACGAATCCAGAATAAAAGTCATCGTCATCCCAGCGAACGCTGGGATCCATTTTGATCTTGATCTTGATTCGTCTTGGATGCGAACGAAGAGCAACATCAAGATGGGTCCCAGCGTTCGCTGGGATGACGTGCGAGTGTTGAGAAACTACTTGGACTCTGCCGCTGCCGGCGCAGCCGCTTTCACCACGCTCCCAAACTCCCCCTCCGCTTCCGCCGCCAGGTACGCGAACACGGTATACGCCGCCACGTTCTGCGCCAGCGCCTTCGGGTCGATCTTGTCCAGCGTGTCGTCGGCATTGTGGTGCAGGTCGAAATAATCGCTGCCGTCCTGCGCCAGCCACGCCCATGCCGCGCCCTTTTCTGCGATCGGGCCGATGTCCGGTCCCGGGCCGCCTTTGCCCGGCGTGTATTCGATTCCAAGCGGTGCAAGCGCATCCGCGATCTGCCGCGTGGCGGCCAGTGCATGTTCCGGTGCGCTGGTGTTGAACGCATAGATGCGTCCTGCGCCGAAATCACTTTCCGCACTCAGCTGGTGCTTCGCCGCGCTTTCGGCATGTTTCGCGGCATAGGCCTTGCCGCCGTACAGGCCCTGCTCTTCGTTGGCGAAAGCGACCACGCGGATCGTGCGCTTGGGGGCTTGCTTCAACGTGCCGATCAAATGACCCGCCGCCATGGTGATGCCGATGCCGGCGCCATCGTCGATCGCACCCGTGCCCAGGTCCCATGAATCCAGGTGCCCGCCGATCAACACCACTTCGTCGGGCTTCTCGCGCCCGGTGATTTCACCGACGACGTTGTACGAAGTCGCTTCGCCATTCCAGCCTGCATCCAGCGCCATGCGCACGCGCGTCGGGCCCAGGGCCAGTACGCGCGCAAGCTGGTCGGCATCGGGAACGGTCAACGAAGCGCTGGGGATTGGCGTGAGCCCGGCATCGAAACGGGTGATGCCGGTGTGTGCCACGCGATGGTTGTCGGTGCCGGCCGAGCGCATCAGGAAACCGCTGGCGCCCTTGCGGATCGCGGCCGAGGGACCCTTGCCGCGGATCGCGCTGCCGTTGCGATAGTCGCTGCCATCGCGCGCGGATTGCATCTGGTAATCGACGAACGCGATCTTGCCGGCGAGCGAGCCGTCGGGCGCGGCTTCAAGCGCGGCCAGGTCGGCGAAACGCACGACTTCGGCTTCCACCTTTCCGCCCGGGCTGCCGCCAAGCGCAGTGATCGTCAACGCCTGCGCATGCGATCCCAGGATCGCGGCGCTTTCACTGCGACGCTCCCACTTGGGAAAGGTCACCGGTTCAATCCACACCTTGTCGTAACCCAGGGCCTTGAACTTCGCCTGTGCCCAGGCCACGGCACGCGCATCGGCTTCGCTGCCGGCGAGGCGCGGGCCGACCTCGGTGGTCAACGATTCAACGACCTTCCAACCGGTGTTGTCGGCCAGGGCCTGTTCGCGCAGGGTGGCGGCGGTGGCGAGTGCGCGATCCGGAATGCGGGTCTCGCGCTCGGCGGCATGCAGCGAAGTGGACAGGGTCAGGGCAAGCAGCAGGGGCACCAGGCGCATGGAGTGGTTTCAGAAACAGGGAAGCCGCGAGCTTAGCAGCCGGCGGCTTCGTGTCACCGTGACAAAAGTTTGGTTTGCTCGTTCAGTGGCTCACTTGTTGAGCGAGTCGCGGATCTCGCGCAGCAACAGCACTTCCTCGGCGGGCGCGGCATCCGCGACCACGGCGGGCGCGCGCATGCGGTTGTAGGCCTTGAGGAACATGAAGATCACGAATGCGACCACCAGGAAATCGATCAGTGATTGCAGGAATGCGCCGTACTTCAACAGCAGGGCGGGTGCGATTTCCTTGCCCGCTGCATCCAGTTGCGCGGGGTGCAGGATCACCGACAGGTCGCTGAATTTAACGCCACCCATGGCCAGCCCGATCACCGGCATCACGATGCCATCGACCATGGCGGTGACGATCCGACCGAACGCGGCGCCGATGACCACGCCGACCGCCAGGTCGACCACGTTGCCGCGCGAGATGAATTCCTTGAATTCGCTGATCATGCCCATCGTATTTTCCTTGATCTGATTGAGGCGGTCGACGCACGATGGCGCTGGTGGCAAGGACTATAACGCGCCGAGTCAGTCGTTGGCGACGATGCGTCCATGCAGTTCCACGATGCCATCCAGCGTGGCCACGAACGCATCACCGGCTACCAGTGGCCCCACGCCCGCAGGCGTACCCATGAACACCAGGTCGCCGGCCTTCAGCGCAAACAGTTTCGACAACTCGTGCAGGATGTCGGGCACATCCCAGATCAGGTCCTGCAGTTCGCCGTGCTGGCGTGTTTCACCGTTCACCTGCAGGCTCAAGCTGCGCGTGTCCAATGCGGTGACGTCGCTTGCGGGCACCAGCTCGCTGATCGGCGCGGAATGGTCGAAGCCCTTGCCGGTATCCCACGGCAGTCCCTTGGCCTTGGCCGCGCCCTGCAGGTCGCGCCGGGTCAGGTCCAGGCCTACCCCGTAGGCGAATACCAGCGCGTTCGCCTGCTCCAGCGACAGTACGCCTGCAGGTGCGTCCTGACCGAGGGCGACTACGAGTTCCACTTCATGGTGCAGGTCGTGGGTGCCTGGTGGATAAGGCACGTCTACGCCATCAATGACGACGGCATCCGCAGGCTTGAGGAAAAACACCGGCTGTCCGCGCTCTGCTTTCGACACGGGGGCCACCGCACCCATTTCCCTGGCATGGTCGGCGAAATTGCGGCCCACGCAGTAGATGCGACGCACGGGAAAGGTGCCGCCGCCGCGCATGGGTACGCGCGCTTGCAGTGGGGTTGGAATGAGGTCGGTCATCGGGTTCGCGCCGCGGGGGTTGGGCGAACAGTTTAAGCGCGGCGGATCAAGTGTGCGATGCCGCGCGCATCGTCCGGAGGCGAACCGGCTTCAGTTGGAGAGCGGCAGCGCCGGCTTGCGCACGACGTGGAATTCGCCTTCCACCACGCTGGGATCGCGCACGGCGACAGGCTTGCCGCGCTGGCCAAGCAGTTTCCAAGCCAGGCCCGCGGCCAGCATGGCGGCACCGACGAACACGCTGAAGAAGATCAATAGGCAAAGCAGGCCCAGGCCAACGAGGCCGAAGGTGAGCCGCAGCAACGGGTTGCGCGGTTTGCGCGGCGCGAACGCCGAGCGCATGCGTGAGGTGTCGAAGTGGAAGCGGTGGGCGAACATGGCGATGGGTCGTGACAGAATGCGGCAAGGCCGGTACGCAGAGTATCGGATGACCGCAGTATTACAGTGTGAGAAGTTCGTTAAATTGCCTCGTCGAGCAGGGGCCCACTGAACTGGAGTGCCGGTGATCGCGTTTGATTCAATCGAGGACGGTGGTTTCGCCGAGATCGAGGCCGTGGTGGACGGCGATGCTGAATCGCTGATCCTGCACCGCGATGGCCAGCAGGTGCGCGCATGGCTGAACGTGTGTCCGCATGCCGGCCGGCGACTGGATTGGGCGCCGGGGAAGTTCCTGAAGAGCAGGGAAGGGCATCTGGTGTGTGCGGCGCATGGCGCGTCGTTCGAACTGCTTCGCGGCGACTGCGTGGCCGGGCCGTGCCGTGGCGATGCGCTGCGTGCCGTCGCGGTGGAAGTGTGCGATGGGCAGGTGGTGCTGAGCGCGTGACGCTCTTTGTAGAGCCGAGCTTGCCCGGCTGCTTTTGATTTTCTCGCGATGAAATGAAGCAGGGGCAGCCGAGCAAGCTCGGCACTACGTGGAGGGCGTCCGACCAAGCCGGGAGTGACGAGGTTTGCTACGGCGGCGTGTCTTCGATGACGCGCAAGCCGCTTTCAATCAGCGCATGCTTGGCTGCTTCGAACGCGTGGTCCTTGACCAACACGTAGTCGGTATCGAACGTCGATACCGCGAAGATGCCGATTCCCGCCGTGGCCAGCGGCTGCAACACCTGCAGCAGGATGCCGGTCAGCTCGAATGCAAACGGCCCTTGCAGCATCAGGCAGCGCCAGTCACGCTCACAGTGCACGCCGTCAGGGACGTGCGAAGCCAGGCAGGTGATCGACACCTCGTCCGCGCTCCATGACACCGAGGCAAATGCATCCGGCTTGAACCACGGGGGAATCGCTGAGCCAGCGGCAAGACGGCACACCGCGAATGATCCGGATATCGGGCGCAACGCAAGCGGCGCAGGCGAGGCCAAGGTATCAGCCGCCACGCGCCATCCACCAGTACATCAGGTTGACCACGGCCACCACGGTGATCGTGTAGATCAACGACATCGGGCCGCCGATGCGCCACAGTTGCTTGCTGGTGTAGTTGGCAGGACCCGTGACCATCGAGATGATGGGGTTGGAGGCGGTCATCAGGTTGTTGGACGCCGACAGCGCCACGATCAATGCGAATGCCGTCGGGTTGCCGCCGGCGGCCAGCGCCAGGCTGATCGCAATCGGCACCATGACGATCGTCGCGCCGACATGGCTGATCACCAGCGAGAACGCCGTGGTCAACAGCGCAATCGCGATTTCCAGCGCCCAGACGGGAATGCCATCCGGCAATCGCTCCACTGTATGCCCTGCGATCCACGCCGCCGCGCCACTGCTGTCCATGGCCCAGCCCAGCGGGATCAGGCCGGCCATCAGGAACACGGTTTTCCAGTTGATCGCGGCATAGGCTTCGTCCATGCGCAGCACGCCGGTCAGCAGCATGCCGGCCACGCCGGTCATCAGGGTCAGCGAGACCGGCAACTTCGAGGTCAATGCGATCAGGATGGTGATGGCGAAGATGCTCATCGCGATCTTGAACTTGTGCGGGCGCTGCTCGCCCTTCGGATAATCGGTGACCACCACGAAATCACGGCTTTCCGCGGCCACCGCCAGGTCCTGCCAGATGCTGTGGAACACCAGCATGTCGCCGGCCCGCAGCGCTACCTTGCGCACGTCGTCGCGCAATACTTTCTTGTCGCGGTTGATCGCCAGCAGGCTGATGCCGGATTGCTTGCGCAGGCGCAGGTCGGCGGCGGTCTTGCCGATGTACTTCGAAGTCGGCGGTATAACCGCTTCGGAAATGCCCGCGCGGCTGGGATTGAACAGGTCGCCGAAATGGCGCAGGCGCGAGGACAGGCGCAGGAACTGGTTCTGCGCGAAGTCCTGCACGTCCTGGCGCGATCCCATCACGCCCAGCACGCTGTCCACCCAGATGCGCATGTCGGCGGAAGGCGACAGGCGCGTGTCGTTGCCGGTCTGCAACGCCAGCATCAGCGGCGCGCCATGCAGGGCTTCGGCATCACCCAGCGACATGCCCACCATCGGGCTTTCGGCGGTGACCACCATCTCGAAGACGTCGCCTTCGATGCCGTAGGTGTTGGCGAAATAACTTTCGGTGCGCGCCGGCGCCACGCTGGTTTCGTTCTCTTCCTGCAGCTTCTTGTCGCCGTAGAAATTGAAATACAGCAGCGATGCGATGATCAACGCGACGCCGATGGGCAAGGGCGCGAACATGCGCAACGGTTCCAGCGTGGCCATGCCCGAGGGCAGGTTGTTGTTGGCCGATACCAGCAGGTCGTTGAGCAGGATCAACGGCGAGTTGCCGACCATGGTCAACGCGCCACCCATCACGATGGCCGCGGCGATCGGCAGCAGCAGGCGCTGCAGGGACAGGCCGGTGCGCGAGGAAAGCCGCGAGGCGACGGGCAGGTACAGCGCCATCACCGACGGGTTCTGCATGAAGCTGGAATTGAGCGCGGCAATCGCGGTGGTCATCAACAGCAGGCGCTGCTCCACGCCGTGGCCACGCCGCAGCAACCACGAAGCCAGCCGGTTGAGTGCGCCGGTGCGATCCAGCCCTGCACCCAGGATCATGGTGGCGATGATGCTCATCACCGCGTTGCCGGAAAAACCGCCGAAGATTTCCTCCGGCGCCACCAATCCGGTCAGGCCCAGCACCACCAGCACCACCAGCGCGACCAGGTCGGCGCGGATGCGCGGGAACACGAACATCGCCATGGTGAAACCCACCAGCCCAAGGACCAGTTTCATGTCGGTGGTCAGCGTCAGGGCGGTATCCATTACGCGCCGATGTCTCCTGTAGTGGCCATGTCAGCGGCGGTCGTACACAAGATCCCACACGCCGTGCCCAAGCTTCTGGCCGCGGGTCTCGAAATGGGTCTGTGGTCGCCACTCCGGTCGCGGCACATGGCCGCGCGGGCCGGCGCGATTCGTCAAACCTGGCGTTGCGTCCAGCACGTCCCACATCTGCTCGGCATAGTCCTGCCAGTCGGTGGCCGCATGCAGCCGCCCGCCCACGCGCAACCTGGAAACGAGCAATGCAGCGAACTCGGGCTGGATCAGCCGGCGTTTGTTGTGGCGTTTCTTGTGCCACGGGTCGGGAAAATAAATCCTGACCTCATCCAATGATGCATCCGCGATTTCGTTGCGCAGTACTTCCACTGCATCGTGGTGGTACAGGCGCACATGGGATGCCGCATCGGAATCCAATGCGTTGAGCAATCGGCCCACGCCGGGCGCGTGCACTTCGATGCCGATGTAGTCGCGATCAGGATCCTGCGCAGCGGCAAAACGCAGCGCGTCGCCATTGCCGAAACCGATTTCCAGTACGCGTGGCGCGGAATGACCGTAGATCGCGTCGAAGTCACGTGGCACGCCGCTGTAGTCCAGTCCGAATCGCGGCCACAATTCATCGAACGCACGTTGCTGTGCAGGCGTGAAACGTCCCTGGCGCAGCACGAAGCTGCGTACGGCGCGGTGGCCGGTGGTGACCGTATACGGTTTGGGTGGATTGGGCGCGGTGCCGGTCATCGTCAGCCGATCAACCCGTCGATGGGCGACGAAGCGCTGGCGAAACGCTTGCGCGGGATGCGTCCGGCGAGGAAGGCCTCGCGTCCCGCTTCAATCGCCTTCTTCATGGCGCTGGCCATGAGGATGGGATCACGTGCGCCGGCGATGGCGGTGTTCATCAGCACGCCGTCGCAGCCCAGTTCCATCGCGATGGCCGCATCCGACGCCGTGCCCACACCGGCATCGACGATGATCGGCACCTTGGCGTTCTCGATTATTTCCAGCAGGTTGTACTTGTTCTGGATGCCCAGGCCGGAGCCGATCGGCGCGGCCAGCGGCATCACCGCCACGCAGCCGATTTCTTCCAGGCGCTTGGCCAGGATCGGGTCGTCGCTGGTGTAGACCATCACCTGGAAGCCATCCGCGACCAGTTGTTCGGCGGCTTTGAGCGTCGCGACGACATCAGGGAACAAGGTGCGCTGGTCGCCCAGCACTTCCAGCTTCACCAGCGTGTGGCCGTCCAGCAGTTCGCGCGCCAGGCGGCAGGTGCGCACGGCGTCTTCTGCGGTGTAGCAGCCGGCGGTGTTGGGCAGCAGGGTGTAGCGCTCGGGCGGCAGCACGTCGAGCAGGTTGGGCTCGTTGGGCGACTGGCCCAGGTTGGTGCGGCGGATGGCGACGGTGACGATTTCGGCGCTGGCGGCTTCGGTGGCGCGGCGGGTTTCGTCGAAGTCCTTGAACTTGCCGGTGCCGGTGAGCAGGCGCGAACGGTAGGCCTTGCCTGCGATGATGAGTGGGTCGTGGGCGATGGATGCAGTCATCGCTGGATTATCGCTGATGTAGGGGCGGACAGGTTATTGGTTGTTGGTTGTAAGTTCCTGGTTGTTGCGGGTCACGGCTGGCCTTGCACATGTGTCGGAAGCAAAGTATCGGCCGCTGACCTGCCCGTACTCTTGCCAACAACCAACAACCAGGAACCCGCTTCACCCCCCGCCCAGCGCGTGCACGATCTCCACGCGATCCCCTTCGTGCAACTGCTGCGTGGCGTGCTGGCCGCGCGGGATGATTTCCCCATTCAATTCGATAGCAACGCGGCGTTCGGCGAGGCCTTCGTCGCGGAGCAGGGTGGCGAGGGTGCTGGTGCTGGCGAGCTGCCGGGGCTGGCCGTTGAGTTGGATATGCATGCGCCTAGTGTGCCGTAACCACCGCGCAATGACGCAGCGCAGCGTGAGCAGTGGCGTGGTTGGTGAAACCATGCGCCGCGATACGCCGCCGTACGTTGCTACGGTTGCGTCCAGCCGCTGTTACCCAACTGCTCCCGGAGATATTGAATGAAGCCGTCCGCACGTCCTGTCCGCTCTGCCTTGGCCTTGGCGCTCGCCCTTGCGGCCATGCCTGCCTTCGCGCAGTCCACCTATACGCAGACCGTCTTTTTTGGCGACAGCCTCACGGATGCCGGCTTCTTCCGTCCCCTGCTTCCTCCGAGCGTGCGACTGGTCACGGGCCAGTTCACCACCAATCCGGGGCTGGTCTGGTCACAGAACCTGGCCGAGTATTACGGCACTACCGCAGGTGCCAACGGCAACGGCCAGACGGGCACCAATTACGCTGCCGGCGGTGCCCGCGTCGGCACCAATACGACGGGTGCGCTGGGTCCCATCCCGTCACTCGCCACCCAGACCAGCAACTACCTCGCCGCGAATGGTGGCCGCGCCGACAGCGGTGCGCTGTACACGGTGTGGGGCGGGGCCAATGATCTGTTCACCATCACCAACGGAGGGGCGCCTGCCACCGCTACCATCACGGCGGCCGTGACCGCGCAGGTGGGCATCGTGGGCCAACTGCAGTCCGCGGGTGCGCGCTACATCCTGGTGCCCACCATCCCTGACCTGGGTGCCACCCCTGCATTCCGTGCACAGGGTGCCGCCGCGCAAGCCGGCGGCACGGCGCTCACGGTCGCCTACAACAACGCGCTGTTCTCCGGCTTGACCGGCAGTGGCTTGCGCGTGATCCCGATCGATACCTTCAGCTTCATCCGCGAGATCATCGCCGCCCCGGCCGCCTACGGTTTCACCAACGTCACCGGCACCGCCTGCCAGCCGCAGATCACGGCCAACTCGCTGACCTGCAACCCGAGCACCTGGGTGACCCCGGATGCGCCCAATACCTATCTGTTCGCCGACGGCGTACATCCGACCACGCGCGCGCACCTGATCCTTTCGGAATACGTCATCTCCGTGCTCGAAGCGCCGCGCCAGATCGCATTGCTGCCGCAGTCGACGGCGGTGGTCGGCCGCGCACGCGCGGAACAAGTGGCTACGCACGTGGACGGCAAGCCCGAGGCTGACGGCATGCGCTGGTGGGGCGGGTTGCGTGCGGATTCGCAGCGTTACGATGATGGCGAGCTCTACGATGGCATCACCCCGGCCGGTATGTTCGGCGTGGATTGGGCGCGTGGCGACATGGTGTTCGGCGGTTTCGGTGGCTACGGCAGCGGCACCAAGGACTTCGGCCGCAACAGCGGCAGCTTCAAGCAGTCCGACGCCACCTTGGGCGGTTTCTTCGGCTGGTATGGCGAGCAGGCCTGGGTCAGCGCACAGCTGAGCTACAGCTGGCTCTCGTTCGACGTGGACCGCGAGGTGCACCTTGGCGGCACTACGCGCACGCACAGTGGCTCGCCCGATGGCAGCAACCTCAGCGTCGGCATCAGCGGCGGCTATGAATTCGGCGAAGGCGCGTTCCGCCACGGCCCGGTGCTGAGCCTGCTGTCGCAGCAGATCAGCGTCGATGGTTACTCGGAAAGCAACCCAAGCTCCAGCGCGCTCGCCTACGCCGACCAGGACTTCGATTCGCTGATCGGCAGCGCCGGCTGGCAGGTCAGCTATGCGGTGAGCGAACACCTGCGTCCGTATGCCCGCCTGACCTATGACCGGGAATTCGAGGAGTCGGCAGAGGAAGTGTTCGCCAGCGTGCAGTCACTGCCGGGCGTGGCGCCTTATGCGGTTCCCGGCCTCGACCTGGACGACAGCTACAGCACCCTGCTGCTGGGCGCCCGCAGCCAGGTGTTCGGGCTGGATGCCGACGTTGGCCTCAGCACCACCATCGGCCAGAAGAGTGCCAGGGATGTCACCGGCTTCGTTACCTTGAGCGGCACTTTCTGACCCGCCAACCTTGCGCACGTTGTTGCTACGCAAACGGGGCGCCGCAAGGCGCCCCGTTTGCGTGTGGGCTTGTGCGCGGAATAGACTCCCGGCACGCGTATCGCGGGTGTAGCTCAATGGTAGAGCTGTAGCTTCCCAAGCTACTGACGAGGGTTCGATTCCCTTCACCCGCTCCAGCAATCCTGCTTTCAGTCGCAACTTACTGAAAAATAAGGACATATTAAAGGCAGCACGAAACCTAAAGCGATCCCTCCCAGGTATCGTTTGAGGTATCGTTTCCATGCCAAAACCCCTTTTTCTGACCCGCCCAAGTGGCCTGTATGTCCGCTTCCGGGTGCCCTCTGACCTGCGTGCCCATGTGGGCTCCCGGTTCCTTGTCCGGTCGCTGCGGGGCTACCAGGGGGACGATGCACGTCTAGTCGCTGCGGTGCTGGCTGTGTCACTCTCCAAGGCGTTCGACGCGCTCAGGAGGGGCACCTGCATGGTCGATGTCAAAAAGCTGCAGGAAGAGGCTCGGCGGAAGGCGAGGAGGCCGGAGTCTGGCAACGACGGGAATCAGGCGCACGGCCTCCCGAACTGGGTCGCAAAAGGTGTCCGGATTGGGAATGTCGATTTAGGGGAGATCCAGGTCGACGGCCCGGCCGATGGTGAGGAATTCCTGAAATTCGCGCGGGCCCTCATAGCTGAACAGGCAAGCACGGTGGCAATCCAGCCCCCGGCAGTTATTCCGGCGCCGCCTGCGCCTAGCGCGCCGGTTGAGGACTCCCCGCTGCTCTCAGAAGCGATCACGAGCCACCTAGGTGACATGACCCGCAGGAAGCTATCCGACGACACCATCTCTGAAAGTCGCCACTCCCTGCGCCTGTTCCTGGCGACCACAGGTGATATCACGGTCAGGCAGATCAAGGTCGACCATGTGCGCAAATTCCTAGACGAGGTGCGCTGGTGGCCCGCCCATGCCGGCGTCAAACCGCAGTTCCGGGGCATGTCGGAGCGGGACATCCTCGAATGGGGCAAGGCCAACCAGGTGCCCGAGCCCTCACCGCACACCCTGAACAAGCACAAGCAAAAACTCGGGTCCTTCCTGAATGGACTGGTGGGCGTGGATCAGTTGAACAAGAACCCGCTCAATGGCTTGAAAGCCGATATCGATACGTCCACTGATCTGGAAACCGGCAGGCCCTTCACCAACGAAGAGCTGGTCGCGATGTTTGAGCCGGCCACCTTTACCGAGTGGGCCCGGGAATTTCCGCACCGCTGGTGGGCCCCCATGATCGGTCTGTATTCCGGGGCGCGCGTCAACGAAGTCGCCCAGATCCACCTGGACGATGTGCGACAAATTGCAGGGGTGTGGGGCGTGTTTCTATGGAAAAAATCGCGCGGCCAAAAGATCAAGAACCAGTCGAGCATTCGCTTCCTGCCCTTGGCCAAACCCCTCCTGGACGCGGGCTTTCTGGACTTCGTCGAGGACATGAAAGCAACCGGTCATCCACGGCTGTTCCCACATCTGCCCGTGGGCACGAAGGATGATGGCACGCCCAACGGCAAGGGCTACGGCACGCAACTCTCAAAGCAGTTCGGCGCCTATACCAAAACCTTCGGGATCGAGAAGGGCACGGCCTTCCATTCT